>SXGS01055479.1_pt1 | contig 66202 bp, 58 predicted proteins | sample 3174681 | NCBI WGS metagenome assembly SXGS01 (sample SAMN11356861, study PRJNA531348) | freshwater metagenome | isolation source: freshwater sample F1-80 | place: China: Fuxian Lake, Yuxi | collected 2017-12-25
AAGTCCCGTCAGGGTCGCTAGGTTCCTCTAGGGGAATCCGGTGGCAAGTTCACCAAGGCTCTGTAGCTCAGTTGGTAGAGCGTTCGACTGAAAATCGAAAGGTCACCGGATCGACGCCGGTCGGAGCCACCAGCAGTAAATCCCCGTATTCCTTATGGATGCGGGGATTTTTTGTGCCCGCGTACTCGAACTGTGGTTCTGTCCCACTGAGTTCAAGGACTCAGTGGGACAGAACCAGTATGTCCCGCTGCGCGCGCCGACTGGATGGGACCTCCTGTGCGGGTCGGCGCTGCTCATGCGGGCTCAAGCCAACGCGGACAACCTCTCCAGCGCCTGAGCGGCATCTACCGGTCGGTACTCGGCCAACGCAGTGGCGAGTTCCGCGGCAGGTTCGGCATGGACAGCCGCCTGCCAGGGAACGACGTCGGTCAGCAGCAAATTGGGAATCCGGCTCGGGCTGAGTCCGGCACCCAGCGCCAGCGGCGATTCTCGGAGCTTTTCCCCGGGCCGAGCGCCGATCCATACTATTCCGGCTGGATTCTTGAATTCGCGATTGATCCGCTCCGCCAGTGCCAGGACTTTGACCGGCGTTCCGGCGTCCAGGGTGATCACCCCGCCAGTCTCGGTCAAGCCTATTGAGCTTAGAACCGCTCCTGCGGCCTCGCCCAAAGTGCAGAGGAACCGCTCAGCCTCAGGATCAGTCACGGGCAGCGGCTTGCCGGCCCGGGCCAACTGCTCGAAGCGCTGCAAAACGCTTCCGGCCGAACCCAGCACCAAACTGAATCTCACCGAGCCGAACCGGGTGGCTGGAAATTGCCCGGCGACCCGTGTCAGCAGCAGCTCTGCTAGCCGCTTGGTGCGTCCGAAGACGTTCTTCGGTTCGTGGGCTTCGTAACTCGAGACGAAGACGAAGTCGCGGACTCCGTGGGCGGCTGCGGCTTCGGCCAATGACGCGGTGGCCGAAATATTGGTTTTGCACGATTCGACCAGTTGATTTTCAACCAGAGGGACGATCTTGTACGCGGCGGAGTGCAGCACGAGGTCAGGGGCGAAGCGGTCGAATACGGACTCGACAAAACCGTGATCAGCGACGCTGCCGAGAAATGCTTCGGTTTCCGGCTGTGCTCGATGCGCTTCGTAGAGCGTGGCGTCATTCTGGTCCAGAATCCCGATCCGGCCTGCGCCGAGCGAAGCGATCTGGGCCAGGAGCGCCCGCCCGATCGATCCGCCGGCCCCGGTGACGAGAATCCGACGAGTGGCAATCAGGGCCGGGTCCGGAGTCAGCTCGATCACCGGACGATCAAGATACTCCTCGCCGCCCAGTCCGCGGTGAGAGCTGTGTGCCGGATGCATCGGGCCTGCTTCCTGAGTGTGTCCGCCGAGATGCCGGCGGTGACCGGTGTCCGGTCCCACTTGAGCAGTCGACTGGGTGGGACAGAATGGTTCTGTCCCACCCAGTATGCCAACTCAATGGGACCGGGTGGCCCGGAGCTGAAGCCCACCGGTGGAGGGCGGTGACGCCCGACGCCGTGATCCATGGCTCACTGCCCTTGGGTCAGCGAGGAATTCGGTTAGCAACCGAGCATTTGCCACGCTTGGTACTCGACTGATTTGGTATTGGTAATCGGCTGCGAGCAGGAGATGGTGCCGGTGGAGGTCGGTGTAAAGCTGACGATGTTGTAGGTCTCGGATGAGTTCACGAGTCCGTAGTCGGGCCGGCTGGATACAATTGTCCGACCTACCGATCCGTCTGCTCCGGAGCGGTATCCGGAGCCGCCTCTTTCGGCCTGAGACGGCGCCGGGGCTCCTGAGCGGAAGCCCGAACCACTGTCGTTTCCTGATCCGGCAGTTGATCCGTTTCCGTTTCGGAATCCTCCGCCCGATCCGTTTCCGTCTCGGAATCCTGATCCGTTCCCTGATCCAGTGCTGCAGGTGCCGGTGGCTTTGTAGGTTCCGGTGTACACGCCGTAGGTGCCCGGTTGGTTGAAGTTCCAGGTGGTGGTAGTGGAGGTGCTGTCGGTGCTGGCCTTCGTTTGCACGGTGGAGTAGCCGAAATTCGTTTTGACGCTGGCTGAGAATTTCACAAAGACACCGGCTTCTAAGGAAGCGCTGATTTCCGTTCCCATGGAGTTGGTGATTTTGCTTTCCACGGTGTTTGTCCGGGTCAGGTTGATGGTCTGGGCCCCGGTTGTTCCAGGAGCGATGGTGATCCTGGTAAACCCAGTGATAACGGGGTCGAAGGTGTCTATCTTCACATTGTTGCAGTTGGGGTTTTCCGCTGCTTGGGCGGTTGTGGTGCTGGCGAGGCTTGCGACCGCCAATGCGACGGTAGCCACAACTCCATAGGCGATGAATCGTTTCATAGAGGTAGTCCTTTAGTCATGGTGGTTTCTTGATTGATTCGCGGTGTCTTTTTTTGCAGCCCATTCGCTGCTGAATGCCGCAACTTCCGCCAATTGACGTGAGTCCGATGACTGCAGGAAGCTGCGGCCAGATAGGTCATTCGGTCGTCTTCGCTAGTTCTCCCACCCCCCGACAAATGAGAACCCATATGCCCGAGAAAAACTTGAGCACGCGTTCAAGTTTTACCGGAATAGCTGATTTTCAGCAAATCCGCGAACAGATTTTATGGTCTGTTCGCGGATTTTTGGATTCGGCGGGCGAGTATTTACGGCGAATCAGTGCGGAGTCTGGCGATGCTTTTAGTCTCATTTGATTCGGGCGATAGTGCCGCAGCGCAGCATCATTCGGCAATGTTGTGGCAGGCAGTCCACGCCGGGTGGGTTGATGCATGGTTGCCAATTGGCCAGTGGTCGGATTCACTAGCGGATAATAATCAGGATTCGGGAAAAGCCGAGAAGGCGGGTGATCAATCATGGTGTCGGTGGAAAACGAAGCGAGGCTGCCTGAAAGGCTGTCCTTTGTCGCAGTGCTGGCGGTGTTGCTCGCCATCATCCTGCCGCCCATCGGGCTAGTGCTCGGGCTCGCGCTCCGGTACGACTATCGGGAACGGCCGCGCAATCGACGGGTCGCCACGGGCGCGGTTTGGTTGGCCGTTGTGCTCATTGCGCTGGGCCTCGCCGCAGCTCTGCTTGCTCCGATCATGTCTTTGAGCGTGCCTATGGGTGTCCGCTGATCCGGGACGCTGCCGGAGGCGATGGCAGCAGCATCGCCGGCCCTGATCTGCGCCGGCTCGGAGTCCATATTTGTAGCATGGCTTGTTTTCAGTCAATTCTAAGGATAGCCTTATCTAACAAGGCGATGGGGGCGTCCTTGGATCTGGCGTTGCTTTCCGGAAGCGAGGCAGATTGCGCTCCACCATGGCCGACGTCGTTGTCGAACTTGAACCAGGTGGAGGAACCTCCTATGCGAATTGCTTTTCGTCCGGCCCCGGTGCTGGCGGCCGCGCTGCTGGCCTTGAGCCTCGCCGCTTGCGGGTCCAATGCGACCCCCGCGGCCAGCCCCTCAGGATCTACTGAATCCGACAACGGCCCGTTGGTCGTATATTCGGGTCGTGACGAAAAGCTGGTCGGTCCGTTGATCGCCCAATTCGAGAAGGACACCGGGATCAAAACCGAGGTGCGTTACGCCGGAAGCGCCGCCCAAGCGCAGCTGTTGCTCACCGAACGGGACAACTCGCCGGCCCAAGTGTTCCTTTCCCAGGAATCGGGTGCCCTGGGCCTGCTGGCTCAGGCGGGCTTGTTGGGCGGATTGTCGGAACCTGCCCTCGCCAAGGTCCCGGAGGCGTACCGGGCAGCGGACAAGACCTGGGTCGGCCTGACCGGGCGCGCCCGGGTGGTGGCTTACGATTCCAGCCAGGTCTCCGTCGGTGAGGTGCCGGACACGGCAGCCGCGATGATCGACCCGAAGTGGAAAGGCCAGATCGGGGTCACCCCCGGAAACGCCTCCTTCATCGCGTTCGTCACTGCCATGCGCCTGACCGACGGTGAAGCGAAGACCGCGCAGTGGTTGAAGGCGCTGGCCGACAATGGCGTCAAAAGCTACGAAAAGAACAGCGGGATCCTCCAAGCGGTCGAAAGCGGCGAGATCAAACTGGGGCTGACCAATCATTACTACTGGTTCTCGGCGGCAGCAGAACAGGGTGCGGACAATATGCGGGCCAAGATCAAGTACGGTGCGCCCGGCGACGTAGCTGCCCTGGTCAACGTCACCGGCGTCGGCCTGCTGAAGAAAGCTGCGCAGAACCCCAACGCACAAGCTTTTGTCGACTACTTGCTTTCCGAGGCCGGGCAGAAATACTTCGTCGAGAAGCAATTCGAGTACCCTTTGGTCCCGGGCGTGGCCGGCCCGCAGGGCGTGCCGGAACTGGCGTCGTTGCAGGGTCCGAAGATCGACCTGTCTGATCTGGACTCCGTCGAGCAAAGCGCCAAGCTCATCGACGAAGCCGGAATTTCAGTCGGCTGACCGTGACTTCCGCCCGGGCGGGCCGGGCCGGAGCTGATTTCCGCCCGGCCCGCCCACCGCTGCGACGGCGTCGGACCGGCCCTTCGAAGGTCTTGCTGTTCCTCGCCGCCACCGGCATGCTCTTCGTGGCCTTTCCGGTGGTCTTCCTGATCGTGGAGCTCCTGGGCCAGCCGGATGGCGCTGCTTGGAATGCGCTGCAGCGCCCCCGCACCTGGGAGCTGGTCCGCAGCACCTTGGTGTTGGTGGCCGCGGTGACTGCGGGGACCCTTGCGGTGGGGATCCCGACCGCATTCCTGCTGGCCCGGACCACGTTGGCGATCCGGTCCTTCTGGACGGTGGCGACGACCCTGCCGTTGGCGATCCCTTCATATGTGGCCGGTTTTGCCTGGGTGTCCTTCACTCCGTTGCGTGGTTTTTGGGGATCGTTCCTGGTCTTGTTCCTGGTCTCGGTGCCGTATGTGACGATGCCGGTCACCGCGGCACTCCGACGGGTGGACCGGGACGCCGAATCCGTGGCCAGGACGCTCGGCGCCGGACCGCTGCGGGCCTTCTGCAGCACCACGCTCCCGCAAATCGCACCGGCCGCCGGTGCCGGCGCCCTGCTCGTGGCGCTCTACACGCTCTCCGACTTCGGCGTGGTCGCGATCATGCGCTACCCGGCGCTCACCTGGGCCGTCCAAACTGCTTTCTCCGGAACCTTCAACCGGGCACTTGCCATCGTGTTCTCCTTGCTCATCGTCGCGCTCGCCCTCTTGATCGTGCTGGCCGAACGCGCGGTGCGTCGCCGCGCGGTGGTGTACGACAAGGTGCGCGCGATCGACGACGGCGGCAGGTGGCGGCTCGCCCTTCCGGGCCAAATCGCTGCCGGAACCGGATTGGCCGTGGTCTTTTCGGCTGCCGTGGGGGTGCCGGTCGTGGTGCTCGTGGATCGGATCCTGCGCAGCGTCGCGGACTGGGACCTCGAAGTCGGCCGGTTGGCCCAGGCAGCCGGGGCGACCGTCGCTTTCGGACTCGCGGGCGCATTCTTGGCCACGCTGGTGGCGTTGCCGGTGAGCATCCTCGCCGCGCGGCACCGGGCCCGGTCGGTCTCCGTGCTGGAAACCGGAACCTATCTGGGCCATGGCCTGCCCGGGATCGTCTTGGGTCTGTCGATGGTGTATCTGGTGCTCACGTTGGCCCCGGCTTTCTACCAGAGCATCGGCGTCCTGATCGTTGCCTACGGGATCCTGTTCGTACCCAAGGCTTCCGGATCGGTCCGCTCGGCGATCATGCAAGTGCCGCGCAACCTCGAAGACGCCGCGCGGACCTCCGGATACTCGGCCTGGCGTACCGCGCTGACCGTGACGCTGCCCCTCGCTTGGCCGGGGATTGCGGCCGGCGCGATGCTGGTGGCCTTGACCGTGATGAAGGAACTGCCGGCCACTCTGATGCTGCGGCCGATCGGCACCGACACCCTGGCCACCCGGCTGTGGCAGCTGACCGACATTTCTGCCTATGGCGCGGCAGCACCCTATGCGATCTTGTTGATCCTCGTGGCCAGCGGGCCGGTGCTGTTGTTGGCCTGGGCTCCGGGCAAACGCCGGCCGACGGTTGCGGGTGCGGCATGATCCGGCCACCCGTCGGCCCGGGGCCGATCGCATTGGCGGTGCGCGGGCTCGTGGTCGGGCATCCAGGGGCGGCACCGGTTCTGGACGGCATCGATCTGGCCGTCGACCAGGGCGAGTTGCTCGCGGTTCTGGGGCCGAGCGGCTGTGGCAAGACCACGTTCCTCCGCACGCTGGCCGGGCTCTTGGCAGCGCGGGCCGGCCAGGTGGAAATCGACGGCCGCCTGGTCGTCGATGGACCGCGTGCGGTGGCTCCGGAGCACCGTCGGATCGGGCTGGTCCCCCAGGATGCGGCCTTGTTCCCGCATCGGACGGTCGCGGCGAATGTCGGGTTCGGCCTGCGTCGCCGGGACCAGCCGGGCCGGAGCCGGCAAGCGCGGCACGGCCGGATCGCGGAGATGCTGGACTTGGTCGGGCTCGCCGATTTCGCCGTCCGCTACCCGCACGAACTTTCCGGTGGGCAGCGGCAGCGGGTAGCCCTGGCCAGGGCGCTCGCGCCGGAGCCGTCGCTGGTCCTGCTGGATGAACCATTCGGCGCCCTCGATGCCGCGCTGCGGGTCGGGTTGAAAGCCGAGGTGGGCCAGATCCTGCGGGCGTCCGGAGCCACCGCGGTCCTGGTGACCCACGACCAGGACGAAGCGCTCTCCATGGCGCAACGGGTTGCCTTGATGCGTGATGGCGGGATCGTCCAGGTCGGCGCGCCCCAAGAGATGTATTCTCGGCCGCGCGACGAATGGGCGGCCGGCTTCCTGGGCGAGTGCACGGTGCTCGACGGCGACAGCGATGGGAAGCGGGTCAGCTCGGTGCTCGGTGCGTTCCCGTTTGCTGCGGCCCCGGGTCCGGTGCGAATCGTGGTCCGTCCCGAGCAAATCCGGATCCTGGACCCCGAAAATCCCGGCGCCGCCGGGATCGTCCAGGACGTGGAATACCGGGGGCACTCCACGTTGTACCGAGTGGTTGTGGCGCCTACCGGCAGCACGGTGCTGGCCCGGGTGTCAGGTCTGCCCGGCCATCGGATCGGGGATCGGGTGAGCTTGGGCGGCGCGGCCGGATTCCACGTGCTCCCGAAGGCTGAATCGCAGGGACGGGCGGGGGAGCCGGTCAAACCGCAGACCGATTGAAGGGGCACAGGAGCTACACAGCTTTGCTATAATTCCAGAGTATTTACTTTATTGCCCTGGATGCTCACCTGCTTGAAGGACGACATGAAAAACCTCATCGTGAAGGCTGCCTTCGTGGCGGTGCTCACCGCTCCGCTGGCCCTGGCCGCCTGCTCCGGCCCGACCGCGGAAAATTCCGCAGGCGCAACCCAGTCCGCCGGCTCGCAATCGACCGGCACCGACGCCGCAACGAGCCCGGGGGCAGCGGCGCAGACGTCCGCCGGCAACGGGTCGGGTCCGATCGCCAACCCGAAGTCGGAAATCCTGATCGGTTTGAAGGAGCGCCTCGAGGCCAAGCCGGAATTCGCCGGACTGCCTGATTCCTGCAAGGCCACGGCCACCCGGATGATGGTGGGCCTCGCCGCGCCGCTGGCCTCGGCCATGGAAGAGATCAAACCGGGCAATGTGCAAAAGGCCAAAGACGCGATTGCGGAAGTCCAGGGCACCACTCCGCCGGAACTCGAACCGACGTTCAGCAAGCTCGAGGCCATGGTCGATCAGCCCACGGCCAACTTCGATCAGGCCGGATTCGAAACCGCGTTCACGCCGATCAGCGATTGGCTGAGCAAGAACTGCAACGGATTCTCCGCGCAGTCCTGAGCCGGGTTCCCCGGGGCCGATTGGGCGGTCCACACAAAATTACCGGGTGAAATCTTGTCGCCCTGGCTGCCCGCCATCGTGGGCTGCGCGTGAAAGGCTGTGGAAATGGCAGCTCAAGAGCGGGTGGCAATCACTGGACTCGGCGCGATCACCCCGCAAGGCGGGTCGGTGGCGCAGATGTGGCAAGGCATGGCGGCCGGGCTGCCCGGAGTGAGCCGGTTGCCCGAGGCCTGGGCGGCCGGCCTTCCGGTGCAGATCGGCGGTACGGTGCCGGCAGGTTTCGAGGACCGGCTCTCGGTACGGGAACAGCGCCGGTTGGATCGGGTGGAGCAATTCGCGTTGTTGGCCGGGCGTGAGGCCTGGGCCGATGCGGGCGAGCCGGAGGTCGACCCCTTCCGGCTGGCCGTCGTGGTCGGTACCGGGATCGGCGGCTTGACCACGACGCTCGAACAGGAGCACGTCCGCCTGGAGTCCGGCCCCCGACGGGTCTCGCCGCACACCGTGACCATGCTGATGTCCAATGGCTCTGCGGCCTGGTTGTCCATGGACATCGGGGCCAAGGCGGGGGCACGAACCACGGTGAGTGCCTGCGCCTCCGGTTCCGAAGCGATCGCGCTGGGCCGGGAGATGATTCTGGCCGGCTCGGCCGACGTCGTCCTGGTCGGCGGCGCGGAAGCCTGCATCGCACCGCTCACCGTCGCCGCCTTCGCCCAGATGCGGGCGATGTCCAAACGCAATGACGATCCCGCCGCCGCCTCACGGCCGTTCGACGCGGATCGCGACGGCTTCGTACTCGGCGAAGGCGCGGCGATGCTGGTCTTGGAGCGCGAAGCCTTCGCCAAAGCCCGCGGGGCGACGGTCCATGGCTTCGTCGATGGCGCCATGGTGACCTCGGATGCGCTGGACATCGTTGCTGCAGATCCGCAGAACCAGGCGCGGACGATTTCGGCGGCGCTGCGCTCCGCCGGGGTCGACGCGCAGGACGTCGGCTTCATCCATGCGCATGCCACTTCGACGCCGCTCGGCGATCAGAACGAAATCATCGCGATTACCGAATCGATCGGCAAGGCGGTCCCGGTGACTTCTACGAAATCGATGACCGGGCACTTGTTGGGCGCTTCAGGCGCGCTCAGCTCGGTGGCTGTGCTGTGCGCGATGCGGGACGGCGTGATTCCGCCGACGACCAACCTCGACCGTTTGGATCCGGAGATCGACGCCGATGTGGTGACCTCGCTCCGGCAGGTGCAGAGCCGGGTGGCGGTAGTCAACGCCTTCGGCTTCGGCGGGCACAACGCGACCTTGGTGTTCCGCCGCGACTGAGCCCGGCCTGGCGCCGCTATTCGTCCGCGTCCTCGGGTAGCTTGACCGGTCGCCACGGTGCCGGACGCACGACGGCGATCCCAGTGTCCAGGTCGATCGAGACCCGCTGCCGGTTCCCGTGGTCCGGCGAGTCGACCGTGACCGGCAAGACCTGCTGCCGGACTTCCTCCGCCATCTGATGCGCCCGGCCGGGGTTGAAGATCGAATCCAATGCATTGAAACTGCTGCCGAATGGTCCGCTGCTCATGATGCCCCCTCAAAGATCCAGTTGCCCTATTGTCCCTCGGACCTTGCCCGGTTGACAGCCCGGGCTGCCCTGTTCCGCAGGGCGCCGCGGTTTCTAGGCTGATTTCCGCACGGTTATGCCGAATCCGCGATTTTGAAGGACTGAGCCACCATGAACTCGATTGCTCCCAAGGCCAAGCAGGCACTGCTCGTCCTCCTTGCGGTCAGCAGCCTCGGCTTGACCGGTTGCCTGCAGAATTTCGTGCCGGGGGCGGGCCCTTCTGCTGCGCCGGGTCCGGACGCGGGATCGGTTCGGTCCTCGGATCAGGAGCCCCGGGACTCCGGAGCGGAAGCCCCGCCGGGCGGCTCCGGCCTGGCCGGTGCCGGCGGATTCCTGGGGCCCGACGGCGACGCCTGCATTGCGGTGGAATCTGCCACTGCGACGCTGACCCTGGTGCCATTCTCCGCACTTGGCGGCGGGGATTTGGGCAAGGCCGATGAAACGCTCGAAGGCCTGTTGGCGAAGGTCCCGGATGAGCTCAAGTCGCATCTGGCGGCATTGCAGCAGGTCAGCGCCGACTTCGCGGCCGATCCGTCCAATTTCGATGCCGGTGCTTGGCACAACGAGATGCAGGCCATCGGCAGTTGGATCTCGGAAAAGTGCACTCTGCCGAAATGATCTGAGCCTCGCCGCTGAACTCGCCGATCCGGACCCGCCTGCGCAGTAGGGTTGGAGGTAAAGTCGAGTAATGAGCCCAGCTGCTTGAGGAGGCCCGGTGAGTGACCCAGCAACGGAACGGCCCGGCACCGGCATGCCGCCCGCGGCCGCCGGACGGACCGTGATCTCGGATTCCGCGGTGGCAAAAGTCGCCGGCATCGCAGCACGTGGTGTGCCCGGGGTCTATGCGCTGGGGTCCGGTTCGACCAGGGCGATCGGCGCGATCCGCGAAGTAGTCGGCGCGGCCGATTTGTCGCAGGGGATCCGCGTCGAAGTCGGCGAGACCCAGGTCGCCGTAGACGTCGATCTGGTGGCCGAGTACGGAAGCCCGTTGCAGGATGTGGCCAACCGGGTCCGGGCCGAGGTGTACCGCTCGGTCCAGGAGCTGGTCGGGCTGCATGTCATCGAAGTGAACGTCGAGGTCAATGACGTGCATATCGGATGGGCCGAGGCCGCAAAGGCTCCGGCCAAAGCCAAAACGCCCGAGCTAGCCAACCGTGGCAGCAAAGCTTCGAGTCCCGAGCAGCACCAATCCAGTGGGGAGTCACCATGAATTACACCGTGATCGGCATCGGCGCAGGGGCTTTCTTGGCCTTCATGGCGTTCGCCTTCGGGTTCTGGGGGTTTTTGGTCGCGATCCTGTTCATGGCGGTCGGCGCAGTCCTGGGCCGGGCCGCCGAAGGCAAACTTGATCTGCGCGGGGTCCTGGACGCGCTGACCGGACGGCGCTCCTCGTCATGAGCGGCACCCGTGAGCGGGCCGGTTCCGCCGCCGATCCGGCAGGGCAGAGCCCGACGTCGGAAAGTCCGGAACTCGCCGGGCACAACCGGATCAGCACCCAGGCGTTGACCAGCGTCGCGCAAGCGGCCGCAGCGGAGACTTTCGGCGTTCAGCCATCCGAGGTGCGGGTCAGTTTCTCCGATGACGCCGGCCAGCTGGCGATCGCCCTGGCCACGCCGATCCGGGTCCCCGGTTTGTCCTCGGTGCTCGGCGATGCGGGCCGGGTGGGCCGCTTCGGCGGTTCGATCTGGCAGCGGACCATCGCGGCGAAAAAAGGGGTTTTGGACCAGGTCGGGTATCTGACCGGATCGCAGATCAGCAAAGTGGACATCCGGATCACCGGAGTGCGGCAACAGCACAAGGGAGGGCTCGGATGAGTTCCACGGACGTTCTGGAGCCGTTCCGCGCGGAGCAGCCGGCCCAGCCGGCATCGGGCCTGGATATGGACCGGGTAGTGCGCCGGGAGTTGTCTTCCTCGCGGGCGATCCTCTCCGGCATAGCGGCCTTCATCGTGACCGTGTTGGCCATTTACGCCTTGCTCGAAACCGGCTTGCGGATTGCCAATCAGCCCGCCTGGCTGATCGATCCGCAAACGGCGCTCGATCGGCTCGCGCAGCTGCCGCAAGGCCTCAATCCGCTCTTGCTCGGCGTCATCGGTGCGGTTCTGCTGCTGCTGGGGTTGATTTTCTTCTGCAATGGCGTCTTCAAAAGCCGGCGCGCCAGGCACACTTTGGCCGATCCCCGGATCGCAGTCGTGGTGGACGACGAGGTGATCGCTTCGGCACTGGCGCGCCGCGCCCGGCTGGCCGCCGGGGTGACCCAGGAGCAGGTCGTGGTCGTCGTGTCCAAGCGCGCGGTAGTGGTCAACCTCCGGCCGACTTCGGGGGTGCCGCTGGACCACGACGCAATCAAGACCGCGATCGAGCAGGAACTCCAAGCCATGGCCCCCAACCCGCTGCCACAAGTTCGGGTCAACATTGCCGTTGCGGGGGTGATCGGAGTATGAACGAAACCCCCCGGGTCGCCAACCGGATCCTGTTGACCATTTTTGGGCTCGTGCTTTTGGCCGCCGGAGCCCTGGCGATTGCGCTCGCCGCGATCCCCGGTTTCGCTGCCTGGTGGCAGGGTTGGGCCGGACCGTTGGTGCGCCAGCTCCGCGATATTGCGGCGAATACCTCGTTGCCCGGTCAGAACAGCAGCCTGATCTGGATCGGCGTAGCCGTGGCCTTGGTCCTGCTGATCATCGGGATGATCGCCTGGGTGGCGAATCAGGGCAAAGGCCGGACCACGGTGCTCGCGGCCGACGAGGAAAGCGGCGAGGCCGAGGGCCTGGTGTCGATCAATGGCAGCGTCGCCGAGCAATTGCTGCGGCAAGCGCTCGGCGAGCGGGGCGATCTGCTCGGCGCCACCGTGACGACCTACGAGGTCAAGGGGCAACCCGGCCTCAAGGTGCGGGTGCTGCCCCGGCAGGGCGTGGCTCCGCACAAGGTGGCGGCCGAGGTCTCCGGACTGGTGGCCGCGCTCGACGAGCTTCTGGGGCAGCGTACACCGGTGCTGTTGAGCATCGGCAGCGGTGCCCGGACCCGGTTCACCAAAGCCGAACGCGTCCGCTGACTTTCCTCGAAGATGCATCTTCTGTTCATGGATGCTTTTTTAGCCGCATGAATGCCATCGTTAAGCAGAAGATGCATCTTCGAGCTGGGCTCAGCGGAGCCAGACCGCGTCGTTCGGGGCCAGAGTGCGCGATGCGTCGTCCGAGCTGCGCAGCAGCACGGTTTTCCCCGCGGGGAGTTCCACTGCGGCGGAGCCGAAGTTGGCGACGACGGTCACCGGGCCGTTGTCGAAGCTGAGCACGCCGTCGGTTGGCTGGTGCAGCCCGTTCCATACCAAGGTGCCGGCACCGAGTTTCTCTGCCGAGCGCAGGGCGAGCATCCGCCGGTAGAGCTCCAAGGTCGAGCCCGGAGTGCCGTCCTGCAGATCGGCGGCATAGCGGGCGAAGGACTCCGGCTGCGGCAGCCAAGGCTGTGCCGGGGCTGCTGAACTGCCGCTGAAACCGAGTGCGGCTCCTTGGCTGGACCAGGGCAACGGGACCCGGCAGCCATCCCGGCCGGTCTCCTTGCCCGCGGTGCGCGCGAATGCCGGATCCTGGCGCACCTCGGCTGGCAACGTGGTGTGTTCCGGCAAGCCGAGCTCATCGCCTTGGTAGATGTAGCTGGAGCCGGGGAGCGCCATCTTGATCAAAGCCGAGGCCCGGGCCCGGGCCAAGCCCAAGGCTTCGTCGGGTTGTTCCTCTTCGGCCGAGATGCCTTTCGGGAAGCCGGTCGGGTCGCTCAGCCCGAAGCGGGTGGTGTGCCGCACGGTGTCGTGGTTGGAGAGCACCCAGGTGCTCGGCGCACCGACCGCTTCGACTGCGGCCAGCGAGTTGCGGATCGCACTGCTCACCCGTTCGGCATCCCAGCCGGCCAACAGGAACTCGAAATTGAACGCCTGCTGCATCTCATCCGCGCGGATGTAACGCACGATCCGTTCGATCGGTTCGACCCAGGCCTCGGCAACCAGCATCCGGTCGCCGTCGTACTCTTTGAGCACTTTGTTCCAGGCGCGGTAGATCTCGTGCACACCTTCTTGGTCGAAGAACGGTGCGATCGCTTTTTCGCCGCCCTCGGTCTGCCCTTCCACCATGGCCGCTGCCCCGGACCAGTCGGGCAGGCCCTCGGCCTTAACCAGGCCGTGCGCCACGTCGACCCGGAAACCGTCCACCCCGCGGTCCAGCCAGAAACGCAGCACCGCTTCCATCTCCGCGTGGACCTCGGGGTTCTCCCAGTTCAAGTCAGGTTGCTTGCTGTCGAAAAGGTGCAGATACCACTGGCCTGCAGTGCCATCCGGCCGGGTCAACCGGGTCCAGGCGTCGCCGCCGAAAATGGATTGCCAGTTGTTCGGCGGGAGTTCGCCGTGTTCGCCTTTGCCGTCGCGGAAGATGTAGCGTTCCCGGGCCGCGGAGCCTTCCGGCGCGGCAAGCGCCTCGACGAACCACTCATGCTCGTCGGAGGTGTGGTTGGGTACCAGATCGACGATCACGCGCAAGCCTCTGGCGTGCGCTGCGGCGAGCATTTCGTCGAAATCCGCGAGGTTGCCGAACAACGGATCGACGTCCCGGTAATCGGCGACGTCGTAGCCGGCATCGGCCTGCGGCGACCGGTAGAACGGGGAGAGCCAGATGGCGTCCACGCCCAGCTGCTGCAGATAATCCAGCCGGGAGGTGACGCCGGCCAGATCGCCCATCCCGTCGCCGTTGGCATCCGCAAAAGAGCGCGGATAGATCTGATAGATGACGGCGTCCCGCCACCAGGCTTGGTCCGGGGCGCTGTCGTCATCGAATTCGCGACTGCGGGTTGCAAGAGCGGAGTCGGATGTGATCTGGCTCACGAAAAAGCCTTTCAGTAGAATTTCAGAAGATTTGCGTAAACGCTTGCACTATCTTGCAGCAGCTTACTAGTATGATCGGCACCACTCAACTGTGCAGGTGTCAGGTTCCGATCAGGATTTGAACAGGTTCCCGGCGCTTCCGGTTCGAACGATCTCAATGAGGAGCATCAGCATGAAGTTCGCCAGGACAGTCGTCCCACTAGTGGTTGCCGGGGTCCTCGCGGCTGGCCTGAGCGCTTGCGGATCCGCCTCGGCGAGTGATTATGCGGAACAGAACCTGGAGGGCCGCGGGCCGATCACTTTCGTCCAGGGCAAGGACAACAACGGCGTGATCCAGCCGATCATCGACCGGTGGAATGCGAAGTACCCGGATCAGAAGGTCACGCTCAAAGAGCAGACCGACCAAGCCGACCAGCAACGGGACGATCTGGTCCGCAACTTCCAGGCCCGGAACTCCGGCTATGACGTGGTCCGGGTGGACGTGGTCTGGACCGCCGAGTTCGCGGCGAAGCGCTGGTTGCAGCCGTTGACCGGGTCGATGGCGGTCGACACCTCGGGGATGCTGCCGGCCACCGTGGCAGCAGCGACCTACCAGAACACGCTGTTCGCCTCGCCGGTGACCTCGGACGGCGGAATGCTCTACTACCGCTCGGACCTGGTGCCCAACCCACCGAAAACCTGGGCCGAGATGATGTCGATGTGCTCCATCGCGAAAGCCAACAACATGAGTTGCTTCGCCGGCCAATATGCCCAATACGAGGGCTTGACGGTCAATGCGGCGGAGGCGATCAACTCCGCCGGCGGGCAGATCCTGGACGAACAGAGCAAACTCTCGATCAACACCCCGGAAGCCAAAGCCGGCCTGTCCAATCTGGTTGAGGCCTATCGCAACGGCAATATCCCGGTCCAGGCGGTGACCTATCAGGAAGAGCAGTCGCGGCAGGCCTTCCAAGACGGGAATCTGCTGTTCCTGCGGAACTGGCCTTATGTCTATTCGCTCGCGAGCACGGACGCCACCTCCAAAGTCGCCGGCAAGTTCGCGGTGACCGCACTCCCGGGCCAGAGCGGAGCGGGCGCCTCGTCGCTGGGCGGTGCGAGTGCCGGAATCAGCGTTTTCTCGAAGAACAAGGCGACCGCGCGGGACTTCGTGCAGTTCCTCACGAGCGAAGAAATCCAGCGGTTCTATGTCACCCAGGCGAGCAATGCGCCGGTTTTGGCGAAACTGTACGACGACCCAGAGTTGGTGGCCAAGCTGCCTTACCTGCCGGTGCTGAAAACGTCGATCGAAAATGCGGTCCCGCGTCCGGTCACGCCGTTCTACCCGGCGGTGACCAAAGCGATCCAGTCGAATGCCTATGCCGCGATCCGCGGGCAGAAGAGCGTCGACCAGGCGATCATCGACATGCAGAAGTCGATGGAAGCCGCGGGCGTCAAATGACCTGCTCGGAACCGAAGAATTTGCGCATCAACGCCTGTCCGCTGACGCACGGGCACAGAAGGAGGGGTCATGTCGACCGCATTGCATGATAGTCCCGAGACGAGGGCCGGCCGGAAGAACCGGGGCAAGAACGGCCCGGGAGACGGCCAGCACCCGGAGAAACAGCAAGGACGCTGGGCCTTCTGGTTGTTGGTGCCGACCCTGGTGCTGATCGCCGTCGTCATCGGTTACCCGGTGGTCAGTGCGGTCGTGATGTCCTTCCAGCGTGATCCGGTGATCGGTGCCGACGGATTCTTCACGGACGGCGGCTTCGCCGGGTTCCAGAATTACATCGCTTGGTTCTTCCAGCAATGCCCGGCGGCCTCCGGAGGCACCCAGGCCTGCCCCGCGGGAACCTTGGGCGCGCAGTTCTGGGAAGCCATGGGGAACACCTTCTTCTTCACCATCGTGACCGTGACCTTGGAAACCGTGATCGGCTTCTGGATGGCGGTCATCATGGCGCGCAGCTTCCGCGGCCGCGGACTGCTCCGGGCCGCAGTCCTGGTGCCCTGGGCGATTCCGACCGCGGTCACCGCCAAGCTGTTCTTCTTCATGTTCGCGTTCGACGGTGTGATCAACAAGACCTTCGGCACCGCGATCCTCTGGACCGGTTCCGAATGGCCGGCGAAATTCGCGATCATCATCGCGGACACCTGGAAGACCACCCCCTTCATGGCCTTGTTGATCCTGGCCGGTCTGCAGATGATCCCGGCTGAGGTCTATGAAGCGGCCAAGGTCGACGGGGCCAGCGCTTGGCAGCGTTTCCGGATGATCACCCTGCCGATGGTCAAGCCGGCGCTCATGGTGGCGATCCTGTTCCGGACCTTGGATGCGCTGCGGATGTTCGATCTGCCGTACATCTTGACCGGCGGCGCCAACGGGACCACGACGCTGTCGATTCTGGTGATCGACCAAATACGCTCCGGGTTCAACCTGGCGTCTGCGCTGTCCACGATCACCTTCATCGTGATTTTCCTGGTCGCCTTCCTCTTCGTACGATTCCTTGGCGCCAATGCGGTCCAGTCGGCCACCGGCGGAAAGAAGAAATGAGATGAGCAACCTGACGACTACCGCCAACTTGCCGTTGAACGACAAGTCCAGCAACCGGCTGCGATGGGCGCAGGGCCGGACCTACGCCCAAGCCCTGATCATCGTGCTGTGGTGCCTCGCCCCGTTCTACTGGATGGTGGCCACCGCCTTCCGGCCGACGTCGGCCACCTTCGAGACCACGTTGTGGCCCACCCAGCCCACCTGGGACAACTTCGTGACTGCGTTTTCCACGGAGCGCGGGAACCACTTCGGCCAGGCGCTGTTCAACAGCGTTTTCGTCGGCGTCGTGGTCACCGTGATCGCGCTGCTGGTCGGCGTGTTCGCAGCCTATGCGCTGGCCCGCTTGAATTTCCGGTTCAAATTCATGGTGCTTGGCATCATCCTGGGCGCCTCGATGTTCCCGGGCGTCGCACTGATCACTCCGCTCTTCGAGCTCTTCACGAACCTCGGCTGGATCGGGCAGTACCAGGCGCTGATCATTCCGAACATCTCGTTCGTGCTCCCGTTGACCGTCTACACCCTGGTTTCGTTCTTCCGGGAGATGCCGTGGGAGCTTGAAGAGGCGGCCCGGATGGACGGTTGCACGCAGGGACAGGCGTTCCGGAAAGTGATCATGCCGCTGGCGGCACCGGCGGTTTTCACCACGGCAATCCTGGCGTTCATCGCTTCGTGGAACGAGTTCTTGATCGCCAGCCAGCTTTCCGATCAGAACACGCAGACCGTGACCGTGGCGATTGCTTCGTTCTCCGGAGCGCTGCCGCAGCAGGAACCGTACACCGCGGTGATGGCCGCCGGGACCATTGTGACCGTGCCGTTGGTCATCATGGTGCTGGTCTTCCAGCGTAAAATCGTTGCAGGGTTGACCGCGGGCGGGGTCAAATGAGCAAGACGCAACGGGAGCAGGCCCAAAAGAACCAGAACACCGGGGTCTTCGGATTGCCGGCGCGCGAAGGCCGGGCTGCCGAACAGCTCGACATCGGGATCGGGTTCCTGGGGTTCTGGGGCTTCGTCCTGATGGTCACGGTGATTTGGCAGGAGCTCAGCGGCGCTTCCGCTTGGGGATGGGCCTTGCTGCTCGGCCTCGTGGTCCTGGTCATGGCACTGATGTTCCGCTCCCGGGCCAGACTCCAACGCAAGAACCAGGACTAGAACTCAGGAGCGCACCATCGCCACCAGTATCGAGGACGTCGCGGCGGCGGCCCAGGTTTCCACCGCCACGGTCTCCCGTGCCATCCGGGGACTGCCCCGGGTCAGCCCGAAAACCCGAGCACGGATCCTGGAATTAGCCTCGGACATGGGCTACGTCGCCTCCTCTGCGGCCAGCGGGCTGGCCACCGGGCGCACCCGGACCATCGGCGTGCTCGCGCCGTATGTCAGCCGATGGTTCTTTTCCCGGGCGATCGAAGGCGTGGACATCGAGCTGCACGCGCAGAACTACAACCTGATGCTGATCAACCTCGGCGGGTACGGCACCAGCCGGTCCCGGCTCTTCGAGCACACCATGCTCCGGAAGCAGATCGATGCCCTGGTGGTGCTGTGCCTGGCCATGCACCCGTCGGAGTTGGAGCATCTGCACCGGGTCGAGATCCCGTTGGTTTCGGTGGGTCCGGTGGAAGGGTTCCACGGGGTATCCATCGACGACTACGAAGCGACCCAGGTGGCGACGAACTATCTGATCGGGTTGGGCCACCGCAGGATCGCCCAACTGCAGGGCGTCGAAGCGGATGAGATGAACTTCGAAGTGCCCAAATTGCGCAACCGGGCCTTCGAAGCCACCATGCTCGCGGCCGGACTGGAGTTGCGCCCGGAGTGGGAACTGGTCGGCGACTTCACTTTTGCCAGCGGCGTGCGCGCCGCCGCCTGGCTGTTCGAATCCGGTGCCGAAAGACCCACCGCGATCTTCTGCGCCTCGGACGAGATGGCGCTCGGTGTGCTCGCCGAAGCGCGGCGCCGGGGCATCCGGGTTCCGGAAGAGCTTTCGATCCTGGGCATCGACGACCACGAATTCTCCGCGGCGGCCGGACTGAGCACGATCTGGCAGGATCCAGTCGCCCAGGGGCAGAGTGCGGCGAGCATGCTGCTGAAGCGGCTGGACGGCGACGAAACGGCGATCCGTACGGTGACTGCGCCGTATACCTTGTTGCAGCGCGAAACCACCGCGTCGCCCAGGCGCCCGCGCTGACCGTCGAGCAAACGCGCGAGGGACCCGAACCAGGGAGATTGCTGTGAAGCGCGCACAGCTGTGAACCATTTGCAGCTGAGGCCCGTAACAAGGGGTGTTCTGAAGAGTTCCATGAGACGACTCATCCCAACCACAAAGGAGCACGCCCCATGGCAAGCAACAACAACACGGCCCACTTCGGCCTGCTGGTACTGCGCGTAGTCACCGGCATCATTTTCATCATGCACGGCTGGCAGAAGTTCGACCAAGGCATTCCGGCGACCACCGAGGGCTTCACCGCGATGGGGGTCGTCTTGCCCGAGCTGATGGCGCCGTTCATCGCCGGACTGGAACTCATCGGCGGCATTGCACTGGTTCTTGGGCTGCTCAGCCGCCCGATCGCGGTCTTGCTGGTCGTGGACATGGTCGTGGCGCTGTTCCTGGTGCACCTGCCAAATGGCTTCTTCGCCGCCGTCGGCGGTTATGAGTTCGTGCTCGCGCTGGCCGCAATGTCCGCGACCATCGCTTTGGCCGGCCCCGGCAAGTTCGCGATCGACGGACTGCTCTTCGGCCGCAGCAAGCGGCTCAAAGGCGTTCTGGCCTAGTCCGCCGGCTCAGGCCCGGGCTAGGACGCCCGGGCCAGTTGCCGGATCGGGATCCACCGCGTGGCGAGCCGGCGGTATGCGGCCGCGGCGCCGGTGAGGTCCCCTTCGGCAATGCATTCGAGGCCCAAACGCACGTCCATCGGCGACTCGTCCGGATAAACCCGATCCGCGATCGCGCCGTAATCCAGTTCGACGACGGCGGCATCCGGCAACCCGGCCAGCCAAACTTCCAAGTCGCGCAGTTCTTCCAACAAGTCCAGGTCCGGTGCCGCCACCACGAGATTGCCGAGGCCGGCTTCGAGGCGTTGCCTCGCGACGGCCAAGGGCACCTGCACCCGGACCGTGATCACCCGGCTGCGCGATTCCACCACTTCGGTACGGTCCGATTCGGAGATCAGCACGAACCAGCTGAACGGGATGCCCCAGGTCGAAGTCCTGGTCAGCAGCCGCCGCTCGGTGGCGATGTGCTCGTGCACGGTCTCGACCAGCTCCGGGCTGAACAGCAAATCGGCCAGCGTGCTGCCATTGCCCGAGCTGAAGTTTTCGACCGCCCGGGCCGAGCGCAGCAATACCTGGTTCACGTTGTAGAGCACCGGGCCGTCGTCGAGCATCTGCAGGCTCCGCACGCGTTCCGAGGCGGCATTCGGCAGCACCGGGGCGCCGGGGCGCACCACCCGTTCCAGCGAGTCGCTCAACTCGCGCAGATCGGAGTACATCCGGTCCGCGCTGGGCGGCGCGCCGTGTTCGATCAGGGACTGTTCTGCTTCGGTGAACTCGGCCAACGGCAAGTAGAGCCGCAGCGCCGAGACGAACGGCAAGTTGCTGTGCCCCAAATACAACTCGCCGGCCATGCTCAGGCCAACTCGGCAATCACCGGTGCGTGGTCCGAGGCGCCTTTGCCTTTGCGTTCTTCACGGTCGATTTCGGTGTTGCTGACCCGGGCGGCCAAGGCGGGGGAGGCCATGATGAAGTCGATCCGCATGCCTTCCTTCTTCGGGAAACGCAATTGCTTGTAATCCCAATAGGTGTAGACCCCGGGGCCGGGGTGCTGCGGCCGGACCACATCGCGGAACCCGGTCGCTTCGAAGGCCTGGAAGGCGGCCCGTTCCGGCCCGCTCACGTGGGTCAGCCCCTCGTCCAGGAAATATTGCAGGTCCCAGACGTCATCGTCCTGCGGGGCGATGTTCCAATCGCCCATCAAGGCGATCTGGGCTTGCGGATCGGCAGCGAGCCAACCCTTGGCTTGGTCGTTGAGCACCTTGAGCCAGTCGAGTTTGTAGGGCATGTGCGGATCGTCCAGCGCCCGGCCATTGGGCACGTACAGGCTCCAGACCCGGACCCCGCCGCAGCTCGCGGCGATCGCCCGGGCCTCTTGTTCCGGTTCGGTGCCGGGTTTGCCGAAGGCCGGTTGCCCGGGAAAGGTGCGCTGGACGTCGTCGAGCCCTACTCTGGAGGCGATCGCCACGCCGTTCCACTGGCTGAAGCCGAAGTGGGCCACTTCGTAGCCGTTGTTTTCGAACAGCTCCCAGGGGAAGTTCTCGTCTTTGCATTTGGTCTCTTGGATGGCGAGCACATCGGCGTCCGTGCGGCGCAGCCAGTCCTCGACCCGGTCAGCCCGGGCCCGCAACGAGTTCACATTCCAGGTGGCAATCTTCACTCTTCCAACATACCTGCTCGCGCCGACCGGATGGCTCAGATATTTGCCCGCAGCGAGGTGAGCATGGTCTCGAGCTGTGCGTACTGCGGGGTTTCCTGCCACTGCCGGACCGTCTCGATGCTGGCGTCGTCGCCGAGGATCTTGCCGACGTTGACCCGGAAGACCGAAATGCCATTGCCGGCTACCTCGAACTGTTCGGCAGCCACCCCGTAGCCACCAATTTCACGATCCTCCAAACGCATCGTGATGTCGGTGAAATCCGGATAACGGTTGTAGGTCAGCCGATAGTCGATGTCGTCGCCGGGCGAATAGCTCATATTGGCGGTTTTGGCCTGGGCCAACACCGTTTGTTCCGGGGCGAACGGTCCACCTACGCCGTCGCGCCAGTATCGTTCGGCGAGGAATGCGACCTCCTGTCCCGAAGGCGAGTAAATATGGATATCCATGACCTGCCGCAGGTAGAAAGCGCTGGCCTTTTCATTGATCTTTTCAAGCACGAAATAGCCCACTGGGAGCTTGAAGGTGAAAAGCCCGCTGAGCGTGGTGTAATCGCTGAAAACCGGGGCAAAGTTCTCGACCGCGTCGTATGTCGCCGGGCTGGCCGGCGGTTCCGCGGCGGCGCTGTTGCCGGGCAGCCCGGTGAAGACCAACCCGGCGAGGGCAACGGCTGTGGTGGCTTTGTAGAACATGGAATTTCTCCTTCTTGGCTGAATGGTGCTGACAGCCGAGAAGTTTCCGAGTAGATCTGTTTTGTTACCGTTCCGCGGAAAAGTTACTCCGGTTTGTCCTCGCGCCGCCGGGTCAGGATCAGGAACATTAGCAGACTCAATCCCAGTTGCACCGGAATCAGGATGCTCGGCGCGGCTCCGGCGAGCAGGCTGATCAGCACCGGTGCCAGGATGATCGCGGCAACATCCGGTCCGGCGAAGAACTGCGCCGCCACGCCTGGCGGGAGGGCACCGAACGGGGTCGCGATGGCCGGCCTGGACCAGTCGACCGGTTTCTTGTAGGCGCCGCGGAGCGAAGCGCCGGCCAGCGCCGGGCCGGCGATCGCCCCGGCGAGGAAGAAGTTCAACGAACCCACGCCGGTGACCAGGAGCAGGCCGAAGGCGAGCACCGCCCAACCGAGGAGCAGCGCCGCCGGCACTGCCGAGTGCAAGCGCCGGGCGGTCCCGGCGGGGATCGGGAGCAACCGGTCCAGGGTCGGGTTGCCCGCATTGAGTTTGAGCGGATTCGCCACGGAGCCGCTGGCCATCAGGCCGCAGATCAGCAGCGAGGCCAGGGTCACCGCGGCATCCTGCCCGCCGGTGAACGCGTGCAGGATCGCGGGGATCACGGCCAGGACGGCCAAGCCGAAGAGCCGGCCGGGGTGCCGCAGGTAGCGCAGAGCATCGGCCCGGATGACTACCGCGGAGGGGCTGCTGCCGAGCAGCCGGCGGCTCAGATTGCGTCGTGAGCCGGTGTTCTCCTTGGCGAACGAGGAGGAGAGCGCACTGGCATCCATGGATTGGATGCTGGATTGGATGAGCGAGGAACGGGCCGAATGTTCCCGCAGCGAGGTACTGCTGATCCGGCGCAGTCCGGGCAGCACCGCGATGCCCGCGATGACGCCGACGGGCAACAGGACTACCGGCCAGAGTTGTCCGGTCGCGGCCACAATCGGCCAGCTGGTGGGCAACCAGAGCAGCCAGCCACCGGCCACCGGCAGGCCGAGCGCGGTGAGCAGGCCAAGCAATACCAGGAGTGCCAGCGCCGCGGTCAATACCCGGTTGAGCAGCCGGGAGCCGGAAAAGTTCTGGGCGGCTTGGGCCACCGCGAACCCGCACAGGAACAGTCCGATGCAGCTGAGCACCGTGCCGGCGATTTTGGCCGGAGTCAGCTCACTCGGTTCCACGATCGCCAAGAACAAACCGATGACCGCGCCCAGTGCAGCGCTGAGACTGGCCCAACGGAGCACCATCGGCCGCAACAGCCCGCCCCGCGACACCGGCAACGGGAGCAGCCATTGGGTGCGTGGCGGATCCAGGTGTGCCGGGCCGAGCCGGGCGATCAACAGCACAGCGGCGCTGAGCGTGACCAGGGCCAGCAGGGCCCAGGCGATGTTGACCGAGACGATCGGGGTCAACGGCTGGATCAGCGGATTCGGGCCGCCCTTGGCCGAGTCTTCGAGATAGCTTCCGCGGATCTGGGCCACCAGTGAGAAGGAGCTCGCCAAGAGTACCGCGATGCCCAGGACGGTGACATAGATTTCGCTGAAGATCGTGTAGAACCCTACGGTCTGCCGGGTCAGCGGAGCCTTGCGGATGTAGCCGCGCAGCTCCGAAGCGGTCAGCTCCTCGCGTTGCTCGGCAGCGTGTTGCAGGCTCATGCGGGCATCGCTTGGATCCGCTCGGCGGCCTGCTGCGCAGTGAGGCTTTCCACCTGGTCCGCGATGTACAGGGCCTTCTTCGACGCGGTGGTCAGGAATTCCGGATCGTGCGTGACCAGCAGGACCGTTTCGCCGGCCTTGGCCGAGTCGGCGACCCGGGCCGCCAGCGCACGCCGCATGTGCGTGTCCAGGCGCTGCTCCGGCTCATCCAGCACCAGAAGGCCGCGCGGGCGGACGAAGGCAGCAGCCAGCAGCAATCGGCGGCGTTGACCGGAGGAGAGACTGGAGACGAGGGAATCGTCGTGTTCGGTGAGTTGGAAGAAGTCGAGCTCCGCATCGACGGCGGCCACCGGATCAGTCACACCGTGGCCGGCGGCGACCATGGTCAGGTGCTCGCCCACGGTCAGCTCCGGGAAGAAGGCGTCGTCGTCGAAGACCATCGCGGCCATCCGGCGGAACTCCGGCGTCCGGTCGTCGACCTCGGCCTTGTTGAGCAGGACTTTGCCGCTCAACGCCGGGAGTTGCCCCACCACGGTACGCAGCACGGTTGACTTCCCGGCGCCGTTGGGGCCGACGAAGGCCAGCGCCCCGGCGCCCAGGCCGAACGAGACATCGCCGCAGACTTGTTTTTTGCCATAGCCGACTTTGAGGTCGGAGACTCTCAGGGATACCGGGGAACGGGGCATAGGGCCGAGCTTAGCCGACCGGATGCAGGGGCTCGAACACTTTTGCACGGATGCTGGTGCCGGCGGTGCTGCTGGTGCTGGCGGGTAGCCATTTCCGGGTCACTGGGCGTGCTTTGTGCGCCCGTGCCCGGCCGAAACTCCGGGATCTTCTTCGGCGTCTTCAACCAATGCGGCGATATTGCGGATGAACAGGATCAACCAGCCAAAGATCAGCGCCGCGACGGCCAGCTCCAGGCCGGTCAGGTTGTAATAGCCGAGCGGCCAGAACAGCAGTACGGCAACCATGATGCCGGCCAGCAGCGCATAGGTGGTCAGGAAAAAACTCCGCGGGAAGTCCGGGACCCAGGCGTGCAGACCCAACGCCAACGCGAAGAAGACGAAGATCATCCCGGTGGCGAAGAAATTGTGCAGCAGTTGCAGTGCGTCCACCGGCACCAGGCCGACTCCGGAGAGGAACCCGCCCAACAGGATCAGCGTCCATTGCACGGCTTTGGCATTGACGGTTTCCATCTTCCGGAACTGCGCCCAGCGGCGTAGATCCCGCGTCATGTAGGACGCCAGGGTGGTGATCACCAGGCCGGAGAAGATCAGCGTCGCGTTGAAGGCGTAGGCGGCCAGGCCATTGGTCTCGGTGCCCAGTGCGCTGAAGTTGATCCGCCACCAACTCGGATCATCGGCGGTGATCATGGCGGTCAACGCACCGGTGAGCAGAAAGGCCGCGAGCAGGTTGGACAGCGAATAGGTGGTGATCCGGGCCCCGGAGAGCGAGACCGTGTAGGCCGTGGCAGCGCCGCTGACGCCGACGAAGAGCCCGCCGGCCAACGGTTCCAGGGTCAATCCCGAAAACGCGCTTTGGAACAGCGAAAATACCGCTTGGCAGAGCATGAAGGCGATCAGGGCGTGGGTGAAGGACAGCGCCGAGATGTCGAGGATCCGCCGGGCGAGCGCAGTCTGGCGCAACCAGGCGGATTCCGGGCGTTGGAAGGAGCGGGAATAGCTCAAAGCGAAGATCCCCAAGCCGACGACGGCGACCGCGAGCGAGGCGAACTGGCCCACCGAACCGTCGCCGGAGAGGGCCGGGTGCTGGCTGCGGATCAAGAAGAACAGGAAGGCGCCCGCGGTGAGCAGGAGCATCACGAGCACGGCTAAAGCGAAGGCCCGGGACTCGATGCTGACGGCGCTGAGCCGTTGCGGCGCCGCAGCGTGTTTGTTCCCGGAAGCCGGGCTTACTTCCACCAGTCGTCAAGCAAGGTCACGGGCACGGTGCGCTTGTGCCGGGTGGCCAGATAACGTTGCTCGATCGCCTCGGCCGCCGTATCGGAAACCTCCCGGCCCTCGAGGTAGTCGTCGATGTCGTCGTAGCTCAGACCCAACTCGTCTTCGTCGGCCCGGCCGGGGACGCCGTCGAGCAGGTCCGCGGTCGGGACTTTGGTGTAGATCCGCTCGGCTGCGCCGAGGTACTGCAGCAACTGCCGGTTCTGCCGCTTGTTGAGCGTGAACAACGGCAGAATATCCGCTCCGCCGTCACCGAATTTGGTGAAGAACCCGGTGACCGATTCGGCGCCGTGGTCGGTGCCGATCACCAGCAGCCCGTGTTCGCCGGCCAAGGCGTATTGGGCGATCATCCGGGCCCGGGCCTTGATGTTCCCCCGGTTGAAGTCGCTCAGCTGCTCACCGGTGGTGGCTTCGTATTCTTTTTCCAAACCGTCGACGCCGGGTGCCACGTTGTAGGTCCAGGAACGGTCCGGTTTGATGAACGCCAAGGCGGCTTGCGCGTCGGCTTCGTCGTGCTGGACGTTGTAAGGCAACCGCACCGCGGTGAAGCTCGCCGCCACTCCTTCGGCCCGGAGCTGTTCTGCGGCGAGTTGGCCGAGCCGGCCGGCCAGCGAAGAATCCAATCCGCCCGAGATGCCGAGGACGAAACCCTTCGCCCGGCTGGCCTTGGCGTATGCCGCGAGGAAGTCGACTCGCCGGGCAACTTCATCGGCCGGATTGACGGAGGGTTTCACACCCAGTTCAGCAATGATTTTCGCCTGGAGTTCGCGCATAGTGCCAGGGTACTACCTGGACGTTTCGGCAAGGTTTCGGTTTCCAGGGCGGGCGCCGCGCGGCATCCGGAAAGCAAACCTGAAAAAGGGCGAGCCGTTGCTCCCCTCCCTTTTAAATCTATACCGTACCCGGGGGCTTGCGGCAAGGCCCCGGGTACGGCGCACAATGGTCAGTCGGCAACGGAAAATCAGCGGAAACGAAGCGGAAATGGAACGTACTGACATGACCTCGACTGACCTGGGCCCGAGCGCTTTCGAACTACCGGAAAGCCGCGCTGCCAAAGCGGCTCCGGCTTTGATCGCCGACGACGAGCAGCATTTCGCAGCGATTGCCGAATGCCTGGAAACGACGATCGGCGAGCTGGCCGAGCGGCTCGACGCCGAACGCAAAGCCCCGGGCGGCTCCGGGCAGGCCGCCCTGGACCGGGATCAGGAGATCCATCGGCTGTCCGCGAGATTGCGCACGTTGCGGCGGTTCGGCCTGGATTTGTGCTTGGGCCGGATGGTCGGCGCGGACGGTGCCGAACCGGTGTACATCGGAAGGCTCGGCTTGACCGACAATTCCGGGCGCCGATTGTTGTTGGACTGGCGGGGCCCGGCAGCCGAACCCTTCTTCGGCGCCACGCACGCCCAGCCGATGGGTCTGTTGAGCCGGCGTCGTTATCGCTGGAGCCAAGGCCGGATCACCGACTACTGGGATGAAGTGTTCACCGCGGACGGGCTGGTCGGAAACGCCGCGCTCGACGACCAGTCGGCCTTCATCGCGAGTCTGGGCGGCAACCGTTCGCCCCGGATGCGGGATGTGCTGGGCACCATCCAGGCAGATCAGGACGCGATCATCCGGGCGGGCTCCCGGGGCGCACTCGTGGTCGACGGCGGACCGGGCACCGGCAAGACCGTGGTGGCCTTGCACCGTTCCGCCTACCTGATCTATGCCGACCCGAGGCTCGGCCATCATCGGGGCGAGGTGCTGTTCGTGGGTCCGCACCAGCCATACCTGGCCTACGTCGCGGATGTGCTGCCCAGCCTCGGCGAAGAGGGGGTGCAAATCTGCACCCTGCGCGATTTGGTGCCGCAGGGGGCGGCCGCGGTGCCGGAGTCGGATCCGGAGGTGCTGCGCTTGAAATCCGCTGCGCAACTGGTCGCCGCGATCGAACCGGCGGTAGCCCTGTACGAGGAGCCGCCAAGCTCCGGGATGCGGGTGGAGACTCCCTCGTTCGACGTCTGGCTCAGCGCAGCAGACTGGGCGGAGGCCTTCGAATCCGCGGAGCCCGGGATGCCGCACAATGCGGCCCGGGACCAGGTTTGGGCGGCCCTGCTGAAGATCCTGGTCGACAAGTTGCGTGACGATTTCGACGAGGAATGGGAAGCGGAGAAAGACGAATTCGATGCTTACGGCATCAGTACCGGGGACACCGAGCAGAAACTGCGGCGCGCCCTCGCTGCGAGCCCGGAACTGAGCCGTGCCTTCGGCCGCGCCTGGCCGCTGTTGGAACCGGCCGATATCGTGGCGGACCTCTGGTCGGTGCCTGCGTACCTGCGCAGGTGTGCGCCCTGGTTGGCGCCGGCGGAAATCCAGGCCTTGCAGCGGTCCGATCCGCAGGCCTGGACGGTGGCGGACCTGCCTTTCCTGGATGCGGCGCGGTTGCGCCTCGGCGACCCGGAGGCTTCCCGCCGCCGGCAGCGCCGGGAAGCCGGAGTCGCGGCCGAGCGGTCCGCCATGTCCGATGTGGTCGGCGACCTGATCGCGCACGACGATTCCGAAATGGGCGTGATGTCGATGCTGCGGGGCCAGGATCTGCGGGCCGCGCTGGTCGACGACGGGGCGTTGCCGGAGCCGGAGCCCGATTTTCTGGCCGGTCCGTTCGCGCACATCGTGGTCGACGAAGCGCAGGAATTGACCGATGCCCAATGGCAGATGCTGTTGCTGCGCTGCCCGTCCCGGAGCTTCACGATCGTCGGCGACCGGGCGCAGGCCCGGCACGGTTTCCGGGAATCTTGGCCGGAACGCCTGGCCCGGGTGGGCTTCGACCGGATCAAGGTGGCCTCGTTGGGCATCAACTACCGGACGCCGGAAGAGATCATGGCCGAGGCCGAGCCGGTCATCCGGGCAGCGCTTCCGGACGCCAATGTGCCGACGTCGATCCGCAGCAGCGGGATTCCGGTGCGGCATGCGCGGGTCGCCGAATTGGCCCCGATCCTCGACGGCTGGCTTGCCGGGAACGCCGAAGGCATCGCCTGCGTGATCAGCGCCGACGGCGCGCTGGGCAACGGATTCGATGCAGCGAGAGTACGCGCGCTGACGCCGGAACTGGCCAAGGGCCTCGAGTTCGACTTGGTGGTCCTGCTTGAGCCGGAAGGCTTCGGCGAGGGCATCGAAGGGGCGGTGGACCGTTACGTCGCGATGACCCGGGCGACCCAGCAGCTGGTATTGCTCAGTTGAGCCGTCTCCCGGTCAGGCTGGAGCCCGCCCGTCTCCCGGTCAGGCTGGAGCCTGCCCGGTGGATTGCCGGACCGTGAGATGCGTGGGCAACACCGCGAGCTCGCGGCCGGCACCGCCGGGGCCTTGCGCGATCCGGCTCAACAGCATCGTGATCGCGACCCGTCCGGCTTGCTCTACCGGGGCGGTCATCGTGGTCAGCGGCGGATTGCAGAAATCCGCGCCGAAGATATCGTCGCAGCCGACCAGGCTGAAGTCCTCCGGCACCCGGACGCCGCGTGCCGCGAACCGTTGCAGCATGCCGATCCCGATCAGATCGTTGAACGCGATGCCGGCGCTGGCTCCGGAATGCAGGGCGGCGTCTGCTGCGGCGGCGCCCGAGGTGGTTTTGGGTGCGAACGGGCCGAGCCGGCTGATCCGCAGGCCGAGGCGTTCGGCATGGTCTTCGATGGCGCGCAAGCGTCGGGCGTTCGACCAGGAACCGACCGGTCCGGCGGCGTAGGCTACCTGCCGGTGGCCGAGCGAGGCCAGGTGTTCCAGGGCCTGGCCCATGGAATCCGGAGTGTCGATGATGACCGTGGGCACCCCGTGGATGCCGCGGTTGATGGTCACCACGGGCAGCTGTGAAGCGGCTTCGACGATCGCCGGATCGCTCAACCGCGAAGCTGCCAGGACCACTCCGTCGCAGGTTCGGCGCAATGCTCCGAGCGCCTCTGCTTCGACTTCCGCGGATTCCTCGGTGTCCACCAGGAGTTGCGTGTAGCCGGCAGCCTTGAGCTGGTGCTGGGTGCCGCGGATGATGTCGAAGTAAAACGGGTTGGTGACGTCCGGAACCAGCAAGGCGACCGCGCCGGTCCGGCCGGAGCTCAAAGCGCGCGCCTGAGCACTGGGCACGTACTTGAGCTCGGCGGCGATCCGGGCGATTTTCTCCCGGGTTGCCGGGCTGACCCGCTCCGGCCGGCTGAGCGCGCGGGACACCGTCGATACCGCGACGCCGGCCACCGCGGCGATATCCCGGATGGTGACCGGATCCGGGGCCGGATTTTCCTGCTGCGCCATGGGGCTCCCTTGCTGGGCGGTCTGCGAACCATGAAAACACTCACGGCAACTTATGGCAAACGCTTGCCACTGGTTGCCGCAGATTTTTAGACTCGGGCAACGGCCGAGGTCTTCCACTCGCAATGAATCCGGCCGGCATCCGGGGACCGTCCCCTCAACCGAGGAGCGAATGTGAAGAAAGTTCTGCGCAACAAAAGCCTCACCCTGATCACTGCAGTGGCCGCATCAGCAATGCTGCTGAGCGCCTGCAGCGGCTCGGGGAGCACCGACAGCAGCGGCGCTGTCGACGGCAAGGGCCAGACGCTCGACGTTTTGGTCAACGTGAATTCCGCCTATCCGGAAGAACAGAAGAACTGGATGACGGACATCGCCGCCAAGTTCAAACAGCAAACCGGGGCCGAACTGAAGTTCGAAACCTTTGCCAGCGCCAACGACGAACTGACCAAGATCCAGACCTCGGTAGTCGCCGGGCAGGGCCCCGACGTCTACAGCCTGGGCACCACCTTCACCCCGACCGCCTACGCCACCGGCGCCTTCGTGAAGCTCGGCGATGCCGAGTGGGCCAAAGTGGGCGGCAAAGACCGCTTCAACCCGGCCGCGTTGGGGATTTCCGGCCCGGATGCGCAGAACCAGGTGGGTGTTCCGTTCGTCAGCCGGCCATTCGTGATGGCCTACAACACCGAGCTGTTCAAAGCCGCAGGACTGGACAAGCCGGCCAGCACCTGGGACGGGTTGGCGGCCCAGGCCAAGCAGCTCACCGGAAACGGGAACTACGGAATGGCCGTGGCCTACAAGGACGGTTTCGACCCGTGGAAATTCATTTGGGCGATGGCCGCCGAAGCCGGCAACCCGCTGGTGGACGGAAACCAGGCCAAGCTCGACGATCCCGCGGTGCAGAAGGCGTACCAGAGCTACTTCGGTTGGTTGAACCGGGACAAGGTCGTGGACCCGGCGTCGGTCGGCTGGAGCAACAGCCAAGCGCTGGCAGCCTTTGCGCAGGGCAAGACCGGGATCTTCCCGATCACCACGGCGACGGCGGCCAAAACCCTCGATGCTTCAGCGGTCAAGGGCAAATACGCTTTCGCCTTGATGCCCACCGTGGCTCCAGGGCAGACCGAACGGCCGGCCAACGGCATCGAAGCAGCGAGCATCCTCTCCGGGGACAACCTCGTGGTGGCCGATTATTCGAAAAACAAAGACTTGGCGTTCGCCTACATCAAATTGGTCACCTCGAAAGACGAGCAGCTCAACTACAACAAGATCTTCGGGGACCTGCCGGCCAATGCTGAGGGCTTGAAGGCCATCGACAATCCGCTGTTCGGCCCGATCACCGACGCCGCGACAAAATCACATGCCACTCCGTTCACCGGAGCATGGGGCGACATCCAATTGGCGCTGACCAACGTCGTCGTGCAGTCCATCCCGGAGCTGTCCAGTGGCGGAGTGAGCGATGCGGCGCTGAAACAGCGGCTGCAAGACGCGCAAACGAAGAGCCAGAAATCGCTCGAACGCGCCGGCAAGGGCTAGGCCGTGGCGATACCGGAAAAACTGCCGGGGAAACCGCTCAGCGCCCGGAACCGGCCGCTCTGGATGCTCATTCCGGGCGGTGCCCTGATGGTGTCGATCATCGTGCTGCCGCTGCTGCTGAGCCTTTACATGGCGGCCCTGGACCTGGACCAGTACACGATCCGGAAATGGATCAGCGCACCGTTCATCGGCGTCCAGAACTTCGTCGAGGCGCTCACCGCGACTCCGCTGCTGAACTCGGTCTGGCTGAGCGTCTCCTACTCGGTGCTCGCGATGATCATCACCTTGCCGCTGGGCATCGCGGCCGCCCTGGCCACGCAGAACAAATTCCGCGGCCGGGCTTTGGTCCGTTCGATCTTCCTGATCCCGTATGTGTTGCCTGCCTTCGTGGTCGCCACGGTCTGGCGGACCATGTTCCAACCCGGCGGGGTGGTCGATCATACGCTGAACGGGATCGGGATCGACGCCGGACTGTGGCTCAACGGGCCGAACAGCTATTGGACCCTGGTGATCGTCCAGGTGTGGGCTTCCTGGCCCTTCATCTACATGCTGGCGCTGACCGGCTTGCAATCGGTGGACCACGAGGTGCATGAAGCGGCGGCCTTGGACGGCGCCTTGTGGTGGCGCAAACTCCGTTATGTGATCTTCCCGTATCTGAAGGGGCCGCTTTCGTTGGCGATCCTGGTCGGCTTGCTGCACCACATCAACAACTTCACGCTGCCCTTCGTGCTCTTCGGCATTCCGGCGCCGGAAAACGTCGAAGTGCTGCCGGTGCTGACCTATACGACCAGTTTCCAGAGCGTGCGCTTCGGACTCAGCGCCGCAATGGCCTTGGCGTCCCTGGTGCTGGTGCTCATTCCGTTGTTCGCCTATCTGCGCGTGGTCAAGCTCGACGACGGCGGTGACCGGCCTGCTGCGCGAGTCGGACGCGCCCGTCGCCCGGCCAAACCGCAGGACCCGGTGGCGGCCGCCGCGGCAACGGAGGCAAGCCGATGAGCGCAAGAATCGAACGGCAGCACGAAGTGACCCGGTTGCTGCCCAGACCGCTGCTCGTCGCGGTGATCGTGCTGCTCGGTGCCGCCGTGCTGTTGCCGGTGGGCTACATTTTCCTGGCCTCGCTCAACAATGACTCCAGCATTGCGCGCGGTGATTTCTGGCCCGAGTCCTGGACCTTGGAGAACTACGCCAAGATCTGGGTCAACGTCGGCCTGGCGAACGGTCTGAGCAACAGCGTGCTGGTGGCCGGTGCGACCGCGGTGGTGTCGGCGGCGCTCGCGGTGGGCACGGCCTACGTCCTGGTCCGGTACACGTTCGTCGGCAGGCTGACGATCCTGCGCGGATTGCTGGGCCTGCAGTCGATTCCGGGCACGTTGATGCTGTTGCCGGTTTTCATGCTGTTCTCCTCGGCGCAGACTTACCTTCATATCACCGTGATAGGAACGCAGTGGGGCTTGTTCCTGACCTATCTGACCTTCGCCTTGCCGTTTTCCACCTGGGTCATGGTGACCTATCTGCGCGGACTGCCACGCGAGTTGGAGGAGGCGGCACGGATCGACGGGGCGGGGAACCTGGGTGTGTTGTTCAAGATCATCGTGCCGTTGGCCTGGCCGGGCATCGTGGTCTCGGCGATCTTCGCTTTTCTGCTCGGCTGGAACGATGTGCTTTTCGCCTCGGTGTTGACCCGGCCGGAAAGCCAGACTGCTGCAGTTGCGCTGCAGGTTTTCGGTGCCGGTGCTGAAGGCGGTGCGGTGCCGTTTTACGGCCAGATGATGGCTTCGGCTTTGGTCTGTGCCGCGCCGGTGGTCATTTTGTACCTGATTTTCCAACGTTATCTAGTGGGCGGTTTGACCGCCGGAGGGGTCAAATAATGCAGAGCGAGCCGTGGTTGTTGTCCGGATTCGGTGACGAAATAGACCCGGATCCGCACCTGCAATGCGCGGTGCTGCAGGCGCTCGGCGCCCGGCACATCGAGGTGCGCAGCGCCTGGGGCGTGAACATCGTGGAGCTTTCCGACGCGCAACTGGTTGAGTTGAAGGCGGTGTTGGACGCGCGCGGCATGGCGGTCTCTGCGATCGCTTCGCCGATTGGCAAGGTATCCGTCGAGTTACCGGTAGCGCACGAATTGGCGCGCTTGGATCGGGCGATTGTTGCCGCTGAGGTACTGGGTGCTCAGTACCTCCGGATCTTCTCGTTTTACTACCATGGCGCTCCGGAAGTTGTGCGTGATGCGGTACTGGAGCGAATGCGGGCGCTTGCCGCGCGGGCTGAGCAGGCCGGCGTCGTGCTGTTGCACGAGAACGAAAAGGAAATCTTCGGGGACACGCCAGATCGGGTCCTCGATCTCATTCAGAGCGTGAATTCGCCGGCATTGCGGGTGGCGTGGGATGCGGCGAATTTCGTCCAGGTTGGCGTGCGACCGTTCAGTGAGGCTTATGAAATGCTGCGGCCGTATCTGGACTACGTTCAGGTCAAGGACGCGCTGCTCGCCGACGGCACGGTTGTGCCAGCGGGTGAGGGCGACGGCGAACTGCCGGAGACCGTGCGGGCGTTACGCGATTCCGGCTATCAAGGCTTCGTCTCGTTGGAGCCGCATTTGGCCGATGCCTTTGCCCTGGGCGGCTTCTCCGGACCGGCAGCATTCGGCGTTGCCGGCCGGGCGTTTGCCAAAGTCCTCGAAGCCGAAGGGATTGCCAGCGCATGAGCCCGACCGAACAGAACAAGATCAAAGTAGCCATAGTTGGTTGCGGCTCGATTGGCCGCACCCATGCCGCCGTCGTACTGGAACAACCGGAACTGGAGCTGACCGCGCTGGTTGACCCGATTCCGGAAGCTCGGGCGGCACTCGTTGAGTGGCTCGCCGGCCGGGCCGCGCCGGCCGAATTCGGCTCGATTGGGGAGGCGTTGGCCGCTGCCGATTTGTTTGTGCTGGCCACGCCAAGCGGCCTGCACATCTCGGGCGCACTTGAGGTGCTCGCCGCAGGTAAGCATGTGGTGATTGAAAAACCGCTCGACGTCGATCTGCACCGTGCACAGGAGATCGAAGCCGCTGCGGTTGCCGCAGCTGAAAACGGTCAGCTGGCCACGGTGATCAGCCAACATCGCTTCGACCCGGCCAGCCAAGCAGTGGCGGATGCAGTAGCTGGACAGAAATTTGGTCGGATCACCTCGGCAATCGCCTCGATTGCTTGGTGGCGCGCGCAGTCCTATTACGATTCCGGCGATTGGCGCGGCACCTGGGCGATGGACGGCGGCGGCGCCTTGATGAACCAGGGCGTGCACACCGTGGACCTGCTGCTTTGGTATCTGGGCAAGCCAGTCCAGATCACCGCGCACACCGGTTTGCTGGCGCATCAAGATATTGAAGTGGAAGACACCGCAGCAGCCGTGATCAGCTTTGAATCCGGTGCGCTCGCGGTGTTGCACGCGACGACCGCAGCCTACCCGGGCCTCAGCGCCTCGATTCAGGTGATGGGCTCGCACGGCTCGGCCAGGATTGACACCGATCGCTTGGTCTATTTTCACGCCGCTACGGAACAGTCCGAAGACGCCCGAATGGGTGTGCAAGGGGACTGGGATCAGTCTGCGGAGGTGATTGCCGGCTACGCCGGTGAACCACTCGTCGTGGCTGACCCAACCGTATACCCGCTGGGCCATTCCCGGCAGTACCGGGACATTATTGCCGCGCTGACCGCTGGCACGCAGCCCGGGGTAACCGTGAGCGATGCGGTCCGGGCACTGGCCTGCGTCCGAGCGGTGTATCTTTCCGCAACTCTGGGTCAGAGCGTGCTCTTCGATGATGTTTTAGCTGGAAAATACGACGATGTTGAGGTCACAGTGCCAAAAAGTTCAGTGGCAGGAAGCCCAGTCCGATGAAATTTTCAGTCTTCACCGCCTCGACGCCCGAGTGGTCGCCGGAAGAAGCGGTTGCCCAGTTGGCGGCCCAAGGCTGGGACGGTATCGAATGGCGGGTAACCGATCAAGCCGCCGCCGAAACCCCTGGTTTCTGGGCGGGTAATCGCTGCACTATTCCGTTGACCGGGATGGAAGCGGAACTGCCGCGGGTTCGGGCGCTCGCCGAGCAGGCCGGCCTAGGCGTGTCTGGCGTCGGTGGCTATGTCCCGTGCGGTGAGCACGACGACGTCGAACGGATGCTGGCGGCCACCGCCGCCTTGGGTGCGCCCCAAGTGCGCGTGGTGGTGCCAGCGCTAGGCACCGCGGAGTGGGGCGGCAAACCAGCGAGCGGCATTGCCTATCCTGAGCTGTTCTCGCAGGCCCGGGAGGATTTTGCCTGGGTTGCCGAGCGGGCTGCTCATCACGGCGTCAAAGCCTTGGTGGAGTTGCATCACCGGACCCTGGTTTCTTCCGCCTCGGCGGCCTTGCGCTTGCTCGATGGCTTGGATCCGGCGCACGTTGGCGTGATCCACGACCTGGGCAATTTGCAGATCGAGGGCCACGAAGATCACTTGGCCGCATTCCAAATGCTGGGGCCCTACTTGGCGCATGTGCATGTAAAAAATGGTCGCTGGGTTTCTGACGGTTTGGGCGAGTTTGGTGAAACGCAGTGGCGGCACGAATGGGCCCCGCTCCGCGAGGGAATTTCGAGCGTTTTGGCCTACTTCCGCGCGCTGCGCAAGCATGGTTACGACGGCTGGATTGCCCTGGAAGATTTCTCTACCGAGTTGCCCTTGGCGGAGCGCACTGCGGCGAATCTCGAATTCGTCCGCCGGGCCTGGGACGCGGCCGGATGAGCGCTTCGATCCCGCAGTTGGATCCCGACCGGCTGTTCCCAGCAGATCCGGGCGTGCGAGCTTTAGCACGTTCGCTGCATGACTTGGTCGCGGATCTGCCGATCCTGTCTCCGCACGGTCACGTGCCGGCGTCGTTATTGCTGGAGAATGAGCCCTTTGGTGATCCTGCCAGCCTGCTGATCAGCCCGGATCACTATGTCACCCGGTTGATTCATGCCTCCGGCATCTCGTTGGCCGAGTTGGGCGTTGGCGCCGCCTCGGCGGATCCGCGCGATATTTGGCGGCGTTTTTGCGCCGCTTGGCCGCTGTTCGACGGCACCGCCTCAGGCTATTGGCTGCGCTCGGAGCTCATTGAGGTCTTCGGCATCGACGATTCGTTGATCGATGAAGCACATGCCGATCAGCTCTACGATCAATTGGTTTCAGTCCTGGCCACGCCTGAGTTCCGGCCGCGGGCGCTCTTCGATTCCTTCGGCATTGAAGTGCTCGCGACCACCGATGATCCGCTCGATTCACTAGCGGATCACGCTGCGCTGGCGGCAGATTCGTCATTCCATGGCCGGGTGCTGCCCACCTTCCGACCGGATGCCTATCTGAACGCGCATGCGCCCGGCTTTGCGGAGCGGGTGGATCGGTTGATTGTCGAAGCGGGCGATGGTGCACACGGGTACCGGGGGTATCTTGCCGCGCTGGCCAACCGGCGTCGTTATTTCATTGAACACGGTGCGATTTCTGCGGACCATGGCGTGCGCACGCCGTTGACTGTGAAACTCTCCGACGATGAAGCAGAGCGGTTGTTTGATTCTGCGCTGCGGGGCGGATTGTCTGCTGCTGAACGAGACGCTTTTGAAGGCCAAATGATGTACCAGATGGCTCGAATGTCGGTGGAGGACGGTTTGGTGATGACACTGCACCCGGGCTCGTACCGCAATCATCACGAGCCTTCCTTCGCGCGCTTTGGCGCGGACACCGGGCACGATATCCCGTTTGCCGTGGGATACACCGAGGGCTTGCGCCCGCTGCTCAACGACTTTGGCACCGCTGCTGGGTTCCACTTAGTGCTATTTACCTTGGACGAGACGGTATTTTCGCGTGAGCTGGCACCGTTGGCTGGCTTCTACCCCTCGGTATTTCTTGGTGCGCCGTGGTGGTTCCTGGACGCTCCAGATGCGATGTTAAGGTTTCGTTCTGCGGTGACTGAAACTGCCGGTTTCTCGCGCAGCGCTGGGTTTGTCGATGACACGCGGGCGTTTTGCTCCATTCCGGCCCGGCACGATGCCTCGCGCCGGGTGGAGGCTTCGTTTTTGGCGCGATTGGTTGCCGAGCACCGGGTATCTGAATCACGGGCGGCCGAGGTCATGGTGGATTTGGTGGATGCGGCGCCACGACGGGTTTTCAAGCTATGAAGCTGGCGCGTTCTACTGTCTCGGTGCCCAAGCCGCCGGTCCGGATCGTGCATCTGGGTTTGGGCGCTTTTCACCGAGCACATCAGGTGTGGTTTACCCAACATGCCGCTGACGGCTCCGAATGGGGGATTGCCGCGTTCAGTATGCGCTCGGCAACTGCTGCGGACGCGCTCGCGCCGCAGGACGGTTTGTTTACCCTGGTGCAGCGCGGTGCCACGGATTCTGTTGAACTGCTCTGGCCGATTGTCGAAGTAGGCGATGCCTCCGCAGAAAATGGGGCTGCGCGAATGGTCGAGTTGATCGCTGCGCCGAGCACCGCCGTCGTGACGCTGACCATCACCGAGGCGGGCTACGCCGCCGACTCGGTCGCCATCCGTTTGCTGCGCGCTGGGCTCGCGGCGCGGGCCGCCGCGGGGGGCGGGCCGATCGCCGTCGTACCTTGTGACAATCTCAGCGGTAACGGGGAGTTGCTAGCCGCGCTGGTGGGTGTTGAGGGCGAGGTGGGTTTCGTCTCGACCTCGGTGGATCGGATCACGCCGCGCACGACGCCGGCCGACCAAGAAAGCGTTCGGCGCACCACCGGTTGGACGGACGCGGCCCCCGTGGTCGCCGAGCCTTTTGCCAGCTGGATTCTGCAAGGCGACTTTCCGGCGGGGCGGCCGCGGTGGGAGTCGGCCGGTGCGGTGTTTGTCCAGGACATAACGCCCTGGGAACAGCGCAAATTGTGGCTGCTGAACGGCGCGCACACCTATTTGGCGAATGCCGGCTTAGTGCGCGGACATGTGACGGTGGCGGAAGCGATTGCGGACGCAGAACTGCGTGCTGGGGTCAATGCTTTTTGGGCCGAGGCGGCGGCGCATTTGCCTGCTGAGGTCGATGCCGCAGAATACGCCGAGCAGCTGATTGAGCGCTTTGCGAATGCCCGGATTGAACATCGGCTGAGCCAAATTGCCACTGACTCGACGGCTAAATTGCGGGTCCGAGTGCTGCCGGTACTGCGTGCGGAACGGGCGGCGGGCCGTTCCGGGGCTGCTTCGATGGTGGTTATTGATGCCTGGATCCAAGCGATGCAGTCTGGAATTCGCAGCGCTGATGCTGGAGATGACCAGATCGAAGCCGCCTTGATGTCAAGCGAATCACGCACTGCTCTTTTGACGTTATTGGACCCGAAACTAGTGGAGGAACCCCGATGAAAATCATCGCTGCCGATGTGATTGTCAGCAGTCCGAGCCGGAACTTCGTCACGCTGAAGATCACCACCGACGAGGGGCTCACTGGGCTGGGTGATGCGACGCTGAACGGGCGTGAGCTGGCCGTGGCGAGTTATCTCGGTGATCATCTGTGCCAATTGCTGATCGGTCGGGACCCGCATCGGATTGAGGACACCTGGCAGTTCCTGTACCGCAGTTCGTATTGGCGGCGCGGGCCGGTAACGATGGCCGCGATTGCCGCCGTCGACATGGCGTTGTGGGATATCAAAGGCAAAGCGGCCGGTCTGCCCGTTTATCAGTTACTCGGGGGCGCTTCGCGAACTGGTTTGCGGACGTACGGGCACGCGTCTGGTCGCGATTTGCCGGAGCTGTTCGATTCGGTGCGGGAGAACTTGGCCGAGGGGCATACCTCGGTGCGGATTCAGACCGCTGTGCCGGGGTTGAAAGCGATTTATGGCATCGCTGCGCAGGAGCAATCGTCGGGGGAGCGATACGACTATGAGCCGGCTGGCCGGGGTGCTTACCCGGTGGAGGAGGACTGGGATACTCGGGCTTATTTGAACCATTTGCCGAGTGTTTTCGAGGCGGTGCGCAACGAGTTTGGTCCGGATTTGCCGCTTCTGCACGACGGCCATCACCGGATGACGCCGATCCAAGCCGCGAAACTGGGTAAGTCCCTGGAACCCTATGATCTGTTTTGGCTTGAAGACTGCACGCCCGCAGAGAACCAAGAAGCGCTGCGCTTGGTGCGTCAGCACACCACCACTCCGCTAGCAATTGGTGAAGTGTTCAACACCGTGTGGGACTTCCAGACGTTGATTCGGGAGCAGCTCATTGACTATGTGCGGGCCGCGTCAACACACTTTGGCGGGATTTCGCCGCTCAAGAAGGTCATGGACTATGCCGCGCAGTACCAAATCAAGTCTGGATTCCACGGGCCAACCGATATTTCGCCGGTCGGTTTCGCCGCGCAATGCCATGTGGGTTTGGCGATCCATAACTATGGCATTCAGGAGTACATGCTGCATTCCGCGCAGACCAATGAGGTGTTCCAACAGTCGTTGAGCTTCAGCGGCGGGCTGATTCGGCTTGATCCTTCGGTGCCGGGGCTCGGCATTTCATTGGATGAGGACGCTGCTACGCGGTACCCGTACCAGCAGGCGTATCTGCCGTACAACCGGTTGGCCGATGGGACCGTACACGATTGGTAATTGGGCACGACTGGTAACCCCCTCCGCGTGAGTGCACACGTGCACTCGCGCGTCCGGAATTGGTTGAGGGTTCAGCCGAGCCGTTGCTTGAGGAACAGCGCCGCCCGGTCCAAGGCCTGCTCGGCTTCATCGAGCATGCCGACAAGGGACTGGAAAACATGTGGCACATTTGCCGTGAAATCTAGCGTCACGTCGACGTCGGCCTCACGAGCCCGATCGGCCAACCGCACTGAATCGTCGAGTAATACCTCGTTCCCGCCAACTTGTAACAGCATTGGTGGGAATCCAGCCAGATCGGCCAACACCGCCGGCGCGAGCAATTCTTGATTCGGGTCTTGCCCATTGAGATACATTGCACCGGTGTAGTCAATTGATTCCGTAGTGAAAAGTGGATCAACGTCCAGCCTCGTGGTGATGCTTGCGCCGCTTCGAGTGTGATCCAAGCCCGCGGAGAAGGCGACGATTGCGGCAGGCATTGGCAATCCGGCAGTCCGTGCGGCGAGGCAGGTGGTGACGGTCAGCCCGCCGCCCGCAGAGTCACCAGCGAAAGCAACTGAACTCGGATCGACGCCGCCGTCCAATAATGCCCGGTAAGCCGCTACGCAGTCCTCAATTGCGGCGGGGAATGGGTGTTCTGGGGCCAGACGATAGTCCAGGGAAATCGCTTGATAACCGGTCCGGGTGACCAAGTTTCCAGTGAGGCCCATCGCGGTTTCCGGTGAACCCAGTGAGAAAGAGCCGCCGTGAAAGTAAAGAATGGTGCCGGCGCGAGCGGTTTGCTCCGGTTCGACCCGGACGGCGGGTATGCCGGCCAGCGTAGTCGGTGACGTCTTGATCTCCTCGGGCACCGGGAAATTCGCCATCAACGCCGTGAAATTGCTGCGCATCACGTCAATCGGCTCGCTCTGGAAACCTTTGGGGCCCTGCCGCAGCATCTGATCTACGGCTTCCCTTTGTGCTTTGCTCACGGTCTTGGTCCTTCGCTCGATCCGCTTTCAATCCAGATCGTAGCCGAGTGCCCTGACTATCCGGTGCCTGTGGACCCTCCCCAGTCACCCCCTCACCTCGCAAGCTCGGCCAGGGAACCCTGCGACCGTGGGCCCAGCGAGTGCACACGTGCGCACTCGCGCCCTTTCGTGTCGAACTCCGTTCGCCACGTAGGGACCCAACCCGAGTGCACACTTGGTGCAGATGTTTTCCGAAAACACCCGCACCAAGTGTGCGTTCGCGCGCCGAGGAAGCTCGCTGCGTGCGCTGGTTCCGCTAACCGGTCAGGGCTGCTTCGGCGCGCAGCAGCGCATTGCGGCCGGCCCCGGCGTGTTCCAACGCCAGCAGGCCGGCGCCGAGCACTGGCGAGGCGGTGACCAACTCGGTATGCGCCTTGGGCGCCTGGAGCGCCAATCCGCGTTCGACGGCGTTCAGCAGCTCCCGGTGCCCGGCGGCCAATACGCTGCCGCCCAGCACCACCGGCACCGGCTCCTCGAGCAGTCCCAGGCGGCGCAATGAAGTGACTGCCATGGTGACGATTTCTTCGGCCTGCCGGGCCACCACAGCGGCCGCGACTTGATCGCCGGAGGCGGCGGCGGTGAACAGCAATGGAGCCAGCTCGACCACTGCGCGGCCCGGCATCCGGCCGAAGTGCAGGGCTTCGAAGACCTCGGCCACCGATACCACGGAGAACTCGGCGAGCACCAGATCACGCAGCTCGGTCTGTGGGCCACGGCCGTCCTCGGCCCGCACTGCATGCCAGAGGACTTCCGCGCCCAAATCTCCGCCGCCGCCCCAGTCGCCGGAAATCCGGCCCAAGGAGGGGAATCGGGACGTCGCGCCGTCGGCCCGGACACCCACCGCGTTGATCCCGGTACCGCAAACCACCGCCACGGCGTCCGGCTCGCTGGTCCCGGCCCGGAGGAGGGCCAACAGGTCCACCTCCACCACTGAATCTTCGCGGAACCACGGCGCCTCCGAGACTGCTTCCCGGAATGCGGTGATCTCAGCCGGCAAATCCATGCCCGCCAAATAGACACTGCTGCCGGCCAGCTCGACCGAGGTCCTGGCCAAGGCTTTGCCGACCAGGATCTCGATCACCGAGACCGATTCGGCCAACCCGGTGATCTGCGGATTCGAACCGGGGCCGCGTTCCCTGGCCAGCAACTCGCCGTCGAGCGAAAGCAGGACGACGTCGGTTTTGGAACCGCCGCCGTCGACGGCCAGTACGGCTCGGACGGCGCCAACACTCATGCTCACTGTGCCCACGCCAAGTGCTGCTTGTTGTTCGCGATCAGCAGGTCCGTGAGCTTTTCGGCTTTATCAAACTGGCCGACCAGTGGATGCGCCAACATTGCGCGCAGTACCCGGTCCCGGCCGTCGGCCGCGGTAGCCAAGGTTGCGGCTTCGAGGGCAAGCCGTTCGTAGCGCGCCACCGCGGAAATCAGGCCCGCCATCTCCTCAGGTACCGCGGCAACGGGCTGAATTTCCAGGCCGGCAGAACTGATCCGAGCCGGCACCTCGATCACATGATCGTCGGGCAGGAATGGCAAGGCACCGTCGTTCCGCAGGTTGACCACTTGAACATCGCCGCGATTGCCGACCAGTGACGCCATCAGATCCACGGCGGCTTCGGAGTAATACGCACCGCCACGTTCGGCTAATTCGGCCGGTTTGGTCACCACCGAAGGGTCAGCGTATTTCGCCAACAAAGCCTGCTCTACCGCCATCACAGCTTCGGCCCGAGTGGGCTCCTTGCGCTGCTCCGCCAACACCACATCGTGTGCATAGAAGTAGCGCAAATAATACGAAGGAACCGCGCCTTGCAACCGGAGCAACGCCTCCGGCATATGCACATGCTCGGCCAATTCCGGCAATCGCTCGGCCAAAAGCGAAGGCAGCACGTCGTGACCATAGACCCGGACACCGCGCTCCCAGGTCAGGTGGTTCAAGCCCACGTGCTCCAAGGCAACAGCTTCCGGTGCCACCGAAAGCATGTCGGCAAACTTCCGCTGAAAACCTATCGCCACATTGCACAGCCCGACGGCGCGGTGCCCGGCTTCCAGCAAGGCTCGGGTCACGATGCCAACCGGGTTGGTGAAGTCGATGATCCAGGCATTCGGCTTGGCGTGTTTCCGCACCGCATCGGCAACCCGCAGTACTACCGGCACGGTACGCAGAGCCTTGGCGAAGCCACCAGGTCCGGTGGTCTCCTGACCAATGCAGCAGGCTTCATGGGGCCAGGTCTCATCACCCTGGCGTGCAGCCTGGCCGCCGATGCGCAACTGGATCAGGACGACGTCGGCATCGGCCACGCCCGCTTCAAGATCCGAGGTAGTCCGGATGCTGCCAGGGTGCCCGGCATGCGCGAAAATCCGTTGCGAAACCCCGCCGACCAATTCCAGCCGGTGCGGATCCGGATCAACCAACCAGAGCTCGGTGATGTCCAATACCGAACGCAGCCTGGCGAAGCCGTCGATCAGCTCGGGGGTGTAGGTGGATCCTCCGCCTACTACAGTGACTTTCACGTTTGTCTAACCTTTCACGCCGGAGAACTTGATGCCCTCGATGAATTGTTTTTGGGCTAAGAAGAACAAGATGATCACGGGCAGCATCACCAGCACCGTGGCGGCCATCGTCAGATTCCACTGCACTTGATGCACGCCGCGGAAGGAGGCCAGGCCCAGCGAAAGCGTCCAATTGCCTTGGTTTTCACCGGTATAGAGCAGTGGGCCGAAGTAGTCGTTCCAGGTGTTCAGGAAGCTGAAGAGTGCCGCGGCGGCAATGCCTGGTTTGGCCATCGGCAGGATCACCCGGAACAGGATGGAAAGTTCCGAAGCCCCATCGACGCGGGCAGAATCCGAGTAGCTCTGCGGAATGGTGATCAGGAATTGCCGAAGCAAGAAAATGCTGAAGGCATCGCCCAACAAATTCGGCAGAATCAGCGGCCAGAGTGTGCCGGTAAGGCCCATTTTGGCCCAGACCACGTACATCGGCACCGCGATCACTTGCGGCGGCAACAGCATCGCCACAATCACCAGGTAGAACATCGTGTTCCGGCCGCGCCACTTCAACCGGGAGAGCGCGTAGGCTACCGGAACGCTGGAGATCAGCATGAACGCCGTCGCCAGCCCGGCATACAGCAGCGAGTTGCCAAAGTAGGCCAGCATGGGAGCTTTTTCAAAGACTTCAGCAAAGTTTTCCCAGTGCCAGGAGGTAGGCCAAAGGTTCTTGGTGAGGGCTTGCTGATCACTCATCAGTGCGGTGAGCACAATGAACAGGATCGGACCGATAAAGCCGATCGCCAGCACGATCGCAATCGCGTGATTGCCAATCCAGGCAAGCGTGTTTTGCTGCCGCAGACTCTTTAACTTGGCTGGTTTGCGCAGCTTGGGCAACTTTGGTGTGGTGCTGCGCGGAGCTTCTAGAACGCTCATGCTTCCTCCCCGATGCCGGCCGAACGCATCCGGCGCACCAAAATGATGGTGAATATTGCGCTGACCAAGAACAGGGCAATCGCCATCGCCGAGGCATAGCCCATGTGGAATTGGTGGAAGCCTTGTTCGTAGAGCCACATCGGGAAGGTCATGGTCGAGTTGTCCGGGTAGCCGATCGACAGCGACGAACCGGCGACGGCGGAACTGCCCGAAGCGACGGAGCCCGCCACTACCGCTTCGGTAAAGAATTGCAGCCCGACGATAATCGAATTGACCACCGCGAACGTCAGCACTGGCGCAATTGATGGCAGGGTAATGTGCCGGAATTGCTGCCAGGCGCTGGCACCGTCTAGCCCGGCGGCTTCGTAAAGTTCGCCCGGTACGTCAAGCAGTGAGGCGAGCAGAATCACCATCACGGTGCCCGAGGTCCAGAGCGCCATCACGGTCAACGCGGGTTTGGCGAAGGCTGGATCGTTGAACCAGAGCGGTCCTTGAATGCCGAACAGGCCAAGGACCTGGTTCAGCGGCCCGGTGGACGGGTTGAGGATGAAGACGAAAGCCAGTGCGGCGGCCACGGGTGGCGCGAGCGCGGGGAGGTAGAACAGGGTGCGAAAAACCCCGGATGCGCGCTTGAGCTTCGTGAGCACGATCGCGGTGACTAGACCGAAGCCGACTCGTCCTACCGTGATCGCGATGGTCAGCCAGACGGTATTGCCGATCGCCTTCCACATCAACGGATCTTTGCTGAACATGTAGCTGAAATTGTTGAAACCGGCCCAGGTCGGATCGTTGATCAGATCGAAATTCGTCAACGAATAGTAGGCCGTGGTGAGCAGCGGGTAGAGGAAAAAAATGCTCAGGCCCAGAATCCACGGTGCCATAAAAGCCAAAACGGTCAGCCGCCGTCGGGCCTTGCTGTTGTTTTTCGGTTGTTTCCGCACCGGCAAGGCAGCTGCCGACGGTGGCTTCTTGGCAGCCTCGGTGAGCGTGGCCACGTTTAGTGCCCCAGCGTCGAGAGATTGTCGATTTGGCTGTCGACTTCCTTGAGCCCGGCGGCCAGATCCGGCGCACCGCCATTGGCGTACTTGAGTGCGAAGTCCTGGGCCACCTTGATGTAGGCGCCGCCGTTGTTCGAGGACGGGTTGTTCTGCAACTTCCCGCCGTTGAACAGATCCAGGAAAGTTTGGAATTGCGGCGTGAGTTTGAGATTGGGTGACTTCGCTGAATCTGCGGTGGTCGGCACGTTCTTGAGCGCATTGGCCAGATCAACCAGGGCATCTGTGTCGGTGCTCAAGTACTTGACCAGTTCCCAGGCTGCGCCCGCATTCTTGGCACCTTTCGGAATGCCGATGATGGTGCCGGTCGTGTAGGCGGTGCCGTAGAGTTCCGGCTTGTCATCCGGGACGGGGAACGGTGCCGTCGCATAGTCCAGGTCGGGCGCTTCGGCGGCGATGAAGGCGGTGCGGAACTCGCCGTCGACCATCATCGCGGTCTTGCCGGTCTCGAAGTTGTTATCCGCTGAATATTCTTGGCCGGCAGCCGCGGTGAATTGGGTGAGCTTGTCGGCACCGTAGAAATTGGTGAGGTCCTTTTGCCAATTGAGCATGGTGGACCACGCGGGATCGCTCGCGAGGGCAGATTTCCCGTCTGCGTTCTGCCATTTGGCGCCGAACTGCGGGGTGAGCGTTTGTACGGTGTTTTCGTAGAAGCCGGGGGTGGGTACGAAACCGGCTACTTTGATGCTGCCGTCGGCGTTCAACTGGGTCAGCGTCTTGGCGTCTTCAGCGAGTTCGCTCATGGTTTTTGGTGGGGCGGTAATGCCCGCGGCCTCAAACATTTTCTTGTTGTAGTAGAGGCCGTAGACGTCCGCGAGCATTGGCATGGCGCACCGGGTTCCCTGGAACGAGGTGTAGTCACGAGTTGCTTGCGGGATTTGGTTCAGATCGACTTTGTCCCGGTCCAAATACGGTTGCAAATTCTGGAACGAGCCGGAGCTGCAGAATTGGCCGATGTTGTCCGTGGTGAACGAGATCGCGACGTCCGGTGCATTGCCGCCGCGGATCGCTTGGGTGATCTTGTCGTCGTCCTGATTGCCCTCACTCTTGATCGTGATGTTCGGGTGCAGTTGGTGAAATTTGTCCAGCACCGCGTTGACCGCGGCGAGCTCACGGTCCGCGAACTTGCTCCAAATGGTGATGCTGACCTTTTCGTCCGACGACGGCGCTGCCGCGGCCTGGCCGGAGCCAGTTCCGTTGCTGTTGCCGACGCCGCCACAAGCGGTGAGGCCGAAGGCGAGTGCCCCGGCCAGGACGATTGCCGGGACGGGACTGCTGATTCGGCCGGTCGACGGTGTCCGGCGGTTCTTGCGACGGTGCTGCATGGTTCCTCCTCAGTGGTGCCCGGGCCGATGGTCCGGGTTTTCGGGTGCGAACCATCGCCGCGCGACCGGGTACCGGGATGCCGGAGGCAGCGCGTGATGGCAGTGATGCAGTTGTGTTCGGGTTTCGTTCTCGAGGTGCTAGCTGGTCATGACCGAGCCGGTTTCGAAGGCCTTTTCGCGGGCATGTTTGAGCGCCAAGGAACTGGCTCCGGCCAGCGCGTTGCCGGCCGGGATCCCTTCGACCGGGGCTCCATCGACTGGTTTGGCCTGGCGGTTCGGTCCGGTTGGGCTGGGAACCCCGAGCGCGAGGACTTCGGCGGTCGATCCGTGCGGTGCGTTCATCACTTCGCCGAGGTTTTCCCGGACCAGCTGCGCCAAGGGCTCACCGCCGGCCACGCCGAAGGCCCCGCCGAGCAGCAGCAGCTCCGGGTCCAGGACGGTCACGATCGCGGACAGTCCGGTGGCGATCCGCAAAGCCAAATCGTTCAGGAACGCAGCATGACCCGATGCCGAGCCGGTCCGGGCTGCGGTGCGCAACGTTTCCACCGGGTCGTCTCCGGGCAGCCCATGGGCCCGGGCCAGTGCCGCGATCGCCTGCGGGCTGAGCAGATTTCCGAACTTGCCGCCACGGCGGTCCAGTCCGGTCTCCGCCTCGGCCCGGTCGGGTACCGGAAGGTAATCGATTTCGCCAGCGCCGCCGGTGAAACCGCGGAAGAGTTCCCGACGGATCACGATTGCGGCGCCGAGGCCGGTGTCGATCCAGACCAGGGCGAAGTTCTCCGCTGCGGCGGCCAGACCGCCGTCGAGCTCGGCCAAGGCCATCAAGTTGACGTCATTCTCCACGGTGACCGGCATGTCCAGCTCCAGGTCCAAGGCAGCGATCAGGTCGTAATTGCTCCAGGCCGGCATATGCGGCGCGAACTTGAGCATTCCGCTGCGCGGATCCAAGGCCCCGGGCAGGCCGATCACCGTGTGCAGGATTTGCTGTTCCGAGATTTTCGCGGTGATGCAGGCGGCCTGGATGGCCCGCCGAACGCCGCTTCCGGCCGAGGCGCAGGCTGCGAATTGGTGCTGTGATACGACGTTGCCGGACAGATCGGTGATCTGCACGTCGATATTCGCCGGGGTCACGTTCACGCCGGCTGCGAATCCGACCTCCGGCCGGACTCCCCAGAGTTGCGCTTTGGGGCCCGGACCGCCCGAGCGCATGCCTTGCTTCTGCACCAGGCCGGCGGATTCCAGGCGGCTCAGCAAGTCCGCGGTGGCCGGTTTGGAAAGCCCGGTCAGGTCTTCGAGCTCGGCGCGGGAAATCTCACCGGCGCGCAGGATGTGGCTGAGCGCGGCACGGTCGTTGATGATGCGGAGTTTGCTGGGTCCGGTAGACATCGGGTTCGCTCGAATCAATCGTCTGGAAACTTACCTATCGATTAAAACAAGATACACCGGAAAGTGATCTACGCAACAGGAATTCTCCGATCAATTTCCTGATCTCCGAATCCCGCCACTCCACCGCGCCACTCCATCCCGCCACTCCAAGCGCGAGTGCACACTTCGCGCGGGTGTTTGCCGAAAACATTCGCGTGAAGTGTGCACTCGCGCGGAAAGTGTCGTTGAGCTGTGCGGCGCTCATGTTCAAACTGTTGATTATTTGTGATTGCTATGATGTGATTGCAATCACATAAAGTCAGCGTGGACGAAGTGAGGCTGTTGTGTTTTTCTCTGCCGTGAAGTCACACCGCTCGGTGGCCGTAGGCATCGCCGCGGCCTTGGTCTTGGGGGCGGTGCCGCTGTTCGGCGTCCAGTCCGCGGAAGCCGCCCCGGCGGCGCCGGCCAGCACCGGGATCAAAGCCCAAGTCCCAGTCGATGCCAACGGGAAACCGCTCGGTGCGATTTCCGGGTTCCAGCAGGACGGCGCGAGGATCACGCTCAAACCGGCCTCCGGAGCGTTGCGGGTCACGTTCCTGGACGCCAAGAATTTCCGGATCGAAGCCGATCCCAGCGGGACCTTGAGCGATCCGGCGAATACTTCGCAGAACGACCCCGCCCGGTCGGCCAATCTGGTGGTCGGAGCCGATCAGTTCAGCGCAGTACCGGTGACCGTGACCGACGGCGCCAGGATCACCCTCGCCACCTCTGCGGTGAAACTGGAAGTGGACAAAGCCAGCGGGAAGTTCACCCTCCGCCGGGCCGACGGGAGCCTGGTCTGGGCCGAGGCGGCACCATTGAGCTTCGGTAATTCGTCGACCACTCAGGCCCTGGCGGGCCAACCCGGCGAACAATTCCTGGGTGGCGGCATGCAGAACGGACGCTCGGTGCACACCGGCCAAGTGATCAACATCAGCAAGGACTACAACTGGGCCGACGGCGGAAACCCCAATGCGGTGCCGTACTACATGTCCAGCGCCGGCTACGGAGTATTCCGCAACACCTTCGCGCCCGGCAGCTACGACTTCGGCAGCACCCCGGCTGCTGCCAGTCCGCTGGAAACCAGCACGCATCAGGAAAATCGCTTCGACGCCTACTATTTCGTGGGCGATTACAAACAGGCCTTGGACGGTTACACCAAGCTCACCGGTCGGCCGATGATGCCGCCGGTCTATGCCCTTGAATACGGGGATGCGGATTGCTACAACCGGTCCAATCCGGACTATTCCTCCTCAGGTTTCAACGATCCCAAGGCGCCGAAACAAAACACTTTCGATGCAGTGAAAACCGCCGAACAGTTCAAAGCCAACGACATGCCCGGGGCCTGGATGCTGGTCAACGACGGTTACGGTTGCGAATACACCAAAGACCCGGACCCGTACGATCCGGCAAATCCCGGCAAGGGGCTCGGCGGCACCGTGCAGGAGATCCAAAAGGTAGCCGATCTCAAGACCGGGCTCTGGACCCAGCGTTCGTTGACCAACCAGCCGCTGGAGGTCGGTCAAGACGGCATCGCCTTGCGCAAACTCGACGTCGCCTGGGTCGGCGAGGGTTACCGGATGGCGTTGACCGGTTGCGAATCCGCGCACAACGGCATCGAGCAGTATTCCGCGAATCGCGGAGTGGCATTGATGGTCGAAGGCTGGGCCGGTTCCCAGCGTTGCGGCATCCAATGGACCGGAGACCATACCGGCAGCCTGGACGCGATCCGTTGGCAGGTTCCGGCGATCGCCGGCTCCGGAAACTCGGGTCTGGCTTTCACCACGGCCGATGTAGACGGCATCTTTGGCGGCTCGCCGGAAAGCTACGTCCGCGACCTGCAGTGGAAGGCCTTCGCGCCGGCGCTTTACTCGATGAGCGGCTGGGCGCCCACGGACAAGCGCCCCTGGTTGTACGGCGACGCGGCCACGGCGATCAACCGATCGTACTTGCAGTTGCGCCAGCAGCTGATGCCGTACATCTATTCCTTGGCAGCGGGTTCGCACGCGAACGGTACCCCGATGGCCCGTACTATGGCGCTCGAGTTCCCGCAGGATCCGGCCTCGTACAGCGCTGAGGCGAACAACCAGTTCATGCTCGGCCCGGACTACCTGGTGGCCCCGGTTTCGGCCAGCACCGACATCCGCAACGGCATCGTGCTCCCGGCCGGCAGCCAGTGGGTGGATTACTGGACCGGGAACGTTTACCAAGGCGGCCAGACACTCAATGGCTACAAGGCACCGCTGCAGACCCTACCGTTGTTCGTGCGGGCCGGCGCATTGGTGCCGCAAGGCATCGTGGCTCGGAACGCGTCCCTGGTGCCGGAAGATTCGGCACTCACCCTGAACGTCTACCCGAGCGGTTCGTCTGCCTTCAGCTTGTATGAAGACGACAAAACCAGTCGTGCTTACCAGCAAGGCAAAAACACCGTGCAGGATTTCGCGGTACAGGCTCCAGCGAAGAACGCCGGTGATGTCACGGTGACGATCGGCGCCCGCAAGGGGGATTACTCCGGTATGGCGGCGTCTCGGCCCTATGAGCTGAAAGTGAATTCCGGCTCCAAGCCGAGCTCGGTGGTCAGGGACGGTGCCGAACTTTCCGCGCTCGTGGACCAGAAGGCTTTCGACGCCGCGCAGACCGGCTGGTATTACGACGCCGCCGCCGGAGCAGTCCGGGTCAAGGCGGGCCAGGTCGCGAAGGACGCGGGCACCGTCGTCGTACTGAAGGACAGCAGCGCGGTGGGCGGCAAAGACTCGGATGCCACGGCCGCGCAGGTCAAGCTGAGTCTGGACAAGCAGGTTTTCCAAGGGGCGAAGACCACAGCGACCGCGAGTTTCAGCAATAACGGCGATCGCGCGAAGACCGATCTGAAGCTGAGTATCAAGACGCCGACCGGTTGGACGGTGGATTCCGTCAGCGGTGATGCGGTGGCCAACGTGCCCACCGGTGGCACGGTCACGGCGAAGTTCGTGGTGGTGCCAGGTCAGGCAGCCGCCGCCGGCGTGCAGACGCTTGAGGCGGTGGCGAGCTACCAAGATTCCGCTGGAACCGCGCAATCGGTCAGTGGCGCGAACCAATTGGATGTCGCTTACAGCAGCTTGGCAGGCGCCTTCAATGCGGTGTCAGTGACCACGGTTGCGGGCAAAGCGAGCGGCAATTTCGACGGCGGAGGGGCGACGTTCGCGGCCGAGCAACTTGCATCCGCTCCGATCCCGGCTGGCGGCGTGAAGCCGGGTGGCACGGTTCCGGTAACTACTGCCGACGGCACGGTGATCAACTACACCTGGCCGGCTGCTGGTCCGGACGTGAACAACTCGGTGGCGCTCAATGGCCAAACCATCGCCTTGAAGGGGACCGGTACACACCTGGCCGTACTGGCATCCGCAGCGAGCGGCAAGGGGGTCAGTCCCGAACTCACGCTGACCTATGCGGACGGCACGAAGCAGAAGCAGACAGTGTTCTTTCCCAACTGGTTGCAGCCCAAAGATCTGGGCGGCGGCGTGCTTGCCGTCTCGAGTCAGGGCCGGAACAACGCCAATGGGCCTTCGCCGGAGTACACGCAGTACAAGTACCAGGCGTTCTCGAATTCATTGCGACTGATCCCGGGCAAGGAGCTGGCCTCGGTGACTTTGCCGGTGGCGACGAACGTGAAGTTCTTCGATTGGAAAGTGGTCACGCAGAAGCTGCCCGCAGCCCCGGACCAGGATGTCTTCGCTTCGGATTGGCCCTGGGTGTCCGCGAGCAATGGTTATGGCGTGATCGGCAAGGACGTGGCGAACAAGGACGCTGTGGATTCTCCCGATTTGCCGCTCGCGATCAACTACACCGATCCGGCAACCGGCACGAATCCGAGCTATGCCAAGGGCTTGGGTGCACACGCGCCGAGCAAGATCACCTACTACCTGGGTGGTCAATGCAGCTCGTTCAGTGCTGCGGTGGGTCTGGAGAAAGACTTCGGCGGCAAGATCATCTTCACCGTGAACGGCGATGGTCGGCAGCTCTATCAAAGCCGGACCTTTACGCCCGGATTTGCCCCGGAGCCGATCAAAACCGATCTGACCGGAGTGCAGTACTTGGAGCTCTCGCTCGATCCGGCCAATGCGGATGCGATCAACGGTGCGCATGGAATCTGGGGCAATGCGAAGTTCAATTGTGCGGCCCCGGATACTGAGGCCCCGGTGACCACTGCATCGGTGAGCGGAACGCCGTCGGGCTCTGGCTGGTATCTGAACACGCCGACCGTGTCCTTGAGCGCTACCGACAATGTGGCGGTTGCTTCGACACAATACCGCTCGGGCGGGAGCGCGTGGACTGATTACACCGCCCCGGTCAGCGTTCCGGACGGGGTGCAGAACTTCGAATACCGTTCGACGGACAAGGCAGGCAACGTCGAGGCGGCCAAATCGCTGGCGTTGAAAGTCGACACCGTGCTGCCGGAGGTCTCGGCCACGGTTGCCGACCGGAAGGTCGCACTAGCTGCCAGCGATGCCGGCTCCGGGATCGCCGCCACCGAGTATTCGCTCGACGGCGGCCAGGCCTGGCAGGGCTACAGCGCTCCGGTGGCCGCTGGCGACGGCGGACTGTCGCTGCTCTACCGGGCGAGCGATCAGGCCGGGAATGTGTCTGCGGCTGCGCCAGCAGTGATCGTTGCGCCGATTTCGGTGCAACCAGCTGCGCCGAAGATCGAAGCCCCACAGAACGCCGTCGCCGGTGGTTCGATCAAAGTCTCGTTGAATGGTTTCGATGCTGGTGCTTCGGTGGAAATCTGGTTGCATTCGACGCCGGTTCGGTTGGGTTCGGTGACGGTCGGTGCTGACGGTACTGGTTCTGCGCAGCTGACCATCCCGGCCGTTGTGCCCGCGGGGGCGCATACCCTGACCGCGGTGCTGAACGGCACGACTGTGGCGAGCAGCGCGATTCTGGTTGTTGCTGGAGCGGGCCAATCGGGCAACGGCCAATCGGACGGTGGCGGATCGGGCAACCCGGTGAATCCGGCCGCGGTCGAATCGAATGGTCCGCTGGCTGAAACCGGCACCGAGTTCTGGCCGCTGTTGCTGCTCGGCTTCGGATCACTGGCCGCGGGCGCCGTGGTACTCGCGCTCCGCCGTCGTCCGCGAAGCTAACCCGCTCCCCGCTGCTTTAAGTGTGCACTCGCGCGGATCGGGGGTTGGCGGTGGGAGCCGATAAACTTGCTGCCATGACCTCGACTTTGGATTCTGCCGCTGCCCGCGCCCGCCTGCTGGAACTGATCAAGGAGCTCGCCGTGGTGCACGGCAAAGTGACGCTCTCCAGCGGAAAAGAAGCCGACTACTACATCGACCTGCGCCGGATCACGCTGCACCACGAAGCCAGCGGGTTGGTCGGCCGGGTGATGTTGGACCTGCTCGACGACGCCGGCATCGAGTTCGAGGCGGCCGGCGGCCTGACCTTGGGCGCAGACCCGGTCGGCACCGCGATCATGCACACCGCGGCGGCCCGGGGCCGGAAGATCGACGCTTTCGTGGTGCGCAAGGAGCAGAAGGCGCACGGTATGAAGCGCCAGGTCGAAGGGCCTTCGGTGCAGGGCCGCGCCGTCGTCGTGCTGGAAGACACGTCGACCACCGGAGCTTCGCCACTGCAGGCCGTCGAAGGCGTGCGGAACGCGGGCGGCGAGGTGCAGGCGGTCGCCGTGATCGTGGACCGGGCAACCGGCGCGCAGGCCTTGATCGAACAGGAAACCGGCGTCCGTTATCTGGCGGCGTTCAGCAAGGACGAACTCGGGCTGGACTGAATTCGGCGGTCTACCCTATGCAGCCGGGATGTGAGCGAATATGATCTTGTTTACTAGATTTACGTCATAACCAACCAGGCTGCGGTCGCGTTGACGGTCAGCCGCACAACCCATCGGGGGCTGATCGACATGGCGGTTGATCCATCACGGCGAAAAGTGCTGACCAGTTTGGCTACCGGATCGGCTGCGCTGCTGCTGGCTTCGGCGCTGCCGGCAGGCCAGGCCTCTGCTGCGGTATCGCAGGTCTCCGGGGTGTTGCCGGCGATCATTCCGTGGCCGAAGAGCTTCGTCGTCGGCCTCGGTGGGACGTTCCAACTGAAATCGACGACGCAAATCGTGGTCGGTGCGCAGTTCCGTCCGGTTGGCGAGTATTTGGCGGCCCGGCTCGCTCCGGCTACCGGCTGGCAGCTGGCGGTTGTCGATATCGCGGGAAGCCAGTCCGGGCCGGTGATCGAGTTCGGACTGGACCAGAGCTTGGCGGCAGAAGACTACCGGCTTTCGGTCTCCAGCCTCCGAGTCATGGTTTCCGCGGCCGGACCGGAAGGCGCGTTCCGCGCCGTGCAGACTCTGCGGCAACTCCTGCCGGCTCGCATCGAGTCGCGGCAGCAGGTGACGGCGGAATGGAACATCTCGGCGGCTGAGATCGTGGACGGACCTCGATTCGGCTACCGCGCGGTGATGCTCGATCCGGCCCGCCGCTTCGTGCCGCTGGCCGATGTCAAGCGGGTCATCGACCAAATGGCGTTGTACAAGCTGAATGTGCTGCACCTGCACCTCAGTGATGACCAAGGTTGGCGGATCGTGATCGACGCATACCCGGAGCTGACCAAAACCGGGGCGAGCACGCAAAGCGGCTTCGCCCCCGGCACCGTCGATCCGGTGGCCGGCTCAGGGCCGTGGTTCTACACCAAACAGGAATATGCCGACCTGGTGGCCTATGCCGGCAGCCGGTTCGTCGAGATCGTGCCGGAAATCGACGGCCCCGGCCACACGTCTGCCGCGCTGGCCTCGATTCCGGAAATCAACGAAGACGGGAAGGCTATTCCGCCCTACTCCGGGTTCGACGTCGGAATCTCCCTGGTCGGCTTGCAGAACCAGCAGCGCCGGGACGAAGTCCGGAAGTTCTTGGTCTCGGTGCTCAACGACGTGGCCGCGCAAAACCCCGGACGGTATCTGCACATTGGCGGTGACGAGTCGCCGAAGGCTACTGCGGAGCAGTACACGGCCTATACCGCGATGGCCAATGAGGTGGCGACGGCCGCGGGCAAGAAGGTGATCGCCTGGCACGAATGGATCAAGGGTGCGCCCTTGCCGGCCGGAGCGGTGATGCAATATTGGGGGACTGCCCCCGGTTCGGCCGATGCCGCGATGGCTCGGCAAGCCGTCGACGCCGGCCACCAGCTGGTCTTGTCTCCGGCGAATCGCTCATATCTGGACATGAAATACGACAATCAGACCGCCTACGGCCGCAGCTGGGCGGGTCTGATCAACCTGCGTACCGCTTGGAACTGGGAACCCACCACGGTGCTGGGCGGAGCGCCGATCGCCGAATCCGCAGTGCTCGGCGTCGAAGCCTCATTGTGGAGCGACAGTGCCAACCAGTTCGGCGACAAGCCGTTCGGCCCCACCCGGGTTTACGCTCCAGCCCGGACCTACACCGATTTCATGCTCTTCCCGAGACTTCCTGCGGTGGCCGAACTGGGCTGGAGCCCCAGAGCGGATCGGAGCACCCAACCCAGTTATCAGGAGTTGGTGCGCCGGGTCCTGGAGCATTCCAAACGCTGGGAAGCAATGGGGGTCGGCTACAACAAGGCTGCCGACATTCCCTGGAGCTCCCGGGTCTGAACCCGCCGGCTATCGGAGCGGTTTCGGCGCGGTAGCCGGGTGGGTCTGCGGCCGGCTGGTGCGCCGGATCCGGCCTGAGGCGAAAACCAGCGCGATCGCACCGAAGATTCCGGCGCTGGCAAAGGCGGCAAAACTCAGCGCCGGCTCGGCGGAAGCGGCCAGCACGCCGCCCAGCCATGGCCCGACCACGGCACCGAGCCGGCCCACTCCGGAGGTCCAGCCGATTGCGGTAGCCCGGCTGGAGACCGGGAACGCCGAGCCTACGCTGGCATAGACCATGGTTTGCGCGCTGAACAGCCAAACTCCGGTGGCGAAGGCCACGGCAAAGGTCAAGACCAGCGGCATCCTGATGCCGAGCACCAGTACGCCGACCGCGGTGAGCGCAAACCAGGCAAGCGCGACTTTCAAGGCGCCCCAGCGGTCCGCCAGGGGTCCGGCCAGCAGCATTCCCGCAACCCCGCCGGCATTGATCGCGAGCAAGAACCCGATGGCGGGGCCCAGCTCGTACCCATTGGCCTTCATCATCGAGGGGAGCCAAGCGGACACCCCGTACACCAGCAGCAGACCGAAGAACGAAGCAAGCCAGAAAAACAACGTCAATGACCGGGTTCCCGGTCGCAGCAGGCTGCGCAACGAGGCGCGCGCCGGGGTCCGCTGGTCCGCTGCCGATTCGGTTTCGGCCGGCAGGAAGTCTTGTGGATCGACCCGCCAGCGAGCTGCTATCCGGGCCATCTCCCGAGTGCGGCCGAGGCTCTTCAGATAGGCGAACGATTCCGGGAGCCAGCGGAGCATGGCGGGTATCACCAAGACCAGAGGCGCCGCGCCGAGCCAGAACATCGCGCGCCAGCCGAAGGACGGGACGACTGCGATTCCCGCGGTTGCCGCCAAGATCCCTCCGGCGTTGTGCCCGGTCATCAGCGTCGCGATCATCAGGTTCCGCCGGGGCAAAGGGGCGAACTCCAGAATCATCGCGATGGCCGTCGGAATCAGGCCGCCGAGGCCCAGGCCGCCGACGAATCGCCCGAGCCCGAAAATTTCGAGGGTGGGGGCGGCGGCACACACCGCCGAGGCAATCGAGAACAGGAGTACACCGCCGATCAAGGCGCGACGGCGGCCCCACCGGTCGGTGACGATCCCGGTGCAGAGGGCGCCGATGAGCATGCCGAAGGTCGCTACGCTGCCGAGTGTGCCGGCGAGGCCTTCGGTCAGGCCGAATTGCCGGTCGGCGAGCAGATCCGGCAGCACCGCACCGTACATGAACAAGTCGAAGCCATCGAAGAGCAGAGCGAGCCAGCAAAGTGCCAGGACGGCCCAGAGCAGCTTTGCGCGTCCGGTGGATCCACTGTTGAAAGTACGCACTGCGGTTGACCCCCGGAAGTTCGACCTGTGACTTGTGTCACCGCATCAATGTATTGATCGAACTTCAAATTGTCAACAATTTAGCTAACAATAAATGCGGCACCGGCCGCACCGTTTCCGCCGGTTGCCGGCGCTGCGGGTCTGCGCTAAACCAGCGGGATCAGATCCGCAACCGAATCCAAGGTCTGGTCCGGACGGAACGGGTAGGCTTCCACATCCCCGGGCTGGGTGATTCCGGTCATCACCAGCACGGTGTGCAGTCCGGCTTCCATGCCCGCGATGATGTCGGTGTCCATCCGGTCGCCGATCATCGCGGTGGTTTCCGAATGGGCCTCGATCTGGTTCATCGCGGAACGGAACATCATCGGATTCGGTTTCCCCACGATGTAGGGCTCGCGATTGGTCGCCTTCGTGATCAAGGCCGCGATCGCGCCGGTGGCCGGCAAGGGGCCTTCCTTCGACGGCCCGGTGGCATCCGGGTTGGTCGCGATGAACCGCGCGCCGTCGGCGATCAGGCGGATCGCCTGGGTGATCGCTTCGAACGAGTACGTCCGGGTTTCGCCCAACACCACGTAGTCGGGATTCTGGTCGGTGAGGATGAAGCCGGCTTCATGCAGCGCCGTGGTCAATCCGGCCTCGCCGATCACGAAAGCCCGGCCGCCCGGCATCTGCGATTTCAGGAACTCGGCGGTCGCCAGCGCCGAAGTCCAGAGGTTTTCCTCCGGGACCTCCAATCCGGAAGCCCTCAGCCGGGCGGCGAGGTCCCGGGGCGTGTATATCGAGTTGTTGGTCAGCACCAGGAACCGCTTGGAAGTGTCCACCCAGCGTTGGATCAGTTCGGCGGCGCCGGGGACGGCCTGGTTTTCGTGCACCAGCACGCCGTCCATATCGGTGAGCCAACATTCAATGTCTGCGGCGTTGCGCGGTTCGTCATGTGCCATGGGTCAATCTTCCACCGTTTGCGCTGGATCAGCCACCGGGCGGTTCACTGCCTGCCCGGCAAGGGCGGGGTCCGCTGCGGCGGGGCGCCCGGACTGTCGATTCGGCATTGCTGTGAATCGTCTGATTCACAGTCGAAACGGCTTGTCAGGGATAAGTTACCCGTGGGTAAGTTTAAGCTGTGGCGAGGGTCACGTTGGGGGATTGTTCAGAAGGGGATCTGATGAAGACCAGGCACACCATCGGCGGGCTTGCGGCGTTGTCCGCGCTCGCTGCGAGTTTGCTCATTCCGTTGGGCGCCGCGAATGCGGCCGAAGACTTCTACGCGATTCCGGCGACGTTGCCGGCGCAAAACGGCGCGATCGTCAAACAGGAAGCTTCCAGCTTCTATCTGGAGCCGCTCAAGCTCACGCCGGCTCAAGCGCAGGTGCAGCGGATCATGTACAAAAGCACCGACTCCCAAGGGCAACCGATCGCCGCCACCGGTACGGTGTTGATGCCGAAGACCCCGTGGCTGAAATTGCAGGATCCGCTGCGGCCCTGGCTGGGCGTGAGCGAGCGCCCGTTGGTGGCTTTCAACCCGGGGACCAAGGGCAACGGCGACCAATGCGCGCCGTCCAAGCGCTTGGCAACCGGCGAAGATTACGAAGGGGCGATCGTCAAAGGCCTGCTGGCGGCTGGATACGCGGTGACGATTCCCGACTACCAAGGGGTGGGGACTGCGCCGAAGTCCACCTATATGGCTCGGGTCGCCACCGGAAACGCCGTGCTCGATGCCGTCCGGGCGGCACAGCGTTCCGGGCTGGCCGGCCTGCCCGGCAATGGGCCGGTTTTGTTGTCCGGGTACTCGCAGGGTGGTGAAGCAACTGCTGCAGCATCCGAATTGGCCGCAAGCTACGCCCCGGAACTGAAGATCATCGGCGCATACGCCGGCGCGGTTCCGGCCAATCTGCTGGAAGTGGCGAAATTCCTTGAGGGCGGCCTCTACCAGGCCTTCCTGCTCAGTGCGGTCTCCGGGATCGCGACCGCGGAAAACATCGATCTGACCAAGTACGCCAACGCCGCTGGCTTGGCTGCGATCGCCCAGAACGACGGGCTCTGCACCGTGGAGTCGATCGCGCCGAGCGCCTTCCAGGACACCGCCAAGTACACGTTGTCGGGCCAGAAGCTCAGTGTGCTGGCGCAAACCGATCCGACGATCCGGGCCGCATTGGAAAAGCAGCTGATCGGCAAGGCCGCGCCGACCAAGTTCCCGGTCCTGGTTGCACAGAGTCTCTTGGATGATGTGATCGAGCCGACGCAGACCAAAGCGATGGCGCAGCAGTGGTGCCAAGGCGGCGCGACGGTGCAGTTCGAGAATTCGGTGGTCCCGACGCACGTCGGGGCCGCAGCCGGATTCCTGCCGACGATGTTCGGTTTTCTGGCTGCCCGGGTGAACGGTTCGCCCGCAGTCAACAACTGCGCGGCGCTGTAAGCGTTGGCACACAGCCCGGCCGGTGCGGTTCCGGCCGGGCAGCGTGCTGCCAGTAGGGTAGTCAGGTGAGCGATGAGCTGAAAGACGACGGCGAAGTTCCGGCGATTGCCGATCCGTCGGGTGAATCCGAAGGGCCGGTCGGGCCGGCGGAGCCAGTGGGGCTGGGCCCTTGGTCGGGCGAATGGCCGGTCGGCGAGCATTGGGATCCGGAATTGCTGGCCGAGGGCGACCGCCGGAATGTGGTCGATGAATTCCGCTACTGGAAACACGATGCGATCGTCGCCGCGCTGGATGCGCGCCGGCACGAGTTCCATGTGGCGATCGAAAACTGGCAGCACGACTTGAACATCGGCTCCGTGGTGCGTTGCGCGAATGCCTTTTTGGCCAAAGAGGTGCACATCATCGGCCGACGCCGTTGGAACCGGCGCGGCGCCATGGTCACCGACAAGTATCAGCACGTCCGGCACCACCCGACGGTCGAAGACTTCGTGGCCTGGGCCGAAGCGGAAGGCATCGCGGTGATCGGGATCGACAACTTCCCGGATTCGGTGCCGCTGGAGACCTATGACCTGCCGCGCAAATGTGTTCTGGTCTTCGGCCAGGAGGGGCCGGGCTTGACCGATGCGGTGCATGAGAAAGCCGAGGCCACGCTCTCCATCGCCCAGTTCGGCTCCACCCGGTCGATCAATGCCTCGGCTGCTGCCGCGATCGCCATGCACGCCTGGATCCGCCGTCACGTCTTCAGCCAACCGGTCTGAGGCGCGGCCGACCGATCCGCTACCCGCGGGCGTGGATTCTCAGGTAACGAGTGGATAACGAAACGCCGGCGATAAGTTACTGGCCAGTAATCTGAGGGGTGTCACACTCGATAGCCCGTTCGGGCGATTATCAATGGAGATAAGAGTATGCGCCAATCCAGTACAGCCCTACGCCGAATCGCCACTGCCGGAATGGTCGCGCTCGCGTTGACCGGGTCCTTGGTGCTCGGCACCGCGAGCGCCCAGGCAGCCAGTCCCGCTGCAGGAGCTGCGCCGGCGGACTTCTATCAAGCGCCCACCAGTTTCCCGGCCAACAACGGCGACTTGATCCGGCAGCAGCCCTCGAGTTTCTTCGTCGATCCGCTCAAGTTGATTTCTTCCGGGGCCAATGTCACCCGGGTGATGTACAAGAGCACCAACAACCAGGGCAAACCGATCGGCGTCACCGGGACGGTCTTGATGCCGCAAGGCAGTTGGATCGGCTTCGGCCCGCGTCCGCTGGTCACGGTGGCCCCTGGAACCCAGGGCCAGGGCGACAGCTGCGCGCCCAGCAAATTGCTCGCGATGGGACAGGAATACGAAGGCCTGCTGATCAAAGGCCTGCTCGCCCGCGGTTATGCGGTGGCGATCACCGACTACGAAGGCCTCGGGACCGACGGCATGCACACCTATCTGGCCCGGGAATCCCAGGGGCACGCGGTGCTGGACATGGCCAGGGCTGCGCTCAACCTGAATATCCCGGGGCTGACCGCGAACACCCGGGTGGGCATTGTGGGCTATTCGCAGGGCGGCGGCGCTGCGGCTTCCGCGGCCGAGCTGGCCTCGGCCTATGCACCGGAGCTGAAGCTGATCGGCACCTATGCCGGTGCGGTCCCGGCGGACCTGCAGGCGGTGGCCAGCAACATCGACGGCGGTCTCTACACCGGGTTCCTGCTCTATGCGGTCAATGGCCTGGCTGCCGCAGAAGGATTCAATGTCGCCGAATATGCCAACGCCAAAGGCCAGGCAACGCTGGCCAAGACGGCGCAGGAATGCCTCTTCACCACGCTTCCCTCGGCGGCGTTCCTGAATACCGGAACCCTGACGAATTCCGGCAAGAAACTCTCCCAGCTGACCACTTCGGGTCCGCTCAAGACGGTTCTCGACAAACAGAAACTCGGTGTGGTCGGCAAGCCGAGCGCTCCGGTGATGGTCGGCCAGAGCCTGTTCGACGACGTCATCCCGGCCCAGCAGGCGCGCGAGTTCGCCAAGCGCTGGTGTGCCAAGGGCAGCACTGTGGAATGGACGAATACCTTGGTGCCCACCCACGTGGGCGGATATGCCGCATTGCTGCCGAACCTGTTCGGCTTCCTCGAAGGTCGGGTCGCCGGACTGCCGGCGACGAACAACTGTTGGGCAGTCTGACCGACTCGGAACGCCCGGAAAATTAACCCTGCTTTCCCAGCATTCTTCCAGCGAAGAATGCTGGGAAAGCCGCTTTAAGGCGAATCTCGACGCTTCCGGAAATAATTGCCTGAGAAACCTATTTTCCACGCGCCGTCGGGCTTACGATCAACCTCGTGCAGGCACAAAGGGTGCCTGAAGAGTGGAAGAAATTGAATGAAAAATCCACGGATGAATTCTCGATGGCTGCAAAAAGCAGTAGCCATCGGGGCCACGACGGCGTGCGCCCTGGCTTTGGGTTCGACGGCGGCGATCGCTTCGCCGGTTTCCATCGACAACTCCTTCCCCGACGCGGTGCCCAGCTGGGCCAATACCGCCAACGATCAGGGGATCACGGCAGACGACACCACGGTGGAAGGTGAAATCTACCTGCCGCTGCGGGACAAAGCAGGGGCCGAAGCCTTGGCCACTGCGGTTTCCACCCCGGGCAACCCCGGCTTCAAAAAGTGGCTGACCCCGGATGCCTGGATCAAACGCTTCGCCCCGAGCCAGCAGGATTCCGACAAAGTCGTCGGTCAGCTCAAGGCGCAGGGGTTCAGCATCACCGCGGTCCCGCAGAGCCGGCTCTATGTAGTGTTCCGCGGCACGGCAACCCAGATGTCGGCCGCGTTCAACACCACGCTGCACAATTACAACTTCAAGGGCAGCACGCTGGTCGGGCCGAGCTCGGTGCCCCGGGTGGCGCCGGCCATCGCACCGCTGGTGCAGGGTCTGAGCATCGACCAAGGCCGGTTGAACACCAAGCCGACCAACCGCACGGCGGGCGATTTCGAGGAATCCGATCCGTCGGCCGGAGTCGGCACCGACCAGGCCAGGCCCAAGCCGAAGCCGTCTGCGGAGTGCTCGAACTATTACAACGAGCATCAAGACAGCTTGCCCGAGGCGTACGGCAAGACCGCTTTCAGCACCTTCGGCTGCGGCTATACGCCCAGCCAGGTGCGCAGTGCTTACGGTTTGCCCAACGATCCGGCCGGCAAAAAGCTCTTCGGCGGTGCCGGTCAAACCGTGGCGATCATCGATGCTTACGCCTCGCCGAGCATGCTGGCGGACATCAACCGGTACTCCAAGGACAACGGATTGCCGGCGATGGACAGCAAGAGCTACCGGGAGATCGTGCCTACCCCGGCGGAGTTCAGCGACCAGGCCAATTGCCAGTTCCCCAGCGGCTGGCAGGGCGAGCAGTCGCTCGACGTCGACTCGGTGCACGCGACCGCTCCGCAGGCCAACATCCTCTATGTGGGCGGCTTCAACTGCGGTGGCGGACTGGACGTCGCGATGTCCAAGATTTTGGACGGCAAGTTGGCCAACATCGTTTCGAACAGCTACGGCAACGTCGGTGAGGCGTTGCCCCAAGACGTCATCGACGGCACGGTCAACATCCACTTGCAGGCTGCCGGAGAGGGCATCGGCCTGTATTTCTCCAGCGGGGACAACGGCGATCAGGCGGCCAAGCTGGGCTACCCCTCGCCCGATTTCCCGGCCAGCTCGCCGTGGGTCACCTCGGTCGGCGGCACGTCGTTGGAGGTCGACCGCGCGGGCAATTACCTTTTCGAAACGGGTTGGGGGAATCGGTTGGACAAGGTGATCAGCAACCCGGACGGCAGCACGGCATACGAGAGCCCCGCGCCCGGCCAGCGGCAGGGCGGCGGAGCCGGCGGCGGGGTGAGCGCGGTCTTCGACCAGCCCGCATACCAGAAGGGCGTCGTGCCCGACTCGCTGGCCAAGGGGCGCCGGGTTTCCCCGGACATCGCCTCGCTGGCCGATCCGTACACCGGCATGCTGATCGGACTGAGCCCGATCGTCGATGACGAGACGCTGCAGACCGGCGACTACCTGACCGAGTCGATCGGCGGCACCTCGTTGGCCACCCCGTTGGCTGCCGGTCAGGCTGCGGTCGCACAGCAGATCAGCGGCAATGTCTTCGGGTTCGCGAACCCCGCGCTGTACAAGTTGAGCAAGCTCGTGCCCTCGGTGTTCACCGATGTGCAGCCGCCGAAAACCCCGGTGGCGCTGGCGTATACGAGTGCGGCTTCCGGCAACAAATACCTGAACACGCTCGACCAGGACACCTCGCTCAAGACCGCCAAGGGCTATGACGATGTGACTGGCTTGGGCAGCGTGAACTTCAAGTTGGCGTTGTTCGCCGGGCTGGTCAGCCGCTGAGCGGCATCGCCTGGCCGGCAAGGCCGAACCGGAGGTGACCGAAGCGGCCGGCAGTCCAGTGACTGCCGGCCGCTTCGGCGCGGCGTACTGCCGTCAGGCGTACGGCTGCCACCGCTCATCGCAAAGATGTTCCCCGCCCTTGATCCGGCCCGACCGTCGATCGAGGATGGGAAAGTGCTCCGGATCACATTCTGCGGAAGCATTCACTCCATGCAGCTTTGCCATCGAGTCGGGGATACCGAAGGGAATACCATGCAGGATTCGAACAACCGCCGCGGCAGGCGCCTTGCCGTCAGCGTTTCCACCGTCGCCATCGCAACCGTGCTCAGCCTTTTCGCGTCGCCGGCCGCGTTCGCGTCGAGTCCCAGCCCGCAGTCGGCGAGTTCCGTTGCCGCCGACTTCTACCGGCTGCCGGCAGTATTGCCGGCGGCCAACGGGACGTTGGTCAAACAGCAGCCGTCCCAATTCTTCCTGGATCCACTCAAAGCGGTACGGCCCAATGCCGAGGCCACCCGGATCATGTACAAAAGCACCAACGGTGCCGGTGGCGCCATGGCGGTGACCGGCACCGTGCTGCTGCCCCGATCGCCATGGATCGGCCTGGGCGGCAGACCCTTGGTGGTTCAGACTCCGGGCACGCAGGGCCTGGGGGATGCCTGCGCGCCGAGCAAGCAATTGGCGCTCGGCACGGAGTACGAAGGGATCTGGCTTTCCGGACTTCTGGCCCGGGGATATGCCGTCGTGATGCCGGACTACGAGGGGTCGGGAACCGCACTGCCGAATACCTACATGAACCGGACCTCGATGGGCCAGGCGGTGCTGGACGCGGCCCGTGCGGCGATCAATCTGGACCTGCCCGGAATCGGCAGCACCAGCAGAGTGGCGATTTCCGGCTACTCGCAGGGCGGCGGGGCATCGGCGGCCGCGGCCGAGCTGGCTCCGGCTTACGCCCCGGAGCTGAACATCGTCGGCGCCTATGCGGGCTCTGTGCCGGCCGATGTGCAGAAGTTCGCCGCCTACAACGACAACGGGCCGTACTTGGCACTCACGCTCTATGCGGTGAACGGGATCGCCGCTTCCGAAGGCATCGACCTGGCACGGTTCTTCAGCACAGCCGGACTGCGCGCGCTGCAACAGGCCGCCGAGGGGTGCGTGCTCCAGGACATCGCCAAATTCGCTTTCCTGAAGAGTTCCAGCCTGACCAAAAGCGGCCAATCGATTTCGCAGTTGATCGCCCAGGAGCCTTTCCTTTCGGCACTGCAAAAACAACGGATCGGAGTCGCGGCCGCACCGAAATTCCCGGTGCTGGTCGGCCAAAGCGTCGGCGACGAGATCGTGCCGGAGCCCCCGGTGACCGAACTCGCCAAAAACTGGTGCGCGATGGGCGCCAACGTGCAGTACAAGCGCACCGTGGTGCCCACCCACGTGGCAGGCTACGCCGCCTTGCTGCCGGATCAGTTCGCGTTCCTGGAGAGCCGGTTCGCCGGGCTGCCGGCGCTCAGCAACTGCCGGGTGATCTGACTCCGGGCGATGCTGCCGAGTCCGGGAGCCGGCAGTTCATGGCGAACTGCTGGCTCCCGCCGTTCTCCGCCTATTAGGATGGTGCCCAGAGCGGCAGCCGCCCCGTAGTGCGGTGCTCAAGCCGCTGAACCGAAGACCGTCAAGGAGCCTGTATGCCCATCGCAACGCCTGATCAGTATGCCGAGATGATCGACCGCGCCAAAGCTGGCGGATTCGCCTACCCCGCGGTGAACGTGACCTCGTCCCAGACCCTCAACGCTGCGCTGCAGGGCTTTGCCGACGCCGGCTCGGACGGCATCGTCCAGGTCTCCACCGGAGGCGGCGCTTATTGGTCCGGCGCTTCGGTGAAGGACATGGTCGTGGGTTCGCTGGCTTTTGCCGCGTTCGCCCGGGAAGTCGCGAAGAACTACCCGGTGAACATCGCGCTGCACACGGACCACTGCCCCAAGGACAAACTGGACGGCTTCGTGCTCCCGCTGCTCGCCGAGTCCGAAGCCGCGGTAAAGGCCGGAAAAGACCCGATCTTCAATTCGCACATGTGGGACGGATCGGCGGAAACGCTGGAGGAAAACCTGCGCATCGGACGTGAACTGCTGGCCCGCACCTCCGCCGCCAAGATGATCCTCGAGGTCGAGATCGGCGCGGTCGGCGGCGAAGAAGACGGCGTCGACAATGAAATCAATGACAAGCTGTACTCCACGGTCGCCGATGGCCTGGCCACGGTGGAGGCCTTGGGTTCCGGGGAGAACGGCCGTTACATCACGGCGTTGACCTTCGGCAACGTGCACGGCGTGTACAAGCCCGGCAATG
>SXGS01186055.1_pt1 | contig 65993 bp, 58 predicted proteins | sample 3174681 | NCBI WGS metagenome assembly SXGS01 (sample SAMN11356861, study PRJNA531348) | freshwater metagenome | isolation source: freshwater sample F1-80 | place: China: Fuxian Lake, Yuxi | collected 2017-12-25
TGCTCTAACCACTGAGCTACGGGCCCGAAAAGAAAAGGACGGGCATATATTACCATTTGGGAGTAATTCAGCAATGCAAGCTTTGGGTGATGGCAAGTCCTGTTATTAGACTGACCGTACCTTTTCTGATACTATCACCCTGCATGAGCCAGACAAAACTCCAGCAAAAATTTGAGAATCGAGCCGTGAATATCGTGAGTGCTCCGCCAAAAGTTGAGCTGCTCGCGTATACGGGGAGTCCGTTTGATATTGCGATGGCGACGGCACGAACGTGCTATGCGCCGGAGCTGATTTATGCGAAGGATATTACGCCGGGACAGCGAGAACGTATTGGGGCGAGTATTTATGAGGCAGGTCATCACACCCCTTTCCAGCATCCGACGTTTGTCTTTGGTCTGCAGAATATTTCACGACATGTGGTGTGGAGTTTTTTCCACTCCCATCCTTTCTATAACTCCGAACAGCAGTCTCAGCGGTACGTGGTGATGGATAACGCGGCGGTGTATGTGCCACCTCTTGAGGGCGAGGCATTGAAGCTCTATGAGGATGCGGTGATGAAGAGCTGGATGGCGTACAATAAAATCTCCCAGCTGCTTGTCGGTGATAATTTTTCTTTGATGGAAAAAATCGGCAAACTGAAGGGTCAAAATGAGAAGGCTATCATGACCGATAGTGAGAAAAAGGCGATTGAAAATGCCAGATATGTGTTGCCGCTCGGTGCGTTTACGACGATGTACCACACGATTTCTGGTATTGTCTTGAAGCGATATGTTCGCATGGCACGGCTCAGCGACTGCCCTACCGAGGCGAAGATGATTGTGGATATGATGGTCGAGGAGGTTCGAAAAATTGATCCGGATTTTATTGAACGAATTGGTGACGAGGCGTTTGAAGAGGGCGATCTCCTTGAAGAAAAAATGTATGAAGAACTTGCTTCACGAACAGGTAGTCAGGAAAAACTCTACGAGATGAATGCGGCGTTTGCTGAGGCGTTTGATGCGGAATTGGGTGATAAGTGGTCGAAGTTGATCATGTTTGATCCGCGCGCTGAACAGGTCGTGGCCGATAGTGTCCGTGAAGTTGTGGGCGCGACGCCAACGATACTCAGCGATGATGATGCGATCGACTATGCGGTGAATCCTTTCAAAAATAAGTACCTGAACGACACGTTGAACTCGTGGGATATGTCCCCGGTGATGCGTGCTCTCAACCACGCGCAGTATACCTTCAAGAAACGAATGACTCACACGGGTGACAGTCAGGAGCAGCGACACCGCACGACTCCGGGTTCCCGACCGCTCCTGCGCATGATGCATACCCGAGCGCCGGATTATATGACGCCGCCAGTTTTTGAGAAAAATGAAGAGGCGCGGAAGATATATGATGAGGTTATTGCTGAGATGTGGAAGACAAAAAATACACTCATCGGGATGGGTGTGTCTTCTGAGTTTGCCTGCTATATTTTGCCAAATGCCGTGACTCTGCGATTCACCCAGAGTGGCTCGCTCCTTCACTTTATGCACAAGTGGCGACTGAGGAGCTGCTTCCTTGCGCAGCTCGAAATTTACAACTGTGCGGTGGATGAAATCATGCAGGTTCGCGACGCACATCCTCGACTTGGCAAGTACCTCGGCCCCCCATGCTTTACCCGATATCAGGGTGGGGTGGGACACGCTACACGTGAGAAAATGAAAGAAATTATGGCGAGTGACGCTCTGGATAAGAGCCTGCAGCTGGCCACCACCGAGGGGCCATGTCCGGAGGGTCCACGATGGTGCGGTATCAATGTCTGGATGAACTTCCCAAAAACCAAGCGACCGTTTTAGCATGTCATCTTTGTATGAAGCACCCACTTTTAGATCGAGAGTTCGTTGCCTGCATGTTTGATTATGATGGCACACTGATTGAGCGTGGCTATCGAATGCCACTTCCGGAGTACATGCCGGGGCTTCTTCAGGAAACGTCACGAAAAGCCTACATGGCGATCTGTACTGCGCGTCCATTTCCTGCGGCGTTCAAGCATGCGCATCAGATTCTTGGAGACCATTTCGATGCCCTGAAGTCACGCTGGATATGGATCTGTGAAAACGGAGGCGTCGGCTATGCCTACAATGAGGATGCTCAGGATTTTAAAGAATTTTATCGCATATGCTGGCCCGAAGATATTATTCCTCTCTCGAGATTTAGCGAGATAGCACGAAAGACGTTTGAGGGACACGTCTCTGAAATTAACGTTCATGAAAGTGTTATTATTTTACGCCCGCATGATTTACCAACATTACGTGTCGATGAGATTATATTTCGCTGCGAAACTTTGGAGCGAATGGGCCTTGATCTCATTGAAAGTCTCGGACTTGAGGGAAAAATTCGGCTGGGAAATTCCAGTCTTGGTGTTATTTTCTATAGTGCTGATGCCGATAAGGATCAGGGGATCTATGAGTTCGGCAGGTATCTTCAGCGCGAAGGCCTCCTGGTAGCTGAGCCATTTCGAGATATTATCTGTTTCGGTGATCGACCGGGAAAGTATGGAAATGATGAACATTTCCTGAGTGGTCGATTTGGTACCCCTGTCAGCGTCGGTGATGAAAAAGATGATCATCCGCAGCTCCATGTTGTTCATGATGAGCAACATGTACGGCTTATTGGACCGCGTGCGACGGCTCACCTCCTGGAGCGACTCCAGTTTAAAGTTTTGTAACGTTTTGTTTTCTTGTGGAAGCAGTCCCAGTGTTCTATAATTGGGGCATTACTTATGAATACTATTATTTCTACGCCACATCACCGATTTTTTACCGTTGAAAAGGCGAATAGCTCGCTTGTTCTCGTGCGACCGATTGTGACGGAGCTCCTGACCAAGCATAAGCGCCTTACCAAGGTACAGCAGGAGATTGAAGTTCTGGAACAGAAGCAGTCTAGTCAAACCGAGGAAGCGACAGCTCTTGAGAATGAGCTGGATGAGCTGTATGGTGAGCTCCAGGCACTTCTTGATCAGATTGCGCACAATGTTGATGAGTTGCATGTTATCGGCTGTATATTCAAAGACTTCCAGGTTGGTATTGTTGACTTCCCTACCCAGTTTCAGGCACGTGAGGTCTATCTCTGCTGGCAGCATGGTGAGTCCGATATTTCTCACTGGCATGAGATGGAAGAAGGCTATACCGGACGCAATTCGATTACCGATTATTTCACCAAGAACTCAACCGACGTCCAGATTGGCGTCCACTGACCCTTATTTTTTTACGTCTTTCATCTATGGAGGTGTTTGATATGCTTATTGTTGGTGGCGGATGCGCCGGTCTTTCGGCAGGCATGTATGCGGCCAGACTCAATCTTAAAACGGCTCTTTTTGCTGAGCTTCCTGGTGGACTCATTACGACGACCCATATCGTCGAGAACTGGCCAGGTGTCATCTCTACCAGTGGACCGAATCTTGGAATGTCGCTCTGGGAACACGCCAAAGCGAGCGGTGTGGTGATGAAAAGCGAGACGATCAAATCTGCTGAGAAGCAGGGTGATATTTTTGTCGTGAAAAGTTCACGAAATGAGTACCACGGAAAGACGCTTGTTTTTGCGACCGGCAGCAAGCATCGCCATCTCGATTGTAAAGGCGAAGAGGAGTTTGCGAATCGTGGCGTATCATATTGTGCGCTCTGCGATGGCGCGTTCTACAAAGAAAAAGTCGTGGCGATTGTTGGCGGAGGTGATACTGCGGCAAAGGAGTCTCTCTTCCTGGCCCAGCACGCCTCGAAGGTCTATATCATCGTTCGAAAAGACGTCCTTCGAGCAGAACCAGCAAACTACAAACTCGTCATGAATGAGCCGAAGATTGAGATCCTCTTCCAGCAAGAAATTGAAGAAATTATGGGCACGAAAAACGTCGAGAAGGTTCGACTCAAGTCTGGGCGAGAGCTCGATGTGCAGGGGGTCTTCGTGGCTATCGGACAGCTGCCGCTTACTGACCTTGCTGAATCTCTTGGAGCTGAACTCAACGCCAAAAAAGAAATCGTGATTAACCGGCACTCAGAAACGAGCGTTCCTGGAGTATATGCGTGTGGCGACTGTACCGACACCGAGTTCAAACAGGCTATCACCGGCTCTGCCGAGGGAGTGACCGCTGCGTACTACGGATTTGCCTACCTCAAGGGTGGAGGCGGGTTTTAGAAGAGGGTACTACTACTTCTTTTTTGCTACCGGTAGTGGCTCTGGCGATGATGCGGCCCCACCCTCTCCTGACATCACGATGCCTGATGAGGTGAAGAGATCCCCGATGTACTTGTCGTCGTAGCTTCCTACTTTTGTTTCGTCAACCACGATTGATTTGAAGAGGAGAATTGATACCTCTTTTCGGTTCAGAAGTTTTCCTGGATCAAAGGTTTCCTTTGACCAGAGTCCTTTTGTGATCGCGAGTTTTGCATATGGAGCATACCATGCATCTGCGGCATGCTTCCCTGGAAGCTTTTCCTCCTCGCCTTCTTTCAAGTTCCACTGCTTGGCAACCTCAAGAATTTTTACAATTTCTGCGAGCGAGATCGTGCTGCCTGGCTTGAAGGTGTTGTCCGGATATCCACCTATCCAGCCTGCATTTTTCGCATAACAGATGTATGGGGCGTACCATGCTTCTTTTTGAACATCTTTGAAGCATGACTGTGCGAAGCCCTCAACTGAAACTTTTTCGCTGGCGACGAGCATCTTGAGGAACTCTGCTCTGTTTACCGGATTTCCTGATTTGAATGTTCCGTCTTCATATCCCTTCAGGACTTCCTTGGAGAGGAGATATTTCAGTGAGTAGCTGAACTGTGTGTCTTTCTTTTCAGCCTCGGTAATATCGGTGAGCTTAATGAGTGATGTTTTAAGCGCTGTTCGGCTCGTTTCTCCACTATCAACTGACTGCTGATACATGAGTGTTCCAACGGTAAGGACGAGGAGAAATGTAAAAAGAAGAACGCCGACTTTTGTCATGCTTCGCTCTCTGGCTGGTGTGGCTGTGACGCGTGGTGTGTGATGTGGAGCTGCTTTTTTTACTTTTTTTATTGCTGTTTTCTGGGGTTTGGCTTTTGCCATACGATAGTGAGGGTAGGGGTAATTAGTTTTATTCTACGATCATTATGTTCATATGGCAACGCGAGATTTTTTTCGATATACTTCGTGCATGAAAATCAAAGGACTTATTTTTGATCTCGACGGAACGATTACGCTAACCCAGCAGTTTCACTACCAGGCATTTTCTCGCGTCTTTGCAGCGCATGGCGTCGAGTATACCGAGCATGATGATCTCTACAAATATGCCGGTATGGGTTCGGGAACTATTTTCCCTACTGTTTTTGCTGATCATGGAATTACGCTTACTGATGAGCAAATCAAGCAGTATTCGAGTGAGAAAAAGGAGATTTATACGAAAATTCTTGAGAATAGTGAGATTCTTCCCGTTCCAGGCGTGCAGGATTTTTTGAAAAAAGTTACGGAGCGTGGATATCACATCTGTATTGCCTCGGGAAACAAACCGGAGGCGATTGAGTATTTACTTGAACGAGTTGGAGTTCGTGATTTTTTTGATACGATTGTCACCAATAAAGATGCAGAGAAACCAAAACCTGCACCGGATATTTTTCTTGCGGCGGCTGCCAAGCTTGGCTTACAGCCTTCCGGGTGCGTCGTCTTCGAAGATGCGATCAATGGCGTCCAGGCTTCTGAGAGTGCAGGTATTCGATGTATTGGTCTGGCTACCCGGATTCCTGAAAAAGATCTGAAGGCTGCAGGTGCCGATTATGTCGTCAAGAATTATGACGAAATTCGCGACGAAATGATTTCTTAGGTATACTATTTTTAATAGCGCAGACATTCGTCTGCGTGTTCACCTCACTCACCTATGTTATTCGAAAAACGAAAGGCCGTTTCATGGCTTAACCGCTACCTGCGTTACACGAACTACATCGGCGCAGCTCAGCTCTATCTCAAGGAGAACTGCTTACTGCGTGCCGAGCTATCGCAGGAAGACATTAAAGATCGTATTCTTGGTCACTGGGGAACGGTTCCGGGACTTAATTTTATTTATGCCCATCTCAATTACCTTATCTACAAGCATGAGGCCTCGATGCTTTTTATCGCTGGCCCTGGCCATGGAGCTCCGGCGGTTATTGCGAATTTATTTGCCGAGGGTTCGTTGCGAGAGTACTATCCACGGCTGAAGATAGATGAAAAAGGCACCTCTGAGCTGATCAAGATGTTCAGCTGGCCGGGAGGATTTCCAAGTCATACGAATCCGGGGACGCCTGGTTCGATTCTCGAAGGTGGTGAACTTGGCTACTCGCTTTCTACGGCGTATGGGGCGGTACTCGACAATCCTGATTTGATTGCGGCATGTGTTGTTGGCGATGGAGAAGCTGAGAGTGGACCTCTGGCTGCCTCCTGGCACAGTAATAAATTTCTAAATCCCGCTGAGTCGGGTGCGGTTCTCCCGATCTTACATATTAATGGATACAAGATTACCGGACCGACGATTTTCGGGACGATGAGTGATGAAGAACTGACCCAGTATTTCTCAGGCCTTGGATATAAGCCACTTATTCTTGACGTGACCGACCTGAAGAAAACCAACCATCATGAAAAAATGATGGGGGCGCTGGAGGATGCTTACCAGATGATTCGCAAAATTCAGAAAAAATCCCGGAAAATGGCGCGACATGGTGAGGCGTATCTGAAGCCTCGATGGCCGGTGGTTATTTTACGTTCACTGAAGGGATGGAGCGGTATTAAAGAGTTGCACGGCGACCGCGTCGAGGGAACCTATCACTCCCACGGAATTCCTGCCAACAAACCAAAGACGAACAAGGAAGAGTTTGCGAAAGTGAAAGAGTGGCTCGAGGGCTACAAGTTTGGAGAATTGATTGACGCCAAGGGTCAGCCACTTCCTGACGTTTTGCGATTCGTACCACGTGGCGGCTTACGTATGGGTATGAACAAGCATACTAACGGAGGTTTGATGCGCAAGCCGTTGAAACTTCCCGAGCTGAAAAAGTATGAAGTTGCTATCGATAAATCCTACAACGACCACCCTCTTGGCAATACGGCGGTTGGTGCCAAGTACATGCGGGATATTTTCAAACTGAATGCGCGTACGAAAAATTTTCGTTTCATGTGTCCGGATGAGACCGAGTCGAATAAGCTCCAGGCACTCTTCGAAGCGACGGATCGTGCCTACATGTGGCCGGTCCACTCATATGATGAGCACCTTTCCCCGACGGGTCGCGTGATGGAAGTTCTCAATGAACACTCTCTGCAGGGCTGGCTCGAAGGATATCTGCTCACCGGCCGGCATGGCATGTTTGCGACGTATGAGGCGTTTGCGACGATTGTGGCCAGTATGGTTGATCAGTATGCGAAATTTCTCAAACAGTCGATACAGGTCAAGTGGAGGAAGCCTATTTCTTCTTTGAATTATTTGTTGACGAGCGTGGGCTGGAGACAGGAGCATAACGGCTACTCTCACCAGAATCCTTCATTTATCAGCAACCTGGTCGAAAAACATGGTGCATTCTGCAGCGTGTACTTTCCGGTTGATGCGAATAGTATGCTCGCGATTCTTGAGGACTCCTTCAAGCGAACCGACGGCATTAATGTGATTGTTTCCGGTAAGCAGCCGATGCCGCAGTGGCTGACGCTTGCCGAGGCGCGCCGTGAGTTGAAGACGGGTATCGGACGATGGGACTGGATCCAGCCAGAGCATGCGCGCAACCCAGATCTCGTTATGGCTGCTGCTGGTGATGTGCCGGTTCAGGAGTCGATGGCGGCGATCTGGTATCTTCATAAAATGTGTCCAGAGTTACGTGTTCGCTTTGTGAATGTTTCGGAAATTACGGCACTTGGGATTGGAGATGAAAGGCATGCGGTTGGCTTGAAAGATGCTGATTTCGCGCATTACTTCACCGAAGATAAGCCAGTGATCTTCAACTTCCATGGCTACCCAGGGGTGATCCAGCGACTCATGTTTGGACACACGGCATTGGGTCGATTCACCGTTCATGGATACATCGAAGAAGGCTCGACAACCACACCATTTGATATGGTCGTACGAAATAAGACGAGCCGATTCCACCTCGCGATTGATGCCCTGAAACAGGCAGCTACCATTAATCCTGCGGTCGCCACGAAGGCACCAAAGTTGATCAAATTTTTTGAACAACAACTAGCGAAGCACGCCGATTACATCGTCAAAAATGGCAAGGACATGCCAGAGATTGACGAGTGGAAGTGGGAGATGATCTAAAAAATAGTTCGATCTATTCTTGATAGCTCCCTTTTACTTTAAGTTTTCCAGATAGCTGGTGAGAAGTCGGACACCGAAACCGGTTCCCATCATCGACTCATATCGTTTTGGATCTGAAGTGAAGGCGGTACCGGCGATATCCATGTGAATCCATGGTATCTTCTCGACAAATGACTTCAAGAAGGCAGCACCTTTCTGTGCACCGGCGTAGTAGCCATCTTCTGAGTTTCGGAGGTCGGCGATCTTGCTTTTCATCTTTGATTCGTAGTCTGGGTGAATTGGAAGCGGCCAGACGAGCTCGTCGGTTTTTCTTCCGAGCTTCTTCAGCAAGCGCATAGCCTTCCAGTCGGTTCCCATGACACCAGCGTATCGGTCGCCAAGAGCGACGCAGCAGGCACCTGTGAGAGTTGCAATATCGATGACCTGTCGTGGCTTATAGGTCTTTACTCCATAGCTGATGCCATCGCAGAGGACGACTCGTCCCTCGGCGTCAGTGTTCGTAATTTCGATCGTCTTTCCTGAGTATGAGGTAATAATATCGGTCGACTTGTAGGCGGTTGGACCCACGAGGTTCGCGGTGATCGGGGCGATACCGACGACGTTCTGTTTGATGCCAAGCTTCTTCAGGAGGCTAAAGATACCGAAGACGACGGCGGCACCGGACATATCCATCTGCATGTCGGCCATATGCCTTGATGGTTTAAGATCGTATCCACCCGTATCAAAGATAATACCTTTTCCGACCAGGAGAATTGGCTTTTCGCTCTTGTTTGGCATGTGCTCGAGAACGACCATTCGTGCATCATCTTCAGGCGTTGAGCTTGCGCGATTTACGGCAAGAAGCGCACCCATCTTCATTTTTTCGAGATCTTTCTTTTCAAAAATCTGGTACTTGTAGCCGTTTTCTTTCGCGATCTTTTTTCCAACATCTGAAAAAGTTCGAGCGGTCAGAAGGTTTGGCGGATCGTTAATCAGATCACGGGTGATGTTTACAATGAGACCGGTTGCGATGCCTTTTTTGAGCTCTTCGTCGACGGCTGATTTTGTCGTCGTGACGACGTGAATTGCTGTAAGCGTGTGTTTTTTATCGCTCTCCAGTAGCTTGCCGGTTTTATATCTTCCCAGAAGATGATTCGCCATCACTACTGCCTCACCAATCACTCGCGCATACTTGTTGAGTTCTTGTGAATACATGAGGGTTGCGATCTTTTTTTTCGCCCCTCTGAGGGTTTTGATCGCGCCAGCAATATTTGATCGAACGATGCCCTCCTTCAATTTTGCCTCATCGCCGAGACTTACGACGGTGATGTATTTCGGGAAACGCGAAATGGTGACGGGAATTTCAAAGTGACTTCCCTCTTTTGGCTCGAGCTGCTTTGTCTTGAGTGCCGTTCGGATAAAGTTCTGGAGCGCCTTTGGATAGGCGGCAATTTGCGGGTTTTTTTTATTGAAGATAACGGGACAAATGAGGGCTTCGTCAGCGGCAGAAATAGTGGTTTGGAATTGGAGCTGCATAAAAGATAGTAGATTTAAAAATACTTTTTTATTATATCACATTCTTCCATTACTCAAACTTCTCAGCTTTTTTCAACAAAATCTGAGCGTTCTCGAAGGTGAGTTGCCCCAAAGCTTCCTCATACGGAAGCCAGGCGTAGCCCTGATGCTCATGGGATAATTTCACGCGTGTCTCAGACGTTTTTCCGAGAAAATAAATAACATCCTTGTGATAGAGACGGCGTTCACGACGATAGAAATAATCCATCTTCAATCGAAACCCCTTAGTCATCGTGATTTTTGAAATACCTGTCTCTTCTTTCATTTCTCGACGAGCCGTTGTTTCCTCATCTTCGCTCAGTTCGACATGACCTTTTCCAAAGTCCCAGTGCCCACCCGGATAATGGAGGAGCAGATAATAGCGCTCTCCTTTTTCCTCGCGAAACAAAATAATCCCGCAGGACTTTTCGTAAATCGGCTTGATGCGCGAACTCTTCGGAGGTCCAGCTGGTGTCGTTTTGTACGCCTTGAATGGCTTTTTCTTTTCATTCATTTCCTGTATATTACGCCTGTTCCGGGGACTTTGACAACTCACAACATGCGGATATGGCGAAATGGCAGACGCGCTACGTTCAGGTCGTAGTGAGAGCAATCTCATGGAGGTTCAAGTCCTCTTATCCGCACCACAGACACGAGCCGAAGGTGAGTGTCCGACCCCCTATTCCCGACTTTTATTCATCCCATCCTTTTGCGCGGATGGCGGCTTTTGCGGCGACGTCTTCGGCTTTTTGTTTGCTGGCGCCCGAGCCTTTTGCGACCAACTCTTCGCCGATGTATGCGCCCATCGTGAACTGCTTGTTGTGATCCGGACCTTCTTCACTCAGCGCTGTGTAGTGTGGTGTCTGTCCCAATTTTCCCTGTGCCATTTCCTGGAAAAGCGACTTGCTGTCGATGTGGAGACCTTGCGAGATAATGTCGTCGAGATGTTTCAGAATAAATTCATGAATAAACGTACGACTCACGCGATATCCGCGATCCAAAAATATCGCTCCAATAAGCGCTTCCATCACGTTTGCAAGAATATGCGGTTTGGTTCGGCCGCCGGAATTTTCTTCGCCGCGACTGAGATGCAAGTATTTTCCTAGTTCAAGGTCACGCGCGACCTGCGAGAGATGATTTCCTTTGACGAGCGCTGAGCGCCAGTTGGTAAGTTCACCTTCCTGTTTGTTTGGATAACTCTTGAAGAGATACTCCGTCACGACCAATTCCAGGACGGCGTCGCCGAGAAACTCGAGTCGCTCCTTGTGCTCTTTGTGACCTTTCTGCTCATTTAAGTACGACTTGTGAATGAACGCAAGCTTGAGAAGGCTGTCGTTTTTAATCTCGATGCCGATAACTTTTTGAAGTTTTTTGTAGTGGGTTGCGTCCTGATTCATACGCTCATATTGTACCTCGCATTAGAGTGCTGCACCAGTTTTATGGTCTCGATGGGTGCAGTATTTTTCAAGAATTTTACTGAGAACGCCGTTGATAAATTTTGGTGCGTTCAGGTCGCCGTATTCTTTAGCTACTTCGATTGCCTCATTGATAGCCACGATTGGGGGAACGTCTTTCGAGTAGAGTATTTCAAAAACACCGAGCTCCAGAATTCCTCGATCGACAGGGGCAATTTTTTCGAGTGGCCACTCAACCGCAAACTCCTTAATCTTTGGAAGGATGACGTCTCGATGTTTGAGAATCCCCTCCAGGGATTCTTCGGCAAATGGAAGAATATTCTGATCGGTTGGGTACTGGGAGATCACGTACTTCAAAATCTCTGCCGGTTCACCGCCGTGCGTTTCGTAAGAAAAGAGTGTTTGCATCACGGCAATTCGTGCCGCGCGACGGGGACTTGGCATGGGCGCGTTGGTGTGAAAGAAAGGTTACGCCTTGATCTTAGTGACCTTGCTGAGACCCTTATCCATGTTCACGATCTTCTTCGAAGCGTAGTATCCGCATGTTGGACAGACCCGGTGATTGACCTTCGGCTGCTTGCACTGGACACAGCTTACGATTGGACTACCTTCTGTGAGCTTACGTCGGACAATTTTTGTAAAGGTAGAGTACCGGCTCCGTACACTGGCGCGGTTAACTTTTTGCTTGGGGGTAGGATGTTTTGCCATGGGGGTGAGAAGTTACGAGTTTATGTTATGATTGGCGTTTTTTGAGCGTCTGCTTCAGATCCTTAAAGGGCTGAACGAGTTCTGGACCTGTCGGCTCCTGCATCGGGAATATGCCTTTGCACGAAGTAGAGCATACTGGAAAAGGCTCACAATGCAAGAGAATTTCTTGCCGAAACAGCTCGCTCAGGTCGATCTGCATCTGCTTCAAATCGCAGAGATAGAGGTCGGTTTCGTCCTCCACAACCTTTGGTTTCACAAAGAGGAAATTCCGCTCAATGAGAGGTATCGTGGTTTTTAGCTTTATCTTCTTCAGACAGCGGATGCAGTGGGTTTCTGTCTCGAAGCTGAAGTTCTCGAGGACGACGGCGATCCCCTTTTCTGTTTTCATAAAGGTCACGTCTGTATCGATCGGCGAGGTCAGGATAAAGTCGTTCTCGTCAAATGCCTGCTCAACGGAGAGGTGGAATTCTTCAGTTTTACCCTCATCTTCCTTATAGAGCTTGGCGATACTGAATAGAAGCTGGTTGTCTTCGTTACTGTTCGTGTTCATCATGAGTGATCTCGTCCGAGAAAGCGAAGAATAAATAGGAAGAGGTTAAAGATATCGAGGTACAGCGCGAGGGCTGCCTCCATTTCATTTCGCTGGGTATTGAATTTCATCTGCTGGATATCGTACATCGAGTATCCGGCGAAGAGGAGGATTCCTCCAAAACTATATATCGCCTCCATCATCGAGCCGAATGGAAAGAATAATCCGATGAGTCCCACGACGATCATGCCGATCAGGCTCATGGATAGAAATCCCTGAAATTTCATCATGTTGATGTTGGTATTCCAGGCGATCAGTCCCGCAGCGACAAATGTCACCATGGTGGCTGCGAGCGCACGATAGAGAATTTCACCGTTTCCACTCTGGAGTGCCATGTATATGATTGGCGCGAGGGTGAATCCACTCAGGAATGCGAAGAACGCAAAGAGAAAATAATTCAGTGGGCGCAGGTGCATCCACTTTGACGCCGAGAGAATCAGGGCGAGTTCGAGAAGCATGATGCCGATCATGATGAACGGTGACCCCATCATATATACGAGGGCATAATTAAATCCGATATACGCACCAAATGCCGAGACGCCGAGGGCAAGGCCGAAGAGGGTCAGAACTCTTCCGAGGTAGGTTGAACTGATCTGTCCGCTGCTAACAAGGATTTGTGAATTTTCCATAGGACGCCAGTATAGCAAAAAAGCCCCTCCCAGTAAAGGGAGGGGCTTTTAGGATCGTTTTATGAGAAACGAGGACTACTCCTGTGTTACTTCGAGAGCGCGATTGGTGACGACTGCAGCTTCAGCACGATTGAGTGTTCGTGTTGGTGCAAATGTGCCATCTGGGTTTCCCTTGAAAACACCTTCCTCAACCAAGACAGAAACTTCGAATGCACCTGGCTGAGCACAGTTCAAATCTTTGAACTCAAGGTTACACTTGTAGTCTGAACGTTCGACAAGTCCCTGTGCCTCCATAATATTGAAGAGCATAACGGCTGTTTCACGTCGATCAAGGGCATCAGCGGCATTGAAGCCTGGGTTGGTAAACTCAGGAACACCGAGTTTCGCAAGACCACCCGCAATACCTCGAGCAAATTCAGGAACACCTGCTGCTCGTGTACCAACGGTTGCATCGGCCTGGATGCCGAAGGCTCGTGCCATGGCAGTTGCAGCCTCAGCTCCATTGAGCGTACCAGCTGGATTTGCATTGAGTCCGTTTGAGTCACCAGTTCCCTGGAAGACAACCGGCTTTTCACCATTTCCACATCGACTCATTGCTGAGAATGCTTCCATGTAGAAGGCGTCTGATGGAACGTCAGCGAATGGTCGGTGACATTCTTCGACCTGTCGAACTACGTCTTCTTTCTTTTCTGCCTCGATAAACTTCACGAGCTCGTCTGTCTCAGCAGCGACTTCTGCTGGAGCTGGATTTGTTGCGAGGAATGTTGCGAAACTATCGAGCTCTTCCTTTACGTCGTCGGCTGCAGCCTCTGACCAGTTTTCTTTCATCGCATCTCGTACGACCTCACCTACTCTTGTCTCGACGGCCTTTGAAATACCTTCGACGGCATCGAGATTTGCAGCAACCTCCTGAACGACGGTAGCGACTTCGTTCTTGTTCGCAAGAACTTCATCCTTCACTTTCTCATCAAGAGCGCTTACGTAGTTTGTGGTTGCGACGATCTGATTGACCGTAGCGTCTGAGAGCATGTTACTTGCAAGTTGCCTGACTTCTTCCATTTTTGCCGTAACTTCTACCACGGCACGTTCGAGAACCTGAACGGTATTCTCGAGTTCTGCGATTCGAGCCTTTAATCGCTTGATGGTTTCGTCATTGTATTCATCTTCGAGACCAAGTTTGTCGATCTGATTATCTACAAACTCATCCTGATCGACGAAGCCTTCTTCGCCACCAAATACCCGTCGACCAATTTCATCGAGTTCATACATGGCATCTTCTGCGGCATCGAGCTTTCCTGCATCACATGCTGCAAGACCTGTCTCAATAACCCTAAGAGCCTTTGGAGCTTCTACCTTTGCGCGTGCAACGGCTGATGCTGGCATGAATTCTTCTCCAAGATCACCTGTTTCGAGGAACATGCTGATCTCTCCCTGACTTCTCTCGAGCTGGCTACAGACGGCATCTCCTGCGTGAGAATTGTGAGATGCACTTCGGAGATCTTCCATCTTGAATCGGATATCTTCCAATTTCTCAAAGAGATCTCGTGGATCGGCATACTCAAGATCAATACCTGCGAGAGGATTTTTCTCGATAGCTACGACCTCTGCAAGGATTCTTGCATAGTCAGCTGCGAGTGCCTTTGGAGCACGCTTCTCTTCTCGCTGAACTTCTGATTTCATACGTGAAACTTCCTTCAAGAAGTGACCGATACCTTCACAGAAACCGAGCTGTGGCATGACATCCTGGAACTGACCATTGATGGTTTCACTGAAATCGACGTTTGGACCTCCGTGAACATACTCAAGTCGTGCCTGTGCTGCCTCAACCGTTTCTACGGTGACGTTCTTGGTTGCATCAACAACGCTCTTGTATGCGTCGAGGAGCGACTGAGCCTTCACGATCGCAGGACATGCAAGTCCACCGCTCTTTCGTGAGAATCGCTCAACTTCCTTTGAGCGCATCGTGAACTCTCGTTCGAGTTCCTTTGAACGTCGCTTGATATCCTGAAGCATTTGCTGCTTCATTCGTTCGTTCATCTGACCCTGCATCTCTGGCCGTGGCATCTGATTCATATCGTCGAACTGGAACTTGTACTTATCAAATCCCTGATCGCCATAGGCTGAACAGAATGGATCGCCCGGACGACATCCCTGGTCAAATGTTGGCTGCATAAATTCATAGTTGTTGTGCATGCCATCCTGACCTTGCATGCCGTTCATATTATTCATCATGCCTGGGAATGCGTATGGCATTGGCGGCATGTATGGCATTGGTTTTGCGTCATTGACACGAGCGCGCTCTGCGGTACATGCCTGAGTTGCAAATGAAGGAGATGAAGAGTTCCAACAGTCACCAGAGGTATTGTTTTGATTCTGGGTGCTCTGCCACTTGACCTGCTCAGCGAGCATACGAGCACACTCGTTCTGGTCTCGTCCGTACATTGGTATACCGGACATACTCTTTCCTGGACACTCAACCATACCTGCTGGAGGTGTCATGGTTTTCCGTGTGCTGGTGTTTGTAGCGGCACGAGCGGCTGTACATTCTGCTGAAGAGTGCCGAGCGAGGTTTGCTTCATTCCAACAATCAGCGGTTGAGTTTCCCATCATACCCCGAACACCCTGACATTCTGGCGTATTGTAGTCCGGATGAGTTGCAATTGAACAGTTTGCACGTGGAGCACAGGTCATTCCTGGCATTTTGACGTACTGGGTAGAACCACAATTTGGCATGGCTCCACTGGTACATCGACTATTTACTGCATCCCAGCCCTGACCTGCTGCTGCACAGCTTGCCATGGTTGGAACGGCACCTGAATTTGTTGCACCTGTTGCTGGTGCGCTGTCGCACTCAAGCTGCGTGTAGGTATTTCGACCAAGCTTTGCACACCAGATGGTTGCAGCGCCCTGATTGGACTGCTGACCTGGCATTAAACAAGGTGGGTTTGCGCTGACACCCTGGAATGTACCGCCTGCGGCCGTACAACCTGCCTGCATAGAAGCAGCATCACCTGTCGTTCCTGTACCAGATGTATTGTTTGTTACTGGACAGACAAAACCTGCTGGATGCATCGGAGCTGTTTCTCCAGGACACTGAACGGTGTTCTGAGGAACCATAGAAGGACATGTTGATCCCTGTGGAACTCGGATGCCGTTTCCACAATCAATGTCTGATGGTGGGGGCGTTGAGCTTGTTGCCGGGGCTGACTGTTGCTGTGGAGCACCAGAACAGTTTGGTGGAGTACCCGTTTCACCTGCAGGACAAGTTCCCTGGGCTACGAGCACTGAAGCCTTCAAATAGGCACCGACCGGAATCGATGCTACGAGGGCGACGAGAACACCCGCGACCACGACGAGGTGCGGCAAATTCCATCGATGAGCCTTTTTTGTGGCCTTCGATGCTCGCTTTCGTCGAGCGAGTGTTGGACGTTTTCCCATATGGAGAAAATAAAGAAATATTAGTTTTTGTTTGATGAACCGAGTGGGGGTTCTCGTACAGGCAAGTGTCCTCGCCTACTAAGTGCATCCTGCTATTATAGTACAAATTTCTTCTCGTGTAAATATGAATATGTGAGGGTGGACTCTGGGGCGTACTGTGCTGCTTGAGTTTCTAAGCTGATTGTGCTTTACTATGCCTGTTCATTTTTACTGTTTTACGCACCCCGTGGGCTTTTTTTCTCGTCGCATTCGCCGAAAAGGTAACTTTTACCTCGCGCTTGATATCGGAACCGATGTCGTGAAGGCGTTGGTCTGTAGTGCCGAGGGAAATAAGGGACGCGTTATTGGTCTTGGGCGAAAGGCTCAGAAGGTCGGTGACATGCATAGCGGGGTCGTCACCGATATTGCGAGTGTTATTCGAAACTGTCAGGATGCGATTCGAGATGCTGAGCGTCAGGCGGGTGCCCATGCCGAGCAGATGGTAATTGGTATTGCCGGAGAGCTGGTGAAAGGTGCGACGATTACGACGAGCTATACCCGACGAGATCCGGATACGAAGATCGATCTCTCGGAGTTGAAAAATATTGTTCACAAAGTTCAGTGGAAGGCGTTTGAGCAGGTTCGTTCCCAGCTTGCTGCGGAGACGGGCTACAATGAAATTGATGTGAAATTGGTGAATGCGGCAATCGTGGATGTCCGCATTGATGGATATAAAGTTACGAATCCGATCGGTTTCCAGGGTCGCGAAGTGGTGATGAGTATTTTTAATGCGTTTGCGCCACTCGTGCATTACGGTGCGTTGCAGACGATTGCGGCAGAGCTTGATATTGAGCTTTTGTCGGTTGCTGCTGAGCCATATGCCGTGAGCCGCTGTCTCCGTGAAGAGGAAGGTGGTGGCAATGTGAATGCGATTTTTATTGATGTCGGAGGCGGCACGACGGATGTCGCACTCGTTCAGAATGGCCGCGTCGAGGGAACCAAGATGTTTACACTGGGCGGTCGGACATTTACGAAACGACTCTGTCACAGTTTGAATATTTCCTTCGAAGAGGCCGAGATGATCAAGCTGACGTACAGCGCTGATCGGCTTGAAAAACACTCACAAAAAATTGTTCGTGAGGCGATGAAGAGCGACTGCGATGTCTGGCTGAGCGGTATTATTTTGACGCTGAGCGAGTTCGAGGCAGAGAGCCTGCCGACGAAGATCTATCTCTGTGGAGGTGGCTCGAAGTTACCGGAAATTTTTGAAGTTCTCGATTCTCGCGACTGGGTGAAGATCCTTCCTTTCCCAAAGAAACCCCAGGTCAGTTTCCTCAGCCCAAAGATGGTGGCAAATATGTACGATGACACCCGTATGCTCAAGGAGGTTCAGGATGTGACCCCGATGGCGCTCGCCAATATGACGCTCGATTTTGTCGGTGAAGAACATGTTCTTTCCACGCTTCTGAAAAAAGTTGTACGCCTTATGCAAATTTAATTTCTTCCCATGTCAGATAAAAAAGAATCATCATCGGAGACCAAAACCGTATCCTCACGAAAGATCTTCTACTGCGAGATCGATGATGAGGTGACGATGATTTTTGACCGGATCAAGGCGACGAAACTGAAAGATATCTATCTCGTTGTTCCGCGTCAGGGAACCATTTTCCAGAGCCTTGTGAATCTCAAAATTCTCAAGCGAAAAGTGGAAGAAGCAGGTAAAAAAATCCATATTATTACGGACGATGTGAATGGTGTTCATCTCGCTCACCAGGCCGGTATTCCTGTCTATGAACGTCTTGAAACCCAGGGTGGATATGTCCCGAAACCTGAGGATGAAAAAATGAAGATCACTCCACTGAAGGCAACGGTAAATGCGATTGATGACGAGGCGCCTACCCGACTTGCCGAGAAAAAATTATCCATTTCTGAACTCCTCGGACGTGGACGTAAGCGAAAGATTCCACTTGTGAGCAGTGCCCTGAGTTTATTCAGCTCGAAAGAGAAGAAGGATAAAGACATGAAATTTGTGGTGGTCTCGCCGAATCGACAGGCGCTGATTGCCTTGATTACCATCAGCTTCTTGCTCGTCCTGATTATTTTCTACATCGCCCTCCCGGGTTCCACCGTGTACCTCACTCCGAAGTCAGGCGTGATTGAGCATTCTATTAATGTTACGTTTGCTGACTATGAGGCCAATAAAGCAGAGCTGGATAATCACCCTCCAAAAATACTTGGATCCCATCGGATCACCACAACAGTACGTCGGACGATTCTCCAGGGAACTTCTGGGAAAATCTTTGAGGGACAGAATGCCAAAGGACGCGTGACAGTTTACAATACCGAGTCGAAGCCGTGGCCGCTGATTCCAAATACTCGATTTCAGAGTCAGGAAGGGCTTGTATTCCGAATCAATCAGTTCGTGACGGTGCCCGCCGCGCGCGGCGGGCAGCCAGGCTCTCTCGACATAGATGTCATGGCGGATGAAGTTGATGCCTACAACCAGACGATTGGCGAGCGTGGGAATATTGGATCAACCAAATTCTTCCTTCCAGGTCTCAACGCGGATAATCAGAAAAAAATCTATGCCGAGTCGAAGGTCGCCTTTGCCGGAGGACAGACTTCAGTGAAGAAAAAAGTTTCGAAGGAGGATCTCGATGCTGCTGCGTCGAAACTCAAAAAAGAACTCCAGGATGCGGTTGAATCTGAACTGGATCGAGCGATCCAGGAAAAGAATGTCGCGATGGCTGACCGTGCGAAGTTCACCCTTCTCAAGGGAAAACTCGCGTATGAGATGAGTGAGCCACGCATCTCACTTCCTGCTGGCATCGAAGGTACACAAATGGATCAGTTCCAGGCGGTTGGCGAGATGGACGTGAGTGGTATGTACTTCAATCTCAATGAGGTGCTGGAGATCATGAAGGCCGAACTGAAGATTCGCAAGAGTCCAGATAAGCGCATTGTGAAGATTGATGACTCATCGATTGGGTACCGTATCTTTGATGTCGACAAGAACTCGAAGAAAATTAAAGTCACCGCAACCCTGAAGGGTCTTGAGGAATATGATATCAATCCATCCCGAGAAAACGGCGAACGACTCATTGAAAAAATTAAAGAACATATCGTTGGCCGAAAGGTTCAGGATGCCAAAGATTATATTTTGAATCTGCCAGAAATCGCTGCGGTGGATATTAAAAACTGGCCGGTCTGGGCACCAACGGTTCCAAGCATCACCGACAACATCGATATTGAGATTGTCCGACAGAACTGATACAATTTTCCTCGTAACCCCTCCTCACATTTATGAAATCTTCACGAAAATCTTCACGATCGAACACTCGATCTCACTGGATCCTTGCTGGAACCTTTACCATGAGCGTTGTTTTTGCGCTCAGTAGCGGATCATCTATCGCCGCTACCAATCCCCCTTTCGCTAACCCCCCATCCGGTAAAGTTATCCCCACCTTCACGACGGTAGAGTCTGTTGAAGACACGGTAGTTGGAAAAAACTTGAAGATTGGAAATTCGATTATTCCGAAGACGGGAACGAGTCTGACGCTGGATGCGGAGGATGTAAATGCCACCAAGAATCTTACCACAAAGGGAAATCTTACCTCGGAGGCAGATCTCTTCGTTAGTGGTTCTATTAAGCCAAAAAATTCCCTTAATGAATTAACACTTGATGCTCCTCTTACATTTGTAAGCAAGCATCTTAATATTCTTGGGCAACTCAATGTTCAGGAAATGACGGACTTCTGGGGCACTATGTCGATACACGATGTCCTTACATTGACGGGCTGTTACAATGGAAAGGTCTGTAATTATATTCTTGATGTTTTCGGCAAAGCATCCATCCAGAGTCTTGATATCAAAAAAGATCTTGCGGTACAGGGTGCTATTACCGCCAAGTCTGTCGGAAAGTTCCACACAAATACTGGATCGATACGAACGATCTCAAAGTTTGCTGTTGGTCAGCCTTCAGCATCCATCTGTTACGCCGGTGAAGTCATGATGAGCTGCTCTCTTGAGTCGCCGTCTGCACCAGGACTCCTTAATGGAAGGCATTACTCAGATGGTGTGAACTGTATCGCTCAGGCTGTCAGCACGAGCAATACAGCAGCAAAATACTATGCCTCTGCAGTCTGCTTCAATCCAAAGGGATTATAAAAGGTCCCCTCTAAAGGAAATATTCTTTACTAGGCACCACTCTTACAAATGTTTACGAGACTCTGACTTATCAATTCTTCGCAGATTTTTGTATTCTTTTGGTCGTGAGCAATCTTGAGGATAACGTTAATGCGGCACTGTTCTTTCATGTTTGGATTATTCATTTGATTGCAGGCTTCTAAAGAGCCTCCACTCTGGAGGGTATTGAGCTTTTCTTTTTCTGCCTTTTCTTCTGTAGCTTTTCGTTCAGCCGTTGTCGCTGCAACTTCGCAGGCTTTTTTATAATTGGAGTCCTTGATAGTTCCACAAAGTTTCATGTCGCTCATCGCAATCGCCTGATCGATAAGATATGAGTCATCAATAAGTCCGATGCAGTAGATTTTATCTTTTTCTGCCTGCAGTGTTTCGCATATTTTCTTATCCTTTGCCTCAAGTGCTTTCTTGGAAATGTCCTGCACGATTGCGTCAGGGTTCAGCGATGAGCAGCCTGCGGTCATGGCAAGAAGGATAAGGAGTGAGGTTTTCTTCATGGGATGTGTGAGGTGAGGAGGTGGGGTGCGAGGGTGCGTTGCAGCTTGATGCGCTTAAAGGCCGAGCTGTTTGCGGATTTCTTCGGCTTTCTGGGCGTCTTCTGAGGCTTTGTTCTGTTGTTCAAATTCGCCTTCGAGGTCCATCCACTCTTCGTAGTGCTTCTGGGCAAGCTTCTCGAGCTGGTCGATGTGTTTCTTGGAAAGTTGTGCGAATTTTTCACGTTCTTCTTCGAAGATACGGATGAGTTCGTCGATCTGAGACTGCTTCAACTTTGGAATTGATTCAATAATCTTCTTTTTCTCATCACGGGTGAGCGAGATCGATCCTGCGAGCATGTGAAGGAAGTACTGCTCATCAAATTGAAGTTCATGTGGCGGAACCTTTACCCTGAGAATCGCTGGGAGCTTCTCGCCGATGCGGAAGTTGGCCGGAGTCTCGTCTTCTACTGGTGGCGGAGGTGGTTGGTAGCCACTTGGTGGTGGTTGATAACCGCCGTAAGCTTGTCCTTGTTGGCCTTGCTGTTGTCCATATGGATCGCCCCCAAGGGACACTCCTGGTGGAGCGTATCCTCCACCCATCGGAGGTGGTGGTGGCTGAAATCCTCCTGGGGGAGGTTGAGGTGCGTATCCACCCTGATATTGAGGTGGCATTGGAGGCATGGGTGCGCCACCCTGGGGTGGATATGGAGCGTAGCCTGGCTGTGTCTGAGGTGGCTGTGGCTGATAGTAGCCCTGTTGGGGTGCATATCCTGGATACTGAGGAGGGAGATCTTGTTGATACTGCGGTTGTTGAGCTTGAGGCTGAACTGGCTGTTGGTATTGTGGTTGCGGTGGTTCTGGCTCCGCTACTTGCGGCATCGGTGGAACCGGTGGCTGTGGAGGTGTCGGTGGGCTTGGTGGAGTAGGAGGCGTTGGCGGATTGCCTGCACCCCCAAGGGACACTCCTGGTGGAGCGCCTGCTGCTGGTCCTGGCGCTGCTGGATCGAATTGTGGGTCTTGTGAATCTGCCATCGGGGGTATTTTAGAAGGCTTGTGGGGTTATAGCAAGCCTTTTAGAGGTGTTTTAGGGAACTTTAGAATTGATCCATTATCTCCTGACTATACATGTGCATCTCTCCCTTTGCGCCCCAGACTCCCATATGGAGGGCCATCATAGAAGCAAATACAATCAGGCCAATAGCGAGCCATGTTGTGAGAATATCTGTCTTATACATAGTTGCAATTCCTCGAAGCAGAATTGCAAGCGTGGTCACTATAGTAAGAAGGAGTCCGAAAACCGCAAGACCAAGTCCGGCGACCGGCACCGCTCCAAGAATAATAACAAGGAGTATATAGACACTTCCGACGTAGGCGGTCGCACTTACGACTTTAAATGCATCGGCATAGGCACCTTTGTCAGTAAAAATTTTCATGACCAGGTGAATAAGAAACGCGCGGATAATATTCCCAACATATATTCCTACAAGCATCACGAGAAAGAGCTGAAGGGCATTTAATTCTGCGAGCACTGGCATCGCGTTCATTGCACTATTTGTCATCTGTGAACTCTCAAGAATCAGCGTAAGGGCGAGAGCACCAAGTCCAGATGCGAGAAAAAGCATAACGGCAAATGTGCGGGTTGAGCCTTTTTTCATGGCTTCAACAGCACTAAACGGCTGGAGGAAAATGTGGTACATGGGGTGAGGGTAAAAAATAAAGTGAGGTGTAGTGATGGCCTGCTTAGTAGAGTCCGAACACGGTATTGTCGAGGGCAATCTTTCCTGCCCCAGCGATGACCACCATGATACAAGCGGCGAGAATGATGAGATCAAATTCCCAGCCAGTTTTGTCGTGTGCGGTGAAAGGCATCTGCCATTTCCATATCTTGAAATAGATAGCGCCAATCATAACCAGACCGAGAACGGCGGCTGTCGGTTGCGTGATGATACCCGCGAGAAGTGCGAGAGCTCCGAGAAACTCAAGCCACCCCAGGAAGGTAAAAAACCATCCGCTTCCCGACATACCTGAGCCTTCGGCGGCCTGTTTTCCATTCTGGATTTTCCAGAGGCCGTGAACGAGAAATATGAGCGCAATCGCTGCACGAAGAATGAAAAGAGCTATATCAGTATGCTGATGCAATATCGCAAGATTTTCCATGTGAGTGGGTTATGGAACAATAGAGTTATACAATATTCTCTACTGATTTTCAACCTTCACTTCTTTCATGACATCACCTGCTCGGATTTTCTGAACCGTATCCATGCCTGATGTTACTTTTCCAAAAATCGTATAGCTCGGTGGAAGTGGTTTGTCGGCGAGCATGATGAAGAATTGTGATCCATTGGTATTCGGACCACGATTTGCCATGGCGACGATACCGGTCTTATACGATTGAGTTACTTTTTCATCTTCAAATTCATATCCAGGACCTCCGGTACCGTTTCCGGCTGGATCTCCACCCTGAATCACAAATCCTGGCTCATATCGGTGGAACGTCAGACAATTATAATAATTTTTCCCGGTGAGGTAGACGAAGTTGCTGACGGTTTTTGGTGCCTCTTTATCTAGGAGTTCAAAAACAATCTCACCCTTATCGGTGGCGATGGTTACTTTCTTGTCGGCGATCTTGTCGTCTGGAAGGACACCTGGAAAGGCGTATGTTTGATTTGGAGAAGCTGGGACACATGCTGTCGTTTCGGTCTTTGCGGTTGTATCGTCCATAGGTGTTTCTGAAGGTTTAAAGGATCGGGCCAGGGTGTAGATGAGCGCTATGATAGCGATTCCGGCGATAATGTACAGTACTGTTTTCTGTGTCTCTGGCATGGTGAGTTTGGTAAAAATTATGAGTGTATTGTAGCTGGGTTATCATAGCATTGACGATCTGGCTCCGCCATGTTAACTTTTTCGGGCTTGATTATGTGCTTTCCTGGACAGTTAGCTCAGTTGGTAGAGCGTCTCGTTGACGTCGAGAAGGTCAGAGGTTCGAATCCTCTACTGTCCACCAGTTTATATTTTTGTTAGATACTGGTTCATCATTTTGTTAGGTCCATGCGGTATGATTGCTGCATGAAATTTTTTGATATTCTTTTTCCGCCGGTGTGCGTGGGATGCGATAGTCCTGGTGAACGTGTTTGCGATGAGTGTTGGTGGAACCTCGAGGGTACCATCTTGCGCGAAAATCGTTTCACTGTTTTGAAAGATCCGTATGGAGGTGAGCAGCTTGATCTGCTGACGGTGTGTCGGTCGAGTCCTGTTCTGCAAAAAATGATTCATGAGTTCAAGTATACCTACACGGAGGAGTTCTGTCGTTTTTTGGGCGGCCTGATGACGATGCGGATACGGGATTTTTGCGAGTCGGTTTCTGATGATTTTTCGGGTGACAATGTTTGCGTAGCTTCCGTTCCCCTTCATGACTCGCGAGAAAAAATGCGTGGGTTCAATCAGAGCTTGCAGCTGAGTCGCTATATCGGTGAACGCATCGGGTGGCCAGTGTGGAATGGGCTGGTTCGCATGCGAGAGACGGCGGCTCAGGCAACTCTGGATCGAAGAGGAAGGCTTGAAAATATTCGAAATGCGTTTGGCGTGTGCGTTGCCTGTCCGGTTCCTGAAATCGTCTTCCTTGTTGATGATGTCGTAACCACGGGGGCGACATTTTCTGAGTGTCGACGGGTGCTGCAGGAAGCTGGGGTGCGAGAAATTTATGGCATCATGCTCTCGCATGGACTATAGTAGAACCATGATTCTTGGCATTGATGCATCGAGAGCGGGCGCTGAACATGGAACGGGAGTTGAGGTGTACTCGACGGGAATTATTCGTTCCCTTCTGAAAGGGATCCATGACGCGAAGCACTCGCCGTTTCACGGAGTTGTTTTATATACCCCGCGTCGGCTTTCTGATGAGATACTTGGAGGGCGGTATCCGTTTGTGGAACAACAGGTCATGACGTTTCCCCGACTCTGGACGCAGGTTCGACTTTCTAGTGCGATGGTCTCAGAGCCGCCTGATGTGTTATTTATCCCCTCTCATGTTTTACCCCTTATGCATCCCGGAAAGAGCGTGGTGACTATCCATGACGTGGCGTTTATGAAATTTCCTGGAGCCTATAAGCTGGCGCAACGTCTGTATTTGCGGTTTTCGACGTGGCTCGCGGTTCGTGAGGCGGTGAAAATTATTGTCCCGAGTGAGGCGGTGAAGGATGACCTGGTGCAACTTTTTTCCTGTCCGGTTGCGAAGATTGTCGTGGTGCATCATGGGTTTGATGGTGCGAATCTCAATAAGGAGATGAACTCAACCCATGCCGATTCCCTGCTTGAGAGTTTTGGACTCGGCGCTGATACGCCTTTCATGTTATATGTCGGACGACTTGAACAGAAAAAAAATCTCGTTCGAACGGTGCAGGCGTTTTTGAAATTTCGAGAAAAACATCCCGAGTGGAAACTTATTCTCGCTGGAATGCGAGGACACGGATGCGAAGAGATTTTCCGTGTGGTTGAACGTGCTGACGCGTGGGACTGCGTCGTGATACCAGGGTATGTGACCGACGAAGAGCGAAGCGTTCTGTATGAACGATGCCGATTTATGACATTCGTGTCGCTCGATGAGGGCTTTGGATTCCCTATTCTCGAGGCTGCGTCGTACGGCAAATCTGTCTTGATGAGTGATGTTCGGGTCATGCGCGAAATTACCGGCGCGGATGCGGCTGGCGATAGTGTGTTTGTTGATCCGCACAGTGTGGAGGCGATTGCCGACGGTATGGAGAAACTCTCATCTCACGCTCCTCGCGTCAAGGCGCTTGAGCAGCTGTGCGCGAAGTACTCGTGGGAACGGGCTGGCGAGGCGACTCTTGATGTTCTCGTGAATCTTGTATAATGCAGGTATGGACAATCAAAAAATCGCCTACATCTTTGGAGAAATTGGGGACATGCTTGATATTCAGGGAGCGGATTTTTTTCGGGTAAATGCGTATCGGCGAGCGGCGCAGGTTATTGAACACTTTCCGTACGATTTGAATGATGCCTATCTCCGGGCGGGTGAGTTTGAGAAAATTCCCGGTATTGGGGTTGAGCTGACGAAGAAAATTGTTGAACTGATTACCCGAGGGCGGTGCGAGTTTCACGAAGAACTTGTGGCGAGTTTTCCAAAAGGGCTGCTGGAGATGCTTCGACTCCGCACGGTTGGTCCGAAAAAGGTGAAGTTATTTTTTGGAACACTTGGCATTTCCAATCTTGAGGATCTAAAAAAAGCCGCATCAACTGGCCAACTTCGAGGCCTTCCAAAAATGGGCGAAAAAAGTGAGGCGGAGATTTTGAAGGCGATCGAAGAATATGAGCAGATGCCACATGAACGACGACTTCTTCATGTTGCACTGACTGAGGCGAAGAAAATACTTGAGTATTTACGGACGTGTCCCGAGGTATCGAAAATCCAGTACGCCGGAAGTTTACGGCGTGGCGTAGAGACGATTGGCGACATTGATATTTTGTGTGCGCCAAAAAAAATGAGCGATACTTCCGTGGGAAAGATCATGGATTTTTACGCGAAATATGATGGGATTTCGATGATTATGAATCGAGGTGACACCAAATCATCCGTTCTTTTGAAGACGGGGTTACAGGTTGATTTGCGGGTGATTGAGTCAAAGATTTTTGGAGCGGCCCTGCACTACTTCACGGGTTCAAAAGCGCATAATATTCGCATTCGAGATCGTGCCAAGCATATGGGGCTCAAGGTGAATGAGTATGGTGTTTTCAAGGTGAAGAGCGAGAAAGAAACACTCGTTTCTGGTGCAACCGAAGAGGAAGTTTTTCACTCGGTTGGTTTACCGTATATCATTCCCGAGATGCGCGAAGATCGCGGGGAAATCGAATATGGTCTGAAGTTTGGAAAGATGCCGAGCGTGGTTGAACGTGATGATTTGAAGGCTGATCTTCATACGCACTCGCGATGGAGTGATGGATCGGAAGAGATTAATACTCTTGCAAAAGCCTATAAGAAAGCGGGGTTTTCGTACATGGCCTTGAGCGATCACTCGAAGCTTATGGGTGTCACGGCTGGACTTACGGATGAGCGCGCGATAGAACAGTGGAAAGAAATTGATGAGATCAATGCGGAGCTCGCACCATTTCGGATTCTCAAAGGAAGCGAAGTCGATATTTTGAAAGATGGTTCACTGGATTTCTCGGAGAAAATTCTCAAAAAACTCGAAGTTGTGAACGCCTCGGCGCATCTGTATCACGGCCTTCCTGAGGATGAACAGACGAAGCGAATTCTCCGTGCGGTAACCTCGGGCTATGTGAAGATTCTGAGCCATCCAACAGGTCGACTCATCAACCAGCGACCGGCCATCAACTTTCATCTGGAGGCCGTTTTCAAGGCCTGTGCCGACCATCACGTCGCGCTCGAAATCAACTCCTCTCCCGATCGCATGGATCTGAACGACACCCAGGTTCGCCTCGCTAAAAGTCTTGGCTGCACGTTCGCCATCAACTCCGACGCCCACCACTCGTCACATATGACTTACCTGGACTACGGCGTGCTGACTGCCCGACGCGCGTGGCTCACCAAAGACGACATCATCAATACAATGTCACTCAAAGAACTGATGACGTACTGGAAGTTGAAGTAGGGGAAACAGGTAGAGCAGAAATTTATGCGACAGCGGTTGGCGTACTTTCCAGCTTTTGTTTTGCATCCTTCACGTAGGAAGCAACTTCTGACTCGTAACCACTCGCCCTTCGTGCGATGTTTGTTGCATATCTAACAACTCCATTTGAACCTTCTGGACCACCGAGCGATCGGTTTCTCTGAAATGAAGCGACCGCGTATCTCTTTGCTGTTTCTTCATCTGGAAACATAGGAATATGTTCTGGCATGCCGCTGTCTTTCCACCAACGGATATACATTTTTGCGCCTGCTGCACCATCATGATGGGCAATCGCAAGGAATGCCAAATTAACCTGATTTGGATTCTTCAGCGGATCGATCTCTGGAGCAGTTGCCTTCAGTCTCCTGCAGCTATCCTTTACGAGACGAACGAGCATGGTGACCTGGAGACGAGCATCCTGACGCATTCGAGCGAGAAATTCTTCCGGATCACGAGGCAGATCACGTCCCTCTGCGATGAGAGCTTTCTGCATACTGAGTGCCGTTGACTTGATGAATTGTCCAATACCCGTCGCGGTTGAGTTTGGATTTTTTGCATTTGGATTCCAGCCTGATTCAGATTTACCCAGAGAAACTATGAGAGGAATCATCTCTTCCGGGACGCCCTGCAGCTTGCACTCTTCAACCAGCGCTGGGCCGAACTTTTCCAGAATTCCTCCAAGTGTTTTTGCGTTTAATTTTCCGTCTATTCGTTCTTTTTCTTTTATTTGGAGCTCCACCGGAAGATCCTCGATCTTTACCTTATAGTCAGGATTTTTTGCTCGTGTTTCTTCGAAAAATTTCTTCTGTTCCGCAAGCTGTCCTTCTCTATTTTCCTGCCACTTCTTGAAGACATCATCTTCGACTGACGTAATTTCTACCTCATCACCGGTGAAGATCGGCATGTAATTTCCGTTCGTATCATAAAAGCCTCCATCGGTTCTTGCGCGCATGCCGCTTTTGACTACTTCTTTTGAGCCATCTTTATTCGTCTTGGTAACTTGTACTCCACGCACATACGCCGGAAGCATGGCTCCAAGCCCGATTTTCCAGTATGCTTCCTTGTTTCCCTTGAAGTCAATTTTCATCTTCTGTCCAACAGCAAACTTTTTGAGATTGGTATCTGTATATCGTTCTCCGAGTTCTGTCTGCGCAAAAAGAACACTCAATGTACCAGACTCTTTTTTCTCGGCGGCGAAGAGTTCGTCCCTCGTGAGTGTTTTTATCGTATCTTTGTCGATTTTTTTGCCATTGAGCGCTTGCTCAATTTTTGGCGCATCTTGCCCTGTTATTTCAAGCTTTTCAAAGGTTTTTCCGGCAACATCTTCGATTCCTACGGCTTCTACCGCTGGATTCTCTACCTTGTCACTCCGTTCTGGTATTGTTTCTGACATTGGTACTATCGTAAGAAAATAGAGATTATACGGGTTTTACAATTCGAGTTACTGGCTTTTCTTTCAAGTTCGTTGTGTGAATTCGGATGCCTCGCCCCACATATCCGCTCGCCATCTCAGCTTCTCCGGTTTCTTTATTAATCCATCGAAGGAATATTGCGCTATGGAGCCCCTTCCATCCTGGATTTTTATTGTTATACCAGAGCCAGTCACCTGCCTCGATTCTATCCATCTGCTCGGGTGTGGCGTGGTGATCACCGCAGTCGAGCCCATCATAGTTTGTATCGCGGAATATCTGCCGCTGTTTTACCCCTGCTCTTTGATAGATACCCCCCGCAATCTGGCCACAGTTTCGGTCTTCATCTTTTGGATTCTCGAGTTTTTCCTTTACCTCACTCTGCACGGCTTCGATAACCTTTTTTGCGGTACCACGTGCTTCGATATCCCCCATCAATGCGTCGATTTCTTCTATCGACATCTGCTTTCTTCGCTGTGCGTGTGGATTTTTTATATAGAGTTCATCGAGAAATTTTTTATCATTTTGCGCTTCCGGAGATTCTCCATAACGCTTATAGGCGTCTTCATTCAGCTGCCCCTGCAGAGCTACATCTATTCCGCCAATTTCCATAACATCGCCTGTGTGAATCGCCATGTATCCATTGCTATCAAAGAAACCGCTTCCGGGCTGATTTCTTCCTTTAAGTCCGATACGACGAAGACTGGTGCGGGCGCTATTTGGATCGGCATTTTCATATACCGTCATACCACGAACCGATGGCGGCAAGAGATCTGCTGCACCGATAAGCCCTTCTCCAGCATTATTCCCTCGGAAATCCACCTGCAATTTTGTTCCTGGTTTTGGCTCCTTGTATGTCACACTCCAGCTCTTGAAGTCGAGCTTCTGGCTGTCTCCAGCAATGTCGGTAAATGCGTAGAGAAGAATTCCCTCGTAATGATCCTCGAGCCTGATTAAGGTTTCTGCGTCAAGCGATCTGAGATCATCAACTTTTTCAACGCCGTTCAGAACGCCCCTAAGTCCCGGAAGATTATTTATCTCTCCTTCAGCTTGTTTTCGGCTGGCAAGAGAATCGATAACACTCCCTAGATAGGACATACCTTCGTTTTCATCTTTGGCGAGCGCCTTTTCTGTTTCTTCTTTTAGGTGTGAAATTTCACCGTGCACTGTCAGTTTGAGATCCAACTTGTGTTTGCCTACTTTTTCTTCAAGCTGATTGAGGATTTTTTCTGGCTGCTGGTTCGCTACTTCTGCCGTGTCCGTTATGACACTTTTGATGGTCTTTTCGGGTTGAGATGGAAGATTGTTCATTGGAGCTTTTATGATTTTTTTGTCTTCTTTTCATTATACCATGGATCAGCTTTATTGTCCATTGTGAAAAGGGGGTGGCCTGCTCTATACTGACGGTATGAAAATAGCTTTAGTTCACGACTTTTTACTGCGGTATGGTGGGGCGGAGCGGGTGCTGAAGGTTTTGAGTGAGATGTACCCGGAGGCGCCGATTTTTACATTGATGTTTGATGAGAAGACGATGGGGAAGCACTTTGACGCTGGTCGAGTCGTGACTTCATCGATGCAAAAGTGGGCACGATGGCCGGGCCGACTCTATCGATTTTTTTTTAGCGACATGCCGAGGGCGATTGAGGAGTTTGATTTTACGGGGTATGACGTGGTGTTGAGTTCGAGCCACTCATATGCGCATGGCATTCTGACGCCGCAAAAAACGAAACATATTTCCTACTGTCACTCCCCTGCGCGATATTTGTGGGATTACACCCATCAGTACATGGAGGATCATCAGTATCGTGGCCTGAAAAAGTGGATGGTTCAGCGAAAAATGCAGCATGTTCGTGAGTGGGATCGGCTGGCCTCGGATCGGCCGGATTTTTATATTGCGAACTCGGATGCGGTTGCTTCGCGGATTTCCAAGTACTACCAGCGAGAGAGTGATGTCATTTATCCGCCGGTGGATGTGGATCGTTTTGCGGTGAGCGATGCGAGTGAGGATTATTTTTTGATCGTCTCGCAGCTCAGTCCGTACAAGCGTGTGGATCTGGCGGTGCAGTTGTTTTCCAAGTTGGGAAAGAAACTCGTGATTATCGGGGCTGGTCCGCAGGAGTCGTTTCTGCGTAAGATCGCGGCGCCGTGTGTGGAAATTCTTGGATTTAAAGATGACGCCGTGGTGGGTGAGTACATGAAGTACTGCCGTGGTTTGATTTTCCCGGGTGAAGATGATTTTGGTATCGTGCCTTTAGAGGCGATGGCCTGTGGAAAGCCCGTTTTGGCCTTTGGTGCTGGCGGTGCGCTCGAGACGGTGATACCAGGGGTGACGGGCGAGCTCTTTGGTGAGGCCACGGTCGATTCCCTGGAGGCGGGCTTGGCGAGAATGCTCTTGAATATGCACTTGTATCGGGCGGGAAGAATACGGGAACATGCCGAGAAGTTTGCGCGGCCGGTGTTTGAGAAAAAGATTCGGCAGTTTATAAAAATGTGCTAGCATAAGACCCCATGAGCGATGTTTCTCTCTACCGAAAATTCAGGCCGCAGACCTTTGGCCATCTTGTTGGACAGGATCACGTAAGGGTCACGCTGACCAATGCGCTGAAGAAAGGCCATCTGGCCCATGCGTATTTGTTTACGGGACCACGTGGAACGGGAAAGACCTCGACCGCGAGGCTTTTTGCCAAGGCGATTAACTGTTTGAATCTTGGGGAGAACGCCGAGCCATGCGAGGCGTGTGACATCTGTCAGGATATTACGATTGGCCGATTGATTGATGTCATTGAAATTGATGCGGCGTCCAATACGGGCGTCGATGATATGCGCGAACTTATCGATAAGTTGCACTTTGCTCCGACACGTGCGCGCAATAAAGTCTACATCGTGGATGAAGTCCATATGCTCTCGAAGGGCGCGTTCAATGCGTTTCTCAAAACACTTGAGGAGCCACCGGCGAATGTGTTTTTTATTCTTGCAACGACCGAGTCCCACAAAGTTCCGGAGACGATTATCTCCCGATGTCAGCGATTTGATTTCAAGCGAATTGATGTGAAGACGGTGATGACGCGACTTTCATACATTGCCCAGGTTGAAAATATTGCCGCCGAAGATGAGGCCCTTGAGATGATTGCCCGACACGTTGATGGCGGATTACGAGATGCGATTGGTTTATTTGAGCAACTCGTGGTTGATGGAAAACTTACCAAAGATCATGTTCGAGTTATTCTTGGTGTCGCAGGAAGTAGCGCGATTGAAGCATTTTATGGCTTTCTTACGGTAAAAGATGCGAATGGTGCACTGAAATTTATTCAAGAACTCTATGAAGAGGGTGTCGATTTTGTCCAGTTCACAAAAGAACTTCTCGAGAAAATGCGTGGTGAGATGCTCGCTGCGGTTGATTCGAAAAAAATGCATGTTGCGGGCGAACTGATCGGGATGATTGAAATTTTCCAGAAAGCCTTTGACCAGCTGAAGAACGCGATGATTGTGCAGCTTCCTCTTGAGGTTGCGATTGTGAAGTATTTGAATCCTGCGGTGGCTGTGGCTCCTGTAGCCCCTGTGGCTCCCGTGGCTCCGGTAATTATTCAAGCGCCTATTGCCCCTGCACCTGTCGCCGTTGTGTCACCTACCTCACTGCCTGAGAAAATTACTGGTGGAAAGACTCTTACCGTCGAAGAACTCAAGAAAGAGTGGCCGCGAATTACGGAACGAATCAAGACTCCAAAGTTACGTATCTCCCTTCGTGATGTTCGGAACTTCTCTGTGGTTGGCCATATTGTCACACTCGCATTTACGGCGAAGTTCCATCAGGACTCTGTGATGGAGGGTGCGTCTCGAAGTGAGCTGGAAAAAATTATCGAGGAGACGCTTGGTGTCAGTGTCAAAATTGACTCCTCTCTGGAGCGAGTTGAACTCCATACTCCGATCGAGCATGCAGAAACAGGAACGACGTCAGGTATGACCGACGTGGCTGAGGATGTTGCGGCGATGTTTGGAGGTGAGGTGGTAGATTAGTTGGTTGCTATACTGGTGAGCTTCCGGACTTGTCTCTGAGTCACTCGCTGTAGGTCTCTTACCTTTCGCGCCATCTGGATATTTCCATTTGATTCGAGCCAGCTTTTGAATGTCTGAATTTTCCATTAAGCCCTATTCCCTATTTTTATTCGCGATACTTCAAATGCCAGGTTCTCAACCAGTACTTTTGCTGATGGAAAATGATATCTCGGAATCAAGCCAAGCACCATTCGTCGAATGATTTCATCATCCCCCTTATGATCAAGGCCCTTTACGTTCAGCTTTACAAGTTCAACGAGCCATTGCAAGAAACGATCACTATCATCTTTGACCATATCCATGACTCTCTGCAATTCCGAGGTGTTACGTCCTTCATTTTTTTGCTTTTGCAGATCGGCACTAAACAATTTTTCTAGCATATCATTCGGATAGACTTGTGAAATATACCAGATATCAAATATATCCTTCATTCTCGATGTTTTTACCATATTACTGGATTCCGAAAGCCGACGCAGAAAAGCAGACACCTTATCGCTATGAATTTTCCGAACATCCTCTACTATTATTGTTTCTAACTTCAACTCATTAGCATCGGGATACGCATGTAGCACCGGAACTTCTTGAGGAGAGGTCATCTCATCCTTCTGTCTTGTTACATTTGTTTCGAATTTCATTCGTATGTCCTGATATTTGAAAATTTTTGGAAATCGAAGGTGTGCCCGAAGAGCACCCAGCTGACCCACATCACGTATGTGTCGTCGTTCAACATCATACACTATGGGATCAAGCGGCATTGCAGTCGATCCGTAGACGCTATTCACCCTGTCTCTTGTGAGTGCTCCGATATCGCGAACTCTTGCTTCATAGTACTGATCTTCTGTTTCACTGCGCCGTTCAAAGAAATCTCTGCGGGTGCTATAGTCAATATCAGTTGTATACCGTGGAAAATTTATAAAGTATCCTTTTCGAAGAGCAATTCCACCAATAATGACTGGCACGTCATCCGCTGATCGCGCTTCTCCCTGGAACACCTGATTACTTGCAGAAGCAGCTATACCCATTAAATAATCTCGAACAATGGGTTGGGAATTTACACCAGTTTCACGACTTTTTTCATCCAGGCTTTGAATAATGTCCCTTTCTCCCATATTTGTTTTTGTATTTTCTAAATTATAACACTTTTTTGTGCTTTTGTCTATCTCCTCAAGCTGAAGCTATATTGGCCTTTTCTCTTTACTGGCCAACCTCGGTGAACTTACCTTTTTCCATCGCCTCAAATGCCGTATAGCCAGCCCGGTACAATATCTCACCCGCCTTTCGACTGTGCTCCATGGTGTAAGGAGGTGTAAACATGAGAGCTTTTAATTTTTCAAAATTTATAGTTCCCTGTGATTGAAAAATTTGTATGAGCTCCTGCTTTGCTGGAGAATCTGGGGCGGCTTGAAGTGTTGCGATTGGGAGCATCTTTGCCATCAGTCCCTGCTCGCGGGCCAGTGCTTTTGGATCCTGGAGGTATAGAGCATGAAGATCTGGCGCTGAACGACGACGAGAGTTGGCGAGCTGTAATCCCGTACCCGCAATCATATGAAACATAATTGGTGGATAAAATCCCTCAAGACTCGCGATATTTCCGTCTCCAGCCTTTACGTTGATCGGCACATGAAAACGTTTTCCCCTATCGAGCAATGTTGCTGCTTTTGGAAACTTCCTTGAAAGAAAAATGCTTGTTGCTGCGCTTACCAGCATATCTTCAATATACTCTTTTCTTTCATTAAGATGACCGGTAAGAGCATTTACACTTGCAAGATCCGCACTCGCGGATACAGGTGCTGTCTCTGAGGCGTATGATGGATGGTTAATGACTGGCTCCCCAAGATATCGAACTGGAATCTCATGTGATACTAAACTATCTTTTATCACAACTTTTTTTCGCTGCTGTACTGGGAAATATTCGAGGTAGAGTTCGCCATTTTCCGTAACTCGAAAATCGAAGTACCATCCACTTGGTTCGAGATATTCGTTTATGTGCGCCACGAGCTTTACTGGATCTGGATTCCGGCTCCACACCTCATTGAAACTCATCATTTCTTCTTGAGCCCTTGGATCTGCCATTTCAATTACCCCGGCTGCCTGCTGAATCGTCTGACGAAGGACGTCCTGTAACTCCTGTGGATGTTCTCTTATATATGGCACCAATCCTTCTTTTATATTTATCGTCATCACGCTCGTGATCCGATCCGAGAGAATGATGAACTCATCCTGAGTCATGCGGAGATTTTTTGGCATCTTCGAAGGAGACGAGTCGGCGGTAATCTCACATATTGGAACAGGGATACTCGGATCTACGGGAATTTCTGGACTCTGCAATTTTGACGGTAGTGACGGCTGTAGCGGAAGCTCTTTTGTAACTGGTGCTGGGGCTTTTTCTCTCGTCTCTTCCGGAACGTCCTTCTGTTTTGTAGTGAGCATCACGGCGAGTACTGCCGCTGCTACTGCACCTGAACCCAAGAGTACGCTCCTTCCTTTTCTTGAAGGCTGTCCGGATTGTCCCTGTGGCTTTTCGGGACTACCTGGCTGGAGTGGCTGCTTTTTCATCGACTGTAATTATATTTGTTTTTTATTTTTTGTCAATTTTAGCTTTATTCGAGCATTGACAGGAACTCTTTTTCTTCCAGAACTTTCACTCCGAGTTCCGTGGCTTTTTTGACCTTACTGCCCGGGTCTTCGCCGACGACGAGGAAGTCGGTGTCGTGGGTGACTGCGGAGAGAACTTTGCCGCCGAGGGATTTGATCCGGTCTTTGGCCTCGTTGCGAGACATGTTAGCGAGGGTGCCGGTGAGGACGAAGGACTTGCCGAGGATTGGAGTTTGGCGCTTTGGAGTCTCGATAATGATCTCAATGCTCCGATCCGAGAGGCGCTGAATCATTTCTCGATGCTTTGCATTCTGGAAGTAGTCGTAGAGAGAGGTTGCGACTTTTTCACCGATGCCCTCGAGGTTGTTGAGTTCGTCGATGGTGAGATTTTCAATGAAGTGGATGAACTGCCTGATCGAGTAGTGTTTTGGGTGGCCTTCTTGCCCCCAAGGGACACTCCTGCTGGAGCGGCCGAGGATATACTGCGCGAGTTCGGAGGAGCCCTGTTCGCCGAGGTACCGAATGCCAAGCGCGTAGATGAAGCGATCGAGGCTGACTTTTTTACTCTTTTCGATGGAGCGAAGAATGTTTTCGGTTTTCTTTTCTTTGAAAAGTGGCAGAGACATCAGGTCTTCCTGCGTGAGTTCGTAGAAATCGGATGGATCGTTGATCATCTCATTTTCGAGGAGCTGGATGATCACTTTTGGACCAAGGCCGTCGATGTTCATCGCGTCGCGAGCTACGAAGTGAAAGAGGCGCTCGGATTTCTGGGCGAAGCACTCTGGATTGATACATCGATAGGCTACCTCACCTTCTTTTCGTTCGACTGCTGAGCCGCATATGGGACAGGTTTTCGGGAAGTGAAAAAGTTTTTCATGACCGGTTCGGAGATCCTTCAATACTTCGATTACCTCAGGAATCACATCGCCTGCGCGCTGGATAATCACCGTGTCTCCGATGCGTACATCCTTGCGGGCGATTTCATCTTCATTGTGCAGAGTTGCGCGCGTGACGGTGACGCCGGCTACTTCGGTAGGTTTGAGATGTGCGACGGGTGTGAGGGTGCCGGTGCGGCCAACCTGCACCTGGATATCCAGAATTTGGGAGGTGGACCGGAGAGCGGGAAACTTAAAAGCCACCGCGTAGCGTGGAGCTTTTGCCGTAAATCCAAGGCGAGGCCAAAGGATCTTGTCATCGACCTTTACCACGATGCCGTCGATCTCGTAGTTAAGCTTATCGCGCTTCTCTTCGAATCCTTTTCGGTAGGCAAGAATCTCTTCAGCGGTGTGGAGGAGCTTGTGTGTTGGGTTGATACGCAGCCCAAGGCGCTGGAACGTCTCGAGAGTTTCTGATTGAGACTCGGGTTGGTGTTTCAGGGTATTCGCGCCCAGTTCGTACATAAACGCCTCGAGATTCCGACTAGCCGCGACCTGTGGATCGAGCTGGCGAACAGTTCCCGCTGCGGCATTTCGGACATTCGCGAATGGCTCTTCTTTGTTTTCGGCCATTTCTTTGTTCAGTTTTTCGAAGGCGGTTTTCGTCATAAAGACTTCACCTGAGACCTCGAGGTCGACTGGCTCAGTGAGTGTGAGTGGGATACTCTCGATTGTTCGGACGGTATGCGTTACGTCTTCTCCCATAACTCCGTCACCGCGGGTAATCGCATGTTTGAGGTGGCCAGCCTTATAGTGAAGGGTTAGGTTCAGGCCATCGATTTTGAGTTCACCAATAAAGCTGATTTTGGTTCCCGGCAGGTACTTTTCGATGCGTTCGATCCAGTCCCTGAGCTCCTCTTCATTAAATACATCCTGAAGACTCCATTTTTTAGAAATGTGTGAAACCTTGGCAAAACGGCCAGACAGAGCGCTTCCAACACGCTGGGTTGGTGAGTCAGGCGTGATAAACTCAGGAAATTCGGTTTCTAGCTCCTTAAGTTCCTTTTTGAGCGAGTCCCTGACGGACTCCTCTACCTCAGACTCGTCTAATATGAAGTACTTGTAGTTCAGTTCTTTAATTTTTTCCCGAAGTTTTTCAATCCGGAGTCGAGCTCCTTCTTTTTGCATCGTATATGGGGTTTGTCCTTGAAAAAAAGCCAAAAATTTGCTACAATTATACGAACAATCACATAAAAAAACAAACCATGTCTCTGGAAGTTGCAGCCACTCTAGATACGATTCTCGTCGAAGGTATTGGATACGAAATCTTTATCATGTAATATCATTGCATGAGCGACGATGGATCAACTATTGACCTCCGAAATATTCCACCTGCCAATGCTGGTGTAGCAGCCCCAGTCACCGCTACTCCTGTTTCGACGAGCGGAGCTACTGCCGGTAACCCACCGGTACCACCAGCAACTGATGATACGGTTATTATGCCTTTAGTAAGCCAGAAAGTTGCTGATGAGTTTGGACTTGATGCTGAAAAAGTCACTGAGCTTGGACAAAAATATTCCATTCCCGAGACGGTTAAAGATAAATTTCCTGACCTCGTTGCGCTCCTTATCAAAACCGAGTCGATGAATGACGAAGAGAGGGATTACTGGTTTCAGGTGATTCCGATTATGAGCGAAGAGCAGATTATCAAGTTGCGAACGATTCTCGTGAACGAGCGCGAACAGCTCAAAAAAATCGACGAAGAATACGAGGGTGAGATGCAGAAACTTGGCGAGTCACACAAGAGTGACTGGAATGCCTTTGAGGCACAGCAGAAAAAAGCTGCGATTGTCCATGCCGAATCACAACATGAAGAGGCAGAGGAACATCATGAGGCTGATCTTCTCAGGAAACTTGAGGAAACTTAAGACTCGACTCGAAGGAGTTTTGCCTCGACGATGAGGCGTTTTAAATTTGTCCCTACTGGCGTACAGGTGATGAGCGTGAGCTTATTCTCTTTTGATGGCTTCAGGACATCGAGCTCGGATGGCCATATTTTTTTAATTGAGGTGACTTCGTAAATGTATCGCTTCTGGTTGTTGTACATTAGAATCTGATCTCCTTTTTTTGTATCGTGGAGAACGGCGAAAACATCTTTGAATCTTCCTGGATCCCATGGAAAGTATGAGCTGTGTCCCGTGATGACGACATTTCCCTGCTGTCCAGGACGTGCGGTTCCAGGATAGTGAATAACACCAAATCGGAGAGCTTCCTGCATATCGCGTTCGAGTTTTTCCCAGTCTTTTTTAATAATACTATCAGTACTGACGTTAATGACCGGTACGTTTCGATTGATACGTGGAATGACGAGACGCGTATCCGGTGGAGCTACGCGCATGGCCAGCCCTGGAATCACCTTCTTCGACTCAGCGGCCGTACGCGTCAGTGGAAGGGGCTGCTGCTGGACGTCCTGCTTTTCCACAAGCGTGTAGAGTGGGTTTATCGTGTCGGCGTTTTGTGTGATTTTCTGATACTCCCAGCTCACGATCTGAGCGATCGCCCCCCAGTTCATGATGACAAAAAAGATTGCAAAGATGAGTACCGTTGCGAGCGCCTGCCTGACAAAACTTCCTACGCGACCGGAAATTGGACTCCGTACATGGAATGAAAACAGCTTTGTTTTTAGTGCTGTTTCTTCCTGAAGAGACTTTAATGTATGGTATGTGTGGGTGTTGGTGTGCATAGTTTTTGCTTCTCTCCATTTTAGCATACAATCAGCTTTGCAGCAATACTGCTCTTTTTTCCTTCCTTTGTAGCTGAAAATTTGACATATTTAGCTTTGTGTGGGACTATAGAAAAGCTTCAATTTTTCAATATTCTATGCCAAAAGGCAAACTCTCTGGAGACCCTCTCCTTCCTGAAATTGAAGATATTCTTGCAAAGGTGAAGCAACAGCTTCCCGGTTTTGATGAGCAACTTTTCCTGGACGCCTACTGTTTTGCCCGTGATGCCCACGAAGGACAGAAGCGAAAAGATGGAAGTCCTTACATTATCCATCCGGTAGCTACGGTTCGCATTCTTTCCCACCTGCGCGTTGATGAGGATACACTCATTGCTGCTCTCCTTCATGATGTCCCTGAAGATACCCCGCGAACGGTTGCTGAAATTGAGGAAAAATTCGGTGACCGGGTGGCATTTCTCGTTGAAGGCATAACAAAACTTTCGAAAGTGCACTATCAGAATGACATGGAGTCGCGCCAGGTTGAGTCTTTAAAAAAACTGCTTATTCATACGGCCAAGGATCCGCGAGTTATTCTGATCAAGCTCGCCGATCGATTGCATAACATGCGAACGCTCCACTTCGTCGACAAACCAGAGAAGCAGCGACGAATTTCGCGTGAGACTCTGGAGGTCTATGTCCCGATGGCTAGCCTTCTTGGTATTCAAGGTATCAAATCTGAGCTGGAAGATTTGTGTTTCAAATACCTCTATCCTGAAGATTTCGACCAGTACGTCGAGGCAATCAGCCTCAGTGATGAGCGGGTAAAACCAAAGGCACTTGAAACTATTTCCCGTATACAGGATGTTCTTCGGGATCATGATATTCGGGCTGAGGTATTTCAGCGAAGAAAAACACTCCTCAGTATCTTCAGCAAAGTTCAGAACGAACATAAAACGATTCATGATCTTCATGATCTTATTACGCTCCGTGTTCTCGTGCTAACTGCGGAGGACGCGTATCGCGCGCTGGGTATTATTCATACCATGTTCAAGCCGCGCCCCGGCTTCTTCAAGGATTATATTGCTGTTCCTAAAATTAATGGATACCGAAGTCTTCATACCACTATTTTTGGTATTGATGGGGCGCTTACCGAGTTTCAGATCCGTACTTTTGAGATGGATAATGAGGCGGAATACGGCATTACGACGTATTATTTTTTGGGCTCGCGAAAAAAAGGAAAGGGAAATGATGAGTGGCGCACGAAGTGGATGACACAGATTCTTGAGCTTGAACAGCAAGAGGTCAACAGTCGCACCTTCATGGAAAAGGTGAAGGCAGATATTTTTGAAGATAAAATTTTCGTGTTCACTCCCAAAGGCGAGGCGGTTCATCTTCCGAAGAGTGCAACCGTTCTGGACTTCGCTTACTCGATTCACACGGATGTTGGAAGCTATTCGGTGAGTGCTGATATTAATGGCTATAATAAGCCACTTTATACCCCGTTGAAAAGTGGAGATACTGTTAGTATTCATACTGATCCAAGCAGCCCTGGTCCACAACGAGATTGGCTTACTTTTGTAAAAACGGGTATCGCCAAGAATCGCATTCGTGAATTCCTCAATAAAGAACACTCGAGAAAAAAAATCATGGTGGGAAAACAGCTTTTGCAAAAAGCCTTCTATCGTTCTGGTATTGGTATGATCAACGATATTCCTTTCAAGAAAATGCAGGCTGCTCTGATCAAGCACCACTATCCTGAATATGGAGACTTAAAGTCTTTATTGATGGCGATTGGTGACGGAACGCTTGATGCGATTGATGTGATTCAGAGTCTATATCCTGACCAGAAACTTTCTCATATTTCCCGTAGTAGTCGGCGCTTTTCACGATTTCTGGATAGCGTTTCTTCGAATGCGGAGCGTGAGCGTATCACTCTCTTGTTTACGGTCGTTGACCGGACGGGACTTGTAGCAGAGATTGTCTCAGTGCTCTCGAAATTTTCCGTTAATATTGTCGACCTCGCTGGCCATGGTAGAACCTGGTTTACCAAGTGTGGCTCCGTCAAAGTAACCTTTGATCTTGAGCGATACGACACCTTGCAATCTATTTTTTCCGAGGTGGAAAAGATTGATGGCGTTCTCTCGGTTGTGCGTGTCTTCCGGGCACAAGAGACTGGATTCATCTTGTTTCTCTGTTTTACGATTGGCTTTTGGTTCTTCCATCCTTTCCTTATTGAACACTTTACCCGCGTCTCAAATGACGCCCTCGTCTATATCGGACTCCTCTTGCTGTTTGTCATGGGCTTCTACCTGAGTCGATTTACGCCGCGCTATGTTCTGCGCTTTCAAGAAGGCCGCTCGATGATCGTAGCCACCGGGTCCATTACGCTTTTTGCGCTCGCGACTCTCATCTGGGAGATCAGCTATTACGGCATCGTCCTGAACTTTGCGACGGTGGGTATCGTTGTCGGAGTTGTCGCCTATCTCGGATATCAGTTCTGGGACTACAAAAAGAAGAAACTGCTCTAGGTTGGCCCAAGGCACGACCTGCCCCCAAGGGGTGAGTTGCTGACTCAGCTAGTTCGCGAACCTAAAGTGCATCACGTCTCCATCCTGGACTATGTAGTCTTTTCCTTCGAGTCGCATTTTTCCTTTTTCCTTCGCGCCTGCTTCGCCACCACACTCCACGTAGTCAGTGAAGCCTATAACTTCGGCACGGATGAATCCTTTTTCAAAGTCGGTGTGAATCACTCCCGCTGCCTGCGGAGCCATCGTTCCTCGCTCGATCGTCCAGGCATGAACTTCCTTTGGACCTGAGGTGAAATAGGTGATGAGATTCAGTGTCGCGTAGGCCTGCCGGATCATTTTGTTGATACCTGACTCGGCGATGCCGAGATCTTTCATGAAGACCTCGAGGTCTTCTGGCGACATGCCAATAAGCTCTTCTTCAATCTTGGCGCAGATAGGAATGATAACGGAGCTTGGTGGAAGGCCCCAGTCTGCGATGGCTTTCTGCGTATCGAAGGTTGAGAGTTCAGACTCATCGACGTTGGCGACGAAGAGAAATGGTTTTGCGGTGAGGAGATGGAGATCCTTGATAAGAAGTTTTTCTTCGGTGTTCATCTCAATATCTTTGGCGAGTACGCCTTTCCCGAAGGCGTCGTTGACGCGCTCGAAGAGATCGAGTGCCTTTTGGGCGCCTGGCTTGCTTGCCTTGGCGTCGTTTCGTGCCTTTCCGAGGCGCTTTTCAAGTGACTGCATATCGGCAAGGAGCAGCTCTGCATGAATAATTTCAATATCCTGTTTGGGATTGACGCCACCATGGACGTGAATCACGTTGTCGTCCGTAAATGCGCGCACCACCTGGGCGATTGCGTCACACTCACGAATGTGCGCGAGAAACTGATTTCCGAGACCTTCACCAGTTGATGCCCCTTTTACGAGGCCAGCAATATCATGAAACTCAACGACGGCTGGAATTGTTTTTTGCGGATTCTCAATACTCATGAGCTGCTTGATTCGCGGATCAGGAACTTCTACGACACCGACATTTGGGTCAACGGTGGCGAAAGGATAGTTCGCGGCGAGAGCTGCTTTTGATCGAACCAGAGCGTTGAAGAGGGTTGATTTTCCCACGTTTGGCAGGCCGACGATACCGATACTGAGACTCATAATAGGTAGGTTATAGCGCGCGTATTGTACGGTTCCAGTCCTCAATTGTCCACTGTCCTTTTGCGGTCGCGAGCTTTGGCTTCAGGCAAAGATAGGTTATTGCCGAGCCTGCGGTCGCCTGCAACAGGCGACTTTCACGACTTTTTACTCCTGTTCCATGGAGTATGACGGGTCTTTTTTTAAAGAGTGCCAGAGTCTGAAGGAGGATAATGAGATTTTCTTCCTTTGTGATTGTGGTTACGACTTTTGGTATCGCCTTTAGGCTTTTTCCGTAGATCTCTATCTGTTTTATTTTTTTCTGAATCAAAGAGATAGATGGGGTATTTTTTAGATGCGTTGAGAGGATTAGGCGCGTCTTCCTCTTTTTCATCTTCTCAATAATTTGCTGGATATATTTTTTCGGAGAAGTCATGTCCACATCTAACCACTCCCATCCAGCGTCGACGGCAGCCTCATAAATTTTCACCGTTTCCTGCGTTACCTTTTCTCCACGCGACGCGAGAACGAGAGGAAGCTTTGTTGCGGATTGAATATGCGCGAGGGCGCTTTCCCACTCTGTTTTTTGCATCGACGATATGCCAATTTCTATCAGATCACAGCCTGCGTGCTTGATTTTTTTCACACGCCTCACGGTATGCAAAAGTGATTCATCGGGCAGGCAAATGCAGCGAAGAGGAAGTAGTGATGTTTTTTTGAGATTCATGCTTTTACTTGAGCTCGATAATTTCAATAATGATCTCAACTTTATTTCCGGTGAGTGATTTCATATCACGAGGAAGCTGAAGATTGACGGGGTAGGTTCCTGTTTTGGTGATCTTTTCGAGATCGATTGGCTCGGTTTCTACGCTGCTCATATTCTCCAGAGCCCTCCCCTCGCCCTGAATCGTAACCACGGCAGGCTTTAGTGACATCTTATTGAGGAAGCCGTTTTTGAGAGAACTTGAGAAGCGTGGCTTGATTGGTACCGTTTTTTCCTGAAGCGTCGAGGAAACCTCTACGCGTACTTCAATTTTTTCCGGGATGAGCTTGAAGCCATCGAGCGGCTTTCCGTCTTGATCGAGGAGGATGGCATTATTGATGGCGAATGATTTTGTTTCACTTCCGGTGAGTGCGATTGAAACGTGTACTTTTTTGAGTGACGAGAGGAGTGATGTTGCGCCTGAAATTTTTACTCGCGGAGGCGTGATCTCAATTGACTTGATCTGGTAGCCATCCTTTACCTTTCCAATTTCTTCCTGTTCAATCGTGAGCTCTTTTTCTGCCTTCTTCTCGATGTCGAGTGTGATGCTTTCCGGAGCAACTCCTACGATGGCTACTTTTGGATTTTTAGAAGTGACGGCGATGAGACCGGTCGTCTTTCCTGGCTTAGCATCCTTCAGGTCGATATACACCTCGAAGTCTTCGGGACGTAGCTGCTTCTGAACTTCCCTGTCGACACGAATTTTCACCTTTGCGAGCGGAAGTTTTCCGACCACCATGTACTGTTCCGAGAGATTGAATGGCTTGATTTCGAGCGGCGTCTCGAAGAGACGCGGCGCATCCTGTAGCCCCAGGATAATGAACCAGAACCCGAGCGCTGAGGCCAGCGCGAGGAGCTTGAGTGAAAGATTAGTGATAAGTGTCTGTTTCATAGTTTGTTATTTTTTAGTACTCACCTTTGCCTTCGGTTTCAAAAATCCGAGATTCTGCTCTAGGCGGTCTGATCCGATATTACTTTCCATTTTTCCTTTCTCGATCCAGGAGATGCTTCCCTTTTCTTCTGATATGACGATAATCTTCGCGTCGGTTGACTCGGAGAGTGCGAGTGCTGCCTTATGACGCGTTCCATGAATGTTCCCGTAGTTCTTGAGCGAGTGCGGGAGAAGGCTTGCTGCTGACTTGATCAGCCCATCCTGAACGATGATCGCTCCGTCATGCAGCGGAGAGCCTTTTTGAAAAATCGAGACGATCAGATCTTTGGTTATTTTTCCGTTGATCACGACGCCAGACTCGACGTACTCATTGAGCGACAAGGCGTTCTCAAAAACAATAAGTGCTCCGCTATGGTGACTCTTGAGCTCTTCGCACGCCTCGATAATATTTCGAATCATAAAATCTGCCTCCATGACTTTCTGCGTCAGGAAGCGGCGCGTACGACCAAGTCGCTCGAGTCCCTCACGAAGTTCCTGCTGGAAAATAATTGGAATCGCGAGCAGAAGTGCGGTGAGTGATTTATCGAGAAGCCAGTTCACCGCCGTCAGTGAAAGAATTTCACTTACGAGAAACATAGCCCCCAGTACGATGAAACCTTTCATAACCGGGTAGGCGCGAGTTTCTCGAATAAGAATGAACACGTAGTAAAATATCACGGCAATAAGCGTAATATCCACAAAAATTTGCAGCCACGAAAGATCGAGCAACTTTACATTTTCATAAAAGTTATTCGCGAGCTGTGCCATCCGACTAATACCTGTTCCAATAAGGGTTTCCATACGACTGCATGCTACCGAAAAAAGTTGCCAGCCGCAAACAAACCTATGCTATACTCCCAGTATGAAAACGATCACGATTTACACGACACCTGTCTGTCCTTTTTCGCGACAGCTTCGAGAATTTCTCGTAAAACGAAATATCGCCTTTACGGAACACAATGTTATTGACCAGCCTGAACGGCTTTCTGAGATGCAGGCACTGACTCGTGGTTCGAGTACCGTCCCCGTTATCGTCTTCAATAAAACTCTGCCAGATCAGGCGGTTTCTATCGGATTTGAACCTACCTCTCTCGAGAAGGCGATCTATACGGTCTCAACTATGTCCGCCTCAACAGCATCTGCAGCTGCCTGATTCGTGGCTGGCGATTTATGCTGTCGACCCTGAACAAGCTCCTTGATAGTTCTCTTTAAGTTCGACCATCTTTTTCCTTTGTTCTTCATCGCTTCATCGTATCGACGGAGCTGCTTTATGAGTCGATCTTTTGATAGATCGACGGCTTTTTCAATCGTATGGCTCGCCTCTTTCCCGATCATGTTGCGTGTTGGAATTTCAAGCGACATTTCTATCTGATAGGCATTATTTTTATCAAATCGTTCACTGCGGATCGTTAAGTTTGCCTCGTCATCATCGAAGTGGCTGAGCAACTTCTCTATGCTCTTTATCTTCAGCTCGGCGTACTCTTTTATACGCTGCTCTTCCCACCGTTCGGTGTTCTTGAATGAGAACTGAATCTTCATAGAGTTGGGGTTTATAATATAAGGTATCATTGTATAATTTTTTGCCTTTTTCCTCAACATTAATTATGCTGTGAAGCGTGAAAGACCTATCCCAATTTCAGAAATATTATGAAGAGTATATGCCGAAGATTTTTCGCTATGTGTATAGCAAGGTGAGTGACCGCGAACTTGCTGAGGATCTGGTCTCTGAAATTTCCCTCAAGGCACTTGAGCACTTCGACTCGTATGATGAGTCGAAGCCTTTTGGTGGCTGGTTTTATGGTATTGCGAGAAACCATGTGATCGACCACTATAAAAAGTTTTCTCGAGAAAAGCACTCTTCCCTCGATGAGCTGGAAAACCTCCTTCCTGACAAGAGCAATCCGGCTGCTGACGCTGAGCGAGCCATCAGCAATGATCGCCTCAAAGCTGCTTTATCCAAACTTCAGGATGATAAGAAAGAACTTGTAACCCTTCGATACCTGTCTGGGTATAGCTATAAAGAAATTGGTGAAATGGTCGGAAAAGAGGAAAATACCGTCAAAGTTGCCACTCATCGGGCTGTCTCTGAACTTAAAAAAATGCTTCACTATTATGCCGAATAACACTCCCGACATGAACAACCACGAAATAGAGCCAATAGAGCAGATGGAGCAGCTCCTTACCGGACTGCAAAAAGACCTGTCCCCGAGCGCTGAGTTCAGCGAGCGGATGAAAAAAAGACTCGAGCGTCATTACGTTCTTATGCAAGAGCGTGACCTCGTAGGAGCTGAAACAACTGGTCGTCGAGGTTTCTTTTCATTTCTAGCATCACACGTATACAGTACCGTGACGGCCTTTGCGTTTGTCATATTTACCGGAGGTCTTTCGACCTTTGCTTATACGAGCGAGGGTGTCACCAATGGATCGCCTCTCTACCCGATCAAGCGTGGACTGGAGTCCATCGAACAGGCGTTCATTTCTTCAAATCCCGAATCTACGGCCGAGTATCACGTCAAAATGCTCAGTCGTCGACTTGCCGAGTCGCGTGTTCTGACTCTCCAGGGTCGGGTTGATGAACCGACGAATGAGGCTGTTATTATTTTTGCCAATAGCGGACTTGATGCTATTCAGCTGGTTGATCAGAACGAGTATCGCGACCAGCTCTTCAATAGAATAACGGCTCTCCTCCAGGAAGAAGAGCGCAAGATGTACTCTACCTCTGGACTCAGTGTCAACACTCTGACTGATGAGCAGCCAGTCGTTGAGAAACGCACAGAAGAACAGCGGCCTCGTCCGGAGAATCGAGACATTCGTCCTGCAACCACTATCGCTCCGCAAGTCCGATCATTCTCTACTGAGGCACGTCTATTTTCCGGCGAAGTAGTTCGTAAAAATATCATCGTTCCTTTAAGCGTCCCTACCCATGTCATTCAGGCCGTTGAACGAAATTCGCGCCAGCTCCAGCGAATAGAGGTACGGTTAAAAGAGATACGTCGAAGACGATAACTCTCAGAAAACTGGTGCCGAAGGTCAGAATCGAACTGACAACGCCTGCCTCTTCAGGGCAGCGCTCTACCACTGAGCTACTTCGGCATATCTGTTTTTTTGCTTGCCGGCAGAGTATAGCAGCATTTTTTTGTGGGCGCAAAACTTTAAGTCAGCTTTGGTAAGTGATTGTTTGTGACCTTGCTTGCATAATTTGTCAAATTATGTTATTATGTCTGAGTAAGAGATTAAAACCTATTTCTTACTCCTCTTTATTTCTTAACAAAAACAAAAATGAGGAAACAAACAAAGGGACTCCAAAATTCCCTGGCTTCCATGCTCGGTGCTGGTGCCGCAATTTTGGTTCTTGTACTTGCTCCAGTCAGTGCCGCATATCTTTTCCAGACATCTGTCGTTGGACAGGGTTTTGGTGGTGGCATGGACATGGGTGGCGAGATGGGAATGCCTCCAATGGGAGGTGATATGGGTCCTATGGGTGGAGGTATGAGCCCAGATCGTGAGTTGAAGGATATTGCCAAGCAGGAGAAAGAACTTACTAAAGCACAGACTGCTATTACAAAAGCAAAGGCTGGCTTTGAGAAAGATTTCGCTGCTCTTGAAAAGAAGGTTGCTGCTGCAAAGACTGAAAAATCTGCTTATAGCACTGTTCGATCAGGTGTTCAGAAGCTTGCCAAACATTTTCAGGCATTCTGCCGACTTGGTCATGTTCTTGATGGTGAGGGATGTATCGATCAGGATATTCGATCTGCGATTCAGGATGTAGAAACTGCTGATGAGTTCCTCGATGCGGTCTATGCATTAGTTTATAGCGAAGAAGGAAGTCTCTTTGATGACGTAAGCGCTGCGGTTGCCGACCGAACTACTGAGCTTGTTGAACGTCGAGCCGATGTCGAAGAGCGTGCTGCTGAAGAGAAGACTCGACAGGAGGAAGAAAAAGTTCGAAAGGAAGAAATGAAGAATCAACAGTCTTCACGACAACAGCGTCAGCCACGTGAGATGCCTTCATCACGACAGTCACGGATGCCTATGGGCGAGGACGATATGGGTGGATTTGGAATGTCTCCTATGGGTGAAGAATCTGAACGGGGTTCAGAAATGGGATCAGGTCGTGCTGTTGGACCATCTTCTGATCGACAGAGTATTGGTACGCCAGGCATGAGAACTGGTACGGATATGAAGGGAACAGATAGTCGAATGGGTGCCCCAGGTCGTGCTGTTGGACCATCTGATCGTGGTCAGGAAATGGGTCGTGCTGTTGGACCATCTTCTGATCGACAGAGTATTGGTACGCCAGGCATGAGAACTGGTACGGATATGAAGGGAACAGATAGTCGAATGGGACCTAGTAGCAATATGATGGGACCAAATATGGCTCCACAACAGGGATCAAATTCACGTTTTGGTGGTCCTCAGCCTCAGATGGGAAGTGATTCTAAGGGTCCAGCGAATATGGGACCAGGTGCAGCAGGTGGAATGCAGCAGGGTGGTCAGTCTAGCGGTTCTATGATGGCTCCTCCTCCATCAACTGGTGGACAGCTTCCTCCTCCACCACCTCCAGCAGGTGGAACAGGTGGTTCTAATCCTCCTCCACCACCTCCAGCAAATTAGTCTGGGTGTGAAGTAGGCATGGAATAACAATAAAGACCCGCCTCGGAACGAGGCGGGTCTTTTCTTTATACTTTTACCAATTATGCCCCATATCCCACTTCTCCATGCTGGGAGTGGTCGAGACCGTTTACTTCATGCTCTTGAGAAACACGGAGACCGATGGTTTTATCGAGAATTTTTAAAATAATGTAGGTTGCGATGAAGGCAAACACCACGACGACGAGAACGCTTATTACCTGAGTTCCGAGAAGAGCGGGATTTCCATTCAAAAGACCGTCGTTTCCGGCTTGATTAACCGCCTTTGAGGCGAAGATACCAGTGAGGATGGCGCCGATAATTCCACCGACGGCGTGCACACCGACAACATCCAATGCGTCGTCGTAACCAAATTTATGCTTCAATGACACGGCAAGATAGCAGAGCGCACCGGCAATGAGGCCAATTATAAGCGAGGACATTGGGGTGACAAAACCCGATGCAGGTGTGATGGCAACGAGACCCGCTACCGCTCCGCATGCAGCTCCAAGGAGGGTTGGCTTTCCCTTTCGAATCCATTCAACTGACATCCAGGCAAGTCCTGCTGCGGCACTTGCGAGGTGCGTTGTTACCATTGCTGACGTGGCTAAGTCTCCTGCAGCAAGCGCACTTCCCGCATTAAATCCGAACCATCCAAACCAGAGGAGCGCTGTTCCAAGAAATGTCATTGTAACGTTGTGCGGCTGTGGAGCCTCGTGGTGAACGTTTCGCTTCCCTACCATAATCGCGGCAACGAGGGCAGCGACACCTGCACTGACATGAACGACGAGGCCTCCTGCAAAGTCGAGAGCACCTGTATTCCGAATCCATCCATCAAGACCCCAGACCCAGTGCGCGAGTGGTACATAGACGAGAAGCGACCAGAGAATAAGAAATATAAGATAGGTTTTGAATTTAAATCGCTCGGCAAATGCTCCCGTAATTAGCGCTGGAGTAATCACCGCAAATTTCATCTGAAAAAGCATAAAGGCCAAGTGTGGAATTGTTGCGGCATATCCTGCGTGCGGCTCTGCCCCTACGTCCTTCAGAAATACCCAGTCGAGATTTCCAATGAGGTGATTCACATCCGGACCAAATGCCAAACTATACCCAACGAGTACCCAGAGAATACTGACAACGTAAAGTGCAACAAGGCTCTGCATGATCGTACTCAGAACATTTTTCTTGCGCACCATGCCTCCATAAAAAAGTGCAAGACCCGGCGTCATGAGCATCACGAGCGCCGAAGAGATAAGCATCCATGTTGTGTCGCCACTATTGATTGGAGACATAAAATTGGTTGGGTTAGAGAGTGAATATAGAGTGTTTTAAAGTGTTTTTCCCTCGAGTTCAATAGCGGGTGGTGTCGGTCTTTCTGGATGTAGAAAAAAACTCACGGCTGGTTTGTGAGTTTCTTATAAGATCTTTTTTATGCGGCAATTATTAGTTGTCGAAATTTTCTACAACAAATAATAAGTTGCGGATTTTTAAAAAGCGTATGGAATATACGCTCAAAAGAGCTTGCACTCAAGAGCTTGGAGCAGGTAACGGGAGTCGAACCCGTATCTCGTCCTTGGCAAGGACGCATAATAGCCGCTATACTATACCTGCGAGTTGTAAAAGAAATGCGGGAGCGGGATAGCGCCTCCGCTTTGCTTCGCGCTATCTCCTAAACGGTGGTCGTCCGCCGCCGCCTGGGCGGCCTCCAAATCCTCCTCGTGCTGGTGGTCTTGGTTGTAATTTTGTGTCTTCGAATCCTGGAAGAGTTGCTTTGTGCGAGAGGTTGTATCGGCCCTGGTCATCAATTTCCATCAATTTTACACGGAGCTTATCGCCAATGTTTACGACGTCTTCGACGCGGTCGACGCGGTCAGCGGAGAGCTGTGAGATGTGGACGAGACCTTCCTTTCCTGGAGCGATTTCAACGAAGGCGCCAAACTCCATGAGTCGGGTAACTGTACCGTCAAATATCTCACCAGCTACAGGAATATAGACGAGGCTCCTGATCCATTCTTCTGCCCTCTTTCCACTTTCCTGCGTTGGGGCGGTGACAAAGACGAGACCTGACTGATCGATGTCGATCTCGACACCACACTCAGCCGTAATTTTCTGGATCGTCTCACCTCCCTTTCCAATAACGGTTCGAATCTGCTCAACATCAATCTTGATCGTCGTAATCATCGGTGCGTACTTGGACATCTCTGCTCGAGGAGTTGGAATCGCTACCTCCATCGCGTCGAGGAGCTGGAATCGTGCTACCTTTGCGCGCTCGAGTGCCTCTCTCATAATCGCTAGAGTCAGGCCTTTTACCTTAATATCCATCTGAAGAGCCGTAATACCGACACGGCTACCAGTAACTTTGAAGTCCATATCTCCCGCGAAGTCTTCAAGTCCCTGAATATCGGTGAGAATCTTGTACTTTCCTGTTCCGTCTGTGACGAGTCCCATAGCGATACCGGCGACGTGTCCTGAGATCTTGATACCTGCATCCATAAGAGCGAGAGATGATCCGCAGACAGAAGCCATTGAGCTTGAACCGTTACAGCTGAGGGTCTCTGAAACTACCCACATCGCGTATGGGCAAACTTCCTTTGACGGAAGAACGGCAAGAAGTGCACGCTCTGCGAGATCTCCGTGACCGATTTCTCGGCGTGAAGGTGATCGCATCATTTTGATGTCTCCAACAGAGTATGGAGGGAAGTTGTAGTGGTGCATGTAGCGCTTTTCGATGTCGCGATCCATGGTATCGATCGTCTGAGCATCTCCAGGAGCGCCGAGCGTTGCGATAGAAAGAACTTGTGTTTCTCCGCGCTGGAAGAGCCCTGTTCCGTGTGTTCGAGGAAGAACGCCAACCTCGATTTTGAGAGGTCGAATTTCATCAAGCTTTCGTCCATCGATACGGATTTCTTTCTCAAGAATATTTTTTCGCATTCGCTTTTCTGACATCTTGGTGAGCTTTTCGTCGATCTGACCTTTCGAGAATGTTCCATCGGCAATCTTATCAGCAAATAATTCGAGAGCCTCCTTCAGAAGCTTCTTATATGACTGCTTATGCTTTTTCTTGCTCGTTCCATCAATCATCGCAAGCTTTTCTTCGGTGGCAAATACCTCAACTGCTGCGAGCATGTCAGGGTTCGGCTCGACAAGGGTGTATGTTTTTTTCGTGATGTTAAGTTTTGATGCAAACTCGAGCTGGAATTTGCAAAGTTCCTTAATCTCGCTGTGAGCAAGTTCAAGTGCCTGGATCATAAGATCTTCGTCGAGTTCTTTTGAAGATGACTCCACCATCGTGATAGCGTCGAGTGTTCCTGCGACGACGATGTTCAACTTTCCTTCTTCTGCCTGGGTATAGGTTGGGTTGATGATGAACTTCCATGCACCATCTACCTCGCCATATCCGACACGAACGGCTGATACTGGACCTTCAAAAGGTGCTCCAGAAGCCAAAAGTGCCATTGATGCTGCGTTGATTGCGGTGGTTGATGGATCGACTTCGAGATCTGCAGAAAGCACGGTACAGATCACCTGCACATCATGTGTGAGACCCTTTGGAAACAGTGGTCGAAGTGGTCGGTCGATGACTCGTGAGTTCAAGGTTGCGTTCTCTGAAGGTCGTCCTTCTCGTTTGATGAATCGGCTTCCTTTGATTTTTCCTGCGGCGTAGTAACGTTCTTCATAGTCGACAACCATTGGGAAAAACTCCGCTCCAGCTTTTGGATCGTCGCTCATTGATGCGTTGGCAATAACAACGGTGTCACCCAGCCATGCGGTAATGGCGCCGTCTGCCTGTGTTACAAAATGTCCCGTCTCAAGTTTAAACTGGCGTCCTGCAAGATCGCGACTAAGTGATGCTCTTTCCATGAAAATAAGTGAGTATAAAATTAGGCAAGGGTAGCCCTCTTGAGTCCAAGCTTGTCGCTCAACTTCTCAAACTCGTCCTTGTTATCCATACGAAGGTAGTTCAAGAGTTTTCGACGCTTCCCTACCATAACGAGAAGGCCTCGTCGTGAGTGGTTGTCCTTTGGATGGTCCTCTAAATGCTTCGTGAGTTCTTGAATACGGTGCGTCAAGATAGCAATCTGGACCTGTGGAGATCCCGTATCTTCTGGATGTACGGCGTACGACTGAATAATAGTCTTCTTTGTGCTGTGGTTCATATAGGGGTTCAAAATCAAGTGCGCTGGTAGTTTAGCAAAACAATATTCTCGTGACAAGGGAATTATTGGCTGGCTTGCTTGACTCTGAGTGCCCTTTGCTTCAAAGTATATTCCAGCATGAGTTACCGAACCATCATTCAGGAGGCCTGGCTCTATACGCAACAACATAAGAAACTCATTTACTGGTATGGGTTTTTTCCTTCTATTTTTACGACGGCGGCTGGGGTGATGTATCTCGGCTACCAGTTTTTCGCCTTTAAAAAGTCTGAACTGTTCGATCACTCTGAAAAAAGCTTCATGAGCGATGTTTTTGAGTTCGTCTTCCGCTACTTTTCTGAACACGGAGATCAAAGTGTTCCTATTATCATTACGGCGATGGTGCTGGGTCTCATCTATCTTTTACTCCCGACACTGACCCAGGCCGCGGCGATTCAGGTGATCGCCAGACACCGAAATGGCCAGGAGGCTAGCGTTGCTGATGGCATTAAATACGGTTTACTCAGCTATCTTCCCCTCTTTGAGTACCACACGGTTATCAAGACATTTGGGGTATTTACCATCCTTTTTGAAGCTGCTTTTGTCTTGAGAAACCTGGGATTGTCCGTATTTCAGGCACTTCTCCCTATATTTATCGTGTTCATCATTGTCGGAGTCATCATGAGTCTCCTCTTCACTTACGCTGACCTCTTTATTATTATCGATGGAGAGCCGGTTATGAAGTCCATAACAAAGAGTGCAAAAATCGTCATTCTTCACTGGCAGAAGACCTTTCTCATTGCAGCTTTGATGATTATTATCGGTATCCGAATTATTATCCAGATTCTGCTCTTGATCCTCGTTCCAGCTTTGGTTCTGTTTGCCGCGAGCTATATGGCGATCGGGGCCCTGGCTCAAATTGGGGTGATTATTGCCGCTATTATGGGAGTTTTAGCTTTGTTTTTTGCTGCCTACCTGGCGGGAGTGGTCGATATCTTTTCCTACGCCGTCTGGACGTACACCTTCCTTGAACTCACCCAGGAAAAGGAGCTTTCAGCACGAGAGGCGGTCTAGCCAATTATTAGCTACCCAAGCCATTTTTAATGGTTTTTTGCTGTCCTTGATACTTGACTTATATGCTATTTACTGTTATAATTACATCAATAAATATCAAAACTCTCATGATTCTGCTTCCCCAAGGTCGTAACATTCTGATTATCGCAGCTTCTATGTTCGTTGCCACCTTCTCGCTGGTGCTGTTTGTGATGACGGACGCTGGGGGGAGCCATGATGGTTCTTCGCTGAAGACAAGTGTGTTTGAGGAGTTTTTCAAACATGGAGAAGAGGTTGGTCATGAGGTAGCTGAAAAAGAGGTTATTACGCTCACGGTTGATGCTGCGGGCCTGATTCAAGAAGCGAATCATGGATTCCAGGAAGCGCTTGGATATGAGCTGAAAGATATTAAGGATAAAACTCTTTTCACTCTCGTCGTTGCTGACGATCTGACACATTTCGCGAAAGATTATGGCGATGTTATGAAAGATGGAAAGATTGTTGTGAACGCTGGCCCTTACCGATTTATGTCAGAAGATGGTAGTGAACATGTGGTTCTCATCACTTTTACTCCTGGAAAGAAAGGGGCTATGACGCTGACCTTCAAGGATATTACCGAGTCGCTCGAGAAAAAAGATGAGGGCGCTGGTGCGGCAAAAGGAAAGTCAATCAAGGACTACGAAGATGACAAGGAGTCGAAGACAAGGAGAATTATCGTTGAAAAGACGAGCTAATGCGCGTATTATTCGCGCACTATGTACGAGGCGTCCCAGGTAGAAAAAAAATGGCAGAAACGATGGGCTGACAAAGGTATTTATACCGCAGCTCTTCATGACGAGAAACGTCCTAAATATTATAATCTGGTGATGTTTCCCTATCCATCCGGAGATAAACTTCATGTTGGCCACTGGTATAATTATGCGCCAGCAGACTCATGGGGTCGATATATGCGCATGAAAGGATACAATGTCTTCGAGCCAATTGGATTCGATAGTTTTGGTTTGCCTGCGGAAAATTATGCGATCAAGACCGGCGTTCCCCCGGTAAAAAGTATCGCTGCTAACTGTTTAAAAATGGAACAACAGCTGAGTCTCATGGGAACCATGTATGACTGGAGTAAAAAAGTTGTTACGAGTGATCCCGAGTATTATGCGTGGACGCAGTGGGTCTTTTTGCAGCTGTATAAAAAAGGTCTTGCCTACCGTAAGCGTGCGCCAGTCAACTGGTGTCCTGTTGATAATACCGTCCTTGCGAATGAACAGGTTGTCGATGGAAAGTGTGAGCGCTGCAAGAGTGACGTGACGAAGCGTGATCTCACACAGTGGTTTTTCAAGATACGAGATTATGCTGAACGACTCTTGAACTTCGAGGGCCTCGTGTGGCCAGAAAAAACGATGCTCATGCAACAACACTGGATCGGACGAAGCGAAGGATCGGTGGTGAATTTTGCGATTGATGATGGTGTGAAAGACATGATTACCGTGTATACGACGCGTGTTGATACGCTCTACGGATGTACCTACGTTGTGCTCGCACCTGAGAATCCTTTGGTGGAGAAGATGGTGACCGCCGAGCAACGCGAGGCGGTACAGATATATCAGGAACTTTCGAAGAAAGAAACTGATATCAATCGAAGTGCGGAAGGTCGTGAAAAAAGTGGTGTATTTACTGGAGCGTATGTTCGAAATCCTATCAATGGAGATCGTGTACCTGTCTGGGTAGCCGACTACGTTTTAATGACGTATGGAACTGGTGCGGTGATGGCTGTGCCTGCCCATGATGAACGAGATTTTGCCTTTGCTCAAAAGTATGAGCTTCCGATTAAGCAAGTTATCAAACCTGCCGGTGGTCAGAAAATTTCCCTGAAAGATGGCGCGTTTACTGAAGATGGAGTTCTTATGAACTCTGAGGAGTTTGATGGTGTTGAGAGTCCCGTTGCCCGACGGAAAATTACCGAGATTTTGAAACATGAAGAGGCTGGCGACTTCCGCGTGAACTACAAATTACGCGACTGGCTCGTCTCGAGGCAGCGCTACTGGGGTGCACCGATTCCTATTATTCACTGTAAAGATTGTGGAGATGTTCCTGTTCCTGACGAACAGTTACCGGTGCTTCTTCCTGAAAACGTCGACTTCGTTCCGAAGGGTCAGTCCCCGCTCGCGTTTGTTCCTGAGTTCATGAATACCACCTGTCCGCGATGCGGAGGAAAGGCTGAACGTGAAAGCGATACGATGGATACGTTTGTCGACTCGAGTTGGTACTTCTTGCGATATCCGTCAGCTCGAATGAAAGACGCTGCCTTTGATCGCGAACTCGTTTCCCACTGGATGCCGGTTGATATGTACATCGGTGGACCGGAACATGCCTGTATGCATTTGCTGTACGCACGATTTATTACGATGGTGTTGCACGACATGGGTCACATTGATTTTGATGAGCCATTCACTCGACTCGTCCATCAGGGGCTGGTGACAAAAGATGGCGCGAAAATGTCGAAGTCGAAGGGCAATGTTGTCAGTCCTGATGAGTTTGTTGAACGATATGGAAGTGATGTGTTCCGAATGTATCTGATGTTCATGGGACCTTTTGAGGCCGGTGGCGACTGGAGCGATCAGGGTATTACCGGTGTCGCACGATTCGTTGATCGATTCTGGACGCTCATGTCGAGCCGCAAACAAACTCAACCTGAAGAAGTTTCTGACCTGCGCGGACTCCAGCGAAACATGCACCGCACGATAAAAAAAGTCCACGAAGGCATTGAGGCGTTTACGTTTAATACGGCCATTGCTGCGTTGATGGAGTTCGTCAACGACGCCATGAAGACCGGTGTCGACCTGGAGAACCGAAAGACGATGATTCGCTTGATTGCTCCCCTGGCTCCGCACCTCGCGGAAGAAATATGGGAGTTCCTCGGTGGCAAGTCGAGCATTTTCGATGAGTCATTTCCCGAGCATGATCTAGCGATGCTTGTTGAGGAGTCGGTCGAGATTGCGATTCAGGTCAATGGAAAAGTTCGCGGCACCATCGTGATTGCGGTAGATACCGACAAAGATACCGTTCTGACTGCGGCGAGAGCCGAAGAAAACGTTGCAAAATACCTGGAGGGTGCGGCCGTCAAAAAAGAAATTTACGTGCCTGGAAAGCTGGTGAGCTTTGTTATTTAGAGATGTATTGGTGAAGCTGGAAGCTATGGAATTAATTTTCTCTTGCCATTTTTTTATAGTATATTATAATTACTTACTGAGTTTTCAGTAATTAGCCAGAAAATCTATTACTTTGCATTTTATGAGAAACACTGCTGTCCGATTCGATACTCCTCCTCAGGCTCAGGCTCACCTATTTTCTTCATTCGAAGATGTATCTGATGGATTATACGAGGCTCGCCCCCTCCCTGTTGGCAATGGTGACTTCTCAGTGAGAAAATTTCATCCAGATACTCCATCTTATACTCATGATGGTTTTCGTCTATCTGCCCGTTTCTTGCCTACGACGGGTTCTGCTGTAGGAACTTTTTTACCTGCTCGCTGTAGTCCTACGCTCACTCCGCAAACTCTCCTCCTGGGGGCAAATGGCTATATGCAACCTCCTACTGGGCTTCTAATGGATAAATTCCTGAAACCAGCAATAACACCCATGAACTCTTTATTGATGCGAGGTGTTAGTTATGCTCATGGAAAACGTGGAACTTCAGATGTTTTAACCCGACAGGGACGCTATACTGTGGATGATATTCAGGATGATATTGCGGCCGATATACAATCTATTATGCAATGGATGAATGGACATCGTGAGACCCCAATTCCTACCGTTCTCTTGGGTCATAGTCAGGGTGCACAACATGTTGCCTATCAGCTTGAAAATCCGGGACGATATGGGCTGACTCGGGATCAGATTCGAGGCGTGGTACTCATGAACCCGATGCTTTTTCCGCACTCCCAGGCGATGCTCATGACACCAGGATTTTTAACAGACATCGCCCTTCGTTCACTTGGTCGCGTTGCCGGCTCGATGATTACCGGTAAGGGACTTTTGTTTCGAGGTCAAAAAGCCTTTGATGCTTTTGTCGGAGCGGGTGATCCAAATGGTAAAAATGAGCGGAGGGTTACCGAGGGAACCTATCCTGATTCCGGCATGTTTTTTGCCCAGACTCTTACCTCTGGAACTTCTCCATCTCTTGCAAATGCTCCACTACGAGAACTTCCTATCTCTATGATTATTTCCAAGGATGACCAGCTCATGTCTCGCGACCTTCAACACAAGACTGCCGACCATCTTTCTTCGCTTGGTGCGAATGTTCGCGTTTTTGACGTTCCAGGGAAGCATTTCTCTCCACTTGTGACGGTGACTGGAGAATCTCAGGAGGATGTTAAGGCCATTATGGATGCGAACCTTCAGGCTCTTCAGCATGCATGTTCGCGAGTGTAGTGACATTTGTAGCTGCCTCTGGACGGTAACTAAGAAGAACAACAAACTCGCCTTTTGGGGTGGATTTTTTGAGGCGTGCGGCGAGCTCGAAGAGCGAGCCGCGGATAAACTCTTCATGAAGCTTGGTGAGTTCCCGAGCGAGGACGATGTTCCAGCAAGGCGCCGTATTTCCAAGATGCTTGACGAGATCTTCGAGGGTGCGAGCGATGCGGTGTGGAGATTCGTAAAAAATAATCGTCTCGTCGAGATTTTTTTCTTCGGCAGCTGTTCGCCAGGATGTCAGAAGTGTCTGGCGTCCTTTTTTTAAAGGGAGAAATCCGTAGTAACGGAAATGATGCATTGGCAAGCCAGATGCGACGAGCGCTGTCAGGAGGGCGGAGGCGCCCGGGATTGGGATAATCGTGATGTTGGCGTCGAGTGCGGCGCGTATCAGCGTAAATGCCGGGTCAGATATTCCTGGTGTTCCTGCATCGGAAATAACGGCAACCGACTGGCCTGACATGAGCTTTTCGATAATGTACTCAAGCTTACTGTTATTCGAGTAGGAGTGATAGCTCGTTGTTGGAGTTTTGATCTCGTACTTGTCGAGCAGTATGCGAGAGTGTCTCGTGTCCTCGCAGGCAACGAGATTCACTTCTTTCAGAATTCTTAGCGCTCGAAGCGTGATATCTTCGAGATTTCCGATCGGTGTTGCGACAATGTAGAGTGTTCCGGATTCCATGAGTTAGTGTTTCTTTTTTGAAGATTTTCCTGCGAACTTTTTAATTTTTTTGACGAGCGACCTAAGTGGTGAAAATGATTTTTTCTTTGGAGCTGGCTTCTTTGCTGGTTTTTGTGCGAGCTTCTTTTTTGGAGCCATCTTTTTTGCAACTTTTTTTGCAACTGGCTTTTTGGCAGGCTTCACTGGCACCTTTTTGGCAGGCACAAAATCCGGAAGTGAATTGAAATTCGTCGGAGCCACGAGTTGTTTTTTCTTTGAGGCGGTAATAACTGGCGGACGTGCGTAGATCGGAGCGGCAAGCTTCTTATCACCTTTGTCTGTTATTTTCTGCATCGCACCTGCAAATAGAAGGAGATCGGTTTCGATGATCCACTGAATCCCCTTGAGCTTATTCAGCTCGCTATACTGTGTCGGAGTGAGTTCGCCATACGCGACAAAACTTCCCCTTGGAGCCTTCGAGAGCTTCTTTATAAGCTCCGAGAGGGTGACTATTTTTCCGTCACAAAAAAGCTCTTGTTCGGTAATTCGCAGAAGAAGATGTGGCTTCTGCTTTTTCATTTCATCATGGAGACGAAGTGGCCAGACTTCATGCGAGTTAAGCTTCACGAGTGGCGCTCCTGTTGATGAGGCGAGCGCATTCATCATCGCAACACCCACACGAGTTCCCGTCAGTGTTCCTGGACCTTGATTCACTATAATCTTCGTCAGTTTCTGGGTGAAAAATGGCTCGAGCTCGAGCATGTGCTGCATGGTTTTCGTAATCGTCTCGTCTTCATTCATGTTCGTTTTCCAGTCACGTTCGAATATGACCGTGGTGTTTTTGAAGAGCACGAGGTGAATTTTATAACCGGTGGTGTCGAGGGCGAGGGTATACATGAGGATAAGGTAAGTGTTCAGGGTAAAACATGCTGGGGAAACCTTACCATTTTTTTCTCAACTCATAAACCTTTAATATATTTTTTCGATTGCAATGCCTTTGTAGTAGTAGCTGAGGATTTCTGCGTAGCTCTTTCCATTCTTGGCCATGCCAAGGGCTCCGCAGCCACTCATGCCCACGCCGTGTCCGTTTTGCTTCATTCCAGTACAGTACGGATCATCAATGGATGGAAGATAGGCGGCATTTTGCCAGTTCCAGACCTCCATGGCACTTCGTGTCCGGCCATCGCTCGTCGAGAAGTATGGGGTGATCACGACATTTCCCAGGTACTTCATGATTGTCCCTGAGGTTTCTTTGACGGAGGTGACGGAGTTCGGTGAGCGCTTTTCATAGCCGTATCCGAGGTACTTCTGTGAGTGGTCGGGGTTGTCGTCGAGGTCGTAGGATTTTCCAGGAAACTTTTTTCCCTTTCCTGAGTTACTGTAATAGTAGGCGTACGTTCGTGCGGCGATGACAATCGCTTTTTTCTTTTCCATCGGCTCGGTGTTGATCGTCTCGGCGAGTCCTAGCATGTAATCTTCGAGCGGGAGTTCGTTGATAACTGTCATTGTCCCGCCATCAGCGCGGACTTCGAGAGCCCCCCGGAACTCGTTATCGTTCAGCGCCTGATCCCAGGATGGGCGTCGCTCCCAGTTGTCGATACGGAGCATCGTATTCGCGTCTGGCACAAATCGTGGCAGCTCACTGAGCGTCTGAGCAAAGCCTGGAGCGGAAAGTTCAAATGTCGTTGCGCTGGTACTTTTTACGGTGACCTTCGTGTTGGCAGAAAAGTTTGCCGAGTAGCTTCCTGCTTTTACGGAAAATGGGCCGTTTCCAGAGATGACTGGCGTTCCTGAGTATCCGAGAAGAACCCGGATGTTATTTCCTTTTGAGGAGGATTGCGTAGGTTGCGTAGGCGCTGATGGCTGCTGGGTAGGCGATTTTGCGCGCTTTACGCTCATCATGAGTGGCCTAGTGGTCATTTTCTTGCCGTCACGATAGGCGTCGATCTTGAGTTTTCCGGAGAAGGCTCCTTTTGGTGCCTGGAGTTGGAACTGGAAATTGCCGATCTGACCAGGGAGAACCTGCTCATCTTGCATGGAACTTCCGACAACTTTCAGGCGCGAGATACTACTTCGTCGAAGCTCTGGTGCATTGGATGAGGTCCAGGTTGCACCGCCGATATTTCTCATTCGGATGGTGATGGCCCGAGTTGTCTCTGGGTGAATCTCGATAGAAGAAAGGGCTACCGGCGTAGCGGCAAAGTCTTTCTCATAGACGAAGGTTGAGAAGTGAATGTTTTTGTTGGGCATCCAGGTAATTCCCTCAACCACTGGTGTGAAGTACTCTTCGTATACATCAGCTATTTTTGGGGCAGTGAGGTTGAAGACGAAGTGTCCAACGTCGCCTGGTCTGACCACTTCCTGCTGGAGGAAGCCCGCGCGGGTCGCGGGTGGTGACAGAAATGACGTAAGTCGGTCGCGGGGTTGCTCTGTTCCGAGGCGTACATTTTTATGTCCTTTATTCTGCCAGCTGATGTTGCCGGTGTTTTTTAGATCGACCGTAAAGGTGAATTTTTCTCCTACTTTCAGGATCGTTGGTACTGATGAGGTTGAGATGATGTCGTAGGTGAACTGTGCTGGAGATGTTTGCGTGGAGAGTTCGATGCGTTTGGTGAGCTTGGTTTTCCCATCAATGACAGGAACGATTCTTAGAATTTTAAGACTGCTTTTCAAACCGCCGACCAGAGTGAGCTGGAATGTCGCCGTCTCGCCTGGAGCCACGCTGTGCGGCTGCGTCATGGAAAAGGTTTCACGTCCCGGAGGCGTCACTACTTGCACAAAATCGCGCACCGTCTCCATATCTTTTACCGCAAGCGACGTCTCGCTGTTCCAGGTAACAGTACCCGTATTCTTTATGGTAAAGGTCAGTGTTTTTTGTTGCTCCGGATCGAGATCAACAAAAAGGAGGCCGCTGAGGTCTTCGAAGTCGTACCCAAGTTTTTTCTGCTTATTGAAGGTAGCATCCTGCACGGTCGTCTTGATGGCTGACCTTGCGAGCTGAGCAATGAGCGGAAGCTTATCGTAGAGATTTTTTCCTGGACAGGAGGTCGACATGACGTCGCGATGACCGATGATATTTGGCATGCGTTCGCCTCGAAACACCGAACTTCCTGCTGGATCGATGTGGTGAATCTTTGTCTTCTCCGAGATGATACGAGTGAGCGAGACGAGTGCTTTTTCGCTGACTTCTGCGGTTTCAAAATTTCCCATAACGGAAATACCTATCGAGCCGGTGTTTGCCTTTCCCGCGTGTGCCCCGATGACTTTTTCTCCACCAGCACGTCCTTCATAGACGTTTCCCTGCGGATCAATAATATAGTTATATCCGATATCTCCCCATCCCCTCCCTTTTGCGTGCCAGTTATAGATATCCCGAATCGCTTTTTTTGGATCCTGGAGATTTGCCGTTGATGCCGTGTGATGAACGATAATTTTCGAAATTTTTGCCGGGTACTCGAGCGGCCAGGAGAGGAGTTCACCCTTTTCATTGGTGGTCGCCTTTTTTACGATCTGCAATTCATCTGAGAATTTTTCTAGGTACTCTTCATTCATTTTATACACCGGAACCTCAAGAAGATCTCCTTTATAGACACGTATCGACTCATCAGCCCCCCACTCAGCACGAGAAATAACACTCATGCGCTCCTGAGCGACCATATCCTGCGTAATCTGGCTGACATACTGGATATTGCGTCGAATTTCGGGCGAGTCTTCGGCGTTCAGGACCGTGGCCGCGATGTTTTTGATCGTTGGAGTTTGTGAGCCGTTACTGGTGAGAGTGATTTTATACTGATAGGCCGTACTTCGGTTTGTCGGCAGAAAGGCACTCTGCTTCCCGTCAGCATGAAGATCGAGTTCGCCTTCCTCTTTGTGATCGACGTCTCGAGGAATTGTATTCCACTCGGTCCACCTATTATCCTGAAGGAACCTCACGGCAATATCGGCACGAGTTTGAGGCGGAATATACTCATTCCACTCCAAACCAAGTGAGGTGAACGGGATCTTTGGAGTCACTATTTCGGCGGTAATTTCCCGCTGGGTTTCGTAAGCTGACGCGCCCGCGCTCCTTGAGGCGTGAAGATGCTTCTCAAGCTGGGCAACGAGTGGACTTTCAAAGGTGAGCGAAGGGATATACGGCTGGCTCGTTGGCTGAAATACGACGATCATCGTCGCAAAAAGAGCCAGGAGGGCCGGTGGAATTCGTTTCAGGATCTGTTGCATAGTCTATTTAGTGGTCTTTCGAGCTTACGTCAGAATTCAGCTTTCATCTACTCATTTTTCTTTACAAGATGCAGGGAAATTGGTATAGTAAGGATACAAAAAGTGAGTCTTTCAACCACGTATGGTATTTTCTTATAATGTGCGTTTTCGCAGGATGAATCTTGCGGGTCGCGTCACACTCGAAAAAGAAGGTGAAGTTATTCTGATGGATAAGGGGCTTCGGCTGCGCGGCAAAGGTGCGCAAGACCGGGGCGAACTTCTCCTCTTTTCTGATATGCGCGATGTGACTACTGAGGGCGATACCGTTATGATCTCCATGTTTACGAAAGAACGGTTTATCCTCGACCATGTGGGTGGACTCTTCGACCAGATGGTGAAGGATATTTTTGCGGTAAGAAATGACTTCTTGATTGAGGCGCTTTTTCTCAAGCAGGGGAAGTTGATCCAGGAGTTTGATGGGTACTTTGAGCGAGCGCACACGAGTGGGCGCGAGCTCGGTACTGGTCGGGCAAAAATACGGCTCTATGAAGAAAGTATTGTGGTTATTCCTCAAGAACATGACGCGTTTTCTCTCTGCTATCACTTCATGCAGATGCAGGAGTTCGATGATGATGAGTACGCCTTCAAGACGACGATGGAAAATGGAGTTATCGTGATGCTCTCGCAGTTTGGAAATGGATATGATGAGTTTCAGGAGATGTTCTATCAGGAGATGAGCCGGATGTATCAGGAGGTGATTCATGAACTTGAGTATCTCTTTATTGATACCGACAAGGAAAAGCTGGTGAAACTTGCCCACCTTATGCGACGCGGAAAGGCTGTTCGCCTCAAGGATATTGCAAAAATTGATCGTGATCTTGCGGATAAAGTCATGCACTGCGTCTTCAAGGATGATATGTTTGCCAAAACAATTCAACCTGTACGATCTCGCGCCGATGAAGAACATACCTTTATAGGTCTGTCGGTGGCTGATGGAAAAAAAGAGATCTATCGATTCATGGTTGTCCTCGCGATTCCTGCCGACAATCTCATGGCCTGCACGCTTGGAAGCTACGAAAAAGATATCCGAAAGGTTCAGGACACCTACTTCTTCCGAATTATCATGGAGCAGGGTGTCGCCGAGGATTACGTGGTCGCGAAGGTCTCCGAGCTGAACCAGGCATGCCTGATGCTTAACTTTGTTCCCGACCCCCTTTATAAGGATAGGCGCGAACTCAAAAACTCCATCTACAAGTTTGCCATCCGAAAACTGTCGTTCCTCCGTATGCTCCGTGGGTCATTCCTGGCTCGATGCCCTTCTATTCTCCCTGATTTATTTTCCCGAAACCTTGAGCGCGTGCTGCAAAAGTCAAAGGTTGCGCAAAAGGATCTGACTTCGGTAGAATAGGTTTACTTTTGATATTTACATCTTTTCTTCTTTGCTATGGCTGATTTTATTTTTAATGATGACAATTTTCATACTGCTGCCCTTGGTTCAAATATTCCGGTCTTGGTTGATTGTTACGCCGACTGGTGTGGTCCATGCCAGGTGATGGCTCCGTCGATTGATGAGATTGCCGAAGAGTACGAGGGAAAAGTCTTGGTTGGAAAACTCGATGTCGACCAAAATCCACGGGTTGCCGAGATGTATGGCATCCAGAGCATTCCTACCCTTCTCTACATTAAGGGCGGCGAGGTTGTTGACCGGACGGTTGGCATCCAGAGCAAGGATAAGATAATGGATAAGCTTGATGCGCTGAGCGCCTAGCGTCTATTTTTAAGTTTCGTTGATTCAGCGACGGCAATTTTATCGACTCGTTGATTGAGTATATTCGTCGAATGTCCTTTCACCCAATTCCAGGTGATTTTTACTTTTTGGTGCACCAGATCACTCATCGCATCATCCATTTCTGCCCAGAGATCGGTGTTCATTTTTTTCTTCCAGTTTTTCGTGAGGGTCTCGATGATGAGTCGCGAGTCTGAA
>SXGS01380598.1_pt1 | contig 65846 bp, 70 predicted proteins | sample 3174681 | NCBI WGS metagenome assembly SXGS01 (sample SAMN11356861, study PRJNA531348) | freshwater metagenome | isolation source: freshwater sample F1-80 | place: China: Fuxian Lake, Yuxi | collected 2017-12-25
CCACCACCACCAGCCACGCTGCACGAGCTCCTAGCGATGGCGATCAAGGACTTCCGCGAGGTCTTGAGTGACCCACACTACCGGGTGTGCATGAACTTGTGGTATGACGAGCGCAAGGAGGAGGGTATCTGTTACGTGTGCCTAGCCGGCGCATTCGTGTCTCAGCGAATGAAGCCTGTTGGAGACCAAATTTGCTGGGAAACAGTGCCACCCGAGTGGCAACGCGCTTTGGAGGCACTCAACTTCGTCCGCGCCGGCTATGTCACGCAGGCTCTCGGCGAGTACTACTGCAACAAAAACAGCCCCGGTAAAGGCCATGACCCAGCTTCGATCAGGGCTCTCGGGAAGCGAATTGGGACAGTCTACGGGCATCCTCTTGCCAGGACGTCGCCCCGCTTCGATTCCACAAACCCAGAGCCGTTCCTGAGGTATCTGGACTCGGTGCACGCCCATTTGGAAGCAATCACTCTCTGACCCACCACACAACATGAACACCGAAGAACAAACAACACCTACTGAAATGAAAGCCGCCATAACCACCGAACCCGCCCCGCCGGATACCCTCCACGAGTTGCTCGGCATGGCGCTAGAGGATTTCAAAAAGGTCCTTAAGAATCCCAAGTACAGGGTGACTATGGACATCTGGTACAAATTCAACGCGGAGGAGGATATCTGTTACGTGTGCCTAGCTGGGGCATTCGTGTCTCAGCGAATGAAGCCAAAAGGCAACCAGATCAATTGGCACACCATTTCCGCGGAGTGGTATCACGCGTTGGAAGCACTCAACTCCGTCCGTGCGTGTCGCGTACCTGATGCTCTTATTGAGTACTACTGCAAAAACTTCAGCCCGGGGGAAAAGCGGGGCCAAAAAGCGGTCGAAGAGGCTATTAGGATGATTGATCAGATTGAAGGATCCGAAGGACACCCACTCGGCCAGTTTGTGGAGGCTTTCGACTACGCCAACCCAAAGCCGTTCCTCAAGTACCTGGAAACCACACGCGCCCTTCTCGAAGAAGCCAACCTTTGATTCACACCAACCATTTAAAAGCAACCGTAAAACCATGAATATCTCAATCGATCTGACCAAGTCCCCCGACGGTTCCATCTGCCCATCATTCACTGTCACCCACGGCGGAGACAAGCCCAAGCCCTTCACGCTGACTCCGGAAGGAGCCCAGCAGACCGCGCCCACGCCCACTGTTGTCGGTGAGACGCTACCTCTCAGAAGCACGGCCGGCTCCGCTACCACTGAGACCGGGCGGCCTGGGAGCTACGTGAACATTCAAACTCTACCAAACTACAGCGGTGTAGCTCTGCCTAGGGAGGTCCCACCTCCGACCGTCTCATTCAAAGGTCTTGGCAAGTATACCACGGTTTGTGGAGACACTGTTGAGATTACCTACGAGAGCCCCAAAGGATTCTGCTACGGAAAGGTGTTCTATCGATTGGGCGATGTCATCCACGGGGTCAAGGCTCGGTGGTGGCAGAGTGGCATCTTTGACCAGTTTAGTGGAGTCGTTGAGGGCGTACCTCCTCGACGAGAACATCTGCGGTTGTCCGTCTACTATGGAGCACAGACCCCTGTTGAAGACCTCACGAAGTTCCCTGGCCTTGGTGACAAGCGGCAGGATAGCCCTACTAAGCCAACCACAGGTTACCAGGGCCCCGGAAGGTACACCACTGTGGGCGGTCACAGTGTGACAATTGAAAGGGGCACCACCTCTGGGTACTGCTACGGGAGATTCGCTATTGAACTACCTTCGGGCTGGCACTCGCTGAAGGCGACGTGGCTAGGAAAGAACGGTTACTTTTTCACGATCAACGGCCAATTGCCTGATGGGTGCCTCCCCCATTGTTCGGAGCTGCGGTTATCAGTCTACCTTGGAGCACAGCCCACTGTTGATGACCTTACGAGGTTCCCTGGCCTTGGTGTGTACAAGCTGGTCGACGGTAAAGAGGCTCATGTTACCCGGGAGCTCCCAGGGATGGGATGGGCAGGAACCATTGAGAACTCTCAGTCGGTTGTGGGAGGCAGACGGGACGTGGAAGCCCATTGGACACGCGCGGGTAAATTTGTCCGGTTCTCCCATGAGCGATCGGATGTGCTACCCCCGGATTGGCTGCGCCGTAGTCGAGAGGGGTTGAACTTGCTCCGATATGTTGGTGCATTCCCAGAGGAGATACCCGTGAAGTCGGACGGACGAGGTCCTGTGCCGATCGGTGGTCCGGGCAAGTACAGAACAGGGGAAGGAACAATCGTCACCTTTGAGCCCCTAAAGCCCGGCAAAACGTCTCCTGTCCGTTGGGGTGACTTCGAGTACCCCGACGACGCTACGGCGCCGCGGCGAGGCTGCTGGGAGGCAAAGACCGGGGAGTTTATTCGATTTGCGAACAGGTCGATCAGCGACGCGAACGCCCGGCGGCATCGGCTGCGACTCGTTGAGTTCGTCCAAAGGACTGGGGTGGACCCTGAAAAGGTGCCGACGCCTCCACCCCCTGCCCAACCCACGGGGGGCACCACTGTTGAGGACAAGCCAGTGAAGAAGGATCCACTGCTTGTGCCGGGATTTTTTAAAACACGGAACGGAATACGAGCGTACATCCCCGAGGAGTTTCTAAGGAATGCAGAGAACGGAATGGTCTACGGCTTTCTGGAGAGAACACAGGCCGGAGGTACGTGGAGGAGCAACCGGTGGGAAATCGCGAGCTGGTCATTGGCAACTGGCAGGTTCATGGACAGGCCAGAACCAACGATGCTCGATCTCGTCCAAATCAGTGCAGCCCCTCGATCAACGGAAACATAGGACTCCCTCATACTAAGACCCAAAATGGTGTGAAATACTCTCCGATTCACTATTGATGATCGGAAGCATTTGAGACAACGTAAGCCAAGTAAGACAACACTATGATTGAGCACAGCAAAGGTCCGTGGGAACCCCGGCAAATGGGGCCCAACTACTGGATTGTGACTGCACAGAGCGACCACCATGGAGCCATCCCCGTCACACTTTTTGTGATGGACTGCCAGTGGTCCCCCGAAAAAATGCTACCGAACGCCATCATGGCTGCGGCAGCGCCAGAGCTCTACGAGGCACTCAAGGATATGGTCGATGTCCTCGAGGCTGAGGGCATCCGGTCGGACGCAGTCAACCGAGCTCACGCGGCGATCTTAAAGGCAGAAGGACGGTTCAACACAGTTCCGATATCTCTATGAAAAGCATCCAGAAGTTATTTGGGTTTGGAACACCTTCATTGAAAACCCGCATCCAGTGGGTGCGGCGCAATCTTGAGCTACAAGGTGAACACGGAAATTGGAATTACGACGCGTACATGCTCGGCGTGTACAACGGCATCGAGTGTGCCCTGGCGACCCTTGAGAACAGACAGGCCAACTGCCGAGACGCTCCCGAGGCTTGGCTGCGGGATACCAAAGTTCGGGATTGCCCTGGCGGCGGAGTTGTTGCGGTGTGCTCTGACCCACAGCCTTCCCCATACAAGGAAGGAGCCAGAGTCCGTCGGCGCCACAACAGCGATAGAACAATCTGTCTGATCAAGAGGGTGAACGTGAAAGACAAATTCTACTTGGTGGGTACCGTCCACTGGCAAGCTGTCTACTCTCTCGAGGACATGCACAGACTCTGGGAAGTTGTCGACCCGAATACACCATGAACAGCGAACTCTACAGGTTCAGGCTGGAGACAGAACACCGAGGTGTTCGATTCGTGAACACCTTTGTCCTTCACCCAGCGATGTCCAGGGCTATTCGACCTATTGACCATTGCGACGACGGGCTTACCGCTGTCATCAGTGGTGGGTGTATGCCCCATGAGAGCAGGCAGTTGCTGCTCGAGCGGGAAACGATCATTCGTGAGGTGTCGTCCAGACTGGTCACGGGCATCCTGCACGCGATGGCCCAATACGATTTGAAAAACGGTTACCCACCCATTCCTACTCATGAAAAAGACCAAAACCAAAAATCCTAAATCATCAACCCGAATGGTTAAGAAAATCTCCATCGATGTGCCAAAACACATTGTGGATGATATCTTCGTGATGCCTCCATCACACGTCTCCCGGTTCACAGATTCTTGTGTACTTCCAGCCATTGAACACGAACTGAATCGCCTGTGCGAACAAGCGATAGTTTACCGAGGAAAACTCACAATCTCCAAGGCGTTAGAAGTTGTTCGGCGCGTGGATAATCACCTGCGTTCGATGCAATTCTATTTGAGCATTAATCACATCCACCACTCGTCTAAGAGAAATGAAAAAACCACGTCTAAGCGCACTTGAGATATTTTACAGAGTAATCATCGTGCTGGCTGCGATTGAGTTTTTGGCTGCGATTGCCCTTATTCAGCCCTGGATGGAATCCCAGGTCTACAATCGCCTAACAGGTGCGAACACCACGGTATGGGACGCAATCTGGCTCGAGCTCAGAGTGAACGGAGAACCAAAATGACACCTAAAATGACACCCAACCAATAAAATGACCAACGACCAAATAAACGCTGCTGTTCGCAACCTTATTGGAACACCCAAATTTGTGGGCTTGAAAAAGCGAGGTCTCTGGTACAGACCGGGCGCGAGTGGTTACACACCCTGTGAGAGCGAGGCGGGTAGGTTTACCTGGGAAGAAGCCAGGAAGCACGAGTACCCACACGACGTTCCAGTCACAATCCATGAATTCTCTCCAAAAGACTATGCAAGTTCACTCGATGCATGCCGAGAGTTCGAAGACACCCTAAACCCGCTTGAGATGACAAAGTACGCGACAACTTTGCGTGGGCTAGTAATTCGCGACATAGTGGACGAGCGGTTGCTGGACCCCAGCACAGGAAGGGTTCCCGCCGGTAGATTCTACTGTGCGACTCCCTTGCAGCGCTGCGAGGCATTCTGCTCGATCAAAGGCGTGTGGTTTTACAAAGACCAAAAATGACCAACGAGCGAGCCCTACTGGCAGACCTCGAGGAGCTGGTGAAGGAGCACGGAGCACTGCGTGTGACCTTCTCTGATCAACCGGGCAACAGCGGGACGCCCTTCTGTGCAACCCTGGGCGACAAGTGGCCTTTCAGCTCACACGACTCACTTGAGTGGGTGCTGAAGAACCTGATCGCTACACACCGACGGCTCGAACAAGAAGCCCTTCAAAAACGAATTGCCGAAATAGAATTATCATCACAGCTATGAGCACTCAAATCAACGACGGAGGCCCAGCGTTCCCAATGACAGCATCCACTGGTGACCCAAGAGACGGGGTGTATTGCCAAAGTGGACTCTCCCTCCGGGACTACTTCGCATCGAGAGAAACCCTGGCAGAATTCGACCATCCGACTTCGCCGGCATCTACCGAGGTTGTTACCGCATTGGCCGGTCCTAAACCGTCAGGTAGCTGGTACACAAACACTGTTGAGTGGATGAAATGGGAAGCCCTGTTCAGGGCCAGGACGAAGTACATCCGTGCTGACGCTATGCTGAAAGCCAGAGACGAGCCTTCCTCATTTGAGCAATTACGCGATGTCGACGTTTTTTCAAACATGGTCAAGGAGGGTCCAAAATGAAATCAGGCTACGTCGACGTTGAGATCACGGTGCGGGTGCCCTTCTCTGTCTGGAGCCCGTGGAAGGCCAAGCGTGATTCTCTGGGAGGTGTGCCAGCAGCAGGCCCAGCTGTGGAGCCAGGGGAATCCCAGACGGTGCTGCTCGAGGCTGTCGAGTATAACGGGCAACCCATTAGGCTTTCACCCGGGGACGAGATGGAAGCCCTGGCGATGATCAACGAAAGCCTGAACGAGAAGGACAAGGAATGAGCGACAACATACGCCTCTCTGGCCCTCACGCTTGTACGATCATCCGCAACGTCGCCATGATTGCTGCACGCAAGTACAGGCGTCGACCCTTGTGGGCTCTGGTAGCAGATATCACATGGCACGGATCGGCGGTGTCTATGGAGATTTGTCGAGCTGCAAATTTGGACCCGCACCAACTGATTACGGGGCACCCTCTCAAGCGTATCGACGAGTTTAAGACATGAACCCACCTCGTCTAGAGTCTCACAGCCCCAAGCCACCGGCCAAGAGGTTAGCCTGGGAAGTGGAGATAAACGGACTCAGCTGCATCGTGTTTGCTGAGACCAAGGCCAAGGCTCGTTGGATTGCAGTCCATTCCTACCGGGAAGCTTATGGTCACGGGCGAGGATACTGGCCGCCTAGACTCACTGTGGTGAGGCGCCCCCACCTGGACAACCACCGCGAGAGTCAATCTGTTGAACGGAATTGCTTTGGACTTGATCAACTATGAACATCACAAAATACAAGGGCTGGAAACACGCAGCGACTCGCTACAAAAAACTTCGGCTGGTCTCGTTTGAGATGCCGTGGTCGTGGTACCATCTGCGGCATGATATTTTGGACGAGAACAGGGATGTCGTACTGTTCACAAAGTACCCGAACTTTTGGGAACGATTGATTCTGAAGCGGAGGAGCCCCGACTTTTTGGAAAGCTGGAGACCCAAGGAAAGGGCTTGCACGCGGGTCTCCAAGACCTTCGATTTCACCTACACGCTAAAGTCTGGAGAGGTACAAAAAAGACGCGCTACGTGCCACCTGGAGCGAAGGACGTGGTGCTGGAGATGGATCCCATGGATCAAGACCCAGATAATTTCGATGAACGTCACTTTCAACGACGAGGTCGGGGAAAAGTCCGGTTCGTGGAAAGGCGGGTGCATCGGGTGTGGCTACGACATTCAGCCAGGGGAGACCATGGAGCAGTGCCTCCGGCGCATGGAGAAAGCGAGGGATTTTTAGATGACCAAGAACCACGCAGTGAACATCATTTGCAGAGCGTATTCAGATGGCGTCATCAACTCAAAACAGTTGCATGAGCTTGCTGCAAGGCTTGAGAAGCATAAACCGTTTTGGAGAGTTGATAAATTTGGGTTTCCTATTGATACTTTCAAGGGCGCTCCGATTAGATCAGTCGTCAGGATAGTGCTCCAAAACATCAGGAAGATGACGGGGTGAATACGCGTCTGAGGTATACACTACATCTCCTTTCATGAAAAAATCGTCCTGTCAGCGAATGATCAAGTTCACCGTTCACCCGGGGTTCTTGCCTTCTGTGGATGGGTCACCCCCGGTCTTCTTTTCCTACGAGAGATTGATGAGCCTGTACAACGTGGACCCTCTCCTGTGTGTCGACGCGCGGGATTTTACCTGGGTGCGAAAGGACGGCAGATGGGTAGGAGGACCCGCCTATGCGCGCCGATTGAGGCCTCGAAAGGACGGCGACTATTCTCTGGACCGTCCGAAGCGGAGCAAGATCGACTCTTAACCCAGTTTGCTAATTCTGATAACACCTACGACCATGACAACGACAACACAGATTGCCAGACTCCTTAGCGCCGCCGGCGACTTCTTCGTCGGTGAACCCGGGCGACGCTTCAAGTACAGGTGCCGGAAAGCCCGGGTCGCCAACGGTCAACTCGAGTGCCAGACGCTGGCAGGCAGTTGGATCTCCCCGGATGCTGCAGGGCCATTTGTTCGCCCGGACGGGCACGCAATCGAGCTAGGAGGATCTCATGCCTGACAAGGTTTTTTACTTGGTAGAGGAGCCACTCTACTCCGTGGTCAAGGAGATGAGCGGGCCTTTCGTCGAGGTACACCCAATAGACAAATCGGTACTTCGGTACAGCCCTCCTGGAGAGATTGCTGTCTTCTGGAGAAAACCCTTGTGGTCGACCAGCCTCGAGGAGGTATTAGAGGAAGCCCTGAAAAGGGCCACTTTTGCGGCAGACAGAGCACGGATTGCACTTGCTGACGCGCGTATGGCTGAGAAGTCTCTTCGAAAAAAACTCGCTAAATTGTGAAACCCGCACTGGTGACAGTATCAACCGAACGCGTTAACAACGTAGCCACTGGGGCTCGTTTCCGCGCGTACAGACTACGAGCCGGGGTATCTCTGCGTGAGATTGCCCGGAGAATGGGTGTCAGCGCTCCGCACTTGCACAACCTCGAGATGGGGGATCGTGCCTGGACGGCAGCCGTTATGTCACGAGCAGTCGCAGCTGTTGACCAATGAAGACTACTGCCAAGCGCCACAGCTACTCCTACAAGGGGTCACTTGTCAAAGCGGTGATCGACAAGCGAGATCTCCTAGGGCTCGAGTACCTCCATTTGGAGTGCCTTATCAAAACTCCCGGAGAGGAGGACGCCAAATTCTCTATGGGGGTGCTCGCCGAATCGGGAGGCACTTCCCTGGATGGTATCAGTGAACGAGACAAAGAACTGATTCATATGGTAGTTCGGACGAGTCGGCTGTCAGCAGCGGCGAACCGAAACTGATATGAACCTGAGTAAAGAGGTCCGTAGACAGGGCATGCTTTTGCAGATGCTCGAGGGTCCCGCTCTGGTGCGCTTCATAGAGCGTATCTACAAGCACGGGTTCTCGAGGACCGCCGTGACATCCCCGACGCTGCAGGCATTCATGCACGGGTTGGAACAGATACAGAACCAGCATGTGACATCCAGAATGCTCGAATCCTGGATAGCCCTATTTCGAGAAAGCACTTTGAACACGAGGTGCACACTGCTCCTAAGAATACCCGCCGAGTATGAAATCCGAGTCATCGCCGAACGAAAAGAAGCCGTCGAGAGACGCGAGAAGGTACCGAAGAAAGAAGACCCTGCTCTTCGAAATGTTAGAGAACAGATGTGCCGGGTGTGGCGGGACGACGCAGCTCGAGGTCGACCACATTAACGGGACAACCTGGGACTTGTCACGGAAATCCTCCCATCAGAGGATGCAGATATACCTGGACGAAGCCAAACGGGGTCTGATCCAGTTGCTGTGCGGACCGTGCAACAAGGCAAAAGGGAGACCCGACTCGGAGGGGAACGAAAAACAGAAGCCATCTGATGGACCTTTCTAACGAGCACATCAAGTTGAAGAAGAAGGATACGCTTATCTCAAAGGTGGCGGTGTCCAAACCGATGTGTCCTCCGACGGACGCCCCTAATTTACCACCCGTAGAAACACAAAAACAGACGAGTGTCGACGACCGTGTGAAGTCACGGAAGAAAGATCTTGTATGCGCAAAAACAGCAGTATCAAAACCAATGTGCCCACCACCGGGCACAGAGGAGCCCCAGGTTGTGGACCGACGAAAGCAAACGTGGGTCGACGATCAGGAAGTTACGACGGTCGAGTCCTTCGCAGAGCGCCGAGCGAAGCGGATGTTGTTGCGACAGCAGCAACGGCGAGCAGCCTTGTCGAAGGCCAAAGGAATCTCGGAACCGTCTGCCGGGTCACAGATGGACGATTAGAGGGAGTGGCGGTGGTGACGTCTTCTGGGGTGCATTACAATGAGCACCCGGTCCTAATCTGTGGGTACGTCTATGACGCGGGGATCTTTAGTCGCGTCAAGCACCACCCGTTCGGTGGGTGATACTGTAAACCCAGACACCGCGGCCGGCAGCAGTACAGTGACCTCCATGGCTGCCCCGTTGGCGCTCGCACCCTTTGATGTCTCGTTCGCTTGATGATCCCCCAGACACCGGGCGGTACCTTCCGAGATAATCTTGGCGGCTGCGGCGAGCGACGAGAAATCAGACGGGGTCGGTGCTTGGTCGCAGACGATCGGGCCCTCTTTGGTCCCGATGATGCGTTCGACTCGCAGGGTCCCATTTTTCAGCTGAATGAGTTTGTCGATCAGAGAATCCCGGAGTGTCGAGAACATCCGCATATTCTCGGTCCGGTTTGCCATGATCTCGTCGACGGAGTTCCGGGCAACCCCGAGCTCCCGCGGAGCCCGGACTGCCGGCAGCATTGTCTGCCTCAGGTCGTACCACTCATGGAGCTCCGCCAGTGCCTGGATCTCGGCAATGGGAACCCCCCACTGGGAAGCTATCTGCTCCATGGTGGCCCCTTTGACCCAGGCGGCGAACATGGCCTCGGTGTTGGTCATCTGACTAATTCGACGTGGAGTTTTTTCGGGTAGCTGAGCCATAATTTCGACGACAATACACGATGGCGGAAAAAAATCTCACTTCGATGTTGACGTGTCAGCTTATTCAGCTAACACTACGTACGTCGGTGGCGGTAAAAACAACAACACGAAACGATTATGAAGCTCATCGAAAAGGATAGTCAGACGTACCTGAAACGGTTGGTCAAGGAGTTGAACGGTTTGGTTGACGGGTTCTACGCCAGCATAATTGTTGGTAAATCCTGCGAACGGTGCAACCGAGCACGGTTGCGTTGCGGGGTCTTAGAGGTCCGCAGTCCAAATTCGGACATGAAGTGGTTCAAGCCCGGGTCGCACGAGTTCACGGATCTTTATGGTAGAACAGTGTATGCAAGCCGGGTCACCAAATAAGCTGGTGAAAAGAAAAACCGCACTTCGATGTTGACGTGTCAGCTTATTCAGCTAACACTACGTACGTCGGTGGCGGTGACAACAACAACAAAAACAACACGTGATGAAAATCAATCTGAACTCAGGGTTTGGCAGGGGAGCGGCACTCTACAGCTGGAATGGATCGGCGCTGGTGGAGGTTGGCCATGCGTCAGAAAACACACGATCCGGAGACGGGGATAGCTCCTGCACCGCGGAGGTGCCGGAAGACTTTAAAGGGGTGATCGTAAGCTGGCGCTTCGACGCCAGCACCCCCGTCAAGTCTGTGGACTTGTTGGGATTCTCAAAAGCGGAGTTGGCTGCTCCTTCACCGGTCCTAGGAACAGTCACCGTCACATACTCGTGCTGTCATCACGAGCCCCGTTTGGTCGGTACCTTCAAAGAGTACCTGTCGGCGGTGGCGTGCCAGGAGACGGTCGTACCACACGCTGATCATAAGATCAGGGGTGTTGGGCTCAAATCGGGGTCGACGGTGCGTCGCCTTGGCGCCCAACTGGGGCACCAATGCGCGGACAGCGTTATTGAGTACGCCCTGGATGGCAGCATCCTTTTGCACGTCGGCGGGGGCGATTGTACCCCCGTACTTACGCAAGACGGTCGACTATCCACCATCCGGGAAGAAGACGAGGCCGCCCAGCGCGCCCACGCAAAGTGGGTAGCAGATAAACGTCGGCGCGCTTTTTCTCGCGGTGCATTTGCTGCGGTGTAAACCCTAACCGACCACCACATGTACGAACACGACTTCGATCAGGCAACCGCAACAGATTGGGACCGCGCCGATGCCCGGCAGCGGGGGGTCGAGAGACCCGAGTGCCCATGGGTTTGTACCGACCGAGACGTCTGGCACCGAAATCCGTTTTACCAGCACCCGGTCGGGTTCCCATTTCCCCCGCACCCGGAGGATGACTTCGGGTGGGAGGCCTATAATTTCATAGGCCCGGTCCAGGACCGAGCGGTTCTTCGGGAGTCGATTGAGGCAGTCGCTCAGGCGGCCGCACTCGAGGAGTGCCCTTTCTAACCTAAACACACACAAACAAACACACACACACACTATAAACATATGGAAAACCAAACGGATACAACGGGTCGGATCTACTGGACAGCCGTGTGGGACAACCTGTGGTTCGCCTACTGGCAGCCCAAGAACCCGAAGACCGGCCAGCCGTGGCAGGCTGTCAGATCGATTTGTAAGGGTAAGGACGCGTACCAGCTGAGCAACCACAGGACGAGCACCGTGCAGGCCCCCGTGATCGGCCCAGCCCCGGCCTTCGAACTTTGGGCGGCCATGGGTGCCACCGGGTTGACCCGGGGCTTCTCAAGCGAAGCCCTGGCGCTAGCTGCCATCGCGGACGAGAAACGGAGATCTGGAAAATGAGAAATCTGTAATAACGAGGGCCGCCCTCGGGGTGGCCCTCTCTAACACCTAAACGCACACATCATGACCATAGTTGACGAATCGAAATTGACCCCACACCAGCGCAAGTTGTGGAACACCAAGGCACTGAGGCTCTCCCGGATGGGAGTAACTGTCATCGATCCGTGGAGGCGCCCCCTCCGCAAGCTCCGGGAGGAGCTCGAGGCCGCCGGCCAGACAGGCCTCCTGTACCGGGCCTCGACGGGGGGATCGTGGGGAAAGTCGGCTCAATTCGTCCGCATCTAACACCTATGACAACCATGGCAACCGTAGTAGAGACGACAAAACGCGTCTATTGGACAGTCCGATGGGGCGGTTTGTGGGGAGCTTACTTCCGTCCAAAACACCCCAAGACTAGAAAGGGGGTCGCATGAGCACCGGACCTATCCAAATCCTGGATGCAGTGCCCCTGCCCAGGTCAATCGGGGGCACCCCAGAAACCAAGAGCAAGGCATGCACCTACTGTGAGCAGGTCTTCGAGGCAGTCAGATACAAGGGGCGGATGCCCAACCGATGCCCGTCCTGCGCGGCGGCGGGTGCCGCAGCCCATGCCGAGCGAGTGAAGGTCGCCAGCAGAAAGACGGTCGATCTGAGCGCGTTTGCCCTACGGTCAACCACTGCGGTTGCTCGACAGTTGCAGTGCACGAAGCAGAGGGTGTGTCAGCTGGAGTTTGTGGCCACCCGCAAGATGGCCGATCACCTGAAGCGCGACAAAGAGTTTGTCGCAGCACTCCGCGGGGTGTCAGATCCGAAGAGCCCGACGAGATCCTACGTCGTGTTTGGTGGACACGTCACGACCCCCGAACAGCGAAGGCTCCTGTCGACGATGGTCAAGGCCGTGCGTGTTTTGCGAGAGGAGGGATGTACCGAGGAGGCCCGGGAGCTCGAGCTAGAGCTAGAAAATCTCCGCTGGAGAATTTCGTCTATTGTCCACCCGGATGGGGCCTCTATTTTTGACGCCGTAAATGATAAAGCCGATCCCGGGGGTCTCGGATGAAGACGCCGCATCCCTTTCAAGGTTCCAACGACACGTCCTCAGGCTCAAGAAGCGCGGTGTCTGCGTTCGATGCAGGGACCACTGGATTGACGAACTTTACTCGGTTTGTCATTGCCCACCGTGTCTGGTTCAGGTTCGGGAGACCACGCGCAAAAAGCACAACTCCAAGGCCCGTTTTGGCGGGATTAGCAAGGACGATGCGATATTCCTTGCCGATAAAGCCCTGGCTGAGCGCGGGTCGCCCAGAGACAAAGGCTCTGGCAAGGTATGACCCGAAAACCGGGCAGACCCAGAGGACCAAAAAAGGTCCGAATATTCGCGTGGGTTTTAGAGGACACCGCGAAGCGACTGAGCTTTCATGCGTTTGCGATGAACCTCCCGCTGGGAGCGTACCTGGACATGGCGGCGTCGGGGGATGCGCCGCTGCTCGTAAAAACGCCAGGAGAACAATCGTCAGTTGGGCTGCCTTCGCCCTCGCGATTATCCGATCCTTAGGTGCAGACATCGATGTTTCGCTGCTCAATCGATACGTGGACGCGATCTATATTGCAGAGGGTGGTCCCAAGACCAAGTACCCATACGGGATCAAGTCGATTAAGGTCTCTGGGATCGCTGAGGCAAAACGCGTGTGCCAAAACACTGTACGAAACAATCATCGCCGATGGGTGGCCGCCGGGTCTCCAGGAGAATTCACTGTGTTTCTGGCACGGCGGTACTGTCCGCCTTCAGTCGACCCAGCGGGTCACACCAACTGGATTTACAACATCAACAAAATACTAAAAAATGACACTCACTGACCTATTCACATTCGAGATCGCTCGCACGTTGTTAGACACCGCTCCGATCGGACACAATGCCCGGTCGCACGATAAAATCAGCCCTTCTAAACTCAACTACCTGGATCCCGAAGTGGGTGGATGCCCCGGATTCAATGGAGACGACACATCCAACGATGCCGCCGAAGAAGGTACTCGAAACCACGAGTTGACTGAAAAACTCCTCGTACAAGCGCTCAAGGAAAATGCATTTGAGCGTGGGTTCACATTCTCGGAATTCGTTGGTATCCGTGCCGAGTCGGGACACTGGGACGAGCGCACAAAATACCTCATCTCGTTCGCGGCCCGCTCTATAGACACATATCTCAGAGGGAAGCGCGCCGAGCATGTTACCCAGGAGTTTGAGGTTCGTCTGACCCGCTTGAACGGCAAGAAACTGATGAAAGGCCATACGGACGTCTTCATCTGGATGAACGGGGACACAGGAATTCAAGTCGACTGGAAATTTGGGGTGATCCCCGTCTTGCCGGCTGACGAAAACCGGCAGGGACTGGCCTATGCAGTCGGGTGTTTCCAGAAGTGGCCACACCTCAATCGGGTTGGAGTTATCTTCGTTCAGCCCGCTCTGAACTACGTATCAAAAGCGATCTACCACCGCACGCAGTTACACGCATACTTGTCGAAAATCGAGCTGATATTCGACACCGCGCAATTCGTCGGTGGGTGCATCGATCGCGGCGAGGACGACCCAGGTGCACTTGAAGCGCTGAACCCGGGTAGTACCTGCACCTACTGTGCCCGCGTCGGCAGGTGCCCCGCTGTGCACCAGAAACTGCCTCTCGTCGTCGAGAAAGCTGGGGGTATGCCCGATTGCCCCACACTGAACCTGGAGGCAATACGCACGCCTGAGCAGGCTGCGGTGGCCGCGGCATGGGCGACATGGCTGTCAGAGGAGGTCCTCGGAGCAGTCCGGTCGCACTGCAAAAGCATTGCGAAGGCCAACGGAGGCACGATCCGATACGAGCCACCAGATGGTCGGAAACCGATCTCGTTCTCGATCTCAAAACGGCTGCTCAATCGATCACTCGGTAGTGCAGTTGAAGTTGCCGAGGCCCTGACGGAGTTCTTGGACCCCAAAGACGTGCTCGCCTCGGCTACACTCAGTCTCGGCGCACTCTCGGACATCACGGTGCCCGCCGTTAAGGCTAAAATCCAGGCCGAGACTGGCGAGGTGGTCACGCAGAAAAAGGCCATCGAAGTGTTTGAATCACTTTTAGAATCCCAAGGGCTCTTGTCGCGGGAGGGCGGGTATGTTGAAATTCTCGCCCGAGACAAAGACAAAGTAAAAAAACAGACAAAACCGAAAAAACTCAAAACTACAAAGTAATATGCTCGTAAATCTACGTACAACCGCGGAACCCGCGGCAGTCGAAACCAGTAAGGTCCAAGTGGCAGAACCCCTCACACCGTCGGACGGAGCGGTTACTCAGGAGGAGGATTTTGACGCCATGATGGGCGCCACCGGAGAAGGGACTTTCTCCACCACCACCACCACCACCGCCGCCGTCGCTGTTGTTAACTCGGCCCCCACTGCAGTATCGACTCGATCTCCAGTACCGATGGAAGCTGTCGCAGACGGCTCGATCGAGGGCGAGTGGACAGAGGGTGATATTCAGTTGCCAGTCCTGCGGATCATCGCCGGCAGTGGCGACCTCTCGAAGCGCTTCCAGGATTCCTGTGTCATCTTAGGCGATGAGGAGTTCCTTCCGCCACCGAACATTTCAAAGCCAAACCCGGATCATTATTTTCGGTTCGCGCCCATTAGGATGGTCAAATCGTTCCTCGAGGTCCTTGATCAGGAGGTTCGCAAAATTGACCCGGAGCGGCGTCAACGACGGGTGAGCACGACGGCCGAAGTGACAGCGCTTGGTGGGACGACCCAGTGGATTGGCAACGTGGGACCGTCCTGGCGGCCAGCCGCAGCGATTACGGTGCTCGTCGAGAAACCGGCTTGGTCTGACAGTGTTGGTTTTGGCATGGAGATCGATGGAAAGTCATACGCGCTGGCGGTGTACTACGCCCAGAGCACAGCGTTCGCGGCTTCAGCGAAGCTCATTTTCAACGCAGCCCTGACATCGTTGAAGGTCCCCAAAATGGGGGCGGATGGGAAACCAGAGCTCCTTGGAGGGCGCCCCATCATGCGTCCGCTGCTGTTCAAGAACTGGTGGACATGGCGCACCACGAAAACCGAGAGCGGAAAATACACGGTAACCGTTCCGCAGATGCGGATGACCCGGGATGAGACATCCTCGGCGGTCCGCGACGAAATCGAAAATATTGTCAGGGCAACGGTTCTCAAAGACTAGACGAGGAATCGTATTTTGCTGGTAATCTCCACAAAAAGCCGGGAGCCCTAACGAAGTTCCCGGCTTTTCACTGATCGTCTATGCTCAAATTTTTCGCCGCAAAAAATTTGGTAGATATTGCCTTGTCCGAAATCGCACCCTGGGAGTGGGAGACCGACGAGTTCGACAGGGTAAAGCAAATGCCTAAACTGGAGCGTCGACGCTTTCTTCAGCTACCCACAACAAAATGGAACGTCTACTCACCAGTCAGGTCGTTGAACCCACTACTGATCAACGGCACGAGTAATCCGGCGGTAGCAATCCGAGGGTTCGTCGCCGATTTCGATGCGGTGCTACCACTTGAGGACGCTAATAAAATATTAAGTGGAGTGCCTGTGAAATTGAGGCCGACTTTCTTGGAGGAAAGCCTGTCTGGCAAGATCCACGGCGTCTGGGTGTTTGAGACTGAGGCTCTCGTCGTCGACAATGAGCATGCCGCAAAATTCCTCGATGAGTTCGCGAGTTTTGTGGGTGCCGCTACGATGTTGCCAGGATTCGACGCGGCGAGCACTAAACCAACACAAAGGTGGACAAATGGGGTTAGGTGGCACCGCGAAAACCCTGCTCCGGTTTCATCCGACGTTGTGACAGGTTTGGTGATGCGGTCTGCTAAGCGCTTAAGCAGTGTGTCCCGAGGAGAGGTGCCTCTGGACGTCGTGGGTGCTGAGGTCGAAAAGCGGTTCCCTGGACGCTGGCACGGTGATTTCGTTCTGGACGCCATGGGGGTGCGCTTTTGGGACCCTTCTGCAGATAATAGCACCGGATGTCAGGTCAAGCTGGACGGTATGCTGTGCTTCACCGGCAAGACTCCGTTTGTCAGGTGGCATGAGATCTTCACTCGTCAATGGGTTGACGAGCAAGCGGTCGTCAATCTTGGGAAGGCCAGTGAGGGCATTCTATACGATGGCAAAAACTACTGGAGGATGGCATCAGGTATCTGGGTCCGGGACGCAAGTGAGGATATTCAGAGGGTCCTTCGAACGAAGGGCGTCCGTAACATTCGTCAAAAAGACGAAACAGCATCTGAATTGGACCGGGTCATGGTCCACATTCAAACGGCCGGCAGGGTCAAGGGAAGCGCTCCCATGGTGAACTTCCGGCCCGGGGTCGTCGAGGTAAGCGGCGAGCGCATGCTAAACACGACGACGATCAAGGCAGTGGAACCTACGTCGGTTCCAGGCGATTGGCCCTGGATACGCGCATTTATCGAGGGGCACTTCGTACAGCACGAAGGAATGAGGCCTCTGGACCATTTCTATGCTTGGCTTCAGCGCGCCTACATAGCCCTCCGGACGTACAAGCCGCTGATGGGCCAAGCGGTGTTCCTCTGCGGGCCAAAGCACAACGGGAAGACGTTGCTCAATATCAGGATTGCAGGGGCACTACTAGGTAACCGAACAGCGAATCCGTATAGCTACATGGTAGGTGATACCCAGTTCACCGAGGATCTGTTTCACTCGTATCTGTGGGCGATTAACGACGAAGAAGCCCCTGCACACGGAAGCGCTCGCAGCAAATTTCTGTCGCGTCTGAAGGCGTTTGTCGTGAATCCACAGCACAACTACGAACCAAAATACTGCCCGAGGGTCAGCATTCCCCACACAGGCCGAATGTTCATGACACTCAACGATGATCCAGACAGCGTCTCATTCTTGCCCGAGGTAAACGGCAACACCCGGGACAAGCTGATGTTTTTTGCTTCTCAAGAGTTCAAAAGCGTGTGGGGGACGAACGCGTGGATCGAGTCAAAAATTGAGCAGGAGCTTCCCCATTTTGCTGGGTGGCTGCTCAACTGGGTACCTCCCGCAGACGTGTTGGAACACTCCCGGTGCGGAGTGAAATCATACTTCGATCCTGAGGTACTGAACCACGCCCACCAGCAGGCATACGCGTTCAATTTCCGAGAGTTGCTGTCCGCATGGGCACTCGTCGCAGTGTACTGGAACGAATCCATCTCCGAGTGGGCTGGAACACCCACGGAGCTCATGAGTCAGTTGGCCGTAGTGGATTCCCTGGCGGTGGCGCTGAAGGAGTGGAAGGTGTCCACCATCGCAAAAGCCATGACATCTCTCGCAAAGATTTCCGGCAGTGGAATTGAGCACATTGACGGAGAGGGTCGCCGATTCAAAATTCAACGGGATGCATTAATATGAACAAAGTAGTGGTCGATTTCGAAAGCTATTACGACAAGGAGACGTCCGTAACGACACTTGGTCTGAACAACTACCTGGAGCGCGCATACGCATATATTGTGTCTGTTGTTAGCACCGATCTGGGCATACGCTTCTGTGGCACAATAGGGGAAGCGCAAAGACAGTTCCCGCTCGGGTTTTTCTTGGATAAAAGAAATCTGTTCATCGGGGCAAACTCGAATTTTGACTCAGCCTGGGTAGCTCGGTATTGGAGCGTATCCGGCCAGGGGGCACGGCCGTGGAAGTGCGTTCTCGACCGCGGAGCCCCTGAACAATGCCCAGGTCATCTGAAGGGGGTCGTGCTCGCCCAGCTAGGGGTGACCATGGACAAGAGTCAGCGCGATGACATGAAGGGGCGGCACTGGGACGAACTCACCATCGAGGAGCAGGAAGCCATGAAGCGCTACTGCCTATTAGATTCTGAGCTGACCTTGAAGGCGTGGAATTCGCTGCCAGAGCCGTCAACCGTCGAGGATGAGCTCGCAGAGCACACAAGGGCGCTAAATCGCAAGGGAATTCATGTCGATACGGATACCCTCGACGAGCACACGACGATCATGAAAGCAGCCCAGTTTCACGCTCTTCGAAACATTCCGTGGTTCGAGCAGGGGTTCAGACCCCTTTCCTCAAAGGCACTTGCTGCATGGTGTGGTGGGCGCGGCATTCCAGTGCCAGAGTCGATCGCGAAAACCGACGAGGTCTGCACAGAACTTATGACAGAGCACCCACTGTTGAACGCAATGATCACGACGTTGCGCAACTATCGACGGTCGAACACGCTGACCAAAAAAATGGAATCAGTGACCGACCGGATCTACCAAGCTCCAGACGGTCCTAAGATCCCCCTGGAATTCCTCTATTGTGGTGCTCGCCACACGCGCCGGTGGAGTTGTCGCGGTGTGAACATACAGAACCTCGACAGAGAGCCGTTGAAGCTCTCGACAGCACTGCCGATCAGCGACGCACTCAAGAAAAAGTATTTGACCGTCGACAAGAAAACGGGGGAGCAGCACATCAGCATCTGGTCGAGGCAGTGGCTTGTCCCACCCCCAGGAAAAACATTTCTGGTTCTCGACTACTCCCAGATAGAGCCGCGGTGCCTCAACTGGCTGGTCGGGAACGACGAGCTTCTGAATGCTGTCCGAGCTGGTTACTCAGTATACGAGGCCTATGCCCGAACGGCCTATGGATGGGCAGGCGACAGAGGCACTTTGAAGTCGGATTACGGCATCGCGAAGTACACCCTCATCAAAAATGAAGTACTCGGTCTTGGGTACGGCATGGGTGCAACTCGGTATTGCGATTACGCCGGCGTGGATAAAGAGACCGCAGTGAAAACGGTGTACCACTTCCGGAAACGAAATCCAAGGATCGTTCAATTCTGGGACCAGCTCAGCGAACTCGTTAAGACAACTGCCCTCGGGAGTGTCGATTCCAGGAACAGGAATTTCGCCATAACGATGCCGTCTGGACAGAAGCTTCACTATTTCGCAGTCGCGCCGAAATCAGGTGGTCACATCGGCTACACGATCAAAACGGATTACAGCCACGCGTCCATTCAGGAGCGGCTGTGGGGCGGAACCCTCGCAGAGAATGTAACCCAGAGGATGGCCCGTGAGGTGTTTGCTGAGGGAATGCTTCGCGTCGAAAAGGCAGGCCTCCCAGTGGCGTTCACGTCACACGACGAAAGCATTTTGGTCGTGGACAAAGACAACAAAGAGGAGGCCCGTGCAGAGGCGATTCACCAGATGACAATTGTGCCGGAATGGTGCAAAGGGCTTCCTCTAGCTGTTGAAGGCGACTTCTGCGACCGATATACAAAATGAGAACACACTACATATCCACACCGATCAAAAACCCACCCAAACACTCACGGGTTCTCTCTGTCGCTTGCCCTAAATGCAAGGCCGATGCTGGCGACTTCTGCAAGAAAACCAATGGCGCTGCGGCTGAAACCCACTCGTCACGAATCGACGCATACAACGCTCCACTCAAACCAAAATGAGCACCTCCGTAGAAATAAAGAATCAGATTGCTGAGCTCACGGCGTCCAGCGGGACCATGGTCCGTGAGTACCTGCGGACTGCCCAGGTAATGTGTGATCTCCAAAGAAAATTCCTAGTGGCGGCAGCCCACGAGCTGACGGGGTTGCCCGTCAAACAAGTTAAGATTTTGTCAGTCATTGACGGTCGGGACAGTGGAGTTGCTGAGGAAAAACTCAAGGCACTCCGACCGCACGTCAGTGAAATTGATGAACTGCTAGTAGACCCAGACTCGTTGAAAATATATGTCATCTCCCACAGACCAAACTAACTTCACCAAGACAGGCACCAATCTTCGGCGTGAAGTACTAACGACAATCGAGGCTTGTGTCTGCCGTGATCGGCAGAACACTTACGGCGACGCCGAGGACAACTTCCAGGTAATCGCAGACCTCGCAAACATCATGTTCCAGGGTCAGCTGGTCAAACCGTTCACCTCGCTAGATATGGCGATGTTCCAAGCCCTGGTTAAGGTTGCTAGAACGAGGAGCTCCCCGGATCATCTGGATAACTGGGTGGATCTCGCTGGGTACGCTGTGTGTGGGGCAGGCATCGTCAAACGAAGGGCGATGAACAAGGACGTGGTGCTCCCTCTGAATGCAACGATTGTCGGAGGACCTCCAGAAGCTGCGAGTGTCCCATGGAACCACCTGTTTCCGGGAGCCTGACGCACCGAGTATGGACAGAAAAAACCCGTGCTGGATCCCCAAAGGGGTTGAGTTGTCGCTGAAGACGGCATGGCAGGTTATCCGCGCGGCGACGTGCCCGGATCAGCGTAAGTATCGAAGACTTTCGTGGAACGAAAGAACCCATTTCGAATCACTTAAAAAGTCCACTTGACATGTTAGCGTCGCCTGATAACACTAGGGGCGCTATGACATTCAAAGAATTCAAAAAACAACTAAGGCAAGCGACCGAGGTCGCAGTATTCCCATCCGGTAATCCGTCAGCCGCAATTTGGATAACAAAGAAAAACGCGGTTGAGTGGGTGGACGACACCTTAAAGCGGGGACAGACACCGGTCGTCTCTTTTGCGCATGACGTCTGTTGGCTAGGCGGACACTTCGCGGACAGCGAGGTGACCAAGTGAGCCCTTTGCTTTCGACGGTGATGGAAGCCATTGCTCACCTTGCGTCTTTCGACGGAGATCATGCTTCTGAGAAGAACGAGGTCGGATTCAACGGCACCGACACGAACATAGGCCACAGCCTTCACAGGCAGCCTAGCTGGACCCGCAAACAGGCGATGCTCGCTCTTTCGATTTGCGAGCGCTACTCAAAGACGCAGCTCCGCGGCTTTTTGTTACCAACGAGGGCGGCGCTCGAGGCTGAGATTGGCAAGGCCGAGACGGAGCGTGCAAAAGCGGCAGTAGCCGCCGCGGCCGCCTCCCCAAGTACAGCCCCTGAGTGGGGTCTCCAATGGGGACCTCACCCGCGGTTGCTCCAGACCTCGAAAGGACTCCACTCGGTACGCGGGGCTGCCCCCACACCCGCGTTTTGGGACGCCTGGAGGGCAGATAAGGAGGCCTTGAGGGCTAAAGACTACTCTGTGAGTCAGTTCAACGGCAAATGGACAGTCTCCCACTGGGAACTGCTGGAAGCGCCAAAGGCTCCAGGCACCCGGCCAGAAGCCTACGGCACTCTCCGACCCCTGAAGTTTCCAGGTGGATACAAACCCTGGCAGCCAAAGGCAGTCCAGACGTTGGTTGCAGACATTGAAAACTGGCCCGGGGCGATCGATGCCTCGGAGACCGGGGTCGGCAAGACATTCCAGGCCTTGGGGGTAGTCCGTGAGTTCGAAGCGAAGAACGTGCTTGTGATCGTCAGACGCCGAGCCAGGACCCAGTGGGAGGAGGCGGCTAAACTGATGGGGGTGCACGACAGGTGCATATTCGCGACGATCGAATTGATCCGCCGAGGCAAGACCCAGTGGGGCTCCTGGATCGTCGCCGGGAAGGACAAGATCTTCCAGTGGTCGTCTGTTATCGATTTTTTGATAATAGACGAGGTGCATTGGTGTTCGGGTGTCAAAACCCAAAACGGGCTGATGCTTCGGGCAGCCACCCGCCAGCAGATCCGCACCATCGGGCTCTCCGCAACCGCGGCCGATAGCCCACTCAAAATGAGGGCACTGGGGGAGATGCTTGGTCTTCACAACGGTAAGGACTTCTACAGCTGGGTACAGAAATACGGTTGTAGAAAGGGCTGGCACGGTGGCTTCGAATTCGATTCGAAGGACCCGCACAACGTCAAATTGATGTCGAAACTCCACGGGCAGATATTCCCAAAGCGTGGCATCCGGCTGAGGAAGTCGGAGCTCGGGGATTCTTTCCCGAAGACGTTAATCACAGCCGAGCTGGTGGACACTGACAAAGACGACGGCTCAAAGTCGACGATGGCGGAAGAACTGAAACGCCGGGACGAGGTCGAGGCTGCTGACTTGGAAAAAGAGACCTCAGCGTACTCCCTCATGGTCCTGGCGGAGCACCTCTACGTCGAGATGACCGCCAGGGCGACTGAGGAGGAGCTCACCATCTTGCGGCGTGAGATTGACGCGGAGAGCCTCCGTGAGACATCAGAGGGGGACCCCGGGGTGCCTCCCCCGTCAAAACTGAAAGCTGCACGGGACGCCTGCGAGGCCACCAGAACTGCGCATGCGAACATCAAGTCAGGTAAAGCCATACTTGAGCGATTGCGCCTCCGTCAACGTGTCGAGATTCTGTGCATTCCAGCAATCGTCGAAATGGTCGAGGACGCTGTTGAGGAAGGGAACCGAGTGGCTGTGTTCCTCAGTTTTAAAGAATCGATCGAGGCGTTAAAAAAACTCCTCAAAGATTTTAATCCCGGGGTGATCGTAGGAGCCTCTGGAGGCCAAGCCGAACGGGATGTGAAAAAGGCCCAGGCAGATTTCCAGGCGGATGCCATCCCTGTCGTGATTTGCAGCGAGGCCGGCGGCGAATCGATCAACCTCCACGGTAAGGATCGACTGGCCTTGATCGTTCCGAATGACTCCGTGCGAAAAATGACCCAGATATTCGGGCGGGTGCACCGGGCGGGCGGTGAGTATTCGGTTCAACGAATTCTGTGCCCTAAAGGGATCGGAGAGCGGGTCTACGCTAATTTTAAATCCAAGGAAAGCATGCTCAACGCCCTGAACGACGGCGACTTGAGCAAGGTTATGACCGACGACGATCTCATTTTTTAATATTCTGTTGACTAGTGTTAGCACGCTCTGCTAACACTAGGGCGTCGGAAGAAACAACGAATCAAAAAAAAAACATGAGGATCGAAGACGTTACATTTGACTATAACACAGTTGCCGTTCAGGGGGGTGGGGTGGCCACTGTGACGTATTACAACGAGCAGGAGTACGGAGCCCTCAGCACCCTCGATGACGAAGGAGGTGGCCGCCGCAAGCGCTACCACGTCGATGGCTCATTGATATGGCTGATCACTTGCAGCGACATTCGCTTGATTGCCTCTAACCTCGAAGCTGCCCTTCACTTCTTGATCAACGACAAATGAATCTCAACGATTACGACACATCCGAGGTGGAACTGGACAACAATTCAGTGTACGTCGGTGCAGACAGCGCCACCCTTGTCTATTTCGACGGGGCAGCATACCGAGACACTCCCACTTTGGACGACGTCGGGTTTAACTCTCGGGTGGTCCATCACGTAGAAGACACCCTGATTTGGCTGGTTCAGCGCGATGACAAATTTGTCCTCGCGACAACACTCGCGACCGCACTCAGATACTTGATATCCCCAAAATGATCCCAAAAGTGAAAATGTGGCAGGTTACCCTGGTCGACGGGACCAGGGTGCTTGTCCCAGCACCAACCAAGTTCCTCGCGCGGCTAAACTACAACTACGACGAGGCTCACAAATTCAACTCCCCGGTCCTGAAGATCGGGTACTCCAGACCCTATGACCGTTAACCGTTACGAGGGCACCTGCACAGTCTGCGGGTGCCTTGTGCCCCCTCTCGGTGGTGTTCTACACCGTGCCGGCCGTGGATGGTCCGTGAGGCACCTCGCCTGCGAGGAGCAGCCCGGAGTGATCGAGATCCGATGCGGAAACTCCGTAACCATCCGGAACAAGAAGGGTGTCTGCATAGACGCTCCCTGCTGCGGGTGCTGTACCTTCTAAGTCGCTTAGATTCAACTATTTCTCTACACTTTGGTCGTGACCAAACTGCGCAGTCAGGTAATCTGACTGCGCAGTTTGACTATATAAAACCTATGAAAAAACTAATCGCAGTCGCAGCACTCACACTCGGCCTCGCATCATCGGTGCTTGGGCAATGCTTCACCCTCGTGGACGTGGTGTCCAACCCCACAATCAAGGCGGATCCGAGTCCTGGAAGTTGGTGGGGAGTTGCATTGATCGGTGACGAGGGTCCGTACCCCGCGAACACAAGGCTTTTCAGTTGGGATCTTGGCCGTCTGGTCAAGGGGCGGTTCCAGGCCTACGGATTCAAGCGAGATGACCCGAGCACGCCGCAGAACGAAAATGGGCAAGTGGCGGTCTATGAGGATTTCGAGATTGCACCCTGTTACCACGCGACAATCACCCGCCGGTTCTCTCAATGCGATGTCGGCTTTATGTCGACGTACACGAATACTTCCTCTTTGAAAGAGTTCGTCATCCAAGTCGAACTTTTTGATGCGTTCACCGGAGCGTACGTCAACACGGCATACATGCGTTGGCTTCGATAATCCACAGAAACTAATAAGGGCCTCAGAAGCGATTCTGAGGCCCTTTTCTTTTTCAAAATCACTTAAGAGGTGTGCCACCCTTGGCGGCAGTGACAGCCCCGCGGACTGCCGCCTCCGTCGCGACACCAATGACCTCGACTTGGTCATTTTGGTACCCCTCGAGGGTCATTTTGGTGCCGTCCGGGGTTGTCACCGACACCCGTTTGGCGCTCTTGCGGGAAAGAGCGCTGGTGTAACTCCAGGACCCGTCGGCTTTTCGAGTGACCTTCGTACACCCGGAGAGAGCGACAACAATGGCGACGAGTAGGTAGGTTTTTTTCATGCGATTTTTTCGAAGTGTCTGTCCCGGGAGGTGACCCAGGTACCTGAGGCCACCATATCAGCGCCCCAGAGTGCCATCAACAGGGCATCGGCGCTGTTGTGGTCCTTTTTGCGGGCGACGGTAGCCGCACAGTCCGGTCTCAGGGCTATGAAAACACCCCGGGAATCGAACGGAGCCCGCCATCCTGCGCGTTTTGCCGCCCACCCCTGCCAGCGGGTGGGGGTGGTCTCGATGAACGCTGTGCGCGTCAAATAGAGGGCGCCCAGAGCAACCCCGGTGGCCCGTCCAAAGGTGAACATCGACGACACACCCTGCTCCGGGCGCGCAGAGACCAGTTCTAGCACTGCCCTAGACCCTTCTGGCGCCAACTCAGATACGGCAAAAGCGACATCTCGAAGATGCTTGAAATCCCGCAGCACCTGGAACGTCCGGGTGTCAGTGTCGTACGCCGCGACGGCGCCGGACATCCCCGGGTCGATTCCGAGTACTCTCATCGGGAGTACGCGACATGGATCCGGGCAGACACTGCTCCCTCGAGCAACAGTTTGCAGTTCTGAATGTCCTCAAAGGACTCGAGGACGATTGACTCGTTGACTAAAAGTCGACGACCAACAGAGGGTCCTGTCGTCGGATTAGAGATGAACCGCACGAGTACAGCGGAGTCGGCGCCGGTCGTCGACACGTTGGTCACGGTCGCCCGGGTGCTCACTGTCGTCGAGTTCGGTGGTGCGTAGGTGGCCGCGGTCAGCGTTTTCACTGTCGCAGCGGCGCAATCGATGATTTCGTCAGCAAAGACTTTCATTTTTCAGTTTTTGTCAGTTTTTTGACCAATTGAACCATCTGAGGTTGTGTCAGCCCCGTCGCTATCTCGTGAGGTTCTATCGGTTGATTTTGTTCGGGACTCGAAATCGGCGATGGCTCGCTTGGCGGCTTCTCCGAGACCTCTTGCGGTCGCGATTTTGATAAATTCGTCGTCATAAGACTGCTTTAGGCGGGACTCAGGTTTTCCTGACATGAGTTTCTCCCACAGATCTTTTTCAGGGTACCATAAAATCGCTTGAAGGTCCGCATTTGTAACTATTTTTCCTTCAGATTCGAGGATAGCCCGAACTTTGTTCACGATTCGAGTGATCACAGCCCGGTCTTGATCTGATGGAATATCGATCGGCCCAAGTTCGTTTTTGATGGATACCGCTGCCCCGGCCCACTCGGGTTTGCGTGGATTGATGTCGTCCTTTGTAAGAGACTCAGTATACCCACCTCGCTTCAACCGATCAGCCACCCAGTCTGCCTTTTTCGGCTTGTTGGCGAGCCTCGAGTACTGAGTGTTTAGCCGTTCCTTAAGCCTTAGCTGACTATCAGACAGATCCTCCAGATTAAGCCCGCCAGAGCGTAAATTTGCGAGCTCCTCAGGCGTGACTGGCTGAAATCGAAGCGTCTTGTAGCGATTGTTCCAATCGGCCGCGAGCTCAATTGAATACCGGGTAATGATATCCCGAATAGACTCATCTGTCTCAAGAGTCTCTGACACCGCTTCTGACACTGTTTTGTAAGGGCTCCCGTTCTCGCCTTTGCGCGTGACTGTGCGCATTGTCGTGATCTCTTTCGGGAGGGCTATCCCTTTCGCCCGGGCTCCGTCAATGAGCCGCGCGAGACGTTCTGGTGTAACGCCATCTCCTACCACATCGCCGGTCCAACGTCCCCAGGTTCGACGCATCCAAAGATCCACTGTGACTGGGGTGAAATTCCCGAATAAATTTTGGAGAAAGCCCTGACCAATTTTTGGTCCGAAAATCGCGGCGCCTTGAACTACGTCGCCCATGCGACCAGCAATTTTAACTTTACGTCCTTTTACCTCAGAAATCGCCTTTGAAAGATCACCGACTGTGAAATCCTGCTTCAAAAACTTCGTTAACGACTCCCACCCACCTTGCTCAATCATCGTGTTTGCCAGTCGAAAATTAGAAGCAATTGAGGCTGACTTCGTCCCATATCCTTCGTCAGCTCGCTCCACGTCAAACCTGCCTGTGCGAGACAGAATCTCGAACTGCTCGAGTGCGTAGCGACTGTTCAAATTCACCGTCAAATTCTGCGACGAGATTGCCATCGCCATCATCATGCCAGTCTGAGCGGCTTCTGCGGACGGAAACGATCCCGTCGCCTTCGCCTTCTCATCAGATACAAGCTCTGGATGAATAACCCCGAGAACTTCTACGGCTCTTTTGACTGCCATCGTGTACCAATCGTAAGCATTTTTGCCTGAGGCACTCAGGGCAGCTTTTACCTCATTGACAGCGTTGTCCACGATCACTTTTTCCTGATCGGGAGTGATGGTGCTGCTCGTGATCATTTCGCCATCCCACTGATCCATGGCGACTTGCTGGATCATGCCGGCAACTTCCTTCAATTTCCGTTTTTTCTTAGATGTCGGAGGCGGCAGAACGTCCGAATCGCCATAAAGAACGCTGACAGCAGACGTTTTCATCGGCTGCGCACTGTCGGCGGCCGGCGAGTACTGAACCTCCCTACGCCGCTGTATAAAAGAACGAATCTTAGGCGTGATCTGATCGATCTGTCTATCCTGGTCAGGGTCCCCGATCTTGGAGTACTCCGGGTCCAAAAGAGTCACCTTCTGATCTGCGAAAATCGTCTTCTCTTTGTTCTTCGAATTAAAGTCTGCGTTTTTTCCGAAGTTGACCACGCTGTTCTGGCCGCGCGTCTCAGTCGTTAATGCCATCCTGGCCCATGGAGACCGGGTCATCCGCATGTGGTTTTTCCACGCGGCTTCCTCACCCTTCGGACCGAACTCCACAGGGCTCATCGTGTGCGCGTAATAGTCATGCACTGCTCGCAGCAGATCGTTTTTCAGCAGAGGGCGCCCGTTGATGTCTTTGTGTCCGCTGTCCTCAAGTAGGGGGTGACCATCGTATGAGACTCCCTTTGGCCCGAACGTATCCGATTCTGTTCCGAAGATAAACAGATGGTTGTTCTGCGCCACATCCCGACGCATTTCCGCAGAGTTTCTGTAGGGCTCCCCACGGCCAGTCAACACCTCAACCTTCACGGGCAGCTGTTCGAACTGGGTGACCAATTCTTTACCGAGCTCCTCGTAGGCCTTCCGAACAATAGGATTGTCCAGCTCGTTGATAGGCGCCCGCTCAAACTCCTCGGCGATCTTCGTCTGAAGAGTCCGCTGCTCCGGGGTTATTTCCCGGGCCTGCTCGGCACCTTCGACGGGCTTTCCGCGGAGGCGGGAGGCGAGTCGGATGGCGATTGGGTTGGCGACTTGCGCTGCGGGACGAACGTCACCTCTGATGTCTGAGTAGGGGATGACCCCGGGTCCTGCTTCCCTGCCGTATCGCCAGAGCCGCTGGGTACGAAGTTCCAACCCAACGCCACCAAGTCGTCCACCATCTGTGCCAAGAGCGGCTTTTGCCCTGATAACCCCGGCTTTGAAGGCTGCGATCCCGTCTGGGTTGTTTGGTCCGTCGACATAATACGTTTCGAGAGAGTTACCACGTTGTGTGAATCCAGACAACCCCGAGGATTCTGCAATTTTCGCGATCTCTTCTGGGCTAAGTGCCCTGTCCAAGGTGAATCGAGCGACGACAGTGTCAAAAGAGCCGTCGTTATGTGCTGTTCCAGCCACGGCACCCGGCGTAGATTGCTCGCGGCGATGGATCTCCCATTGGTTGAAGTTGTCAGCGAACTTCTCAGCCGCCGCCAGCACCTCTTTGACTCTACTTGTCGGCACACGGACAGACGCCCGAATTGCAGGCTCAAAGGAAGATCCAAACACACCCTGCGTCGGGTCACTGACCACTTCCGCCCCTTCGATTCCAGATACCAGAATGGACAGGGCATCCGACGAGACCCCCTGCAGGTCGGCTTCCGCAGCCGCGTCTCCCCGGGTTGCTCGTTCCAGAAGTTTTCGGATTCCAGGTAACGACTTGGTAGCTGCTGTGAGATTCAGGACCATCTCATGCGGAGCATCGACCGCAGGCGAGTGCCGAATATCCGATCTCTCCGGATCGAACGTGCCTCGATTACCTGTCGATGATTTGATCTGGGTCTCTTCAAAAGGGATCCAAACTACATGGGCTGGACCACCAAGTTTACCTCCAGTGTCTTTGATTCCGTCGTACCCGATCCCCTTTAACGCTTTGGTCACAAAGTCTGGAATTGATGTCCACGCATGAGTTGTGCCCTCTCGCTGGTCCAACTGAAAACGCTCCAGCCATTCGGAAGGAGAAAGCGCCCTCTTGTCCCAATTATCGGCCCCCAGCTCTACAGTCTTTCGAGACCTCATTGCGGACTGCTTCAGAATCCTGGCCACCTCTGGTGTTATGCTCCCTGTATCTAGAGGATTTTGAATGCTTAGATAGACAGGGTACACCGCAGAGTACTGCGCGTTGGGGTCGTCGAACGTAACACCGGGCAATCCTGCAATTTCCAACACCTTCCGAAACTCTGATTCGTTACCGAATAAGGTTCCAGAGTTGACCCACATTTCCGCGGCGGCTTCCAACACATTTCCCCGGGCTCTCCGAACTTCGTACGCCCACGTATCCTTGGCGACGATCCCGTCGCCAAGCCTGTACTCTCCGTCAGGAAGTGAATCACCGTTTTCGTCCACGTTCGTGACCTTCTCAAGATTTGACGCTAGTTTATGACGGGTATCTTGATCTAAGTATGACCACGCTCGTGACAGTGAAACCGGTTGCCGGACCCCCTGGACTCTCACCTTAAATTGATCTGGCAGACTAGGTGCGTCCAGGGATGTGTCTTTCTTCCCTATTGCGTACTTGGATGCAACCTCAGGATCCATCGTGAAAAAGGCCATCGGCCCGGAGGTCGCTCTGCCCTTCCGAAACCTGTCACCGACTCGATCAGGCCGGCCTGTTCCGTGAAAAACGCGGATAGGAGCTCCTAATTCATCAACGACTTTGGAGGAGCGAAACCAGTTGCGGAATGCGGGAGACTGAGTTTGTGGTTCCTGTGCGGCAGGCACATCAGGACTCAGATTCCTCACCTGCTTTTCGTAGCTCGGTCGAGCGAATCCGCTCACTTCGCTGGGCTCAAGTGTCTCGAGACGGTCCAAACGATACGATCGGACAATGCCCTGGCGGTCGGCACCCCGCATCGAAGTCCTCAAAGGGTTGACTGCCTCGAACGCGCGGTTGCCGCCGACCAGGAACGCGTTGATCACATCCCGCTTCTGCTCTCCGATCCCGTCAGATCCTGGTCGATTGTCTGAGTGGCTCTTGAGGTAGGTCTGAACGTCCGTCCGGAACTGCCCAATATCCCCGTTCCACAATTCAAGACTGGCAGGGCCCTGCCGGGATCCCCACAACTGCGCTTTCCGCTCAAATGCGGTCAAAGAGTAATTCCGGACAAGCAAATTGCCCGCCTTACTCACGGCGAAATTGATGGGGACGAAATCCTTGAACTGCGCCGTGATGTTTCCACGATCTCTCCCGACGGATTCCTTCCAGTCAGGGCCTTCACCAATCTGGTGATACCACCCCGCCAAAGTGTCTCCCGACCTCATCGCATCGGTCAATGCCCTAGCAAAGCCCTTGTGGGTTTCAGAGAACACTGGAGAGTCGAAAAACCACTGACCCAGCCGAGTGCCTGAACGCTCGACGAGGCCCGAGATCGTCCTACGCAGCCTTACAAGATCGTCAGTAGCACTCTCAAACGGCGCCGGATCCCCTGAGTCAGGGATCTCTTGGTTTACAACGTCGCGACGATTCTTCAGGCGTTTTCGCACCTGCATCGGAGTCCTGGGCACGACCGCACCCGTGGTCGGATTACTCTCGACGAAATCATTGCCCTTCTTGCCGCCTCCGAGATCCTCCAGAGGAGCGTGAGGTGCCTTACCCCAGTCCACAGGCTTGACTTTGACACCCGCCTCAGACGGGAGGTCAATTCCGGGCCGGAACTTACCGATATCGGCCAGTCTACCCGTCGAAATTTCAGTCAATTCCGGAGAGGTGAGCGCATCAGCTATCTCATCTTTGAAAAAGGTGTTTTTAGAAACTGAGAATTTGTTCTCTCGACCTAGGAGACGCTCCATCACAGGGAAAAACCCTGGATTTGCTATATCATGCAGAGACTTCCCGGCGGTGGACTGCACCGCGGACTCGGAGAGCAGCTCTGATAGTATCCAGACATCCTCTGACCCGTATTTCGACGCGCTGTTTGCCCTCTGTTGAGTGACATAGGCGGCACGTTCCTCAGGTGTCCCTGTGGGGAGGATAGCTTCTGCATACTGACCCTCGGCGATCGGAATCATCTCTGGACTGAACACCGATCGAGCTCGAGCGAGTGCGTCTGGATTGTTGCCCACTACGGATTCAATCAACCCATGGCCAACAGCCTCGTGCAGGAGCCGCGCGTCAGCTCCGGGCACGTCCAAATTGATGTGTACCTCAAACCCACCATCGGGAGTCGAGACAAACCGTGCAACTTCCGCGGTGCCGTCAGGCCCAGCAGCCGCCTGGAATTGAGTATTGTCCATCAGACGAACCGAGAGATCTTTCCCACCCGGCATCGCGCCTTTGAACAATTTCTCGATGTTGTCCGCATAGAACATGGTGGCGTCAGACGCTCCTAACACTGATGCCGGGTTAGCACCCTCTGTGATCGCCCGGTGCGCGCGGACAGCGATATCGTGAGACTGTCGCACAAGGGCGTTCCGGCCGGACACCTCTCCGATGGCTTTACCTGCGAGAGCGCCGCCTGTACCTAGCGCAGCACCGGCACCAATCGCTTGATCGCGTTCCTCTGGCGTTAGCGTATCGTTGACGCCGGCGGCCGCCGCACCAATCGCAGCACCTTCCGCGGCTCCTTTGACCGCTGTGCTGCCTGCACGGACGGACGTCTCAACTAGCGGCGCGACACTCGACGACGCGGCACGGCGTAACCACGCGGGCGCGTCGCTGTCTTTAGCGAGCTGCTTCGCGACCGTCCAAGTGGAATTCCAGTCGGTTTTCGCGATGTTGCGAACACCGGTACCCGCATGCCCGAGCTTGGACGCCCACTTGGTAGCCGCTCTGGCTACCCTGCCGACTGCATGAGCTCCGCCTGCGCCCGGCAGACCACCCTGAATTAGCCCAGCGACGTCTAGAATGGGCTGCGCCTTGTCCACAGCCCTCCCGACAACTTCGGCTGCATCTCCGGTCACCGCGGCAGCCTTCTCAATGGCGGGAGCAGCTGCTCCTGCAGCCGACCGAATCACGCCACCCTTTGCAGATGCCTCCGCGGCGACTTCTGCCGCAGTCTTTGTGGCCAGTTTCCCTGCCTTGGTGGTGAGCTTAGCCGCACCGGCGGCTGGGATGAGCATTGTCGGATCTAGAAAGTTGCCCGCGAGTGCACTATACCCAGGGTTGGCACCCGGCAAAAACGTCTTGTCACCCTCCAGGATCGGGGCGAGATCACGATTCTCGTCACCCGCTGCTTTCACACGATCGACCCAGGCACCGACTGCCGCCGCCTCTTGTTGAGGAGACCTGGGCACCTCAGGGGCCACCTTGTCGCGTAATTCTGGCGACAACCATGACCGTAGCAACTGCGCGCGGAGCCGCTTAGCCATGTTCGATGGGTCCTGCAGCTCAGCTGCTAATTCATCAACGCCTTTCCTCACCGGCGGGAGGATCATCTGCCCCAGCCCCATCGTCCCTTGCAGAAGGGCCTCCCCGACTGTCGCTGGAAGCGCTGAGGCTCTTTCGGCCAAATTCCCCTGGTTGGCCTGAGAAAACCCCTTTTTTGCCAGTGCAGGAAGCTGCTCGGTAACGAGCGACTCGGCACCCGCTATCACTGAACCAACGTCGGGTAGCTGGAACGGTGTGTTGTACCCAGATTTGGCCTCCTCCGGAGTGGGTTCGAAATCAAGATCAGTCTTCAGACGTCCGGCGACGTCGGCGCCTTCGGTACGCGTAAGCTCGGCAAACGAAAACTTGGCAGGAGCTTTCCCCCCGCCCTGGGTCAACTCTGCAAACGAGTACTTAGCCATAAACTCACTTGATCTCTACAAGGTCACGCCCGTCCCATTTCAACGGGCCTTCTCGTGTTTCATACACAGTACCGACCACGAGTTCTTGCTCGCTTTTCGGGAGCGGGATGCCCTTCGGAGTCCCGCCGGCGCCCGGGTCGGCACCAGGAGCTGCAATCCCCATATTCTCTGCTCGACGATCGAGATCTGCGAGCTGCCTTTTCACAGCCGCACGCGTGACAGCATTCGGGACAGTTAATCCCATCGGAAGCAGAAATTTCTTCGCAGCGGCGACTTCACCCTCTCGAGCAACGCTGCCAGGATCCAGCACCTTCGCCATCGCAATAGCGAGCAGATAAGGGTTGCGCTCCAACACCGAGACAGCGTCTGGGTTACCGAACCGAGACTCCCAATTGCCTGCTTTGGACGACACAACGGCATCAATCTCCTGAGCGTACCGACGCGCGTCTTGAAGATTGGCGAGCGTTGTCTGTTTATCGGTGAATTTACCCGCAGATTCAGGCATCCGATAAGGGTCCAACGAGATTTTTCCTGTCTTTTCGTCGAGGGAGCGTATGAACAACTGTTTCCCCTGCCCGGGAATATCCCGTTCGACAACCTCAGGCTCTTTTTGGGGGTACTGCATGTCGAAAGACGGGCCAGAAGGACCGACGCCAGACAAACGAAGCTGAGGGGCATTCGTCTGGGCCTGTGGAGCTTCCGGAGGCCCGATAAGATTTGGATCTTGTGTAGGAACAGGAGTAGAAACTCCGCCCAACTGAGACTTGATAAAGTCACGCCAGACATCTGGCTTGATCACGTCTACCACCGCTCCTGACACAGGGTTCAAAACTGCTCGGGATCCGTCGTCGAGCGACACGACGTGCTTTTTAGGATCAAAAGCTGTGGGATCTAGCTGCTTCTGGAGAAGCTTTTTGTTGATATCCAGCGTCGGCAGCGAATCCTCGTACTTCCGTTTGTCTAGATCAAATGCAGACTGCCTCAACTCTCGATCTTTCTCGGCGGCCGCCTGCTGCTTTTCAAACTCCTTTTTGGCGCGAAACCCGGCGATGCCCTGCATGATCATGCGGGCACCTGAATTGAATCCCTGGTCTTCCAAACTCATTATCGGCATAAATTCTCCTTTAATACCCGGCCATCCCGGCGATGCCGGCGACCTGTCCGATGTAGTCCATAGCCCCCGGTGATCGGATGAACTGTTGAGGCATCGCAGAGCCTCCAGCCAATCCAGACACCAGAGCCGCCGCGGGATTGATAGCGCTGTATTCCAGCCCTGGAACAGCCTGGAGCAGGTTCGCCTGACCCGACATCGCCCCTGGCGCCAGCGCCATCATTCGATCTTGGGATTGCCGCTCTGCTTGGTAGTTCTGGAGAGCATTCTGAGCGAGTTGGGCCTCCAGGGCCGCCTTCGATTGTGCGGCCTGACCTGTCACATCCGTCTGAGCAGCCTGCTCACCTCGAGCCACTGACGCCTGGGTAGCGGCGCGAGTCGCGTCCGCTGCCTGCTGACCCGCGGTGCCGAATCTCATGCCGTTCCGGGCAAAGGAAGACCGCGTCGCGGCCAACTGGTTAGCGGCATCGGCCTCAGAGGCTGCTCGTGTACCCTGAAGCCTACGATCAGAAGATCGACGAGTAGCGTCTAGAGTGGTGCCTAGGGCCGCCCGCGCTGCAGCGTTGGATCGGTCGAGAGCAGGGTTTCCATTGAGTCGATCGCCTTGGAGTACTCCAGTCGAATACTGCTGCATGGCACCCCACCCGGGGTTACTCGCGGCACTTCGAGTCGCCGCCGTCGCCGCGTCGGTGCTCGCCTGCGCTCGAGGGAACACTGACCCCTCAAGATACTTGAAAATTTTGTCGCGCGCCTCTGGCCCACCAGTCGAACCGAAGTTGCCGTCTTTTCGTGGACCGAGCTGGTCGATCCACTCTGCCCTCACTGGGTCGTTACTTCCACAGACTCCTCCCATATAAATGTCTCCTTGTTAAGAACCCCACCGGCGCCCAGGAAGATCCCAAGGCGATGCTTTCGACGGAGTTGCGAGCAAATTAGAAGGCTTAGGGGTATCTGATTCCGAGCACAGCGAACTGTTGCTGTACGCAGGAGTTTGGCCCGTACCTGTGCCAGGAGCAGATGGCGCCTGACCACCCTGCTGAGCTCCAGCAGGGCCGCAAAATGACCCCTGGCTCTGGGTCGGTTGACCCGAAGTTCCCTGGGATGGACCGCAGAATCCTTGTTGTGCTTGTGCCACTGTAGACCCTCCTTTCAGATCACGGTGGCAGGGCGGATCCAAAACCTCAACCGAATTCGTAATCCCGGTACAAGCGCTGCATCTGTAGGGCGTGGTCGACTCCGCCAACCAGAGATGCGACCAGGAAAATTGTCTCCTGGTAGCCAGATTTCATGACCTCGGCGATCATCTTGTCACGGAGAACACTTCGGTCGCGCCACTCCTCGCTCGCGACCCAGCTAAACGCACCCACACGAATCGTGGCGAGCAGCGCCAACTTATGCGCCTGGAAAAACGGGTTGAGCGCCAGCACCTCGACAAACGCGATTGTGTTTTGAACGACGGCGGCCGCCGACGGGCGGGGATCCGCGTCGTACAGGTCGTCCAGGGTGTGTACGAACGCCCAAAACGTCAGGCAAAACCCGAAAGCGTGATCGTCGTTCTTACATATGTCCTTAAAGGCAGAGGTTACGTCCACTTTCGAGACCGTATCAACATCTGGGCATAGCGGACAATACTACGTCGCTGCATTTATCTTCAGAATCACACCGTGTTGAACTGTTACGTCCCCAACCCCCGGCGACCCGCCAAAGCTTTCGCCAGTTAGCTTAACCTCAATGGGTCCACTGAAATTAAGACCGGTCAGAATCCACGTACCCGGTACTGCTGTTGGATCGAACGTCTGTGTAAATGTGGAGGTGGCGAGTGCCTCGGTGCTGCTTGTGCGAGTTACCAAAACGTCGATATTCCACGACCATGTAGACGGTGCTACAAAAATGTCACTATCTGCAAGCGTTTGACCGTCCAGGTACAGTCGAACATACAATTGGTTCGCTACAGGCCCCTGCCTGCCACCGAACCGGCACATCAGCTTTTCACCGTCGATCGCCAGCGTACCCGCCGGCAGAAAAAACGAGTAAAGAGTGTGCTCTGCAGCGACTGCTGGCGTCTCAACCGTTGTAGTGAAGTCTTTTATGCACGTAAGCGATGACTGAATAACTGTTGACGCACTAACCTGCACTGAGTCCGACACACTTTTAGAAACAGACGATATGCTATCGAGTGCCGCCGTCACTTTTTTTACCGCAACAGCTATCTCTCGAAGAGCGTCGTTACTGGCTTTGACAACTTCTGATACTGATGGGTTTACTGAGGACAGACGTAACCTTTCAGGAACTATTATATTTTTTGTGTCCATATACTAATACGTCGTCCCGAACCGGCCTATGATTTCATACCCTGTCACGCCCCATTCTACATCCACATCGACACTCTCGAACTTGAGTCTAACCAGACGACCGGCGCCTCGAAGGTTGACGGAAGCTGGAAAGTTGCCGTGCCCAGACACCTCGAGTGTTTCCGGACCTGACCAGACCACATCTGAGTCCTCGGACATCCGGCACCCAAGATGCACTCGGAGTTTCAGCGGGTGGGCCAATCTATCAGGCACAAAAAGCCCAACACGGACCGTGTCGACATACTTAACAACCGCGGCGTCTCCGAAATCGTGATCGACCGTCTCGACATACGAAATCCTAGGTTGTGGGTCACAGTCGTCTCGACTAGTCCTAGACGCTGACCTGCCAGACAGTAGAAGTCGTGGCACAAGCTCGGTCGAGCTTTCGCCATACTCAGTATTCCCAAGATCACCAGTGATACCAATGACAGGGTACGGCTTTTGACCGATGTCTGAATACTCGAACCATCGCTTCCCGGAATCCGAATACTTCTCCGTCAACGGAAGACTGTCCCACGTAGGGGCTAACTCCCAATCAACAGTGCCAACAGCGCTGATTCCGTTCAGTTCACCTGGGTATCGATCAACAGCCACCGTTCCGAAATCGTAATTGAGTACGACCGCTTTAAAATCGCGACTTCCAAGCACCGGATAAATGAACCAAACCTCAGAATCAGCCTTGTTGTGGTAAGCGACAATTTCGTCAGCACGCGAAACGTCGAGCTCACTATGGGCAGTGTCAAAATGCGAGGCGCCGAGCGCTTCTAGCTGCTGACCACCTATGTATTTGAACCACCCCTTAGAACCCCAGAAGATAATAGCCGACTCTCCCATTCTGCACCACGCATACCGTCCAATTAGGCCCTCGTCGTAGATTTCTCCGCGGATGAAAAACACCCCGTTAGTCCTTCCTACATATTGGACCGACTGAATAGACTTCTGCTTCAGAATGTAGCTGTAATCAGCGAGCTTCGTGACTGTGAAAATGTCTCCGTTTACCCCATTCCCGACATTTTCCACCTCGCCGGCCTCGTTGGCGTTAAGCGTTTCGACAACTGATCCGGAAGGAACAACTGATCCCTGCTTGATACCTCCTGTGTACCCAAGAGAAATGAGCTTTAGAGAATCCGCAGTGGCAAGGACAGACTCGCCCTGTACAACGACACCAGATGTGCTCGGATTAGTCACCGAAACCCAATGCTGGAACCGCACGTAGACCACAGGGTTGGCCCCACCGTAGGCATACGACTGGCCAACTGGCTTCTGGTATGCACCGGCACCCAGCCTGCGAGCAATCAATGTCTGGCCGATGACAGTAACCGCGTATAAGTCCTGCCCACTCCGATCAGAAGTTCCGACGGAGATCACATCCCCGAGTTTCAGAGCAAACGGAAATGCGGACAACGGGAACGACACTGTAGTCCCGACTGCGCCAACCACGGAAGAAGCACCACCAAGTGTGTACGTCTGATCTAACTCCCGGGAACCTTCGACAATCACCAGCGGAGTGGTGTCACCGTTGATCTTTATCCTCCCGTCAGAGACCACTGGAAGGTACTCAGAAGTGTAAAGTGTCACATCATCCCCCGCCGGAACACTCTGCTCCGCAGCTATGGAATCCACAGAAGCAGCCGCGGAGGACACTTCCGATACCGAGTAGTAGCTGTACGCTCGTTCAGAAGGATTCGAATCGTTCGACACGACACGCACGTACTGGTCACGGACGAAAGAGCCACTGATGGCGTCTAGGATGACCACCGCGCTCGTTGAACCTGTCGCTGGCTGAATGTACGAGTCGGCAACTGTCGCTTGACCGGCAGCAGCGGTGATCGCGACAGGAATCCAATTGGCAAAATCCCCGAGATCACTCCACTTTAGTGTCGTCCCCCTCCATAGGAGCGTGTGGCCGGCGAACGACTCGACTCCGTCCCATCCACCAGAATCCGAAAGACCCGGTATGGGGCGGCACTTCCCAAACTCTGGAATCTCTACCAATCCCTGCTCCCAGAACAACGGCTGAACGGACGGAGTCACCAACAAAACTCTGTTGATGTCGTCAGCAGCGACCCACCGGGACGTGCTACCACCTGCAGCCCCAGTGTACACCCGTTCTAGTTCTCCAAGGAATTGCATTATGTTATCTCGATTACCACGACCGCTTGAGTTTCACTAACCGTTTCGTTGTTAGGAGCTAGCTCTATGGTGCATGGGTTCGTGATTCTTACCATGACACTGTATTGCCCAGCTGCCACTGAAGTCGTGCCTGTCAACTGCCCTGTCGACGCGTTCAACGAAATTCCAGTTGGTAATGTGCCAAATACGATGGAGAACGTGGGAGCTGTTCCGTTTCCGACTACCTCCGACACACCGATCCATGTGAGCCACGTTATTACCCCCGCCGGTGCTCCAGATGCTGTGTGCTCGACTGCGATGTACACGTTATTAGGAAAGGCAACTAGACGAGCAAGCGTGTCCGATTGTGTGACCGACGAGCGGAAGTATACTGCCTCGCACGTCTCCGGAGGCGGCTCGCTACCGTCTTCCCGGCACAGATCAGACAGGAGCTGAGCGAACACCTGCGGAAGCGTCTCTGCCGAGACAACTGGATAGTAGTACCCATCAGTTGCCCATGTGATCACTTGGGCTTCCTTCGCCGTGTCGTACTGCAGATCTAGCCCGACAACAACGACGTAGATTCCGAGTGCTCTGGCACGCGCTGCAGCGGACGCAGCAGCCGCCATCCCCGCTGTCTCGACATCCAGAGTTGGATTTCCTGGAGGCGAAATGTACGCCTGCCCTTCCACAGACACATTTGCAAATCCATCAGTAAACAGAACGAGCATCCTACGGTTCCCCGTCCCATGTCGAACGCTCTCGAGCTCGGCAACAGCCATGTCTATAGCCGCTCCGATGCCCGTGCCTCCGTACGGAGTCGTATTCTCAATCGCCGCGTACAAGGTGGTCTTTGTGGAGCCGAGAGGCGCGAGTATCGACGGATTCGGAATCTGGTGGACGTAGTCTCCAGAGAAACTGACAATCCCAAGCTTGTCCTGTGCGTCGAGGCTGTCCGCAAAAAGCTTCGCGGATTGCTTCATCCGTTCTATCCGAGTTTGTGTGCCAGAACTGGCGCCCATCGATCCGGATTTGTCCAGGACGAGCATCACATCGATAGGAGAGTCGGTGCATCGTGCCACTACCTCAATATCCGCTGTATCGGACAACCCATCATACGCCGCAGTGAAAGTCGCGGTGCCTATTTGGCCACCGAACGCTTTTCCCAGATGAACAGATGCCACTGCGATGTCATCCGACGACCAACCGGCGATTCCCGTGACGTCCTCTACGGTTCCGTCGACATAGTGCGCGTACGCCGCATACTGCATCGTCTGACCGACTTCAATCGTTGCAGAGGGTGGCCTCACCTCCAGGGATGCAATCACATTGGCCGCATCCGACAGGTAGCAGACCCCCGCCGCGCGTTGTGGCGAAAGTGTGAACGTGTCCTGCACTGTGCCCGCACGAGACACAAACTCTCCGATGAGGGACAGGTGCGACACCGTCAGCTTCAGCGCCCCGTAGTCCGCACTGTACCGTGCCTGGGATCCAGTGACGGCGGCGCCGAAACCAGTCATCTTCTGGCCTCCTAGGCCACAGATAACGCGTGTTACGCCGTTTTTAATGATGCGCTCGTAATTGAACGCGTGCCCAGAGAGTACCAGATCGATACCAAGTGATTGCCACGGCCAGTCAACAGCACCATACCCGGGACGGTACGTCAACTCAGAGGTATCCGCGGGGTGGTGGATCACAACCACTTTCCACGTCGCCGTAGACGCAGCCACCGCCGCGCTTAGCCACACAGCCTGTGCGCACGCTGGGTAAGCCAGACTGGCCTCACCTGTGCCTGATGCTGCTCCAGTGCCGGCTATCGTGGACCCACCAGGACCGGTCTGACCCGCAGGTCCGTGACCAACAGAGTTCAAAATGAAAAACTGCACGGGTCCCCGGCACACCGTGTAATGCGTCTCGGGTGACGGGAGTGCAAAGAAATCGGTGAATCTAGCCCCAGTTGGATCGTCGAAATCCTGCTCACCGGGTGCTGGTAGAAGGCGGGCTTCGTCGGGTCCGCGACCGTACAAACCGGCATACTTACCTACAAAAGGCTGTCCATAAAAACGAGCGAACAGCTCCTCGTATGGATTTTCCCCCTCAAGGTAGGTGCCATCTCCGGAAATGAGATCTCCCGTATGGATCACACAGTTTGGAGCCCATCCGAGCACCATATTAGCCACATCCTGGGCAGGAATTGTAATCCCGTCCTTGATATCGTTGTCCGCGGTGTTTCCTACGACAGCGATCGTAATCGTGCACGGGTCGACATCGCATACTAGCTCCCGAGCACGGCGGCGCATGACGTACAGGCTATTAGCAGTTCCGATGACCGGAGAGGTGGCCTCGTCCTTGTCTACTCCTGAGAGATTTGGCTGATGGACGAGATTCGCAGCTGCGTCGATGTTGCCGGCGGTCGTGTGAATTCGCTCGTACCCAGGGCCTGTACGGATCTGACCAAACTCCGCACGGAAATTCTCACCATCTACCACGAACTTCTCAGCCCCCTGAGTATCGGGGGCAGTGGTAGTTAGCAGCCCTTTTGCGGGGGCTTTTACGGTCACCGTCGCTGGGTTCGATCTACGCATACCATTCTAGAATCACCACCCCCGGGGTTCCGAGAGTGGACGCAACTGTGCCGTTCGTACCATATCCTTTCAGATACGGAAAGCCCCAACCGAGGTTGACGTCTGGAAAGTCAATCGAAGGGCTCTGAAAGGCTCCAGAATCGATATATTTTGATCCGTCTGCGGACGCCAGTCTGGATGGGGATCCGTTTGTCTCTCCAACCCAGATGTGCAAGATCGACCCAGGTGTCGTGGCAAACGCCACCTCGCGCTGCCGCGACGGAGTGTACCCCGACAGATAATCGATACCCGCGCCGACCAGAATCGCCTTTACCCGGTACACCCCTTGAGGGACTACAAACTCGAATTTGTGGAACTGGAAAAACTCAGTCAGATACCCAGTGTTATCGAATTCACCGAGAGGTGAATTGTCGACACTGTACACAGCCACCGCTGAGCTCGTCTCGTTATCGACCGACGAAATCTTCGACGCGTTCGCGTGAAACACAGCTCTGAAAACTCGAGCCGTAGTGTCTTCTGACACATCCTCCACCCTCGTGAACAATCCCTTCGTGTTGACTGTCATTTTCCCGCCAGTCCCGACGGGAGAAGGCGTCAGGGATTTCAGGCTCGCAACCGGTATTGATTGAGGCCAGAGAGACCCCTCTTCCGTCAGAAAACTCCGGTCGAAAAAATCTTGAATCCTCCCCTTCAAATCGCGCAATACCGACGCCAACTGAACCCCAGACGGAGCACGCACATAGTCGTTGTCCGTCGGAGTGGTCGCCTTAAAATCACGTCCTAGAAGCGCCATGAGTATCCTTTAAATAAGCCACTCCAAAATGACAATACCGTCATCACCCGGCACCGTAGCATCACCACCCTTCCCATACGGTTTTCCCGCGGCGCCCGGGATATAGCTGCCAGACAACCCGCCAGTGGTCGAGGTGGCTCCAGCACCTCCTGGACACCTCAAAATAGTGAGTGTACCGGAGGATGTACCTGTGTCGGAACCGCCAACACCGCCAGCACCACCAGAACCGGGCTCTCCGCGATCCGCCTCGGCCAAAAGAGACCCGACATCGACCTTGGACTTACCTCCTGCTGAACCAGCGCCGCCTCCTTCGCCGACATAAATGGCAATCGAAGACGACGGTGTTACTGGAAACGTAGTCTCAAGATGCTCGGCGCCACCGCCACCACCGCCGGCTGAAGTATGGCCGCCCCCTCCGCCTCCGACAATGATCGCTTTGATGCGCCGAACCCCCGCTGGTATCACAAAAGCAAACGCGTACTGAGAACTTCCATTTACAGTACCGGTGAGCGTGTCGAGACCCGAGGGGGTGTCGAAAGACGCTGTACCGTCGGCCATAAATATTGCCCGGTAGATGTCCGCACTCTGCTGTATGACAGGATTCGTCCCCGCAGTAGCGATTCCCTTCTCATTGACTGTCACCGATCGATACGTGCCAGGAGTCACTCCGGAATCCTGCAACGCCCCAGACGAAACCACGTTGTCCTTGAACTCACCCGTCTCGAGGTCAAACAGCACCTCACAAAATGCTTTAAGCCTACCCTTTATATCTCGGATGGCTGCGGCACCTCGCTTGACTAGCGAAGTGTCAGAAGGCTGAGACCGATCGAAATCATTGCCGAGTTTTCCTGCCATACAAATTATCCTCCCATGCGCAGTGAACGACCACTGAACTGTTTTTCTGCATCAGACAACCCTGCCTCGCGAGCAAACAACATCGCCTGACTGCGCCACTCGTTAGACATCACAAAATCGTTTGTACTCCTGAACGCGAGTGCAAACAACTCGGCTTCCACAAGATCAGGATAGCTTAGCAGAAGCTCATTCGTATCGGTGTCCTGGACCAGCCGGTCAGGATAGGCCCTGTATGACACAGTGTAAGTGGCCGAACTGTCCTCCGGACCTACTCGGTAAAGTCGCTGTTCACCGTCCCCGGACGGGAGCAGATAAACTTGGACAAGGCCGGGAGAACTCGGCAGTGCACCGGTGGCCTCACGAGCTTTACCCACCTCGTACGACACGACCTCGACAGGGTAACTTCCGGTGCCGTCGCTGACTGTGACTGGGGCCTTCTCGTTTGTCAGACACCGAAAATCAGACGGAAGCTGTGCGCTTGACTCACCTGCGTCTATGACAACGGTGGCGTGCCTACGTTTGAGATTGGAAAACTTGCCGTAGTCGACGATACGCCGCACCGTCCGGTTGATCCACTCATCGTACTCAGAAGTGAAGTCCCGTCTCATGACCGTTCGGTCAAGGGCGTCTTTCAAAGATTTTAGCGTTGTCGCCATAAGCAAAAAGGGTGACTAGCCGGAACTAACCGACACGTCACCCGTGTTAATTCGAAAACCAAAAAACGCTCGGCGGGTCTAGTTGTCCGAAGTGCCACTGGACGTCGCGGAGCTCGCGGGCGCGTTTTTCGGCATATTTGCGCTGTCAATAGCCTCGATGCTCTTCTTGGGGGGCATACCTCCGTGAAGCGGGACGAGTTTCTTGAAGTCAACACCGCTCTTAACCGACACTTTATCGACGTTTTTCATGTTTCATTCCTGTCCAAATATTCTTCGTTCGGGCCTGTTGATCGAGTAGGCCTTTAACTCGTCGGCAATCGCTTTGTTCTTGGTCTGAAAGGTGCCGAACCCTTCGTACCCTCCACCTTGTCTGAGTGGTCTATGCCACACGATTTTGTTACCACTAGGAAGGACATCATCCTCCCACGGAGACTGGTTTTTTGCGAATCTGTACCAGACCCCCTCGACGTCCTTTGGTCTGTCCATCGCCTGCGATGGCTCGACCGCTGGCACGACTTTAGAAAGTGTTGACATCCTGGTGACCACCTATCACGAGACAGCCACCAGGACAAGTATAAACCCTTAGGTGATTTTGCTAAAATCGTACGCGTACCCGAAGGCCTGGGCGAACTTGAGCTTAAGTCCGTACTTAGCCCGGAACTGCTCTCGGTAAGCATCTGCACCGGGCGTTTGGACATTGGGTTCAAGGAACATGGGCTCCATGACTTTCTGTACGATCATCGACAGATCCAGGACGAAAGCCCAATCGTTGTACTCGACAATTTCTTTGAACAGCGGATGAAACGCTAGATCCAGCGCACCAAATGGCGTGTTGATCGTGGTAATGTTCATTCCGAAGACATTCTCAGAACCGGTGATGCGGAAACCGTTACTTCCGGAATTCGCATAGTTCGAGATAGCAGCGTACGCCTTGGGTCCAGCAAACATGATCTTGGATTCAGATCCATAAGTCATGAAGGACTGCAACCATGTCATGACGTTGGCCAGGGCTGTGCCAGCACCGCCACCGCCGTTGAGAACCTGCTCCGGGGACGCAGTAATCGCGTCGACCGCAGATTTCACACCGCCGGTAAAGTAGATGTTTCCATTCGAGCCAGTTTTAATGACCGGCTTGCCGAGGAAGTACGCCAACTCAATGTCGCGACTAATACGCTCAAGCGCTTGGATCCGTCGTTCCTTAAGAGGTCCGTCGATATCCGTGCGGAGCTTCGTACCCTTGAACGCGTTGGTGAGATTGACCGAAGAATTGAACGTCTGAACGTAATTCGTGAGGGTGGTAGCGGTTTCGAAGACTGCGAGAGACGGATCAGCACCTTCGTCCTTGCCCATAGTCACGACAACCCACTGATCGTTGTCGTTAACAGCCGCTGCGGTACCGTCAAATCCGCGCTCGACGGTCGCTGTCATCAACGAAGAACTCGTCGGAGTTGCCACGGTGACGCGCACTTTTTCACCAGTTCGAACATTCAAAAGAATGACGCCGGGTTGCACAATTCCGTATACGGACAGAGGAACCGCGGCATTATCGTCGAATGTCATCGACGTAGCACCGATGAGAGCGGACGCCTGTGCATAGACCACCCGAGTCACAGGATCGCGTTCGAACCAGTTGAAAGTCGGATTTTCCGCCGGTTCGTTACTGAGCCTGGACATAAGTCCAAACAAGGTTGTGCCGACGTTCAAGCCGCGAGAGTTTCGAACCAAAATTCCCTGCGCGTATTCGCTGACGAGTTCGTTTGTGCTCGTCCCGTTTGTAAGAGACAATAGTCCACCAATAGCTGCCATAGAAGTCCTCCTTAGAGATCCGTCAGAATTGACAGACCTTTTCTTGCCACAAAGACTAACCCCTCAAACAGTCTCCTGTTCAAGGGGTTTTTAGGTTCTATAATAAATGTCACCAAAAACTAACCGGATGCCAGAGAATTAGCCACGTTCTTGTGCCAGTTTCGCGCCTCGTCTCCCCTGACAGGGCTCGACATAGGCGAATTGGCAGACAGCGGTCTGACCTTAGGAGGTACAGGCTTAGGTGGAACATCAGTCGGCTTGTCCGTCTGTACAGGGTCTACTGGAGCGGGTGCTGCAGAGGCTGCTTTCGCCTGCTCTCGGTACTCTTTCCAGGTACCCTTATAGGTCGGATTCCATCGACGAAACTCCTGGTCGTTGATGATCTCAGTCTGACGAGCAACCTCAGCTAAAAACTGAACACGAGTCATTTTGGCAATCTCTTGCGGATACTGAGACAGCAGCATCTCACCGATCTCTCGAGCTCGGTCGATATCATCTGCGAGATGCGGAAACGTAGACGTGAACTGCGCCGCCGCGGCGTGTCGCTCGATCTGCTCGAAATTGGTCTGGATTGGGCGCACAGCATCGGACAACGCACTCAGCACTGGATTTACATCAGCGAATATCGTCTTGCGGGCCTCGAGAACCGCCCGACCCACTGCTCGTGCGATATGGGTCGTCAGAACTTCCGCCCCTTTTTTGTCCCCGAGTGCAATCGCCTCCATGTCCCCCTCTGGAATGACCAATGCAGAAAGAACTTCCTTTGAGAGTTCCTCGACAAAAGCTCCTTCGCGCTGGGAGATCTCCTCCGCTGTCGGGGGTTTGGCCGCAGGAGCCTCTGCGGCAGGAGGTGTCTTCGGGGGATCCTGACGAGGTGCCAAAAGCTCGGCCAACTGAGCCTCTGTGTACTCCTTCCCGCCTATCTTAATCTTCGCAGGCTCTGCTGGAGCAGCCGGTTTAGCAGCCTCCGGCTTCGGTGAATCAGGAGCCTTCGGAGGATCTACTGCGGGTGGCTTCGACTTAGCAGCCTCTGGCGGTTTAACACCTGCCGACTCTCGGTCGAGCCCGGTCTTAGACTGGGGCTGCTTTCCAGCCACCTTCACACTCTCTTCAGCTACTGTGGCGCCAACATCCTCACCAAATACAGACTTGGCTGACACACCCTGACCTTCTGGAATGGTCGGGGTAGGCGGCGTCGCTGATGCTGGGTCAACTACCACACTTCCGTTCGTCTCGTCGCTCATACATTTTCCTGATTTCGTCGGAGTCCTTCGAATGTAACAATTCTAGGGCGTTCCTCAGTCCCGCAATGAATCCCTGTTTCTGCACCAAGTTTTCCGGGGTTACTACCTCCAGTTCTTGTCGCATCTTCAGGATCCTATCGTTAAGCGCATCATGCAATATAGCTTGCATTGGGTTGCCTCGAAAGACGTCCCATTGATACGCTTCTATCTCCGGGGAAATGTAGACGTTAGACACAGCTTATCTCGGGAAAATTCCACTACAAGTTGCCCGGGCGAATCTCAGGAGGTCCTGCACTCGCCAAGGCTGGCAGATCGACCGTAGGCAGCGTCGGAACAGCTGGAGATGGTCCAGGTGGCTGAGGCATTCCAGGAGCCCCCATGGGGCCGACTTGTGGAATAATACCTGTCTGAGCAGACACCATACCCTGGACCGCTTGACCGCCGGACATGTCGTCGTAGACGAACCGATCCGTGTCGACACCCGACGCCTTGGCGGTCGCAAACAAAATCTTCCGCGGATCGAGGTTACCCGGAGCAGGAGCAAACGCCTGGGGAAATACTGCAGCAGCTTCGAGAAGCCTCGAGAGTGCCGCGACCTTCTTGGAATCCGTCCCAGGAAGAGTGCCGTCATGCGCAATGAAATCGAACTCTCCTTGGATCGTGTCAGACGAAATCGTCAGCGACGTCTGTCCTCCAAGCGCAACAGGAGAGGACATCGGGTCAGGGAAATACCTGACAACCTGATGCTGTTCCAGGAATTGCTGGTACAGAGTGACAAATTGCTTCGTCTGATTGACGAGGGCTTGAACCGAAATGAGCCGAGCCACATTGCTCATACGGCCGGCAGCCATTTGCTGTGTACCGGCGAACTCAGTGGCCGATCCCGCGGGATCCGCGGACGAACCCTGCATGAAATTGTTTGCCCCAGTTACGGTGTCCGCATACTTGACGAACGACTGCATTTCGTCCTGGAAGTTCTCAGTGAGATCCTTGATAGGTACTTGCTGAATTATGTCGCTGATCCTGGATCCACTCGCGCTCCGCTTGAGGAGAATGATCTTCCCCTCTTTGTCGGGATCCATGAAATCCTCAATGTCTACCTTTTCAGGATCGACAATAAACACGTTGCCAACGGTACGTTGAAGCGCTTCTTGGTGGCGATCCTTCAAGTAATCGACATGCGTCTGCAAACCGTAAAGCATCAGCGCCCACCCAGGCGAAAACGGAGTGTGTCCGTTGGGGCGAGCCTCTCCAACCGAGTACGGGTACATCCCGTGGGCGTTCGTCGACTCGTTCATTGCCAAAACCTGATCACCGGCAACGACGAACTGCCAAACAACCGCTTCGTCACTATCGTAGATGTCGTGGTCCTTCGCAGCCATACGAACCCACATCTCGACACAGTTAACCACCCCCTTATCCTTGGAATTTGCGACGTCTAGAGCCTGCGGAGACCCGCTCTGGCCTCGCTCAAACGCCGTCCTCGATATCTTCTGATCTGCAGTTCCTGGGGCGGGAGACGCAGCCGACACGAGACCCGTGATTCCAGAAGAATCGGTGGTTCTCTTGTCCTTCAGCTGCTCCACAGCATATGGGAGTAGATAGCTCGGATCGTCGACAGGCAGTTTGGACCGCCGTTCCAACTCAACAAGCGGCAGCTTGAATCGATGACCGCAATACCGACCCTGCTGCATCCTCCACAAGGGAACCGTCGGATCGTGACACCAGTCGTACGGAGAAACCAGCTCCGCAGCTGCGTACCCTCCAACGACAGAATTCGTGGTTCGTGGCGCCCAATAGGTCTGACCTGGGGTGCCATCCTCTGCGTCATCGTCAGTAACCTCTACCATCTCGACTTTCGGTCGAAATATTGGCCGCCAACAATTATAGAATATCCCGCGGTTGAACGTGATAGCGTCCTGTACAAATAGGTAGCCTAAACTGTATGTAGGCTGCTGCTCATCGCCCCACCGAAGTAATGAGTTCAAGTGCTCCGCCGGCACTTCGTCCTCACTACCTCGACCAACAACTCGGTGAGGTGAATCGGACCCGTAAAGCATCTGTGTGACGAACGTGGTCATCGTCGTGATCTGTGTTGCCGTCATGGGCAGCACAAACCGCTTCGGATGACCCCGCTCAAGCTGCTTAAAATCCTTTTGCGTCAGTGGGGCGTACGCGTGAAGCATATCCGACGCGACGTCATACTCGCCTGCCCAAGCAGAGACCGCATTGAACCCAGCCGTCGCATAATCCGCGACCATCCGGGTCAACTTTTCACGAAACGCCTTGTCCTTCTCTAGACGTCGAGCGAGCTTGATATCCATGGTTAGAACCCGGGTGGCTGACCGCCCTGCCCCTTAGGCTTCGGTACCGATACGATACGGACAACAGGACCCATCGAGCCGTCCGGATTCATGACACGGAGCAGCACTGTGCCGTCGCTCTGCGTCTCGGCCTTGAACTCAGGGGGTGCTTGTCCACCAGGAGGTCCAGAAGGACCCATCCCAGGCGGAACCATAGCTCCCATAGGTGGACCCGATGGCTGTGGCGGTGCAGGCATGCCTCCACCAGCTGCGGGTCCTGCGGCAGACCCTGGCATCGTGAGTCCGCCTCGAGATAGGTAGTCAAGCGGATTCATAGGATCGTATCCATCCCCATTTTAGGTGCGGTCATCTTCGAACGGCCGCGAGAAAGTTTTGACCGGTTGTACCCGAGATTCTGCGGACCATCCGCCTCGCCTCCATCGTCGGGAAGATCCGCATCTAATTCGGGCTCCGTTGCATCCTCTGAGGAGGACGAAACCACGTCAAAAGATTGTCGACCATCGTCGCCCATCTCCCCCGCTTTGAGAGTCACTTCGTACGTCTTTCCAACCTCGCACGGACCGCCGACAAGGGTTGCGACTTGATCGGAGTCGAGAGAAAGTTGTTTCGGTGTACCAGCTGCTGGATCTGTCGTGATTGGTGCTGCCTCCATGAGATGAATCCTTGGCCCCCTGGGCTCAAATGTCAATAGTAACGCCTAGCGCGCGTCAATTTACGGAACGAGTCGTTCGCTAGCTTTCCAGTTAACTCCACGGAATCGGCCCCCATCTCGGCTTGCAGAAGCTTCAGCGCGTTAAATTTGGCGTACCGGGACGCGTCAGCGGGGTGGTCATAATTGCCCCCGGGCTCACCCTTCAATGGCTCGTCAGAACCGAAGCCCGGCTCTCCCGTGCTCGGGTATCGGTATCCGCCTACACTCGCTTGATACAGCTTCGGGCATGTGTCCTTGTCGATCCGGTAGACATGCCGCCCGAATTGATCCCGTTTCTCCAAAAGTCGATTGTACAGCGCGATCGACTCCTGCAAGCCCGCGCGCCTGAACCCAGGGAAAAATTTGTACGTCGACAGAACAGATAACGATCGGCCGGTGTCCTTCCTCGCGTCGCCTGCCGGGTCACAGAAATCGAGGATACCTGCGCAGATCGACCTGTCGTTGTGATACGGGAACACGGTGCTCGTCACATCCTGGACACTGCGACACTGTCGCTCGGTGTCCGACATAATCGCGAAATGCTCGTAGAGATCCCACCAGTACTCGATGCCATTCTCTTCCCAATACGCACTCCAGATCACGCAGTTAGTGGTTCCGAAGTCCCACCCGCGCACTAAATAGGCGCCGATCGGAAACTCGAGGCCGGAGAAAACGTGCTCCTGGTTGAATGCCCACAGAACGGGGTCACCGTCGAAGGCATCAGCGTACTTTCCCTCGACCATCCGCGCGTACATCGCTGGGTTTTTGGAATACGTCCGCTTGAGAATGTTGACATAATTCGGAGGAAGATTCGACGCGTTTTCCTCCGTGTGAATATGCCAGAAACGCACCTCCATGCCGTCTTGTGCCTCTTCCTCTGCAACTGCTTCCTCCCATTTAGCAATCCAATGGCTTGGCGCCGGCGGATTCGAGTCGAGGATCATCGACATCTCTTTGACATACCCACGATCGTCGCAAACATCAGGATCTGGCGACTTCCACCGGAGACAGTTAACCGCCATGTCGACGTCATCTTTGTCGAATTGGTCGGCCTCGACAAAAATCAGCATTGAGCACTCAAATCCGCGGAACCGGCTCGCTCGATGTGACGTCGTGGGTACACCTGAGAAAAGGATGAACGAACACAGAGAGTTGCCAGTAGTCTCAAGCCACGCCTGTACCTGGGCCTTGTTTGGGTTCGTCTGCTTGAATTTTTTGAACTCCTCAAATGCCATTCTGCTCGGAATCCTATACATTCGGCCGCCCTCAATCTTCTTGAAGAGACTGTCTCCTGTATCCCGGTAGGCTGTGCCAGACATGCCGAAGATTTGGTCAAACGTCTCACCGGTGGTGTCTGCGTTGGCTTTTTCCGTCTTACGCAAAATGTACACCCTAGCACCAGCGATAAACCACCCGTGTTTTAAAGCAGCCTCGACCGCGATGGCCGTTGTCTTCCCAGATCCACGACCACCGAGCAACACTCGGATCAATGCACGAGAATTGTGAAACTGTGTGATCGAGGGTCCTGGTTTGTACCAGTCCCTCTTAGCGTGCTTCGTCGCTGTCTTTCTGCTTTCTTCGATTGTAATCACGCTTCGATTGAATAGTGAGCCAGAGAGAATACGACGTGATCAACGGGACGGCGATGCCTCCGGCAATCAACGCTGCAATACGCAGCCACACCTCGACCCCGTCGAGCATAGACCCGGCAACAGCGAGTATGGAGGACGCTGAACCCGCTGTCCCCTTCAGCATTGTCGTAGATGTTGTTGTCATGTCCATGTCGTAGGATGTCCTGGACTGGGCAGAATGTCGAGGGATAGGGGGTGACAGCGATTTCATGTTGTTGAACTCTTGCGACATTTAAGGCACCTGTGATGGCGATGTGAACGTCTGGGTTGTCCTCCTAACATTCGTTATAGCCGAAAAATCATTCCGGAAGGAATAGTACTCTGACGGCTCAGAACGGTTGCCGAAAGTATCGAGGGCTTCAACACTTAATAAGTAAGGCACTCCGTTCGTAGCCCCGGATACAGTCGCAGAGGTTCCTGTCGTGTTGACCGTCAACATCGAATTTGTGTCTACCCCCCACTTCATTCGGTACCCGAGAAAATTCGACATGGCTACCATCGGCCAGGAAAATGTAGCCGAGAACTTCCCAGGACCCGAGAACAAGAAGCTGACAGACCTAACAGGACCCGGAGTCGGTATAACAGGAGGAACCCAGTACAATGGCTTACTCAGATCAGATTCTAATCCGGACGCCGAAACTGCGGTGACTTCAAATTTGTACTGAACACCAGAAACAAGGTTTGAGATCTTAGCCTGTGGTATACTCGAAGGCGTCACAGAAATGTTAGTCGGCCCGGTCGTATATACTCGGTACCCGGACAACACAGGCCAGTCGGCATTGGTAGTCCATCCGATTGTGAAGTCGGCAGACAGTGCTGATACCGTGAGCAATCCGAATGTGAACAGGTACTTCATGAAGCCTCGGGCTTTATCGAGTCAGCCAGCGACGTCCGCGCCAGCCAAAGGATTCGAAAAGTAATACGGGCCAGTTCAACTTTTTGTGCCGCAGTGGCCGAGCCCCAACTCTGGTCGATGGCGCGACCGTCCTGGAATAATTGTTTGAACGCGTCCATCTTATTGCGCTCGGCAGCGCCAGCCGCGGCCTCTGCAGCGGCATTAATTGCAGCAACAGCGGCGTAATGAGTATCGATGCGCAACTGGATTTCAACATCAGTCGCTTCTATCCAGCCAACTGGAATGGGATCGATGTCTTCAATCCGTCGACGCTGAGCTGGGTAATCACCTGGATACCCAAGTGGATTAGAAGTGGCTGAGTATGGGAGAATGATTGTTTTCATTATCAGTATTTTACGTACACATCTGAATAATCCACATAGAACTCTCGATAAAGAACGCCAAGGCTTTTCACCACCCCTGTCATGACATTTGAAAACCTCGTGTTCCCAGGAATGTTTGCTCCCGACTCGGTATGAACCAGCGTTCCGTCAATGTAGAACTTAACCTCAGTGGCACCAGCATTCACGTCAATCGTGAAAGTCACCCAGCTCGTTGTGGCAGCGGTGCTGGTATTGAATGTTGTAGTTGTACTATTGTTGGCAACTTTGCATTGCCAGTTTCCATAATTGACCGCTTGATCATTTTGGAACCATGCGCCATCCACAGGGGTTACTTGGTGATCGTACATCCCCACGTAAACCGTCAGATTTTCCGTACCATTGCCCAGAGTCGGAATCTTGATCTTGTGTGTGATGATTGTTCGACCAAATCCCAGTGCAAAATTGTTTGCGGAGCCTCGGTACTCATGCCGATATGAGTTCACAGCTGTACCTCCCATATATCTGACACCAATAGCTCCAGTTTGCGCAGGCAACGCTCCACTTGAGCCTGAGCTATTCAGGTTTGACCAATCGGTACCAGGAACACTCATCAAAAACTCTTCGCGCCAAATGTAATGCGTCGCCGGATTGACCCACTCAACTCCAGCAGGCCCATAGTACAACGTACTTCCAGACAACTGCGTAGGAGCCGGAAGTCTGGCCCAGCTCCCGCCCGTTCTGTGCAGCATATCACCATTCGCTGCGCTTCCGACTAAATCGAGCACCTGCGAGAGTGTGGCATCTTCCGGATCCCCAGTGCTCCCTGTGACACGGGCCTTGATCCTACTTGCCGCCATGTTGGCCATCTTGGCGTTGGTGACCGCGTCATTGGCGATGGTAGTGGCATTATCATTCTGTGCCGCCGTGACATCGCCAGTAAGTGCTGCACGCACAAACTTGGCTTGGCCGCCTGTAGCCCAATCGGCAGTGATAGATGTCGTGTCGGTAACTACTCGCTCCGCTGAGAGTCCAGCATCGGCTGTCTTCACCAAGTAATCGGCAGTTGACGGGGCGCCAGAACCTCCCGCCGCACCGTACGCTACCCAGCCTGTGTTTAGGCCGTTACCGGACTCCTTTACGTAGAATGTCGTGCTCGCACCGCCGTCTGTGCGGCGCCACGTAGACCCGATGTCAGCGGTGACAATCGATTCAGGGCTTCCCGACCCATAACTATCAAACCGTGTGGCCGATCCATACTGGAGCCCGCTTGCCGTTCGCAAATACCCACCGGCTGAAACCAATCCGCCGAACTCGTTCAGGTTGAGGTCTTGATTCGCCGATGTTCCGTCAGCCAGCGCAACGTAGATTGAATCACCGTCGATGTTCAGGCGACGATTGAGCGTCTGCCCGAAATTCAGATACAGGCTGGAATCTGACGCGGAATCTCCGCCGAAAACGTGAGGCAGAATCCCGTTCGTCGACTTAACCACCAATCGACCGTCTAGGCGCATATCCAGACGAGTAAGCCCGTCATCAATAGCCTTGATCAGCGAATGCTCACCGCTACCGACAGCCGTGGACGTACTCTCAATACTCAGTCCGGTGCTTCCTGCCGTGCCAGAAGCTTGATTCAGTGTGTACGCAACTTTTAACGGTTTGTCTGTACTACTGGTTCGCGTCGCGGAACTGAACAGCGTCGTATTTCCCGTCGGTCCCTGCATCTGGAACGACGGATCAGAAGACGATTCGCTTCCGAAATAAAACGAGTCGCCAAAATTGGAAATTCCGAATGTCTCACCTGTGTCGGACTTTATCTGGATGCCAAGTTTGTCTACGTTGATTGTTCGCCCCGCTGTCGCACCGCCAAAGCGACCCGTACCAGTGACAATGATGTTCGTTGTAACAGTTACCGTGTTGCTGGAAACTGTGAACACGGGCGGGTCGACATAGTTGTGCTTGTGGAAGGTGTGAGTATCTCGGACGAGAGTTAATGCGTTGGTTCCGTCGTAGTAGTTAATGAGCCGACCGTTCCAGTACTTACTGTCCATCATCGTATCGGCCATGCTCTTGCCCGACGTAACCCGAGTTCCGTTTATTGTGTCTACGTTAACATCGTAGAAATGCGTGCCCCATCCCTCTACGGATGTGTTGGACCACTTGAAGACGTATTCAGGTTTCTTTAGAGCGCCGGCAAGAATGGGTCCAATTCGCCCATCCTTAAACGTGATGGAACTAGGATAACCTGTTCCAGTTATGATCACGTCAGAAGAAGTACCTGTCGCGGACGCATTAGTCCGACCCCGCCCATCATCATTAGCATTCGACCCGTAAATAAGCGGCATGTCGATGAACACTGCCGGACTTCCAGTATTACATTCGATTTCGAGTCCGTGTAAAAAGCTAAAGTCGATTTGTAGTCGATCGATTTTAGTTAAATTAGGGTCAACAAGCTCGACACCAATTTGACGACTAAAATACACATCTACTTGGCTGAATCTATGCCCAGAGCCACCTGTTCCGACGTACATACCCGTTGTGCCACTCCAACCGACCAACACTTTATTAAGGGTTAAATCCCAGGTATCGTTCGCAACATAAATACCAAATCCATCGGACTCTATGACAGAACAATTACGAATGGTTATTTCGTTGGCCTCGATATTGATACCAGTAGTCTTAGCATTTACAACGGAAACGTACTCAATGGTTGACTCAATATATATGCCATAATTACTCACATTGATTCCGACTGAAGTTCCGCTAGTACTGGCTTTATTACCGTCAATCTGCATGTTTCGGAGTGTGCACTCTTGATCGATGGTGACGACATCCTGGTTCGTCAAACCGTCAGGTAACTTCAAAACGGAAGAACCTTCGTTGACGTTCTTCTGACCTTCCTGAGTCGCACCGAACACGGTAACAAACTCCGGAATGATCAGAGATCCTCGATATGTCCCGGGTGGGAAATACAGCATGCCAGATTTCCCGGGCAGGAAATAGGCTTCGTCAGCAGCTTGCTGAATCCTTACCGTATCATCTGTCACGCCGTCACCTTTAGCGCCGAATTCTTTCACGCTGATGATGCCACCGTTGATGATACGTATAATCCGGCCGGAACCTCCAGTTGGTTTGATGACCATTCCGTAGTTAGTGGTCGACGACGACAAAGCGTCGTAATAAAATGGACCCCCGCCACCGTCATTTGGTGCGTAGTATCCCATCAAAAAGAAATTGGTCGACCCGGTCATCGAGGCAGTGACCATTTCATCCATTGTTGCGAATGTTCGCATGTCAGAAACACTGCCACCGCCAGACTGCGCCTGGAACACGAACTTCTTCGCCGTCCCGTCGTATGCCAGAACATGGTCATCGGTCGACGGAATCGCATCAACGAATACGCCATACATGATCCGAGTTCCGTCATGGTAACTCAGCACAGATTGCGTAATGTTCGCATCAGGACCATCCGTGTCGATCTTCAGAGTTCCTGACGATGCCGTTACAGCCGCGGTCGTCGCCGGAATTTTGAGCTTCCTGCTTGCAGTGACATCGGTCGCAATGACTGTCTGACCCCTTGCAACAAAGGAACCGAGAAAAAGCAAAAGTAGAAAAAACTTGTTCATTAGTTTATCCCGTTCGGGGCTGACAGCACTTCAACGTGATCCAAATCCAACCGCACACTAGTTGACGGAGATGACCCCCGTTTTACAAACTGAATTTGAGGGATCAAAGGAACAGTCGGCCCAGGAAGATTCGTTGTGACATTTCCCTCGTCGGCGCTCGTGCGCGGGTTGCGATAGGCTCGGAATTGGTCCCCCGTATTATTCAAGATCAGCTCCACCTCGTACCATTGATTAGCCTCGAATCGCGCGGCCGAAATGAAAGTGCCCGTCGTTTGAACAGCACTCGCGCGACCGATAATATACACGCGATCGTCGGAAAATGTACTGAACCGATGTTCAATGTAACACCCGTTGTCCGGGGTGTTCTGCGGAGCAGCACTCATGTCATCGAACCAACCGATACGCATGATCTCGTAGTCGGTCGCCGCCGTCGCCGTCGACGTCATCAGGAACCGGCACTTGATTCGATGAACTCCAGACCCGAGATAAACATGAGAATTGGCATGCTGGAGCATGGTAGCGTTGAATTCAGTCGTACCACTGCTCAACCGGAGCACGCCACTCGCATTCGTGTACGTGCTGAGAAACGTGACGTCTGGTGGGGTCAGATAAGTGTACGTATTGTACGGAATCACACCGTCTCCGAAGTGCACCGACGAATGATATCGACGCGACGCAGACAACTGACGGTCATCGTACCCGTACCACGATGGTGAGTTGGTCCAGTAAGTAACATCGGATTCCTCCATATGGTCCACTTGGATCCGCTGTGCACCCGCCGCCGTGTCAATGTAACGCAGAAGTTTATAAGTCGGATCAGCATTCTCATTCAAGCGTTCGATGGTCACATTCTGCATGGTGACAGCCGCCCGAGGATTACCGTCGAAATAAAACATCGCTTGGCGCGTCACGTACCCCCAATTGGCCCGGATGTCCATGAAATGGGCGTTGTTGATACTGGTCAGACCGCCGGCTTGCTCAATCCACCAACGACTTGACCTCCACAAGATGCCGGCCGAGTCCGCCGTGTTGGCTACATCCGCGCCAGAATTCGCTGTCGTGAACGTGTTTTCGTCGACCACCGTAACAGTGCCTTGACCGTTGAACGTCGCGTCTGTGAACGCGCTGCGTCCGATCGTCTGCCCAGTGACATACCCGTGAGGAGTAGTTGTCCGGATCGTCGCGACATTCGCGGTTCTGCTCCGGTACTGAGAATAGTTGTCCGGAAAATCGATTCCTTCGACGTGTAGGCCGGTGAAGGCAATCTCAGCCTGATTCAAGTCGAACATTGTTTTCTTGAAAGCAGACCACTCGACATTCAACCGGTTGAAAGTCTCGTTGTGAATGAACTCCCGGAACCTGAGCGCACCCATTGCGGTCTGGTTGGTGTAATTTCCCGCAGCCGATTTGAAATACAGATTGTCCCAGGAACTGCCGGAGCCACCGGCTAGGTCGAGCGCCCAGTCTCCGTATCGGCAATCGATGTTGCGAATGTCGCAATTGAAAAGGCGAGCTTGTCCTCGTGTCGTGTACGCCGCATCGTCGATGTTCTGGAGAAATCCGGAGCCATAGTTTGCAGACACATTCTTGATCGTCATGAAAGTGCCCCAACCGTAGATTCGAAAGACATAGGCGTTCGTATTTTGCTGTGGCTGCGACGTGATGTCGTCCAATCCCCAACCGTTCATCGGCTTGATGTACACGCCGAGGTTTTCAATCACAATCCGAGTCGGATCAATCAACGTGAGAAACGGCACATTCGTGGCGTTCAGATACATGATGGCACCACCCCCAATCGTGTCGGGATTTCGGTTACCAAAATCAATACCGGCCGCAAAGTTATTAGACACCGTCAACGTCGCCGTAGTTTGATAATTTCCTGGATCTGCCCTAAACTGCCATCCTGTCGTCAGACAGTAATTCAAAGCCTGTTGGAAATACACAGTGTCGTCCTGGCCAGTGCCTGCCCCTGAATTGTAGTTCCCCTTAGCCCCGTACATCTTCGGGGAGATGTACCCCTCGATGACCCTGATAATTCGTCCAGACGTTGTGCTGGGCTTAATGTACGTCCCGTAATTGGTCGTCGCCGAGGATGAGGCATCGTAGTAGAACCGGCCGCCACCGCCGTCGTTAGGCGCATAATAGCCCATCAGGTAGAAGTTCGTCGATATGGTCATCGGAGCCGTTACCATGTCGTTCATGGTCTCGAAAGTGCGAATGAACCCGGTGTCGAGCTTCATTACGGTTCCCGTTCCAGAAACAATCACGTCTCCATAATCTCCATCAATAAGCGATCCGCCGCCTCCACCACCAGGAGCACCCGTGGCAATCCAGCCAGTACTCGTCGATCCTCCAGACTCCTTGATGTAGAACGTCGCGTTTGCGCTGCCGTTTTTCCGGCGGTACGTCGACCCAACTGGAGCGGCAATCACGCCTTCCGGAGAACCGTTCCCAGTGAGCTCCATATTCCCGTTGGCGTCCGTGAACCGAAGGCGCGCTGCATCCGGAATGATGATGTTGCCAGATCCGTCGATGTTGAAATGGTTGGTGCCGCCGAGCTGCCCTTTGCTGCCAGTGTAGACGCGGAAGTCAGTGGCCGTTTCTGCAGCATTATCACCACCGCCGATCCAAATGCGATTATTCGCTTGTTGGGCATTACCCCAAAGAGTCAGAAACCGTGGATTGGCGTTTGTGTAACCTTGTGTCAGAATTCGCCACTCTTTCGTCGCAAGATCGGTTCGGCCATCGCCTGTAGAAGAATCAGCGCCCCAGTAATGGAATATACCTCTGGAATCCGTGGCGTTGAACGCATGTCCATAAATGGTAAATTTGGCCTGGGCTAAATTGGTTCCGAAATAGGCGTTCCCTTGTGCCCACACATTCGTGTTCAAATACGTGTAATTCTTTGCCGTCAGGACACCGTCGACATTAACCGTACTGTCAAAATCAGCAGCACCGACCGAATTGAAAGTGCTTGCTGCCCGTAATGGTATTTCAGCTGAGACCAGCGCTGGCTCATAGGTAATGTTAGTCACACCACCAACAGATGTAGCTAGTTTTGAGTTTGAAAGCCGAAGATTTGCAATAGGCGGAAACGAAGTCGTTGTTGTCGAAAATAGATTCGTCGCTCCGCTGAAAGTGTACAGAGAGTCGACAGATATCCGATGCGCAACCGGAGCATTGAACACAGCGTTGTAATAACGAACCGAGCCGAATTGCAACACCTCCAAGTTCTCGATATCCGAAGCACTGTTGGCCCCAAAAACATCGATTGCATAGAACGGATTCGATGCTGGAGGACCAACCAACGAATACAACGAACTATTCATGTTCCGAATTACAACATGATCGAAATGACTCTGCGCTTTTTCCACTGATGTATTTCCGCCACCAAATAGAATACCGGCACCGTTCGATCCGTCGATGTGTAACGCACCGACCTTTGTCTCTAAACAGTCTTTCACGAACAACGCGTTGACATTGTTGTCCAGAGAAATCATTTCCATGTTGCCAGCCGAAGGCAATCCATAGATACCCCACAGATTCTTTCTGTAAGCCGTATTCTCTAGTACCAACGTCTCAGTCGTTCCTGTATTGCTTCTAGAATAGTAACCCTGGATGAACATGTTACTAAATATGTCATCTCGATTATCCCCAGGAAACGCTCCCGCAATACCAGCAAAAGAACACGCGCCAATCCATGAATCCTCAATTGTGTTTGCCAGCACGTTACCTAGCCGGATCCCAGTATGCCAGTGCCACATCTGCACGTTCTTGATCCTTAACTTGGTCACCAGCTTGCCAACCGAATCAGAATAGACATTGATGCCGTTGTAACCGGCCTTAGATGAATCAATCCCCGTCGTTGTCTTAAAACTGGCAGTTTCGGTAGTGACTTCCGCAAAGCAGACCTTAAATCCAGACGTCAAAAGGTAAGACGAATTTGTTACCGTCGCATACGTGTCAGTAAATGGCATCAGATCGATAGCACCAGTGCCAGTGTCACGATTAACCACCAGTCCCGCACCCGCGTACTTGTTCTCAGAAGTGAAGAAAAACGCGTACCCATAGTAAGGCCATGTCCCAGGCGAAGCGGGAGCTGTTGGCCATACACCGGATCCGGCATTGACGGTGAAATTGGTTCGAGTAGTAGCCGCTGTAACTGTGAAAGGATTCTTGAGGTTGTCTTCACGATTACCAACGAACGCCAAATTGCTGATTTCAATTTGAGTGAGATGGTCCGCATTGACCAGAAAACAGTCGTTGGTTGCCCCTATCTTCTGGGTAATACGAGCACCCATCTGCTGACTACCGAGCCCATGAAGATTTGGCGCAGATATTCCTCGCTGACTGGCTCTCTTAATCGTTACAGACGAGATCAGATAGTTGCCACTCGGGTACTGGACACCGACGACAGGGACCTGGGCCTCCGCGAAATCGATCGCCGATTGAATCGCCAGAGTGTCGTCTGCGGTCGCGTCACCCTTTGCGCCAAACCGCTTCGCGTTGATCTGTCCGTCCGGAAAGATCGCCAGCCAACGACCATCTGAATTGTTGGGCTTTAAGATCGACCCGAGATTTGTCGCCGAAGATCGCGTACCATCAAAATAGAACTCACCACCTCCACCGTCGTTGGCTGCATAAAACCCCAGCACGATTGCATTCGTGTGGACGTCTTTCGCGGGCGCCGCCAGCAGTTCAGCAATCGTGTTGAACGACTTGACGAACCGCTGTGCCGACAATTCGAACGTCGAGAGCAGAAGAACCAACCAAAGAAGTGTGAACCTTTTCATCGATATTTCTTCCAGTAGCCGCGATGGGCCGGCAGCGCCACCCCCCAGTCATCTGGGATGATGTCTGTCATTGGCCCGTCCACCGCAACACCCGTGGGGTCGGACTCCCATCGGTAATCGCCACCATAACCGTCGTACGCAGACACGTTGCCGATCAAATGGCAGATTTTGTTGGTGCTCGAGGAGGGGATCTCTCGCATCAGGGCAAGGGTGTCCGCCACGAAGAAACCGGCGACCGACCCGAGCTGAACCAATGAGGCAACTTCTGCCAGAGCGTCCCACAAACGCTCCTCCATGTTCGTGAACTGATCCGTCGCCTGGGGCTCGACGTCGGAGTCGTTTAGGACATCAGCCAAATGCTCCAGGGACTCCCGGAACTTTTCGTAGCGGGAATAGAGCTTCAGCTGTGCAGGATCATCCTGTGGTGGTGTATACGCTCCTGGCATGACCAAATCCTCCTCTGAGGGTTAATCCTTGTCCCGGGTGTTCCTGAGGTCAAACAAAAAGAGGGACCCGCCCGGTATAGACGGGCAAGTCCCTCCCACTCATTCTGTCCTAAGCACCCGGCGTCTTTACGCCCGCAAAAAGAGGGTCCCCCAGGCAAATAGAGGACCCTCCAACAACACTATGAACTCACTGACTGTCCGGAGTCTGTCGCTTCTGGATCGCCGAACCCATCAACAACTTGACAGGGCAAAACTACAGAAAGAGCCGATTTGGTCAATACAAAAAACTAGGGCTTCTTTTTGCCAAGGTACCGGGTCCACCCGCCCAAACGGACCCCGGCCCACATCAAGTATCGGACGGCAAGCCACGTTCCAGACGCCTTCATCGCCTCGAGGAAGACCGCGTCGGCGATCTTTCGATCGTACCGGAGGGAGTACAGGAGGTCGTGAACGACCGAGGCTGGGGTGTAGCTGCCGTCCGGCGGAATCACAGGCCACAGAATACGAGGGGCTGACGCGAGGTTGGTCACGTAGCCCTTCTCGACGATGAGCGTGCCGACCCCGGGGATGGCAGACATGTAGACGAGGTTCTCCATCACCTCCCATGTTCTCCACCCTTTCTTCTTGCCGACGAATTCATTCCAAAACCCGGGCGCTTCCACAACGGTCTTCATAGGGTCGACGGTGACACGCCACTCACAGAAATGCAACCAGGATGAATTTGTGGGCAGCGCGTTAAAGGGCAATTTCCCAATTTTGAGAAGCTCGGCCTTCCGCCAGCCACCGCCGCGGAGCCCCTTGTATTCCACGCCCATGACCCACATCGGGTTGGTCCTGGCCGGGTGGTTAATCGGGAGAGTGGTGGGGTTCATTTTTATGTTTGTTATCTCCCGGCAGTTCGCACAACCGAATACCGTACACTTTTGCCACTAACTCAAGGGTAGACCGAACACCCATCACACGGTGGATTCTCGCAATTTGCCCTTGAACAGTGGTCGAGGATGTCCCCAGCAGATCCGCGATCTCCTTTGCCCGCATCCCTCGCAGGAGGCCCTCAAGGACCTGGATCCTCCGGCAGGTTAAACCCCTTAGGTTTGCCGTACATCTTGACAGATCTTGCGTGGTTCTGGCGTCTCCAGTGAAATAGACGCGCCGCGCGTTCAGACTGTTGCTCTTCATGCTGTTGTTTGTCCTTTTCATCGAGACAGATTCTCTTCCAATACTCGATATCGTCGAATCTTGGTATCCGTTTAAGTGGGACTCCGACCACGCCCGACGGGGGTTCTTCCAGCCCAAGGATCCAGTTGGCTGACACCCCGATCCGCTGGCAGATATGCATCAGCTGAAGCAGGGTGATTCCCGTGCGCGTCTTCGTCGGCGGCAGGAAAAGGTAGGCATCGAAGTTGTCCAGCCCCTGGGTGACGTGGGTCATCGTGTATCGCATCAAAGCAATCACGTACCGAAGCCTGTACTGGGCACAGAGGGACTCCCTGTACCGGTCCACGTTGATTTTGTTGACCTGCCGGGTTGCCTTCTCGGCCAACGCTTTGTAAATGTCACTGCTCATTGTGCAGGGGGTGATCAATCAGGTACTGCTCCATTTCAGCTGCCGATGCGAGCCGAACAAATAGTCTCCCCGCCGGGTACGGCAGTGTGACCTCCGATTGCTTGCCACTGACGAGCCAACCGAGATAGCGACACGTTGTTTGGATGCTGGAGCCAAACGCTTTGTAGACCTCTGGTATTCCACCGATGATGTAGAGGGTTCCGTTATTGTCCGTCACAGCGAAAATCGGTGGTATCTTGATCTTCTTTACGTATCTGCTCGACGCATCCGGTAGGGCACCCCAAGCACGCAGTGTGTCGATGTCGTCTTCCTTACATTTTTTGATCCATAGACACTCCCCACGGTTAGCGTCAACGAGTTGCAGCAAATACATGTAGCGAAATTACACACTTTTACCCCAGAGTTAAGACCAAAAATTTTGGGGGTAGGGGGGCCTGATGGGACCCGTCGATTATGTGCGACACCCCGCCGCCTCCGACACCCCTCGATGGAACCAGTTCTGGTAAAACGAGATAGACGGGCTGCCCGAGGATTGCCCAACGAATGTGGCGAAACGGAGACGAAAGGCCGGGACTTGGCATGGTAACTCACTTGGACCACACCTCAGAAGGCCGATTAAACATAACAGCCATTGTGCGCGTGCACATCCAGCGACGATGATCCCGAAATCTGTTTCGGGATCATGGGTGGCGCCACGACCGAGTTGTCGGAATACTGTCGGAAGAAACGCCGGCGGCCGCGGAGACTGGCAGCAGCAGCGTGCTGCAGACGAAGGACTTACGCCGCAGGCGCCCGTTGCGCGCCGTACGGTTTGTTAATCCGTTGGTTTCCACGGCCTCGAGGGTAGGACATCCAATGTCTGACCCTCAGAGGGGCCTCGGCCGGCGGGTTGGGGAGGCAGTACTAGGCCATGCAAGGTATCAGTGTGCCAAGATGACTCACAGAGACGTGTAGGCTCTACTGTGCCAAGTATGTCACTCTAAATCCATATGAAAGCTCCACCCAAAATCACCCTCATTTCTCAGCGACCTTTTACACCTGTAAAACAGGTGATTTCGCTACAAAGCGACCCTCAGTCAGTTCATTCCTAAACATGGGAAAAAGAGTTTCCTAAAGGGTTAATACAATTTATATAAAAAATGGATAAATTGTATTATCGGTTTAGGAAAGTTTCTTTCTTCGTTTTTTGCGCGGCATCCGCCCGCCCTCCCTGTGTTCAAACCCCCTATTCCGCTACCCTGACACCCTTTTAGCCCTTCTAACGCGCTGGCGCCCCCAATCCGCTCGAATTCCATGCCTTCCTCACTGCCAGTGTCACCCTCCAACCCCGCCAAACCACTTCTAATCAGCTTTTAAGCTGCCGGAACCCCCGGATTTCTCCTTCTTAGATAGCAGAGCTCCAGGACGATCCCAAAACACATTCCGTACAAGCGACATTACCGGTCCTTTTTCTACGGACTTAAAATGTTTTATTGAATTTGTGCTCTTGTCGAAAAACTGGAAAGCGTTAAAAAGTCACACGCTCGCCCTGGACGTACGTAGTGTTCTAAGGATGGCGATAGAAACTGTGTAGGTTTTTCCGCATTCCTTAACGATTTGAGACGAAATCGCCGAATTTGGTGGTTCACCTCACGAGATTATACAGATTCGTCTACGGGGCGCCTACAGCAGTAAAAAAACGGACATCAAAAAACTACGGTAATGAACTAGAAAAAAGTACAACTTATGCTTGTCAACCTTAAGACTCGTCCCGATGAGTCGAGTGAGCAAATCACTCCAAAACTGAGCCCAAAAACGCCTCCAGAAACCACCCTAAAAGGCTACCCGATCTATCGAGGGCCTATCCTTCCAAAAACCAATCACAACAGCCGGCGGTCTCGCTTCCCTCTGGATGAGCTGGAGGTGGGACAATACTTCTTCCTGGCGACCGAGAAGGAGGCGTGTGCAGTACGCAGCGCTGCCTACGTGATGAAGCGGAAAGGGTCCGAGAAGCAGTTCTCTGTAACTGCGCAAGTCTCTAACGAGACGGGTCAGCTCCAGTGGGTCGCCCAGCGCATCGCCTAACTCACACACGCCACACCAAATCAAGGAAAAACTTATGGATACCAATACACCAAACCCCGCTGACGTCGCCCCTCCCGTGGAGCTACCCAACAGTCTGGGAACACCATCAAATCCTCCTCTGAGATACGCGGGAGGCTTCGCAATCTTCACTGCTGCGATACCCAGGGGTGCTGGCACGCGCGGGCACCGGGCGTCTAAGTACCCGCTGGACCAGCTCGAGGTGGGCCAGTACTTCGAGTTGTCAAACGAGCTGCAAGCCCCCGGGATTCGATCAGCAGCACTCAAGCTGCGGAAGACGCACCCGGAACGTCGCTTCTCTGTGCGGATACAGATCCAGGATGACCCATCTGCGCCTCCGAAGTGGATCGCCCAGCGCATCGCCTGATTATCTGTTTTGTCTATTGACGTGTGAGCCTTCCGTGATAACACAAGGGTGGCCCTGCCAGTCGGGTGCCACCCTCCTTAAAAGCAAAACAACATGAACACCGAAGAACAGACGAAGCCCGCCGAAGTGACCCTCACTGAACCTGCCACACCACCACCACCAGCCACGCTGCACGAGCTCCTAGCGATGGCGATCAAGGACTTCCGCGAGGTCTTGAGTGACCCACACTACCGGGTGTGCATGAACTTGTGGTATGACGAGCGCAAGGAGGAGGGTATCTGTTACGTGTGC
>SXGS01093620.1_pt1 | contig 65837 bp, 49 predicted proteins | sample 3174681 | NCBI WGS metagenome assembly SXGS01 (sample SAMN11356861, study PRJNA531348) | freshwater metagenome | isolation source: freshwater sample F1-80 | place: China: Fuxian Lake, Yuxi | collected 2017-12-25
AAGTTTGATGAGAACAAGAAGGTCCGCGATTTCGCTTACCACACATCAACTTTCTAATGGAGAGAAACCTATGCGCCACAGAAAGACGTTTCACTTTGTAGCCCTTCTTTCGTTGATTGTCTTTGGAACAGGGTGTCAGACCACCATTCCTGAAGAGGCGTTGAAGATGGACGGGACGACACTGGAGTTTCGGAAGATGCAAAGCCGTCGCTTCGACACGGCTGACGAGACCAAAGTGATCGTGGCAGCCGCGGGATTGCTTCAAGATCTTGGATTCAATATTGACGAAAGCGAAACCAAGTTGGGACTCGTGGTCGGATCCAAAGCGCGTACAGCAGTCGAGGGAGGGCAGGTCGTAGCCAAGGTGTTGATCGCCGCCATTTTTCAGGCGAGTATGGCCATTGAAAAAGAGCAGCGAATCAGGGCTTCCATCGTCACCAAGAAAATTGGGGACGTTGGCAAAGAGCAAATCGTGGTGCGGGTCACCTTCCAGCGAATTGTATGGGACGAGAATAACGAGATTTCGAGACTTGAGGCATTGGTCGATCCTAAACAGTTTCAGGAGTTTTTTGCGGCGCTCTCAAAGGCGCTTTTTCTCAATGCAAATGATATCTAATCTGCTATGAAAATCAGAAATATTGTAGCCGGGTCCTTGCTGCTCCTCGTCATGGGATGCCAGACATCTGAACAAGAGCTCTTGAAGACCGACAAGAGTCAGGTGGAATTGCGTCGCATGCAAACACGGGCATTTGATACGACGGATCGGGAAAAAACCCTTCGGACTATCATCGCCACTTTGCAAGATCTCGGATTCGTGGTGGACAAGGCCGACGCCACACTGGGCAGTGTGACTGCGACCAAGTTGAGCGGCTATAATCTGATTATGACGGTGACCGTGAGGCCTAGAGGTGACAAGCAGCTTTTGGTGCGGTCCAGTGCTCAATTCAACATCCAAGCCGTTTCCGACCCAAAGCCTTATCAGGACTTCTTCACATCATTTAGTAAGGCGATGTTCTTGGAAGCTCATCAGGTGGATTAGCCTCTCTCGCTGGAGCCGCCACGCATGGCCGGTTTCGGAAGGAGCTTCGTGAGTGGCGCGGCTTCTTGGCGTAACGCAGTCTGCCTTATTTCAGACGGGTTAGAGATCGCGCAGCAATGCTTGCGCGGCGTCCTCAAAGAGTTTCTGCCATTGGGGAGCAAGCAGGCAGTCGCTGTCTTCCTGCGCGCCGCCGCGGTTCTTGAGCTGCTCAGCCGTGGGACAGTAATAGAGGTAGCCATTGGAGTAACCCGCCACGTAGGTCTGCTCGTGCGGTGAGGCGCGCTTGATGTTAAGGCCAATCTGCACGGTGAGTTCTCCGGGGAAGGTGATGAGCCGCATGTCGCCAATGCGCACGCCGAGCACCTCGGCGTCCAGAGTCTGCTTGCCAGCAGCCGTGTTCTGCGCGTGGTGCAGTTTGAGCAGCGCGAGATTGGTCTGCACACGGGTGAGTTCTTCCATGATGAGGATGTTGCGCGTGTAGGCCAGCAGCGCGGCGCGGTTCTCGGCATCGAGTTTGAGGAGGCCGTCCCGTCCCATCGCCTGCTCGTGCAGGTAGGAATGCGAATAGTAAGAGGGAAAATCAGTGGCCAGACTGTATTTCACCGCGAGGGGAAGGTAGGTCTTGAGGTTAAGCGACGTGCCCTTGAGCGATTGCAAGAGATTGGTCTGCTCGGCCTCAAGGCGGAGGATGTGCGGCGCCAGATCAGCGCGGGGCAACGCCAGATTCTGTGTCCGCACCTTGAGCGCGCCTTCGGCCCGCGGGGTGATTTGCTTTGCCGCCTTGAGCGTGCGCAATCCCAGCATCAGGCCCAGCGGCTCGGCGTCGCGCACGTGGTGCGTGGCCTTGTACATCACCGGATTGATGTCGCCGCCGCACCCCTGCAGAAACAGCGCCACGGCGCCGTGGCCCAGCGTCTCTTCGATGGTACGCGAAGCAAAGCCCACGAAGTCGGCGGTGTTGCCCTTGCCCGGCACGCCCTGGATGGGATGGCACGCAAAGTTGTAAAGAAGGGCCAGCGTGCGCCCGTCCTCGCGGTCCACGCGCAGGATGCCAATCTCCGGATCCACCGGGCCCACGCCGGCCACGGCGTCATCGGGCGGTAGCGAGTAGGCGTGGCGCACATCGGCTTCGCGGCCGCTTTTAAGGCGCAGCCGGCGATTCTCCATGATGCGATCCTCGTGGCCTGCGCCTGCGCCCACCCGCACGGGCACCATGTCCTTGAACGCGGCCAACACCGCCTGCACCGTGCGTGCCTCCACATCGGCGCACACAATGCCGTGGCAATGGCTGGCGTTCACCAGCACCTGTTCGGGCGGCAGTCCCAACTCCCGCTGCAATCGGGCGCGGACGTTTTTAAGGTAGTCGTTGCCAATGGGGCCGATGCCACCAATGGCCACGGCGTCCACCGTGATGAGGGCCGCCTGATTGGTTCCCTGCCGCAATGCCAGCACCTTGACATAAAGGGGGTCGTTCACCGGGCCGGCCTCCTTGTGGGTGACCTCCACTTTGGCAACGCCCGCCAAGAGCGGCTGCGCGATGGCGTTTGCGTGCGGGGTTGCAACCAGCGCCGCGCACAGCGAGAGAAGGGCGGCAAAAGCACGGTGCGCCCGGTGCGCCTGTGGGGTTTTCATGTGGCAAGCATCGCAAAGGTTTCCCGGTGCTGGCAACCGCGCAATGGGGATGGCCCTTTTTTAGACCGACGCGTCCGGCGCAGGGAGCAATCCCGCCGTGGTGAAGCCGCCGTCCACACACAGAACCTGGCCCGTGACGTAGCTTGAGCGCGCCTCATCGAGCAGGAAGAGCGCGGCTTGGGCCACCTCATCGGGCGTGCCGTACCGGCGCTGGGGGACGGTCTGGCTCCAGCTCGCGCGGATGGATGGGGTATGCAGGGCGCGCGCCAGCGGCGTGTCGATGGGCCCAGGCGCGATGGCGTTCACCCGCACACGCGCGGACGCCAATTCCACCGCCATCACCTTGGTGGTCATGATGACACCCGCCTTGGTGGAGCCGTAGGCCACGCGCCCGATGTTGCCGGTGACACCGGACACCGACGAGAGATTGACGATGGAACCGCCCCCGCGCCGCGCCATGAGCCGCGCGGCTTCGCGCGACACGACAAACGTGCCGATGAGGTTCACCTCGATGAGCTTTCGGAAGAGCGCGGTGGAGGTGTCCAGACAGGGCACGTCGGCGGCGATGCCTGCAGAATTCACCACGCCCGCGAGCCGCCCCCCTTGGGCCTCGCATCGCGCCATGGCTGCTGTCACGGCCGTCTCGTCCGTCACGTCCAGCGTTTCAAATCTCACCAGCTCACCGTGGGCCCGCAATTCCTCGCGCGCCTGATCGAGGTTGCCCGGATGCGCGTCGGCCACCACGGTGTGCCAGCCTTGGGAGAGCGTCGCGCGTGCGATGGCCAGGCCAATCCCCGACGCGCCGCCGGTGATGAAGATCGTTTTGGTTTCAGTCATGATTTGCGTCGCCCCACGCGCTGCGGGGGCTTGAGGAATTGTTCAAACACATTGCGCGTGATGCGCGAAATGGCCTTGTCCACAAGGATCGAGCTGGGCCATGCGATGGATCCGGCGGAAAACACGCCGCCCCCCAAGGGCGTCTCGAAATGCGTGACCTCGGCGCCGCCGTCTGCCGCGTTCGTGCCGCGAGCAAGTACGCGTGCGTTGGCGGGCGAGCTTGGCGACACCTTGTCGGTCTCGTGCGCCGAGGCGCCGCCCGGACAGCGTCGGTGCAGGCTCTTTGTGCCAAAGAGGGCGCCCTTGCGCAGGCCGGTTCCGCGAAAGGCCCAGTGCGAAGGATCCACCACGCGAAAGGGCGCGCCGGTCATGGCGCCAGCTTCGGTGAACACCACGCCGAGCAAGCGGGCCTCCGACTCGACGTTGAGATGAAAGCGGCTCTCCAGCCCGCGCGCCTCGATGACGCGGCAGTCGCCGTTGCGCACCTCCATGGTGGAAGCGTCGGGAAACTTCACTTCGCAGTTGAGGCCATTGCCGCCCAAGTACACCAGCCTGCCGCCCTCCTCAAACACCCACCGCTTGACGCGTATGTACATGGCGCGCGACCAATACTCCGGATGAGTGCTGAGCACCAGCACGCGGTAGCGCGAGAGGTCCAGCGTGCCCCCGTGCAGCTGGGTTTCAGCGTAGAAGTCGTATGCGATTTTCTCACGCTCCAGCCAGCCCAAGAGTCGCCATTCGGCCGCCGCAACATGGCAGGCGGCACGGCCCTCGATGGGATCCGTGATGGCGGTTGCAAGGTCGATGTGGTTGATGGGCTCGGGCCGGTCAAACGAAAGGGGCGCGTACGATTCGCAGTCGTAGAACCGGTGGTCGGGATCGGTGTAGCGCTTTAGGTCGAGGCGGCTGTTGACGGTCGGACGCGCGGGCAGGGCGTCGGCGTTGATGTAGTTGCTGCGCCCGCCAAACGCGTTGTACGCGTTCCAGGTGATGTTGGACGCCAGCACTGCGACGGGTGCCGTGGGTTGAGCCGGCGCCACAATCCACGGAAATGAGAAGCACGCGCCGCCGGGGGTGCGCGCGTGAAAATAATAGAGGCCGCTGCGCGCAGGCGCCTCAACAAACTGCCGGTGGACGGCGTTATTGTTGTAGCCGCGCTGATTCCATGCCGCGCCCGTGCGCGTGTAGTCGCCATCAGGCGTCACCTGCGCCGTCGCCTGCGGGCCATGTTCGTCCCACCAGCCCAGTCCGCGAATGAGCTCCTTCTTCCAGCCGTATCGCCACAATTCGAGATGGTAGGGTTCCGCGGAATGGACACGGAACTCCGAGGACTCGCCGGCATGCACCCACTTGGGCCATGCGTAACCGTAGAGCGTGTTGGAGAGCAGCCGGAACTGCGCTGGCGGCTGGCCCGGCTTAAAATCAAGAGTGATGGTCTTGGCACCGAAGCCGGCCTTGTGAAAGGTGATGCGGTGCGGGCCTGGCTTGAGCGCTGCGTAGATGGCGCCGGTGGCGCGCGAGGTGGTCTCGAACGAGCCTTCCGCCGTTTCAATCTCCACGAGCGTGGCGGGCAGGGCAACGAAACGCTCGTCGCTGACAAAGCCGACCAGCTGGGTTGCGGGAGAGAAACCATTCATGATGTTTTAAGACTCGATACCGGGGGCGCGCGGCGTCGGCGGCCCATCCGGCTCCAGTTTTTTTGCAGGGTCCACAAACCACCAGCAGAGAGCCGCGACACAGAGCACGCCTGCCGCGATGAGAAAGAAGGGATCGAATTGGTCGCGCCCGGTGAAGCCCTGGGCCTTGCGCCAGTCGGCAAACCGGCCGAAGAGCACCAGTGACGTGACGGCGCCGAGCAATCCGGCCGCACCGTTGAGAAGGCCAAACACCGAGCCCACATGCCGGCCGGTGACCTCGATCGTGGTGATCCACCACACCGGCATCATATGGTTCATCGCCAGATAGCCCAGCGCGATCACCAAAGTCGCCGTCCACGCGTCCTCGATGCGCGTGCTCGCCGCCAGCGCCACGGCCGCAAAGAGGAGCAGCGGAAGGCCGCAGCGTGCAGGCCGCGCACCGCGCCGGTGCAACATGTCGTGCAGCCGCCCGCCTGCGAGCATCCCCACGGCGCCCGCAGCCAGCAGCACCGAAGCCATCCAGCTCGAAGGATCCGCGCCCACCCCGCGCCCTTCCTGAAGATACTTGGGAAACCAGCCAAAGAAGATGTAGGAGGTGAAGCTCGAGCAGGCGAGGATCGACACCAGCAGCAGCAGGTTGGTGGACTGGAAAATCCGGCGCCACGGGATGGGGTCGCGCGTGGTGCCCGCGCCCGGGCTGCCGATGATGTCCCGCTCGAGGCGGTTCACGCTGGGATGTTCGCCGGGGGTTTCGCGGAACCATCTCCAGAAGGCCCAAGCCCACAGCACGCCGGCCGCGCCAAACACCACGAAGGTGCGCCGCCAGCCCAGCGCGTTGATGCACACTTGCGCCAGCGACGGCGCCACGGCGCCTCCCAGCAGCGACGCGGCAAGCATGACGCCCTGCACGCGCCCGCGTTCGCCGGCTGCGAACCATCGCGAGATGACGCGGGCGGCGTTGGGATAGGCGCCCGCCTCGCCGGCACCAAAGAGAAAGCGCGTCGCCAGCAGCGAGGCAAATCCCCCCACTGCGCCTGTCAACGCCGTGAAGGCCGACCACCACACCACGATGCGCGTGAGGACGCCTCGGGCGCCGTGGCGGTCGCCCAGCCGCCCGGCGGGAAGCTCGCACACCGAGTAGGCAAGCGTGAATGCCGCCAGCACCCAACCCCAGCGCGTGTTGCTGATGTGCAGCTCGTCCTGAATGGGCTTGGCGGCCTGCGCGATGCAGATGCGATCCAGATAAAGCAGAAACGAAAGTCCGCACAGCAACCCCAGCAGCACGAAGCGCGCGCGCGTGGGTTGGGGGGGCGGTTGCATCGCGCGCGGGCAAGGCTGCGCACTAGCGGTCCACGCGGCGGCGCGCAAGTTCCGCCTCGTCCAGTTCCACGCCCAACCCCGGCCCGTCGGGAATGCGCGCGGCGCGTGGGCCCAAGGTGAGCGGCTCCTTGAGCAGACACGTCTCGTGGTAGAGCGGGCCTATGATGTCGGCGGGCCATTGCTCCGAGCGAATGTCCGTTAGCGCCGCAGCCGCGTGCAACATGGCCGCCGTGCCGATGCCCAGCTCCAGATTGCTACCCATGCAACACGAAAGCCCCGCCGCGCGCGCCGTGTGCACGGCCTCGGCCGTGGCAGCGATGCCACCGTTCTTGCCAGGGTACACGCTCACGATGTCGACCGCGCGGTGGGTGGCCAGATGCCACGCCTGCGCCGCGTGGAAGGCGCTCTCATCGGCCATCAGCGGAGTCGTGGTGACCCGGCGCAGTTGCGTCCACGCAGCCGGGTCGTCCACGGGAATGGGCTGTTCGATGAAGAGCAGATGGTGCGCGTCCAGTCGGGGAATCGTGCGCCGGGCCGTTGCGACGCTCCAGCCGCAGTTGCCGTCCACGCCGATGGGAATGCGCTCGCCCGCCACGGCGCGCACCGCGGCAACCCGCGCGAGGTCGCCCTCGGCATCCAGCCCCACCTTGACTTTGAGCGCACTCACGCCCCACGAAAGGAATCGCTCGGCCAGCTTCACGGCCGCGGGCGGATCAAACGCGCCGATCATGAGTTTAATCGGAACCTCCTCGCGCACCTTGCCGCCCAAGAGCGCCCACACAGGCTGGCCCAGCGACTTGCCCAGAATATCCCACAGCGCCATCTCGATGGCGGCCTTGGTGAAGGGGTTGAGTTTAAGAAGAAAATCCATCCGGGCGCGGACGGTGTGGATGCGCGTGGGATCCATGCCCTTGAGCGCGGGGGCGAGCAGGTCGCGGATGGCCGCCACCGTACCGCCGCTGGTTTCGCCGCTCCACAACGCCGAGACCGTGGCCTCTCCCAAGCCCGTGAGGCCCTCATCCGTGTGCACCTTCACGATGACGTAAGAGGAGACCGCGTGCTCGCCATGCGCCGTGCGCGTGGTCAGCCCCGCCTTCAACGGGACGCAGACAGGAATGGCGTCAATCGCAGTGATTTTCATGCACGCTAAAGCGGGTGGTTGAGCAAGAGAAGTACCCCAAGGCCACCGCCCCAGTCAAAATGTTCCACAGTGAGGTGGGGGAGGGGTGCGGAGGTCGCGGCTTCACCTTTCCAGCCGCCAGCCGGAGGGATCGGCCGTGAGGCGGGTATATCCCTTGTGCTTCGCGTAGAGGGTGTGCATCGCCTCGATGTTGTCGAAGAAACCCAAGATGTGGGCGGCACTGAACGATCCGCCTGCCTTCACCGGACGGCCGTGGATTTGCATCGAAGTGAGAAGCAGGGTGGCGCACCGTGCTGCTCAAAGAGGTTGGCAAAGGAGGGCCAACACCGTTCAATGGGGCCATGAATCCCACCCTTGCGTCCTTCATTTCACTGCTGCTCCTCGCGGGATGGACCGCCGCCCCTTGCAGGGGGGCAATCAGTGCCGTCCGCAGGACTGCCCCGGCGCAGCCGGTGCCCGCCGCAGGCGCAGCGCAGCGAGCGCCCACTCACGCCAACGTGGCCTACGGCAAGCACGAGCGGCAGGTCTTGGATTTCTACAAGGCCAAGTCCGACAAACCCGCGCCCGTGGTGTTTTACATTCATGGCGGTGGCTGGGTGTCCGGCGACAAGGCGCGGGTCGGCGGGCTCGAATCATTTCTGGCGGCGGGCCTTTCCGTGGTGTCCATCAATTACCGGTACTCGACCCAGGCGCATTTGGCCGGTGTGAAGCCGCCCGTGCAATGGCCGCTGGCCGATGCGGCGCGGGCGCTGCAATTTGTCCGAAGCAAGGCCACGGAATGGAACTTGGACAAGCAGCGCATCGGCGCCACTGGCGGCAGTGCGGGCGCGTGCTCGAGCCTTTGGCTGGCGTTTCATGACGACATGGCCGATGCCAAGAGTGCGGATCCCATCGCGCGCGAGTCCACGCGCCTGTGGTGCGCCGCCGTGCAGGGTGCGCAGACGTCGCTTGACCCCCAACAGCTCAAGGAGTGGACGCCCAACAGCCGCTATGGCGGACATGCGTTTGGGTTCATGCCCGACCCCAAGGACACCAAGACGCGCGACACGCAGTTTGCGGCTTTCCTGGCCGCGCGCGAAGAGGTGCTGCCGTGGATCAAGATGTACTCGCCCTACGAACACGTGTCGGCCGGCGATCCTCCGGTGTATCTGCACTACTCCGCGCCGCCCGCCTTGGGCCAGGAACAAAAGGACCCCACCCACACGGCCAACTACGGCGTGAAGCTGGAGGAGAAGTGCAAGGCCACGGGCCTCGAATGCGAACTGGTCTATCCAGGCGCGCCGCGCGTGAAGCACGCTAACCTCGTGGACTATCTGGTCGCAACGCTCAAGGGGCCGCACCCCCGGCAACCGGCTGCGCCGCGGTAACACCCCCTGCGGGGAGCACCTGCGGTGCGGCAATCAACATTTTGGCATCCGCCGGAATGTCTGTCTTGAGCGCGATCCGACCCTGATCGTCCTCGGATCAGCCTGTTCCGCCCGTGGATCAGCCTGTTATTGCCCCGGCGCAGCCGGTTCCGTCCGTGGATCAGGCTGTTATTGCCCCGGCGCAGCCGGTTCCGTCCGTGGATCAGGCTGTTCCATTGGCAAAGATCTGTTATGGCCGGGAATTTGAGACTAAGACGTCATGGTTCAATACGTCATGGCTCACAAAACTTTATTTAGTCTCTCTTGTTGCCATGCTCGCGTCGCTCACCAAGCACTGGTTATTCATTACTCTTGCCGTCGCCGGCTCCGCATACGTCTTGCTTCAAAAGAAAACGCATACGCTGATGCTGGGTGTGGACGGGAAAAAAAATGGCATGGCGCAGCCACGATAGCGACTTCATCAGTCGTGTTGTCCAAGCGCTTTCCCAGGCGATTGCCGCATCTGGCGGCGGACAAATATGTAAGGAGTGTGGTTCCATTGGTCTTCCTGTCCTTCATATGAAGGGAAGCGATAAGATTCAGACAATTCTCTGGTGGTTCGCGATCGTCCCCGGCCTTCTTTACCGGCAGTGGCGACTCGATTCATGCAAAGTGGTTTGTGGCTTTTGTGGAGGGAAGTTGGTGCTGGTTCGATCACATCGAGGTCAGCATTTGTGCCGCACCTATCGCGGATGAATGGAGTTGCCCGCACGAAGCCTTGTGCTTGATGGGAGGGGCGCAATCGAGGAAAATCAAACGATGCTCCCGAAGGTTTTCTTTCCATTCATCGCCGCCCTGGCCATTGCCGGGGCGCCCCCTGCGGGGGGCAATCAACCATTGCCGTGCGCAGCACCTCCGCAGGGGAAGGGGATGTTCACTGAGCACTTGATCGCCGATAAGTACGGCTACGCCTACGGTGTTGCCGCGGCGGACTTGGATGGGGATGGCGACTTGGACCTGACCAGTGGCGACACGCGCGGCGACGCGCTCTACTGGTTTGAGAATAATGGCACCGGGAGTTTCCGCAGACATTTCATCCAGCAGAATGAACCCGGCTGGTTCGAGCGCCACGCCGTGGGGGATATCAATGGCGATCGCAAGCCCGATGTGGTCGTGGTTAAAAACCTCCACGGCCACTTGGTGTGGTTTGAGAACAGCGGCAAGCCCGCCGCCAGCGCCGCTTGGAAGCGGCATGTCATCACCACCGATTTGCAGCGCGCTTATGACGTCGTGCTCTTGGACCTCAATGCCGACGGGCGGCTGGATGTCGCCGCTTCGGCTTGGAATGGGAACCACATCGCGTGGTTTGCCAATCCGGGAAATGCGACGGCGGGGCAGATGTGGCGCAAGGAGATGATTGATCCGCAGCTTGCGGAATCGCGGACAATCCGCGCGGCCGATTTTAACGGTGATGGTCGCGCCGACCTGCTGGCCACCGGCAGGCTTGCCAACGTTACGGCGTGGTACGAGCGGACGGCCGACGCCGCCGCAACGTGGAAGCGTCACGTCATCGATGAGAGGTCGCCCCAGCCCGTGCATGGGCAGCCGGTGGACTTGGATGGCGATGGCGACATGGACGTGGTGATGGCGCTGGGGATGCTTGCGGCGGCGGGGCAGCCGGAGACGAATGCGGTGGTGTGGTACGAGAATCTGGGAAAAGGTGCGCAGTGGAAAAAGCATCTCGTGGGAGACCTGCCCTTTGCCTTTGAGGCCGTGGCGGCAGACTTGGACGGCGACCGTGACCTTGACGTGGTGGGCACGGCGTGGGGCGGAACGGGGCAGGTGGTTTGGTTTGAGAACAGCGGCGACGCGAAGGCCCGTTGGGTGCGGCATGTGATCAAGGGTGCGTGGCCGCGCGCCAACCAGCCGGTGATCGCCGACTTGGATGGAGACCGGCGCCCTGACATCGCAGCCACGGCGGAGAATGGTTCCAACGAACTGCGTTGGTGGCGCAATGTCCTAGGGAAACCGCGCCCGTGAATGACCGCGACACGCTTTGCCTTGATGCGCGCACAACGGCGCATGTGAGGTGATTAGGAGGTGTGTTCACTCCATTAGGCGCAGGCATCGATTGCAAAAAACACCTTGTGAAAGAAATCACAAATCCACTTGCACCGAAGTTCGGGTTCAGTATCATGCGCCGGGTTTTGCGTTCTTAGATGTCCAACATCTTTCCAAAATGGACCAACCGGCTGCCGCTTTTGGTGCTGGTGGGCGGGCTGCTACTGGGTGGCGGCGTGGTGACGGGGGTGACCTATTATTTTACGCCCAAGTACGCCAACGTCGGCTACCAGCCGTTGCAGCCGGTTTCCTTCTCGCACAAGATTCACGCCGGGGAACTGGGCATGGACTGCCGCTACTGCCACAACGGCGTGGAGAAGTCGTGGTTCTCGAACGTGCCGGCGGCTTCGACTTGCATGAACTGCCACGGGGTGGTGCTCAAGGATGACCCGCGGCTGGCGCCGGTGCGCGAGAGCCACGAGAAGCACACGCCGCTGCCCTGGGTGCAGATCCACAAGACCCCGGACTACGTCTACTTCAACCACTCGGTGCACGTGAATCGCGGCATCTCCTGCGTGCATTGCCACGGCAAGATCACGGAGATGGACGAGGTGCGGCATGAGAAGTCCTTGAGCATGGCCTTCTGCCTCGACTGCCACCGCAACACCCACGAGAAGATTCGCCCCTTGGAGCAGGTGTACAACCTGGACTGGAAGGGCGAGGGCTTCGCGCCTGAACGCGAGGGCCGCGCGCTGGCTGGCAAGCTGGGCGTGGAGGGCTCGCAGAGCTGCTCGGTCTGTCATCGATGAGCGCACTCGATTCTCAAATGGAAGGCGCCCCGGGAGTGCAGTACTGGCGCGGTTTGCAGGCCCAGGGGCTGCTGCCCGAAAACGTGCCGCACACCGCCCTAGAATTCCCGAAGGATGCGGACCGGATGGATCCGGATTTTTCGCGCCGCGACTTCATGAAGTTGATGGGCGCCTCCTTTGGTCTGGCCGGTCTTGCTGGACTCGGGGTGGCGTGCCGGCGTCCGGTGGAGATGGTCGTGCCCTTTGGGCAACAGCCCGAAGGCTACACGCACGGCGTCGCGCAGTATTTCGCCAGCGCCCGGCCCACGCGCACCGGCGCGGTGCCTCTCCTGGTGGAATCGAACGAAGGCCGGCCCACCAAGGTCGAGGGCAACCCGGATTTCCCTGGTGGCAATGGCAGCACCGACCTGCATACGCAGGCGGCGATTCTCAATCTGTATGACCCCGACCGCGCGTCGGTCTTCCGGGGCGAGAAGGGTGAAACGCTGTCGCGGTCGGAGGCGCTTCAAAAATTGCGCACCGACGTCGTGCCGACGGCGCGCAACAACAACGGCGCGCACGTGGCGTTTTTGTTGGAGCCGGGCACATCGCCCACTCGCCTGCGGCTCCTGGCTCGCGTCAAGGAGACGCTCCCCGCCGCGAAATTCTACCAATGGGATCCGCTGGGTTTGGACGTTTCTGCACGCGCGTCGGAAGCCGCATTTGGCAAGCCGGTGCGCCCTCACTACCACCTGGACCGGGCCGACGTGATTCTGTCGCTGGACTGCGATTTCATCGGTGGTGAGGAGGACTCGCACCGGCACATTCGCGATTTCGCCCGGGGGCGCAAGCTCAACACGACCACGGCGCGCAACATGTCGCGCCTCTACGTCGTGGAGCCGCTGATGACCCTCACCGGCGCCAGTGCCGACCATCGACTGCGCCTGCGTGCGGGCGACGTGGCCGGAGTCGCCGCGGCCCTCGCAGGGCGGCTGGGGTTGCCGGGGTTTGACGACAAACACCTTCCTTCCTCGGTGAAGGCCTCGTGGCTCGATCAATGCGCTGGCGACCTGCGCGGTGCATCCGGCAGGGTCGCGGTGCTGGCCGGGCACCGCCAGCCGGCCGCCGTGCATCAACTGGCGCAGGCGCTCAACGAAGCCCTCGGAGCCATCGGCGTTGAGGCCGATCACAAGCGGCCGGTGGAAATGCTTCCCGGCGTTCATCCAGCGGATGACTGGAAGGCGCCGGTGCACGGAGGCCTTGATGAACTGGTGAGCGAACTCAATGCCGGAAGGGTGCGCGAGCTTGTCATTCTTGGCGGCAATCCCGCCTACACCGCGCCGGCGGACTTGAACTGGGCCCAAGCCCAGGCCAGGGCCAAAACCGTCGTGCGGTTGGGCGATCATGCCGACGAATCCTCGCGCGGTTGCACGCTGCATCTGGGAAAAGCGCACTTTCTGGAATCGTGGGGCGACGCGCGAACCACCGACGGAACTCTCGTGCCGGTGCAGCCGCTCATCCAGCCTTTGTTTGGCGGCTTGTCCGAGCTGGAGGTGCTTGCGGAATTTGCCGGTGTCAACCGTGCCGGCGCGCACGAGCTGGTGCGCGAAACGTTCCGCGAGTTGACCGGCGCCGAGAACTTCGAGGATCGCTGGAAGCAGTTTCTCCATCAAGGCTTCTGGCCCGGAAGCGAATCGCCGGTGGAGGCCGTCAAAGGTGCCAAGACCTCGCCTCTGGCGCCGGCGGGCGAGGGGCTTGAGGTGATTTTCACGCGTGATCACAGCGTGGAAGACGGGCGTTATGCCAACAACGGCTGGCTGCAGGAGCTGCCCGATCCCATCACCAAGATCACTTGGGACAATGCCATTCTCGTGAGCCGCAAGACGGCCGAGGCTCAAGGCTGGCAGAACGGGTTGCGCCTTGCATTGACCGTGGGGCCGCGCTCGGTGGAGGGGCCGGTGTGGATCCAGCCCGGCCAGGCCGACGGCACGCTGGCGCTGGCGCTGGGGTATGGCCGCGATCCGAAGGCCTTCGGCGGGCGCATTGCCTGCTTTGGTGGCAAGGCCGTGGGTTTTAACGCCTACGCCATCCGCACGGCGGGGCGCCTGCATTTTGATTCCGGCGCCAAGGCGGCACTGGCGCGCGGCACTCACAAGTTCTCCTGCACGCAGGATCACTGGTCGATGGAAGGTCGCGCGATTGTGCGCGAGGCCAATCTGGAGGGCGAATCCGGGTATGCCAAGAAGCCCGACTTCGCGCGGCAGATGGACTTGGACGCGCCCGAGCACGCGCGTCACACGATTGATCCCAAGACCGGCAAGCCCTATCAGATTTACGAGCACCCCTACAACGAGCGGCCCAAGCTCAAGAATGCGGCCGTCCAGTGGGGCATGTCGATTGACCTCAACTCCTGTGTCGGCTGCAACGCGTGCGTGGTTGCCTGTCAGAGCGAGAACAACATCCCCATCGTGGGCAAGGAGCAGGTGGGCAAGGGGCGTGAGATGCACTGGCTGCGCATCGACCGCTACTACACCGGGTTTGCCGGCGACCCCCACCACCGCGACACCGGGACGGATGCCGGGCAGTCGGCCCTTCATTGGATTGACGATCCGCAGGTGGTGCAGCAGCCCATGCTCTGCCAGCACTGCGAGTCGGCCCCGTGCGAAAGCGTCTGCCCCGTCAACGCCACCGTCCACGACGACGAGGGCTTGAACGTCATGGTGTACAACCGCTGCATCGGCACGCGGTACTGTTCCAACAACTGCGCATGGAAGGTGCGCCGGTTCAATTTCTTTGATTACAACAAGCGGCCGATCACCGCGCTCTACCAGGGGTTCCTCGCCAGCGTGGAGAAGGACGATCCCGGCGCGTGGGACGTGCTCAAGCTGGCGAAAAATCCGGACGTCACGGTGCGCATGCGCGGCGTCATGGAAAAATGCACCTACTGTGTGCAGCGCATCGAGCAGGCGAAGATCGCCCGCAAGCTCGCGGCCAGCCGTGAGTATCGCGACGCCGTGGCGCGTGATGGCAAGGGCCACGCGGTGGACGCGGTGGTGCCCGACGGGACTGTCCGGACGGCCTGCCAGCAGGCGTGCCCGGCGGAGGCAATCTCGTTTGGCAACATGGCCGATCCAGAGAGCCTCGTCTCGCAGTTGAAGCGGCTGCCCCGCAACTACGCGGTGCTGGGTTTCCTGGACACCAAGCCGCACACGACCTACCTGGCGCGCGTGCGCAATCCCAATCTCAAGGTGCCCGGCCCGTACGACGGCTACTACACCAAGCCGCTCAGCTCGCAGGACTACGACTCCAAGGCCGCGCATCCTGATGCGCATGGCACGCAGGGTGATCACGGCGCCGCGCCGGGGAGCCACAAAGAAGGAGGGCAGCCATGAGCGCGCACGCGCCCACGGATTCGTCGCCCGCGTACAGCACCACGACGCCGCCCGAATTGCAGCGGGTGCCGCTGGTGTTGGGGCAGCGGTCGCTGGGTTGGATTTCCGATAAGATTTCCAGCATCGTCGAGGGCGACACCCCGCGTTGGTGGTGGTACGCGTTCATCCCCAGTTTCCTCATCGCGACGCTGGGCTTCGCGGCCATCGGCTACATGATCACGACGGGCATCGGCGTGTGGGGCCTCAACAACCCGGTCATGTGGGGCTGGGCGATCGTCAACTTCGTGTGGTGGATCGGCATCGGCCACGCCGGCACGCTCATCTCGGCCATCCTCTTTCTGCTGCGGCAGAAATGGCGCACGTCCATCAACCGCGCTGCGGAGGCCATGACCATTTTTGCAGTGATGTGCGCGGGCATTTTCCCGGCCATTCACGTGGGACGCGTGTGGTATCTGTGGTATCCGCTGCCGATTCCCAATGGCAACGACATCTGGCCCCAGTTTCGTTCGCCTCTGTTGTGGGACGTGTTCGCGGTGTCTACCTACTTCACGGTGTCGCTGCTCTTCTGGTACATGGGATTGATCCCCGATCTGGCAACGCTGCGTGATCGGCTGAGGGTTCAGGCGCTGCGACTGACCGATCCAGCCGCGAAGTTCATCAACAAAGCCAAGCAGGCGCTTTATGGATTCTTCGCGCTGGGTTGGACAGGCTCCAACCGGCATTGGAGCCACTACGAGAAGATGTATTTGCTTTTGGCGGGGCTCTCCACGCCGCTGGTGTTGTCGGTCCACTCCATCGTGTCCTTCGACTTTGCCGTGTCGCAGGTTCCCGGATGGCATACCACGATCTTCCCGCCGTACTTTGTGGCGGGGGCGATCTTCAGTGGATTTGGCATGGTGCTGACGCTGATGATTCCAATGCGCAGCCTCTTCAAGCTGGAAGAGATCATCACCGAGCGCCACATCGAGCTGATGTGCAAGGTGACCCTGGCGACCGGCTCCATCGTGGGCTACGCCTACGGGATGGAATTTTTCATCGCTTGGTACGGGGGCAGCCCCTACGAGCTCTACGCGTTCAAGAACCGCGCCTTTGGACCCTACTGGTGGGCCTACTGGATCATGGTGAGCTGCAACGTCATCAGCCCGCAGTTCTTCTGGTTCAAGAAAGTGCGCACCAACATGGTGGCGGTGTTTGTCCTCTCCATCTTTGTCAACATCGGCATGTGGTTTGAGCGCTTCGTGATTGTCGTGACGTCGCTGCACCGTGACTTCCTCCCCGCCAGCTGGGGCCATTACGGGCCGACCTGGGTGGACGTGGTCACCTACGTGGGCACGATGGGCTTCTTCATGACGCTCTTCCTGCTCTTCATCCGGTTCCTGCCGCTGATCGCCATTTCCGAGGTGAAGGGGGTCACTCCGCAGGCCGATCCCCACCATGAACTGGGCGGCGCGACACGGGAAGGAGCCCGCGGATGAGCCGCGCCCACGGCATTCTGGCGGAGTATCCGACGCCCGCGGCGGCGATGGCGGCGGCCGTGCGCGTGCGCGACGCAGGCTACTCGCGATGGGACGTGCACACGCCCTTTCCGGTCCACGGGATGGACGAGGCGATGGGCCTCAAAAACTCGCCGGTGGGCTGGTTCACTTTTCTGGGCGGCTTGAGCGGCTACACGGGCGGCATGCTCATGATCTGGTTCATGAACGCCTACCACTACGACATCGTGGTGGGCGGCAAGCCGCTCTTCAGCGGGTTTTATGCGTTCCCCGTCTGCTACGAGCTGACGATCCTACTCGGCGCCTTCGGCTCGATTCTGGGCATGCTCATCCTCAACCGGCTGCCGCGATGGCATCATCCGCTTTTGAGCAACCTGCGCTTTGCGCAAGTCACGCACGACAAGTTTTTCCTCGTCATCGAATGCGACGACGTGAAGTACGACGAAGCCCGCGCCCGCGCCCTCCTGCAAGCAGGCGCGGACCACATCGAGATGGTGGAGGACGACTAGCATGCGCCTCATTTTTGCAGGAATGGCGGTGTTGGTGCTGCTCGTGGTGGGGCTCTTGGGATTTCGGGGCAGCTCCTCTCGCAAGCCCCCGCTGGAAATCTTTCCCGACATGGACCGCCAGCCCAAGCTGCGGCCCATGGAGCCCAACCGGTTTTTCCCCAACGGAATCAGCTCGCAGCCCACGCCCGAGGGGGCCGTGCCCCGCAGCCGCCCCGTGGTGGACCGTGAAGGCCGCAAGGTTTTCCCCTACCAGAATGACCATCCGGTCAACAGCGGGCGGGTCGCCGGCACCACCAACTATCTGACTCTGTCGCCGCTGCCGGTATCGCGCGAAGTCGTCGCGCGCGGTCGCGAGCGTTACGCCATCAGCTGCGTGCCCTGCCACGGCGAACTGGGCGACGGGCAGGGCATGGTCACCCGCATGGCCGTGGGCATGGCGGCTGCCAATCTGCATGATCCGGCCATCGTGCGCATGGCCGACGGCCAGCTTTACCGCACGCTGGCCTTTGGCAGCAAGGAAGGGCAGGGAGTGATGAAGGGTTACGCTTCGAACATCGACGTGGCCGACCGCTGGGCCATCGTGGCCTACCTGCGCGCCCTGCAGTCCTCGCGCCTTGCCAGCCTCGAGGAATTGAAGAGCTTGGAGAAGGCTCAGCCGGGCACCGTGCCCGCCGCGCTCTTGCAGCCCAAATCGAATTGACGATGAGCGCCCACGCCACTGCCGCCGCGCACGCCCACGCCGAGGATCATGTCCCGACGATGTGGGAGCGCCTTCCTTGGATGGCGGCGGCGCTGGGCTTTTTGGGTTGTCTGGCCGGCTACGTGTTCGAGGGGCCCAAGAATTTTGCGCACGCGTATCTCGTTGCGTTCATGTTTTTCCTGAGCCTCGGGTTGGGCGCGTTCTTCCTCGTGGTGATTCACCACCTCTTTGATGCGTACTGGTCGGTGCCCACCCGTCGGTTTCTGGAACACCTGGCCTGTCTGCTCCCGTGGATGGCGCTGTTCTTCCTGCCCATCGGTCTCTTGAGCGGCGACCTTTACTACTGGATGAACGTGGATCCTGCAAAGGATCACTCGCTGGCCGTCAAGCAGGTGCTCTTTAACAAGGCCACTTGGGGCGTGGCCAGTGCAGCCCTCTTCGGGATCTGGTGGCTGTGGACGCACCGGCTGCGCGGCTGGTCGCTGCGCCAAGACGAGACGGGCGCGGCCGAGTGCACGACTGCCATGCGCCGCTGGGCGGCCTCGGGCATCTTCGTGTTCGCCTTTTCGCTCACGGCCGCGGCGATTTTCTGGATGAAGTCGCTGGAGCACCAGTTCTTCTCCACCATGTACGGCGTGTACTACTTTGCGGGGAGCGTGTGGATGACGCTGGCCACGGCCTACGCCATCGCGCTGCTGTTGCGGCGTTCAGGGCGTGTGCCGATGATGGGCCAGGAACAATTCCACAGCCTCGCCAAGCTGCTCTTCGCCTTCACAGTGTTTTACGCGTACATCCACTTCTCGCAGTACTTCCTCATCTGGAACGCCGCCATGCCGGAGGAAACCTTCTGGTACGCCAAACGCGAGCAGGGCACCTGGGCCATCGTGGGCTGGGTGATCATCCTCGGCCACTTTGTGCTGCCCTTCCTGGTGCTGCTGCGCATCGATGCCAAGCTCAGCACCAAGGTCGTCATTCCTATTTTCGTCTGGGTGTGGCTGATGCACCATCTGGATCTCCAGTTTAACATCATGCCACTGGTGCAGCCCGAGGGCCCGGCCTTCCTGATTTCCACCTTGGGTGCGCTGCTGTTCATCGGTGGCCTGCTCGCTGCGCTGTTCCTCTGGGACCTGCGCCGGCATCCGGCCTTCCCGTTAAAGGATCCGCGCATGGGAGAGGTGGTCCGCCACTGACATGAGCAATCCCGGCACCCATTCCAATCATCGCGGCTGGCAGGCCTACGAAGTGGCGGCCGTATTGCTCGTGGTGCTCCTGGCCGTGTGGGTTTGGGGCCGCGCGCTTGAAGGATCGCGTGGCGAGGCGCCGGGCACGGCGCGCGCCAAGGAGCGTCAGGACAAGCTCACGCAAAGCCGCGAGCAGGCGCGTCAGGAACTGGAAAGCTTTGGCGCTCTGGATGGCCAGCGCTTCCGCATTCCCGTCAGCAGGGCGATGCAAGAGGCCGCCGATGCGATGGCCAAGGATCCGGCCGCCTTCCGCTCCGACCTGCTCCAACGTCTTCCGCCTGCGCCAGAGACCCCCGCGGCACCGGTGGCACCGGCGGGCAACCAGAGCAACTGATTCATGAGCTGCCACGCCTCAACCCACGCGCACGCCTGCGGCCCCGCGACGCCAGAAACCGTGGACGCCTCGTGCCGTGGCGCCGTGCTGCTGCTGTTGGGCAGCGCGCTCGGCTGGCTGGTGCTCTCCACGCTGGCGCAGGTGCTGGCCTCGCTCAATTTCCATTCTCCTTCGCTGCTGGCGGGTTGCTCATTTCTGAGCTACGGACACCTCCAGTCGCTGGCGGGCACGGCGTTCATCTTCGGATTTGGCGGTAACGCGGCCTTCGGAATTTCCCTGTGGCTCTTGGCGCGCCTGCGCCAGACGGGATTGAGGCTTCCCGTCTCGGCGATTCTGGGAGGCATGGTCTGGAATGTGGGAGTCACTGCGGGCGCGCTGGGCATTCTGCAGGGTGATGCCAGCGGCTACGAAGGCATCGAACTGCCGCTCTACGCGCTGCGCCTGGTGATTGCCGGAGGCGCGATGATCGCGCTTTGCGCCGTGCTCACCTACCTGGCTCGATCACAGGAGGAATTGTACCCCAGTCTTTGGTATGTGCTGGCGGGGTTGGTGGTGTTGCCTGCGGCATTGGCGACGGTCTATCTGGCGCTTGGGGATGACCCGGTGCGCGGCGTGGCGCAAGCCAGCACAAGCTGGTGGGCGGCGTCGGCGCTGCGGGTGCTCTGGCTGGGTTCGATGGCTCTGGCGGCGGTGTTTTATTTCGTGCCCAAGCTGGTGGGAACACCGCTCTACAGCAGGCAGCTGGCTGGATTTGGATTCTGGGGACTGCTCTTGCTGGGCGGCTGGGTCGGCGTTCCCGCCGAGGCGCCCGTGCCGGCATGGATGACCCGGATGGGTGCCTTTGCATGTGTCCTCATGATCTTCCCGCTGTTCGCGGTGGTGTGGAACGTCCACCGCACCATTGGCGCCAATGCCGTGATGATGTCGCAGGATCTGACCCTTTCCTATCTTGGATTTGCACTGCTGTGCTTTCTGCTCTCAGGCTTGGCCGGCGTGTTGCAGCCCGTGCACGCGCACACCACGCAGTTCACGCTTTTCCCCGTGGCGGTGAAGCACCTTTGGAGCTTCGGTTTTGTCGTTATGACCGTACTGGGGGCCTGTGTTTACATGACGCCCCGGCTCGTCGGCCGCGACTGGGCAGGTGCCGGATGTCTTCGTTCCAATTTCAAGGTGGCCACGGCGGGGGTGCTGCTGCTGGTGATTCCGCAGCTCTTGGGCGGCTGGATGCAGGGGCAGGGTTTGAATGACGCGGCGCAGGCGTACTCCAACCTACCGGCCAAGGCGCTCATGGCGCTGCGCGCGGCGTTCTTGGGCGAACTGCTCTTGCTGGTGGCCGCACTCATGGCTTTGAGCAATTTTCTCCGGCTGTTGGGCCCCGCGTGTTGCGGAGGCTGCTGCCCGCTGGAGTTTTTCCGCATGATCCGGCAATCCAAGAACACGCGGGGTGCTGCATGAACCGCGTGCCCCTGCTCATCGCCTGCATCTTGCTCGCGCTGGCGCCGGCGTGGTTCTCGCTCGTGCGGATCGCCGCCCGGCAACAGTCCAGTCTGGCGCCGCATACCCGCGGCGAGTCGATCTATCCGCAGGACCGCGTTGGCCAGGCCAAGATGGGCCGCGAGGCTTACCGCGCCAATGGCTGTTACCATTGCCACAGTCAGCAGGTGCAGCAGGGTGCCGTCGTCTACAATCTGTTCCTGACGGGTTCGGGCGCCAATCGCGAGGGGTTGCTTTCCGCAATGGGTCGCCGCGTGGAGGCCGCCAATGCCACCGGCAATCAGGTGCAAACCAAATCGTGGTCGGCCGCGAGGGATGCAGGCGCGTTGCACACGGCGCTCTTTCTTAACACCGATGATTTCAAGACGCTGGACGAAGCCAGACTGGCGCAACGGCCGGAGGCCGGGGTTGCTCTGAAGCTCGAAGCGTCGGCGCGATTGGAGGCGCTCAGTTTGGCGGCGCTGGCCGACAAGAACGAGATTGCGCGTGCGCGCCGACTGCTCAAGCTGCCGCAAGAGGAGAATTCGACCGCGCCCGTCAAAGCCGACAAGCCGGGCTTATTCCTTGCTGGACCGGTGGGCTGGACTGAGGCCCGGGCGGCCGTTGCGGCGTTAAAAAACGCTGGGGGCGTTGTGCTCATGCAGCCCGAACTCGCGCCCGTGGCCCAAGGCCAGCCGGTGGGCGACACGGTGGCGCATGGCGGCTCCACCGCGTGGGGTCAGCGCCGCAGCGTTGGCCGCGACTATCTGTTTGAAACTCCCCTCATGCTTGGCTCGCAGCGCATCGGGCCCGATCTGGCGCATCTGGGCGGCCGGTGGAAGGGCGACGCATGGCATTACCAGCATCTCTATAATCCCCGCGCCCAGGGAGTGGGCCATCCAAAGTCAGTGATGCCCCCCTACCGATTCCTGTTCACCCGCAGGGCGGGAGCCAAAATGTCAGAGGCGGAGATGGCGCAGGGCGGCTTTGTGTCGGGCAACGAAGTGGTGCTTCCAAAGCCGGAGGCGCGCGCCTTGGTGGCCTATCTTCGCAGTCTGGAGCAGCCTGATCTGTTGCCGGAGGCGCCTGCGCCCAAGTCTCGCGCGGCAGTCCTTCGCCCCAATCCATGAGCGCACCTCAAGTCCACAAGCCCCAGCCGGATTCACCGGAGCCCACGGCAGCCGTGGCGCCGATGTCCGTGGCGGTGTTCGTTGCGCTGGCGGTGGTGCTCCATGCGGGCATGACCAGGGTGGACCGCGCGGCGGGCGCCTTCTCGCCACTGGTGTACGCGCCCTATTCGTCCGAAGAGGAATGGCAGGCGATGGCGGCACGGTCGCCCCTGGAGCTTCAGCAGGAACGTGGCGCGGCGATTTTCAAGGGCAAGGGCGGCTGCATGGGCTGCCATCAGGCGGGTGGCGAAGGTTCCACGGGTCAGAACACGCCGCCGCTGGCGGGGTCGGAATGGGTGCTCGCCGACAAGCCCGACCGCATCGTACGCATCGTGCTGCACGGGCTGAGCGGCCCGGTGAGCGTGAAGGATCGCGTGTGGACGGGAGGCACGATGCCGCCGGTGGGAGCCAATCTGTCCGAGGAGGAGATTGCCGATGTGCTCACGTACATTCGCAGCGCCTGGGGCAACGCGGCCCGGCCTGTGGACGTGAAATCCGTAAAACTGATTCGCGACGCCGTGGGCTCCCGCGCCAAACCCTGGACGGCGCCGGAACTGGAAGCCGTGCCCGTCAGCGCGGGCAAGTGATCCCCGACTGCGCCGGGCTTGCCACCCACGCAAGCTCTGCCATTCTTGCCTTCATCCATGAAGGCTGCATCGCTCCTTTCTCTCCTGCTCCTTTGGCTGCCGCTTGACGCCGCCCCATTCCGCGTCGCGCCCTTCAGCGCCGACGTCACCGTGCCCATGGGGCATGGCATGATGGGCGGCCTGTGGAAATCCAAATCCGTGGCCGACCCCTTGCTGGCGCGCGGCATCGTTCTCCTGGGCGGCGACAAGCCGGTGGTGTTTGTTTCGGTGGACTGGTGCGAAATCCGCAACGCGGCGTTTGACCGCTGGCGTCTGGTGCTGGCCGAGGCTGCGGGCACCGATCCCCTGCGCGTGATGGTCAGCTGCATCCATCAGCACGACGCGCCCGTGGCTGATCTTGAGGCGCAGCGCATGCTTGAGGAGCGCAAGCTGGCCGGCAGCATCTGCGACCTTGAATTCCATGAGAAGGCCGTGCGCGCCGTGGCAGCGGCGGTGCGAGAGGCCATGAAAACGCCGCGCCTCGTCACGCATGTGGGGCTGGGCCAGGCGAAGGTCGACCGCGTGGCCTCCAACCGCCGATACGTGCTGCCCGACGGCAAATTTTCATTCGGACGCGGCAGCGCCAGTGGCAAGAACGTGCTCGCGGCCGGGGCGCCCGAAGGCACGGTCGATCCGTGGCTCAAGACGCTCAGCTTCTGGGACGGCACCAACGCCATCGCCGCGCTGAGCGGCTACGCAACCCATCCCATGAGCTACTACCGCACGGGCGATGTTTCGGCAGACTTCCCCGGCGATGCCCGCGCGCGGCGCCAGAAGGAAACGCCCGGCTGCCTGCAGGTATATTTTTCAGGCGCCAGCGGCAACGTCACTGCAGGTAAATACAATGACGGCGCCCGGACCAACCGCGCCGTGCTAGCGGGCCGCCTGCACGACGCCATGACGCGCGCATGGAAGGAGACACAGCGGCAACCCCTCCAGCGCGTTGACTTCCGCAGCACCACGGTGCGGCTGGAACCGCGGAACCATGCCGGATTTACCGTGGAGGATCTCAGGGGCAAACTCAAACCCGGCATCGACCCATTTCAACAATGTCTCGCGGCCATGGGGCTGAGCTGGCGTGCGCGCGCCGATGCCGGCCACAAGATTGACGTGCCGGTGCTGGATTTTGGGCCGGCCCAATTGCTGTTGCTGCCCGGAGAGAGCTATGTGGAATACCAGCTCGCCGCCCAGCAGATGCGCCCCGACTCGTTCGTGCTGGTCGCCGGTTACGGCGAATGCGCGACCGGCTACGTGCCCACCGAGAAGCACTGGGAGGAGGGCGACGGCAATCTGGGCGACTGGTGCTGGGTGCATCCCGGCGCGGAAAAACCGCTCTTGGATGCCATCCGCAGAGTGCTGGTGCCGGTGAAATGACGCGCGGCGGCCCCTACTAGTCTTGCGTGCGAAACGCCCACGCGCACAGCGAGGGCAGCACCAGAAGCGTCAGCACCGTGGAGGTGAGGATGCCCCCCATGACGACGGTGGCCAGCGGGCGTTGCACCTCCGCCCCCGTGCCCGAGGCAAACGCCATCGGCAGGAAGCCCAGCGCCGCCACCAGTGCCGTCATCAGCACGGCGCGCAACCGCAGCAGCGAGCCCGTGCGCACCGCGGAGAGTAGATCGCCTCCCCCCGCGCGCTGTTGCTGGATGAAGGTCACCAGCACGAGTCCGTTTAACACCGCCACACCCGATACGGCGATGAACCCGACCCCGGCCGAGATGGAGAAGGGCATCCCGCGCATTGCAAGGGCGGCCACGCCGCCCGTCAGCGCCAGCGGCACGCGCGTGAACCCCAGCAGTGCGGGTTTCGCCGCACCCAGCGCTGCGTGCAACAGCAGGAAAATCATCACGAAACAGACCGGCACCACGAAGGCCAGCCGGTTGCGCGCACTCAAGTAATGCTCGTACTGGCCGCCCCATTGCGTCCACAGACCCGGCGGCAGCGCCGCCCCGCGCACCACGGCCGCCTGCGCCTCGCGGACGAATCCGCCCAGGTCGCGCCCGCGCACGTTGGCCACCACCGTGATCCGCCGCTGGCCGTTGTGGCGGCTCACCTGGAAGGGGCCTTCGCCCTCGTCCAGATCGGCCAGCAGGCGCAGGGGAAGCACGTGCGGCAGGCCGGTGTGGTGCGGGTTGTTGGCCAGCGTCACTGCGTTGGGCCCTTCGTGAGGCTTTGCGGGCAGGGGCACGGGCAGATCGTCCAACTGCCGGCGGTCGGTGCGCACGGCTTCGGCCAGGCGCACCACCACGTCGAAACGCTTGTCGCCCTCGAAGATCTGCCCTGCGGCATGACCACCCACCGCGCTGGTCACGGTGTCCACGATGTCGGCACCGGTCAATCCATGGCGGGCAAGCGCGCCCACCTTGGGGCGCACCGTCAGCATGGGCATTCCGGTCGTCTGCTCAAGGCGCACATCGGCGGCGCCGGCCACCGCCTGCAGCGTTTGGGCCACGCGCGATGCGGCTGCCCTCAGCTCGTCCATGTCGCTGCCGTACACATGCACCGCCACGTCGGCGCGGGTGCCGGCGATCAGTTCGTTAAACCGCATCTGAATGGGCTGGGTAAACTCGTAATCGTTGCCCGGCACGGCCTCCACCACCTCGCGCAGGCGCTGCTCCAGTTGGCCGCGAGAGAGCCTTGGATCGGGCCACGCCGCGCGATCCTTGAAGGTGATGAACGTGTCCGACACATGGGGCGGCATGGGGTCGGTGCCCAGATCAGTCGTGCCCGTTTTGGAGAACACCACCGCCACCTCCGGCAACGTGCTGATGGCCCGTTCCAGCTGCAGTTGCATCTCCGTGGCCTGATCCAAGCCCGTGCCGGGAATGCGCACGGCGTGCATGGCGATGTCGCCTTCGTCCAGCACGGGGATGAACTCATGGCCGAGCCGTGTGAAGAGCACGAGCGCGCCCGCACAGAGGAGCGTCGCGCCAGCCACCACCATGCGTGAGTGGCGCAGCGATCCGTCCAGCCACGGTGCGTAGAGCCGGCGCGCGCCGCTCATGAGCGGGTTCTCCGCCTCGGAAACCGGGCCGCGCACGCACAGCGCCACCATCGCCGGCACAAACGTCAGCGACAGGACAAACGCCCCCGCCAAAGCGAAGATCACCGTCAGCGCCATGGGGTGGAACATTTTCCCCTCCACACCGGCCAACGCCAGGATGGGAATGTACACGATGATGATGATGGCCTCGCCGAACACCGTGGCGCGTCGCACCTCGTGACTGGCGTGGCGCACGGTTTCCAGCCGCTCCTCGCGCAGCAGCGGCCGGCCCAGTTCCCGCTGGCGTTCCGCCAGCCGGCGCAGGCAGTTCTCCACGAGGATCACCGACCCGTCCACGATGAGGCCGAAGTCGACCGCGCCCAGGCTCATCAGATTGCCGCTGATGCCCGCCGCCACCATGCCCGTGGCCGCCAGCAGCATGGAGAGCGGGATGGCCAGGGCCGTGATGCACGCCGCGCGCACGTGCCCCAGCAGCGCCAGAAGCACCACCACCACCAGCACCGCGCCGTAAAAGAGGTTGTGCTGCACGGTCGCGATCGTGGCGTTGACCAGTTTGGAGCGGTTCAGAAGCGGCGTGATGGCGATGTCCGGCGGCAGGCTGCGCTGCACTGCAGGCAGCTGCTCTGCCACGGCGCGCGCCACGGCGCGGCTGTTGCCACCCGTGCGCATCAGCACCGTGCCCACCACCGTCTCGCGTCCCTCGTGCGATGCGCTGCCCTGCCGCGCCGCGCCGGCGACCACCACGTCGGCCACGTCTCCCACGAGCACCGGGGTGCCCCGCTTCTGCGAGATGGGCACGCGCGTGAGCGCCTCGCGCCTCTGCACGCGCGCATCCACGCGCACCAGCAGGGTTTCGCCACGGCGCTCCATGCGGCCGGCGCCGGCCACCCGGTTGTTTCGTTCCAGCGCGGTGATGAGGTCGCGCAGGGACAGGCCGTGCGCCAGCAGGTCCTGCAGGCGCGGCTGCACCTCGTACTGTTTAATAAATCCGCCCACGGCCTCGATGTCGGCGATGTCCCTCACGGTGCCCAGAAACTGCGGGCGCACCAGCCAGTCCTGCAGCGTGCGCAGATAGGTGAGCCGTTGGACTTCGTTGGTGAGCTGCTCGCCCTCGGGCGTCAGGTAATCGCCATTGGCCTGCAGCCCCGGGGTGCCCGTGGCGTTGCCCTGACTTGTGCCCATGTGCAATGACCACATATACACCTCGCCCAGGCCCGTGGAGAGGGGGCCCATCCGTGGATCGGCACCCTCCGGCAGCGTGGATCGGACATTCCCCAGCCTTTCATTGATCTGTTGGCGCGCGAAGTAGATGTCCATCGCGTCGTCAAATATCGCCGTCACCTGGCTGTAGCCATCGCGTGAGAGCGACCGTGTGGAGCGCAGGCCGGTGATGCCCGCCAGCGCGGTTTCGATGGGGAAGGTGACCTGCCGCTCGATTTCCTCCGGTGAAAGTCCCGGGTGCAGGGTATTGATCTGAACCTGCTTATTGGTGATGTCGGGCACGGCGTCGATGGGCAGCCGGGCGAGTGACAGTGCTCCGATCGCCGCGGCCACCCCCGTGAGCGCCACCACCGAATGGCGCTGCTCGATGGCGAACTTAAGGATGCGTTCAATCATGTGCGCCTAGTAGCCGTCGCTGTGGTCGTGGCCGTGGTCGCCGGGCGACTTGAGCAGTTGCGCCTTGAGAATGAAACTGCCCCGCACCACCACCAGTTCCTCGGGCTTCAGTCCGCGCTGCACCGGCAGCCAGCCGTCCACCTCCGCCCCCAGCTCCACGTCGCGTCGCGCGAATCGGGAGTCAGAGCCGGCCACAGGCACAAAGACCACCGCCTGTCCGCCGATGAGCTGCACGGCCTCTCGTGGGATGGCCAGTCCCTCCACGGGTTCGGGCGCATCCGGAAGCTGTGCGGTGACAAACATCCCGGGGCGCCAGCGGCCGCCCTGATTGTCCAGCGTGGCGCGAACCTGAACGGTGCGGGTGTCCGGATCGGCCGTGGGGGCGATGTGTTCCACGGTGGTCTCGGCCGATTGCCGGCCGGCGCCATCCTCGATCCGGACGCTCTGGCCGACCTTGAGCGTGGCAATGCGCGCCTGAGGCACGTCCATGAGAACCCACACACGGCTGAGATCCGCGAGGATCAAGAGGTGCGGGCGATCGGGTGATGCCATTTCGCCGGTGGTGATTTCGCGCTCCACCACCGTGCCGGCCCGTGGCGCGCGCACCGACAGCTGCGGATGAAGTTCATGCGTGGCTTCCAGCTTGGCAATGGACGCCGCGTCGGATCCAAGCAGCAGCAGCCTGTTGCGCGCGGCGGCAATGGCAAATTGAACCTGAAGCAGGTCGGCCTCGGCGACCTGAATGGCGCGGGCCTTGCGCGCCTCGCCTGCCTGCACAGCGGCGCGGGCCGCAACGACGCCCGCCTGCGACTGCTTGCGTTGTTGCTCCCATGCGATCGCGGCGCCCTCGAGGCCTGAGCGCGCGCCTGTCTCCTTCGACTCAGCCGTCCGCCACGCGGATTCGCGCCGCGCCACCTCGGCCTGCGCGATGCCACCGGCGCCCTCCAGCAGTTTTTTCGCGGCGGCATACTGCTCGCGGGCCGAGGCAGTCTCGACCCTTGCCGCCGACAGGGTGGATTGCGCCTGAACCAGGCTGGCATTGTTCTCGGAAAGCACCTGCTGCGCGAGAGCCTTGGCAAGATCCGCCTCGCGCTGGGCCAGATCCGGATCCAGTTTGGCCACGGACTGGCCGGAGGCCGCCGCCGCCCGCAGGGCGAGGTGTTTTAGATAGTCACTCTGCGCGGCGCCCAGCTCGGGGCTGTCGATGATGAGCAGGGTCTGGTTGGCCTCCACGCGAGTCCCCAGATGTGCGTTGAGGGTGGCGACGCGTCCGCTCAGGGGCGTGCTCACGTGCGCCATCGACTCCTCGTCAAACGACACGCGCGCCGGCACGGCATAGGTGGGCATCAATTTGCGCACCGTGACATTCCCCAGCACCACGCCATTTTGCCGCAGGGCATTGGTGGATAGGGTGACCTCCAGCGCTGAGGCCAGGGTGCCGTTCACCGACGCCATTTTCGGCGCGCAGCAGTCGTCCACAGCGCCGGCGGCGTGGTGATGATCCGCATCGTGACGATTGCAGCCGAATGCCGCCGCCATCAGGGACAGGATGAGCAAGGGTTGGTTTTTCATGGGACTGTCGGGGTATCAGGGTTGGGACGGAGCAAGGGGGCCGCCACTGGCGCGGCGCAACTGGCTGGCGGCGACCGAAAGGCGCAGCTGCAATTCGAGCAGGCGCAACCGCGCAGCCTGCAAATCCAGTTCTGCGAAGCGGACGGGCGTGATGTCGGACTGGCCCGCCTCGTACACCGCGCGCGCCAGTCGGGCCCGTTCCGCCTGAAGGGGCAGGAGCTTTTCGCGCACCTGAACCGCAGCCCGCTGCAGCGCCTCATGCGCGGCATGAGCATGGCGCACCGCCGTGACCGTCCGACGCAGGTGCAGGGTCGTCTGGTGGCGTGCCTCGATGAGGCTGGCTTGCGCCTTGGATTGAGCGGCCTCTCCGGTGTCAAAAAAGGGCAGCGGCACGGTGGCCGAAGGACCCAGCGACCAGTCCGATTCGCGCTCGGCGGCCAGGCCGCCGCCAAACTCGGACAGCCATGCCAGCCGCGCCAGCGCATGGTCGTCTCCGCGTGCGGCCAGTTCCCACCGCGCCGACTGGATTTCCGGCCGACGCTGCAGCGCATGGGCGATCCAGACCGCTTCAGGAACGAGCGGCGAAGGCTCGGCGAGGGGCGTGCCCAGTTGGAGTTCAACGGACCGCGAAGGCTCTCCCAGCAGCCGCGCGAGGGAAAGTCGCTCGCTCTCCAGCTTGAGCCAATGTTCAGATAGATCCGCCTGCGCCTCCTCCAACTGCGCGTCCAAGGCGATCACGTCCAGCCGCGTGCCCTCACCCGCGTCCAGCCGCCGCTGGGCCAGATCGCGCAACTGCGAGAGCACCGACTGGCGCAGTCGCAAAAGCTTGATGGCCTCCGAGTGGGCGAGGTGTCCGGCGTAGTGTGTTTCGGTGGCTTCGATGATGTCGAGCGCGGCGGCGACGGCGTCGGCCGCGGCCGCCCGCAGCCGGTGGTCGGCAGCCGCGATGCGGTGGGGCCGTCGCAACCATTGGGCAAGATCGGTGGCAATACCGGTCTCGATGGCGGTGGCGCCGCCGCCTTCGGGCAGCCGGAAGAGAATGTGCAGCACGGGATTTGGAAATTGCCGCGCCTGCCACGACTCGGCCTGCGCGCCCCGGGCGCGGGCCAGTGCCATCTGAACTTCGGGCGCGGCCACCACGGCCTGCCTCACCGCGTCGGAGAGCGTGAGTGTGTTTGTTCCGCCGGGCAGATCCACCGCAGCCGTGTTGGTCTCAAAGCGGATTGCACCGCGCAATCCTGTGGCGGCAGCGACGGCCTCAGCGGCTTTGTCAGCGGGCAGGGGCATGCGGCAAGCCGTCCCCCACGCGAGGAGCGCGGCGGCGAGCAAACCCACGGACAGATACATACGAGAATGGAGTTTCATACGCAGGAAAGGCCACACAGCCCCAAGAGGCCGCATGGACAAAGGAACGCGCGGGCGTTCCCCTAGACGACAATGGCTGGAGTGCGCGCGGGCAACGCGACGCGTGTGAGGAAATGCCAACGACGCAAGAGGCCCGGCGGCGACACATCGTGCGTGCCGGACGGTTGTGGGTGAAGTGGGACAGGATTGACGACGGCGATCGGGAGGAAAATCCAACTCGCAGGAGCCACGATGACGGTTGGCGCGGCCATTTCCACGCTGCCGCCCTCAAGGCTCGTGCACTGCGCACAATCCTCGGGTGACTGTACAGGTTCACTGTGCTTGCCCGCAGCGTCACAGCAGTCGTGCGAAGCCCAGTCGAGCGATGCCAGAAGGCAGTGCGACGTCGCCGGCAACCAGCACATCAGGAGCACACTCGCCAGAAAGCCACGCAGGCGGCTCATGGTTTGCACTATTAGCACCATCGGTGCGAACCGACAAGACTTTACCGGCCGGGCGAGTTGCAGCGCTCAAAGATCTTTCCGGGGAGCTGGCGCACCTGCCGTTTCAACTCCAAGGACAGCAGCCCGACGGAGATTTTCGCTGGAGGCAGACCCGTCACGCGGACCAGCTCGTCGGTGGCAAGTTCGCCCGAGTCTAGGGCGGCGAGGATCTGCGCTTCGGTGGGGTCCAGAATCACGGCCGGAGGGTCCATCGGCGTTGGGGCCTGCGACTTGGGGAAGAATTGCCCAAGTTCCTCGAAGATGTCCCCAGCGCATTCGCAAAGCGCGGCGCCTTCCTTGATGAGTTTGTGGCAGCCTGCACTGCGGGGCGAATCTATGCGTCCGGGCACGGCAAAAACCTGACGTCCTCCCTCCACAGCGAGGTTGGCGGTGATGAGCGCGCCGCTAGTCAGGGTGGCTTCGACCACCACGGTGGCCTGCGTCATGCCTGCGACGATGCGGTTGCGGATGGGAAATGAATGTTTGCTGCCACGGCATCCCAAAGGAAACTGGGTGATCACGGCTCCGGTTTGCGCAATGCGCTCAAAGAGCGGGGCGTTCTCGGCGGGGTACACCACGTCCATGCCTGTGCCCAGCACGGCCACGGTGAGCCCTCCGGCGGCCAGCGCGCCCTCGTGGGCAGCCGTGTCAATGCCGCGCGCGCCGCCGCTCACCACCGTCAATCCCGCACGCGCAAGATCACCGGCCAGCCGCCGCGCCGTTTCGCGCCCGTAGAGCGTGGTTTGCCGCGAGCCGACCACGGCCACGGCATTTCGCATCGCTTGGGTCAACGCGCCGCGCACATAGAGCACCAGCGGCGGATCGTGAATCTCGCGCAGCAGGGGCGGATACTCGTCATCCAAAAGGGAAATGATGCGGCAGCCGGCCTGCTTAGCTCGGGCCAGCTCTCCCTGCACATCAATGGTGTCGCGCCAAGAGGCGATGGATTCCGCCAGCCCGGCGGCGAGGTGCGGAACCTCCCTCAGTTGGGCGACGGTAGCGCTTAAGATGGCGGGCGCGTCGCCGAATCGATCGAGCAACCTGCGCACGGTGGCCGGTCCCACATCGGGCAGGAGGTTGAGCGCCACCATCGCCTCGCGTGGGGTCATCCCTCCGAGGTTAAAACACTCTGCCCGGCTGGCAAGCGGGCAGTCCGCTCTATTTCCGATGCGGCTCCTTGGAGGCGCTCAGAAAAGTCAGGAGCGCCGCCACATCCTTAGGTGGCAGTGCGTCCACCAGCCCCTCGGGCATGATGGAGAGATTGGACGCGCTGAGAGAGCGAATGTCCTGGCGCTGGACCACGTGCCGCTTGCCCGTCAAATCCAGCAGCTCCACGCTGGTGCGCGATTCGCCCTCCAGCTTGCCAGCGATGGATTCACCGTCCTTGAGCTCGAGCGTCCACAGGCGGAAGTTGCTTTCCAATGAACGGTTGGGGTCCACGATCTCCGCGAGGATTTCCGCTGCGGGCCTGGCTCCAATTCCAGTCAGGTCCGGGCCGATGCGCCCCCCCCCACCCGCCAGCGTGTGGCATTGCGCGCAGACTAGCTTAAACACCTCCGCGCCGCGCGCCGCGTCACCGGCCTGTTCAATCCAAGGCAGCATTTTTTTCAGCACCGCCTGCCGGTCGATGTTGCCGCGCTGGGCGTCCAGCTGCTGGGCAAGTTGGGCGAGGGTGGCGTCGGAGCTGACCTTGAGCGCCTGCCATTGGGCCGCATTGAGTTCTCCGCGAAGGATTTTGCCCTGCTGGACGGCCTGCAGCAGGCCGCGCGTCCACACGGGGCGGCGCATCAGCACGGCAACGCCCTCGCGCCGTGTGGCTGCGGTGAGCACCGGCCACTTGGCCAGCAGGGCAGTGCCCGTGGTGTCCAGGCGGCTTTCGCCCAGTGCTCTCACAAACGCGCCGGCAAGCTCAGGAGGGGTCTGCACATCGATGGTGGCGAGGACGGCCGTGACGGTTTCGGACTTGTCCTCCAGTCGAAGCCAGCGCCTTGCGGCGTCTCCACGCTGGGCGTCGGGCACCGCGGACGAGGCCACTTGGGCGCGCATCTCGGCGATGACCGCCAGGGCGTCAGCAGCAAAAATGTCAGTGGTGCCCCATCGGGAAGCGAGTGTCAGCAGGCCTTCCTTGCAACGGTTGGGCAGCACCTTCATGAGGGCGGAGAGCTCGGCACGGTCGGCTTGGGTGAGCTTGGGGGCGGAACCCGCCGGCCAGCCTCGGGCCAGCCCGTCGATCACCGACGCTGCCAGTTCCTCATTGGCCGACCGCAGCGAGGCCAGCGTGCCCACGACCGATTCGACCGGCGCGCGCTGTGCATAATGCTGGGTGACGATGCCCACGATCTGGCCGAGGCGCGGGGGCAGGCCCATGGCGGTCGCGCCTGTGGCAGGCCCAAGTTCCACCACTTCCACATCGTCCCACCAAGCCTCGCCTGTGGACCGGCCCCAGCCGCCGTAGAGCAGATTGAGCATCAGTTTGGTGTGCGCCCCGGTGTTAAACTCGCTTGTGATGCGCGTCCAGTCATGGTCGCCTTTCAGTGCGGCCGGTTTTCCCTCGCGCTGGAGTTCATGCAGGTTGAGCAGCGCGCCCTCGCCTGTGCCGGCCTTGAGTGCGCGGGTTTTGACCCAGGCGGAAAGGCGGTAGCGGGTGCGCGGTTTCACCACGAGGTCCTGCGACCAGCTGACATCGCCGCCCGCCGTCGAGGTGATCTTGACCGAGCGCTTTCCCGAATGAGCAACCTGGTCATCCACGGTGAGAATGGCAGTGCCTTGGTGGGTGGCCGGACGCCACGACGCCGGGAGCCCGTTGCGAATGTCCTCCAGCGATGGATTGGCAACCAGATTGCGGGGGGCGACTGCGGGGGCCGGCGTGGCGGCGCGTCCGGTGGCCGTGCTGTGGCCCAGCACAGAAGCCAGGAATGCCGTGTCGTGGCGGGCGGCGGCGGCGGTGGCCGCCTCGGGTATCCAACGGTCGCCCGCGTTGCCGGGGTGTTGCAGTGCTTGATGCACGGCGGCGCCGGCCAGTTCGCTGGGCGCTTGGTCGGCCAGCGCCAGAAATGCGGCCAGTCGCACCTGCGCGTCACCATCGGTCAGCAAGCCGCCGTCCAAAATGGCCGCCGTGGCCACAGGTCGGGCGGGCAGAACCTGAAGCGCGTTGCGGCGCACACCTGCCGAAGGATGGCGCAGCGCACCCAGTGCAGCTTGCAGGGCGTCAGGGTCGCGCCCGTCCAGATAGCCCAGTCCGTGCAGCGTCCACAGCGCGTGCAGCGCGCCGGGGTTGAGCCCGATGGCATCGCGTGAGATGTCGCGCACCCGCGCCAGAAGCGCCGTGCGTGCCTCGGGCGAAGGCCCGCGTTCCACCAGCAACCGCTGAGCGTGACGCCGCCAGAAAAGATTGTCGTGGCCCAGCGCCGCGATAAGTCCGGCGGTGTCCGCGTCGGAAAGGCGCGGCGTGGCGGAAGGCGGGGCGTGGCGGTACACCACGCGGTAGATGCGGCCCAGCGTGGTGGCGCGCAGCGGGGTCTCGTAGGCGTTGCCCCTGCCGGTCTTGAATCCGATGGGCGTGGGGTTGTGCTGGATAATATAGTTATACCAGTCGATGACCCACACGTGTCCGTCGGGGCCCACCTCGGCCATGATGGGAGCCGTCCATTCGTCATCGCTGGCCAGCAGGTTGATGGGATTGTGCGCGCGAAAATCCGCGCCATCGCGCTCGAGGAAAAAGGTGCCGATGAGCTTGCCGGTGGGTTCGGCGACAAACGCGGTGCGATTCCAGTATTCGCTGGGCCATGCGCGCGCGGTGTACAGCGCGTGACCGGCCGCGGCGGTGTAGCCGCCGTGATGGTCCATCTGGCGAACCCGGTCGCTGAGCGCGTGGAAGAGATGAGTGTCGGCGATGGTGCCCAGCACGCTGCTGCTCCAGCCGCGCACCGATTCGTAGTAACGGTTGGGAATGGGCAGATAGACACTGGGATTGCGATTGGCCGTCGAGCCGAACACGAGGCCTTCCTCGCTGAAGCCCAGTCCCCAGCAGTTGTTATTATTGTTGCGCAGGAATTCCACGCTGCTGCCGTCGGGGCGCATGCGAAAGAAGCCGGTGGCGAACCGTCGCGGCTCGCCGGCGATTTCTCCTTGAAAGCCCGAGTAGCCCACCACGCCCCAGAGCCAGTTGTCGAAGCCATATTGCAGATTGTTGGGGCCCGCGTGAGTGTCGTTCTTGCCCCAGCCCGTCAGCAGCACATTGCGTGTGTCCGCCTTGCCGTCGCCATTGGTGTCCTTGAGGTAGAGCGTTTGGGGCGCCTGCTGCACCACCACACCGCCCTTCCAGAAGGCGAGGCTGGTGGGAATGTTGAGCCCGTCGGCAAAGAGCGTGAACTTGTCCGCGCGGCCGTCGCCATCGGTGTCCTCGCAGACGCGGATGGTGTCGCTGCCCCCGCCGTCAGCGCGGATGTCGTTGGGGTAGTTCACCGACTCGCACACCCAGAGCCTGCCACGCTCATCCCACGCCATGGCGATGGGGCGGCGGATGTCCGGCTCAGAGGCAAAGAGCCTCGCCTCAAATCCGCGCGGCAGCACCATGTGGCGCGCCGATTCGGCCGCGGGGAGCGGCACCTGCATCTTCGCCACGTCGTTGCTCTGGACGCCCCACTTGGCACCAGCCACGTAGTGGGGGATTCGGTCTTTCGGCGTGACGTACTCAAAGGGCTTGAGGCCGCGCACAGGCTCAAACTTGTGGGCGCTCACGGTGCGGCCGCTGGCCCAGCGGATGCCCCGCTCCACCAGCTCGTGGAATCCCGCGTTGCCCCAAGTTCGGTGGTCGTGGCCCCATGCGGTGTAAAACACGCGGCCTTTGCCCTGTGTGCGGATCCACGTCCAGGGCTCCTGATCGCGGTACTCGAGCACCGTGCGGCTCGTGGGATTGTGGCGGTGGTGCACGTAGGTTTCATCCCAGCTCTCGAAGCCTTCAAAGCCCTTCAGGATTTCGTGGGAGGGGGCGGCGGCGCGCGTGCGGAAGACCCCGGTGCCGTGACTTTTGAACTGCGCACCCGTGAGGGCGACGAGCTTTTCCGAATTAAGGAAGCAATAGGAGGCGCAGTGAAGGGGCACAAAGCCACCGCCGCCTTCGACGTAATCAAGCAGTGCCTTCTCTTGGCTGGCTTCGATGGCGTTGATGTTAGCGTAGACCAGAAGCGCGTCGTAGCCGGCAAGGGTGGCGGCGTTGAGATCAGCCATGCGCTCGGTGTACACGAGCGTGATGCCGCGAAAGCTCATGGCCGGTTCCAACTGACGGAACCGCTCGGAGGGCTGGTGCGAACCACGGTCGCCGAGAAAGAGGACGCGCACGGGACGGTCCAGCGCCGCGCCCTTCACGGGGATGTCGGCGGCGTTACCGACGGCGATGAGGGTCAGCAGCGCGAGAGACGCCACCATCCAACGGATGCATTGCATCGGGGAAGCCTAGCAGGCACGCAAACCTTGTCCAGCAGCGGCCCTTGACGAGAGCCGTTGTAGAGCCTTGCTTTTGCGCCGGCGGGACTACTGGGCGGGGATTTCGTTGAGCGTGTAGTACGCTTCCGCGTGGAGCAGGGGAAGCCCGGCGGCCGAGCGCACACCCGCAGCGCGCAGTTCGTGCACATGGCCTTTGACAAGGCCGCTCACTTCGAGGCGCACGCTGCGTCGGTCGGCGGCCACCGTGGCCTTCACCACCTTGGGCGTGGCCTTGTCCACCTCGGGGCTGCCGTAGTCGGCGCGGTACATGTAGGTGTAGGCCTCCATGGCGTAGGAGGCCGTGTCGGCTGCGGACTTCGCGTCCACCTCATGCGTGAAGGTCAGTTCAAATCCCTCTGGCTTGGCGCGCATCTCGTGAATCTCAAAGGGCACCTTGCCGGTCCAGTTGACGCGTTCGAGCGCGAATCGCTTGCCACCGCGGGCTCCCCATCCGCGGTCGGTTCCGCCAACAAAGCACGCGCCCTCGGGCGTCATCATGACCGTCAGGTTGCCCGATCCGAAGCCCTTGCGAAACAGAATGGCTGCGCCCTGATAGACGCCATTGACCTTCTCCAAAAAGACACGGCTGAGCGTCGAGGCGGTCTGGTCGCCCACCAGCAGCTGATTCTTGAAGGGGCCAAACTTGCCCGTGCCGTCGAAGGCGAACCCACTGCTGGAATTGCCCAGCTTGCCATGCGGCAGGACACACGCGGGGGGAACCAGCTCCTTCACACGCTGACGCTCGGCAACCATGCGGCTATTGGTGTTGGGTTTGACGGGCGCCTTGCCCAGCGCCGCCTTCACCGCGGGCAGGTCGAACCACTTGAATCCGTCGGGATGGCCTTGGAACGATCCGGGCACGAGGTGTTTGAGTGAGCTCGATCCATTCCACGGCCCTTGGTTGTCGGTGTAAAACACCTCTCCCAGATGGTTGAGGCCGATGCCGCCGGGCGAACGGATGCCGCTGGCAGTGGGGATGAGCCTGCCGTCGGGAGTGACGCGCACGCACCAGCCGCGGTAGTCGATGTTGCTGTTAAAAGAGCCGGTCAGGCACAGCACCACCCAGATGTTGCCGTCCTTGTCGTGGCGCGAACCAAAGGCGTATTCGTGGTAGTCGCCGGTGATGCCCCAGCCATCGTTGAGCGTCTCAAACTGGTCGGCGCGGCCATCGCCGTTGGTGTCCTTCATGCGGGTGACCTCGCCGCGTTGCGTGGCGTAGAGCCAGCCATCTTTGGCGGCAAGGCCCAGAGGCTCGTGCAGTCCGTCGGCGTACAGGCTAAACTTCATGTCGCCGGGTTTTCCCAGCGGCTGATCCACCATGTAGAGATTGCCGCGGCGCCCACATACCGCCAGCTTGCCGTCGGGCATCATTTCCAGACCGCTCGCCTCCAGCACCACGGCCTCCGGGATGGGGAGGATGGTGATGGGATAATAGTCCTCCTCCTTCGGAAGATCGGCGGCGCCCGCGAATCCCGCGGCCAGAATGACGGATGCGAAAAGTGCTTTCATGGTCGGTTCCATTATTCAAATTCCCACTGGTACTGCTGGCGCAAGACGATCTTGCCATCCACTTTCAGCGGCACCACCAGTTCCTTGCGTCCACCGTTGGTGCGCAGGATGGGCGCAGAGGGTGCGCCGGTGAGTGTGATCTTGAGATCTTTGCCGACTTTCCAGCCGCCCTCCTTGGGCACGAGGTCGGCGTGCGCCGCGGCGAGATACCAAGTCTGGCCGCTGCCGGTGAGGGTGAGCTGTCGGGTGAAGCCGGGCTTCTCGCCGCCCTGCGGAATGAAGTAGTCCTCCACCAAAACTGCGCCGGCGCGGTAGCGGAACACCGGCCGCTGTTGTTCGACCAGCTGGTAGCCCAAAAATCGCAAGTCTGCCACGCGCCCTTCAGCATTCTTGAGCTTTGGCCACGGCGCGCCCGCGGCGTCCAGCGTGGCAAAGGCCTGATCTCGCGCCAAGGGTATGGTGTAGTAGCCCGACGGGGGCTGAAAGCCCACGCCGCGGTCGCGCCAGTGGCGGGCTCCGTCCATGAACGCGCCCTGCCAGATCAACGCGACCTGCATCGTGTTCGCATCGAAGCACAGGTTCACCTTCTCGGGATAACCAACGCCAATGCCCCGCGGGCTGGCGCCCTCGATGAAGTTTCTGTACATGACGGCCTCGCCACCGGCGGCCTCAATCGGGATTCCCGTAGGGTGCCCTTTGGCGGTCGATGTGGTCGTTGCGCCTGCCGAAAGGGCGAGATTTTTGATGCCCGGCCCGGACACGCTCACGGAGAGTTCCTCGCCGCCGGTCTTTTCAAAGTACTCCACGCGCACCTTGTGGGTGCCCTGCGTGAGCTTGACCTGCCCGGCCTTTTCCGCCGGCGGATGCACGCCATCATGGTTCACCACCACCTTGCCATCCACCGAAAGGCGGGAGCCGTCGTCGGACATGATGCGGAAGGAATAATCGCCAGCCTTCGACGCCTCAAAATCGCCTTCAAACACCATCGCAAAGGACTCATTGGCCTTGGCCAGCCGGATGTCGATGAGGCCGCTGGGAACAGCGCCGCTGCCCGCCGCCTTGAGCTTTGCAAAATCGGGAAGTTTGTCCCAGTCGCCGGAGTACGTGGTGTAGGTGAGGTTTTTAAGGGCACCCTTGCCCGTGATCCCCGCCGACGGCTGTCCCAGCGAGCGCACGAACGCCGCCAGCGCCAGCATCTCCTCGTCGTTGACGCCGGGTACCTGCGGCATCGCCGCCGCCGCGCCCACCACGACCAGCTTGCCCGGGTCGCGGATGGATTCCAGAAAGTACGCGTCGTCAAACTTCACCTTCTGCTTTGCGCCGCCAAAGCCCACCGTCACCTCGCGTTCCTGTCCCCAAAACGACCCCAGAAACGCGGGCGCCTTGAGTGCCACGCCCGCCAGCGCCGGCTTGTCGGGATGGTACTGGTGGCACTGGGCGCAGATTTTTGATTCAAAGAGCAGCGCCCCTTTGGCGGCCAGCGCGGGATCGTCCGCGGCGCCGCACCACAGCGTGGCCGCCACGGCCAGGCATCCGGTGATGATGCGATGATTCATACGTATTTCAGATTTTGGAAATCCGGCCCGGCAGTCTGCCCGCCGACCTTCCGCCAGGCAAGCGACAAGCTTCGCGGAAGGGCGAACCCTCAATCGGACGGAGAAACCGCCCGGGCATTCAGAGAGGCGCGCACTCCGCTTGAGTCACGGCGCACGCCCCTTAGGCTTGTCCCCCCATCGGTCCACCTTGATGTCGCCATTCTCGTCAAAGACACGGTCGCGCACCTGCGCGCCCTTCTCCCACGTCTTCTCCCAGTTCACCTTCCCGTTCTCGTAATAGGCGCTGAGCTGTCCTGTGCCCTCCGCGGCGCGAGTGGCTTCCTTGCCATCGGGCAGGTACGTGGTGCCGCGCACAAACCGGCCCTGTGCGTAATCCAATTCGGTCCGCAGTTGGCCAGTGGAAAACCAGGTTCGCTGCACTCCATGCAGCTGGTTGTTATGATAGCGAAGCTGGGTCTTCTCCTTGCCATTGGCATGAGTGCCCGTAAACAAACCCTCGCGACGGCCTCCCACCACGTTCCCGGAAAATCCCTCGCCCGCGCTGGTGTACTGGAATTTCCCGTCGTAGAGCCGCTGGGTGCCCCGGTGGTAGTACAGCCCGTCGTCGCGCTGCTCCCAGCCGGTGTTTTCGCCCTGGGGCGCCACACACGCCACGCAAAGAAGCGAGACCAGCGCGATCCCTCCACGAATCCACGAGTTCATGCTCATTCCTGCAAGGCGATGAATTCGTTGATCACTTTGCGCGCCTCCTCCACCTGCGGCGGACCCACCACCGCGGCCAGCGCGCGCAACGACTTGGTGGCTTCGGGATGGCTCTGTACCGCCGCCAGGCCCCACCACTTGAACGCCTGCACCAAGTCCACCGCCACGCCTTCTCCCTTGAAGTAGTGGTTGCCCAGATTGTTTTGAGCATCGCGGTTGCCCTGCTCGGCGGCACGGCGAAACCACTGGACGGCGGCAGCATGATCTTGCGCCACGCCCTGGCCGCTGGCAAAGCGCGCCCCCAGATTGTTCTGCGCCGGAGCGCAACCAGCGGCAGCCGCCTTCTGATACCATCCCACGGCTTGGGATGCGTCGGGCGCCACGCCCTTGCCCTGATCGAAGCGAAGGCCAAGATTAAATTGCGCGTCGCGGTAGCCGCCGGCGGCAGCCTTCCGATACCATTCCAGCGCGCCCACCGGATCGGCAGCGACGCCATCGCCTGATTCCAGCTTCACGGCCAGGTGATTCTGCGCGGCCGCATGGCCTTGATCGGCGGCGCGCCGGTAGAGACGCAGCGCCTCGGCGTCGTCCTGCGGCAGGCCCGGCGGGCCTTCGTCGTGACGGCAGGCAAGGTAGAACTGCGCACCCGCATGACCAGCCTCGGCAGCCTTGCGAAGCCAGTCTCGCGAGGACTGCTCGTTCTTCTCCACCGACTGGCCCAACGCGAGATGGATACCCAGATGGAACTGGGCCGTGGCGTTGCCTTCGGCCGCCAGCTTCTGGGCCACGGTCAGCGGGATGAGGCGCGCGGGCTGTCCCATCTGCAGGAGGTAGGTGATGTCGCGATGCTGCTGCGCCGCGGCACCGCGCGCGTGCGCGGCGACGTAAAGCGGTTTCATCCGAGCCAGCCGCGCCTGCCACTCGCGGGCGAGGGTGAGGTCGCTCTCGGTGCCCACTCCTTCCTGCAGGCGCCGGGCCGTTTCCTGTATGGAGTTGGAGTCACCCCCCTCGGCGGAGCGCAGGTACCAGCGGGTGGCTTCGCGGTTGTCCGGCTCGATCCCGTTGCCTGAGGCGTAGTGGCGCGCCAGCAGGGATTGCGCGCCGGTGTGATCCTGTTCGGCCGCCTTGCGCAGCCATTGATTGGCGGTCTTGGTGTCCTGATCCACGCCCTGCCCGTGAAGGTGTTTAAGAGCCAGCGCGAACTGGCCCTCGGCGTTGTCCTGCTCGGCGGCCTTGCGGTGCCACTTGGCGGCCTCCACCAGATCCTGCATCACGCCCTGTCCGCTGGCGTAGAGGTAGCCCAGCGTATTCTCCGCCGGGGCGTACTTCTGATCGGCGGCGCGCCGATACCACTTCAGGCATTCGTCCATGTTGGCTTCCAGCCCCCATCCGTAGCGGTACATGTTGCCCAGGCTCAGCTGGGCGCGGGCGTTGTTGCGCGAGGCTTCATCCACCAGTTCGGGCAGCAGTGCCTCAAAGTATCCGCGGGCCCGTTCGGCGTCTTGTGGAACATTGGTGCCGCGCGCATAGTGCATGCCCAGATAGTAGCGGCCCCACAAGTGTTGGTTGGCGGCGGCGCGCTGGTACCAGCGAATGGCTTCCTCATCGTCGCGCGCCACGCCGCGGCCATTCACATACTGGATGGCGATGTTGAACTGGGCGGAGGAATGTTCCTTGTCGGCCGCGCGGCGGTACCATTGCAGCGCCTTGGCATAGTCGGCCGGCGCCCCCCAACCCGAGGCGTACATGAGGCCCACCAAGTTTTGCGCGTCGGCGTCGTTGTCCTTCTCGGCCAGCGCCTGCAGCGCCTTGAGGCTCTCGGCAAACAACTGGTCGGAGCGGGCCTTGTCGCGCGGGGCGCCGTCGCCCTGCGAGAGGTGGTAGGCCAGAACATACTTGGCCCGCGCCATGCCCAGATCGGCGGACTTGGTGTACCACTTCAATCCCTCGGCCTTGTCCTGCGGCACGCCGGTGCCATCAAAAATGATGTCGCCGGCCATCCATGCGGCGTAGGCGTCGCCGGCGTCCGCCAGCTTCTTTAGGGCGGGCAAAGCCTGCGCGAGCAACGCATTGCCCTTTTCAATATCGCGCGCCACGGCGATTCCCGCGCGCATATGGGCGGCGGCCTGATACTGCCCCTTGGGGTGCTGCTGCGCCGACGATTTTTGCGCCCACTGCCAGGACGCGTTGTGATCGATGGCGGTGTTCCGGCCAAACGCCAGCGCGTCGCAAAGCAGCCACTGCGATTGGGCGTCTCCGGCCGCCGCCTTGGCTTGAAGGGTAATGAGCTCCGGCGGCAGCGCCGGCTTGGCACCGGGGGCTCCTGAGATCCCAAGCGTTGTGATTCCCATCAAGGCCGGCAGTCCCCAACGCAAAGCCCAGTTCATGGCAGCGGAGTCTACCGGTGGGGGTTGCCCTTGTCCGCAAGAAATTGCTGGGCAAAACGTGTGAGACGGCCGGGCCCAAAAAAGGGCGGCGGCCGCCTCGGGTGAGACCGCCTTGGGATTTGCGTCAGGGGGCGCCTTGGTTTATGCGCGCCCAAGTGCGGGCGGGGGGCGTCTCAACCCCGCTCGTCATTCAATCAATCGCAAGTCTTCTATCGGCTGCTGCGCGCCTCACTTTAAACCAAAGGGCGTGCGCGTTTATTTAGCCAGCTCGGGCACCCTCTCTGGAAGGTGCCGTAGGACTGCGCCACGCGAATGGGCCTGCCCATGGATTGGGAACACGCTCCACGACATCGGCAATTAGAGCGCCCATGACGGGTGCAAATTTGAACGCATGGCCGCTGTCTCCGGCAGCCACCACAAGGCCGGGGCGTTGCGGATCGTGGTCAATCCAGAACCGGCCATCAAAGGTGTCGCAGTAAAGACAGGTGTGGCTGGAGATGAGCGGCGCGTGTGCGATGTTGGGAAATGTGGCCGCTATGAATTCTCGGAACTGAGCCTCCACACCCGGCCCGATCACGCGCGGTGCATCTGGCGGTACGCGCCGCCCCTTGCCGTGGTGAGCGATCTTGAGCGTGCCATCCTCAAGCGCGGGAAATCCGTACCAGCCTGTGCGGGAGATGTCGGCTGCCCACACGGGAAAACGTGGTGCCTGCCACGCCGCGGGAATAGGCACTTTGAAATGTAGCACCGGCTGGGCCGTGGCCCACATCACGTCTTTGAGGAATGGAAGTGCCGAGGGAGTCCACGCCCCGACGCACATCAACACGGCGTCGGCGCGCATCACCGTGCCGTCGGCAAATTCCGCGCCCACCACACGGGAGCTGCGTTCCTGCAGGCGCGCGAATGGACACGTCGTTCGCAGGTTCACCCCCGCGGCTTGGGCGTCGCGGGAAAGTTGGGCGATGACCTCGCCACTTTCCACCCAGCCCGCGTGCGGATTGAAGTAGCCGCCATCGTAACTTGCCGTGCCCCAAGCCGGGTACTCGGCGCGCAAGGTGGCTGCATCGAGTTTCCGCAGGGGAAAACCCAGACGCGAGAGTGCATGGAAGCTCTCATGCTCAAATCCGCCCGGCTCCATCGGCCCGCGGCGCAGCACGAGGAAGCCGTCCTCGTGAAAGAGTGTGCGCCGCCATTGCCGGTTCCATTGCCGCCAACCCGCAAGGCTGGCGCTGCCCATCGCGGTGTGCGTTTCATCCGCACCGTAGTCGGCGCGCACCACCTTGCTGATATCGGTGGAGGCTGCCGTGGGGCGGGGCAGGGCACCCGTGTCGGCCAGCGTGACGTGCCAATGTCGCCGTCGCAGTTCCAACGCCGCCGTCAGTCCGAACATTCCGGCACCGAGGACAAGGATGGAACGCATGACTTGGGTGGAGAGCATTCCACATTCAGCCGCCGATGGCACTCCCTCGAGGCTAGCGTTGCGCGCGGGCCGCTTGCGAAGGCCCGGGTTGCAACCGATCGCGGCCATCCACCGTCACTGGGCCGGAGATTTTCACCGCCACGGGCGTGCCCTCCTCCATGACACTTCCTTCAAGGATCATCAATCCGCCCAATTGGCCGCTCACCATGGCGTGGGTCGCGAGCGAACGGTAGAGCGTGCCCTCCAGCACCATGGAGATTTCCATCTGATTTCCGGCGGGATCCTTTATGGCGCCCCGTGCGTCGATGTGCAGCTCCAGCCGCGCGCAGCGTTCGCCTCCGTGCTGGGTGATGTCCCGAAGCGTCAGCTTTGCCTGACCGGTGGAGCGCAAGAGGTCGTGTCCCAGCCATCGCTTGGCGGCGGCGGCGTCCACCGTCCATGATTCGCCCACGCGCACGGCGCGGGCGGGCCACAGCTCATCTTCGAATCCGCCGGCCAGTTCGTCCAGCGCCAGCGACTGCTCCTTGCTGGGCTTCCCCTCGGCGAGGTGGAATTGCCACCGGGCAGCGGACTTGTCGCCGACGACGGTGAGACCGTGAAGGGGGCCCTTCTCCGTCTCCACATCCTCCTTGCCGCCGAACACACGCGTGATGGCCAGCGTGTCCTCAGCGTAATGGAGTTTCACGCGGCGCGGCTGCACTCCGTCGGTGGAGACGAGCTCGTGTTCCAGCACCTGACGGCCGCGCATCTCCATCCGGCCCTGAACGGTCTGGTCGCCGAAGGTGATGAGCACGTTGCCTTCGGGAAACCCAAAGCGCATCTCTGAACGCATCACGCTGCCCGCGGTGCGGACAGGACCGCGCAGGTCGTACGTGGTCGTTTGCGGTGGCGCGGTGGCACAGGCTTGGAGAAGGGCGGCGGCGATGAGGACACTCCCTCCCAACTGCGTTTTGCTCGCGGGCACCATTATCTCTTTGCCTCCTTGCGAACCGGTCCGAAGGGACACGGCCGGGGCGCACAATGGCCGATTTTGACACCTGGGTAAAGCCGATTTTCCCCGTCCGACGCGCGGGCTTACGCTATCGGAAAGGGTTGACTTGCCGGCGGGCTTTTGGAGTGCTTAGCAACTTCTGTGATGAAACAGGTTACTGACTTGCGCATTGACGGCATGGTCGCGCTGCCCACGCCTGCGGCGTTGGCGCGCGAGGTGCCGCGCACGGAAGCCCAAGCCGAACTCGTGGCGCAGGCCCGTCAGCAAATCCACGCCATCATCCACCGGCAGGATCCGCGCCTGCTCGTGGTCGTGGGGCCCTGCTCCATTCACGACCTGGGTGGCGGCCGCGAGTACGCCGCGCGGCTGGCGGCGCTCGCGACAGAGCTGGGGGATCGGCTGCTCATCGCCATGCGCGTGTACTTCGAGAAGCCGCGCACCTCCACCGGTTGGAAGGGGCTGATCATGGATCCGCATCTTAACGACACCTGCGACATTCCCGAAGGTCTGCGGCAGGCGCGAGGGTTTCTCGCCGAGGTGCTGGATCTGGGCCTGCCCACCGCCACCGAGCTGCTCGATCCCATCACGCCGCAGTACATCGCCGATTCGCTGTGCTGGGCGGCCATCGGTGCCCGCACGGTGGAATCGCAAACACACCGGCAGATGGCCTCGGGACTTTCGATGCCCATTGGTTTTAAGAATTCCACCTCCGGCGAGTTGATCACGGCCGCCAACGCCATCACCGCCGCCGGTCAGCGCCAGACTTTCCTGGGCATCAACGAAGACGGGCTGGCCGCCGCCGTCACCACCAGCGGCAACCCCGACTGCCATCTCATCCTGCGTGGCGGCGCCAGCGGGCCCAATTTTGACTCCACGCACGTGGGCCGCGCGACGGCCATGCTCCAAGGGCGCGGGCTCACCGCCTCGGTGATGGTGGACGCAAGCCACGGCAACAGCGGCAAGGATGCCGAACGCCAGGCCGTGGTGCTTGACGATGTGCTGGCACAGGTCTCCGCGGGAAACCGGCATCTCATCGGGGTGATGCTGGAGAGTAATCTGGCCGCGGGCAGCCAGCCCTTCCCGGTGCCGCGGGAGGCGCTGCGCTACGGCGTCTCCATCACCGACGCCTGCATCGGGTGGGACACCACCCAACGCCTGCTGCGCCGCGCGCACGGTGCGCTGGCCGCCCGCTTCTAAAGGTACGGCCAAAGAAAGGGACGCCATGCACTGGATCGGCGCTGCGATGGAACAGGTCAGGGCGCAGTTTCCTGCGTTGCACCAGAGTGTGCGCGGCCGCCCCGCGGTGTTTCTCGATGGGCCGGCTGGCAGCCAAGTGCCGCAGAGTGTCATCGATGCGGTGGCCGGCTACCTGCGCGATTGCAACGCCAATCACGGTGGCGCCTTCGACACCAGCCGCCGCAGCGATGCGTTGCTGGCGCGCGCGCACGAGGCCGTGGCCGATTTTCTGGGCGCGGACGATCCTGCAGGTGTGGTGTTCGGCGCCAACATGACCTCGCTCACGCTCGCCTTCAGCCGCGCGCTCTCGCGCACGTGGCGGCCCGGCGACGAGGTGGTGATCTCGCAGCTGGAGCATGACGGAAACGTCACCCCCTGGCAGTTGGCCGCGCGCGAGGCCGGTGCAGTGGTGCGCATCGTCCGGCTGCAGCCGGATGACTGCACGATGGACTTGGACGACTTGGCCGCGAAGTTGGGCCCGCGCACAAAACTGGTGGCCGTCGGCGCCGCGTCCAACTTCTCCGGCACCGTCAATCCCGTGGCGCAGATTGTTCGCATGGCGCATGACGTGGGGGCGCAAGTGTTCGTGGACGCCGTGCACTTTGCGCCGCACCGCCTGATGGAGGTTTCGGCATGGGGCTGTGATTATCTGGTCTGTTCGGCCTACAAGTTTTTCGGGCCGCATGTGGGCGTGCTCTGGGGCCGGCCCGAGCGGCTGGCGGCTCTTTCGCCGCACAAGTTGCGCGTGGTGCCCGACACGCTGCCGGGCCGCTGGATGACCGGCACGCAGAACCACGAGGGCATCGCCGGCGTGCTGGCGGCCGTCGACTATCTCGCAGCGCTCTCTCCGCAGGCGGGCGCAACGCGCCGGCAGTCTCTCATCGGTGCCATGGCGGCCATCGGCGCGCACGAGGCTGCGCTCACGCGGCAGTGCCTCAAGGGCCTCGGGCAAATCCCCGGCCTGCGCGTGTTTGGCATTACGGACGAATCACGAATGGAGGAGCGCGTGGCCACGTTTAGCTTCCGATCTTCGCGCTTGTCTCCGGCGGATCTGGCGCAGAGCTTGGCGGCTGAGGGCATTCACGTGTGGCATGGCAATTTTTATGCGTTGCCAGTGTCCGAGGCGCTGGGACTGGAGCCCGAGGGCGCAGTGCGCGCGGGATTTCTGCATTACAACACAGCCGCCGAGGTGGACCGGTTGCTGGACGCGCTCAGCCGGCTGGCCTAAAGCAAAATCAGTGCGGCAGCAGCTCGATGCCGCATCCGGGCGCGTCGGGAAAATGGAACCGGCCATCCTCCACGCGGACGCCGGTGGCGGCGTCTGCGGCCAGCAACGCGGCCCCATCCAGATCCACGAAGTCCACGAGCGGCGCCATCTGGGCCGCGGCGGAGATGCCGACGGTTGACTCGGTCATGCAGCCCACCATCACGCGAAGCCCCAGCGCGCGCGCCTTGGCCACCATGCGCCGCGCCGGCGTCAACCCACCGCACTTGCAGAGCTTGATATTGATGCCGTGGAACCGGCCGGCGCAGGCTTCCACATCGGCCTCGCCCACGCAGCTTTCATCGGCGATGAGGGGCAGCGCGGACTCGGCAAACACGCGTTCCTGCGCGGTGCTGTTGGGCGGCAGGGGCTGCTCGATAAATTCCACTCCCAGCCCGGCCAGCGCGAGGGAGAGGCTCACCGCCTCCTCCTCCGACCATCCGCAGTTGGCGTCCACCCGCAGGCGCGCGGTCGTCTGTGCCCGAAGGGCGCGCACCGCCTCCAGATCGTTCGCCGTGCCGACCTTGACCTTGTACACCGGCCAGTGCGGGCGCTCGAGCAGCTTGGCCACCATGACCTCGACCGTGTCGATGCCGATGGTGTAGGACGACGCGGGCGCCGCCGCAGGGTCCAGCCCCCAGAGCCGGTGCACGCTCTGGTTTTGCTGCCGGCCCCAGAGGTCGTGCGCGGCGCAGTCGAGCGCGCTTTGCGCAAAGGGATGCGCGGCAAGCCACGGTGCCGTGGCCTCAAAAAGCAAGTGGGGATGGGTGAACGCGTGTGACTCGACCGCTTCCCGGGCGGATTCAAGCGCGGCGCGCACGCGATTAAGCGTCGCGTCGTAGTAGTCGTTTAACGGAGCCTCGCCGAAGCCGGAGTGGCCGCCCTCCCGCAGCTCGACGATGAGGGAGTGCTGCTCGGTGATCGACTCGCGCGCGATGGTGAAGGGATGCGCCAGGGGAAGCCGGTACTCGTGCAGAAGCAGTTTCATGGCGTGCGAAGCAGTGCACGCACCGCCTCCACCAGTGGCGCGGCGCCGTCGCGGAAGATGTCGCAGGCCGGCAGGTTCAACTCGCGCTCGACGCGCGCACGCTCGTCGCGATACTCCGCGTCGCCCACGCGGCGGCTGTTGATGGCCACGCCAATAAACCGGCAGGGGTGCGCCACGTTGGCGGTCGTGTGATAGAGCTGGATCAGCCGGTCCAGCGGCAGCAGCGGCACGTGGTTCAGGCCGTTGACATGGGTGCGGCCCATTTCGTAGCAAAGGATGAGCGCGTGCGGGGCGCAGCCGTGCAAGAGCCCCATCGTCACGGCGGAGTAGGCCGGGTGCGCGAGGCTGCCCTGACCTTCGACGACCACCACGGCGTGGTGCTGGTGAGCAAGCACGAGCTTTTCGACCGCGCCGTTGACAAAGTCGGAAACGACGGCGTCAACGGGGCAGCCGTGGCCCTCGATGAGGATGCCCGTCTGGCCGGTGGCGAGAAACTTGGCGTCCACGCCCAGCGCCTCAAGGCCGCGCGTCACCTCGATGGCGGCGACCATCTTTCCCACGCAGCAATCGTTGCCGACGGTGTGGACGCGCAGACACTTCTCGCGGAATCGGTCGCGACGCGCCACGTCTTGCTCGACGTTGCGTCGCAAGTCCACCAGTCGCACACCCTTGCGGCTGGCGGCAGCCGCAAATTCAGGGTCGTCACCGAGAAACTCGTGCAATCCGCTCTGCACTTCCATGCCGCGTTCAATGGCGCCGAGCACCGCCGCGCGCATGGGCCCGGGCAGTCGCCCGCCCTGTGGGGCGATGCCGATGAGCAGGGTGTCGGCCCCCGGCGGGGCGTCAGCGAGCGCGCGAATCACGGGGATGGCGCCGCCCACTTGAAAGAGTTGCTGGGTGGTCTGCGGAGCGATGGTGGAATCAAGCACCGCCACCACTTCATCTGCGCGATAGCGGATGACGCTGACGGCCGTCTTGGCGTTGATGGGGTTGGACAACCCCTCGGTGAGGATGAGGATTTTGCGCTTGCGGCTCGTCATGGCGAGTCGGCGGAGGATACGGCACGGGCGGCGGCTGACAAGCGCCCGTGTAATCGAGTTCCTGGTTAGTATCCGGCCGCGTGGCCATCTTTGCGCGACTCAGAGGCGCCGTGATACACCTTCTGGCCTTCGTCGCGCAGGATGGCTTGATAGCCGCCGTATCCGCCCTTCTGGACGCGCACGCGGTGCCCCTTCTTTTCCAGTGCAGCAACCATGTCGGCCGAAGGGCCCGGTTCCAGCCACACCACGCCGCCGTCGGTCATGCGCGAACCGGTGGGGTCGGAGCTGCCCGAATGCCGGATGCGCGGGGCATCGCCGGCGGCCTGCAGGCTCATCCCAAAATCGATGAGGTTCACCAGCACCTGCACATGGCCCTGCGGCTGCATGTCCCCACCCATCACGCCGAAGCTCAGCCACGGCTTGCCCTCGCGGGTGACAAAGGCCGGGATGATCGTGTGGAAAGGACGCTTGCCCGGGGCGTAGACATTGGGGTGGCCCTGCTGCAGGGTGAAGAGTTCGCCGCGATCCTGCAGCACAAAGCCCAGTTCGCCCGGAACGACGCCCGATCCAAATCCGCGGAAATTACTCTGGATGAGGCTCACCATGTTGCCTTGCGAATCGGCTGTCGTGAGATAGATGGTGTCGTTGCCGGGGAAGTCACCCGCGGGGAATTGGTTGGCAGCCTTGTCGGGTTGCACGAGCTTGCGGCGCTCCTGCGCGTAGGGCTTGGAGATGAGCCGCGCCACAGGAAGCTTGGCGAACGCAGGGTCGGCGTAATGCCGTGCGCGGTCCTCAAAGGCCAGCTTCTTGGCTTCCACAAAAGCGTGAATGTACTCGGCGCTTCCAAAGCCCATGGCGCGCACGTCGTATCCTTCCAGAATGTTGAGCATCTGCAGCGCGGCGATGCCCTGCCCGTTGGGCGGCAGCTCCCACACGGTATGGCCGCGATAGGTGGTTGACACCGGTTCCACCCATTCGGACTTGTGCAACGTCAGATCCTCCTCGGTGATGAATCCGCCATGCGCCGCCATGTGCCGTGCGATTTCCCTGGCGATGGCGCCTTTGTAAAAAGCGTCGCGCCCTCCTTCGACGAGGGCCTGATAGGTGCGGGCCAGACGCGGGTTCTTGAATCGCTCACCAGCGCGCGGCATGCGTCCCAGCGGCATGTAGGTCTCGGCAAATCCGGGAAAGTCCCGGTAGGTTGCGGCTGCTGCGTTCATTTCCCCGGCGATGATGGGGCTCAAGGGCGCGCCCAGAATCGCGTAGTCAATGGCGGGTGCCAGCAGGCGCTTCATCGGCAGCCGACCGAATTTCGCGTGAAGCTCAAACCATCCGTCTACGCAGCCGGGAACTGAAACCGGCAGCGGCCCCAGCGGGGGAATGGCGCTCAGACCCTTCTGCTTAAAAAAGTCCAATTTCAACGAGCGCGGCGAGCGGCCGCTGGCGTTAAGCCCCCGCAACGTCTGCGATTTTGCGTCCCAAACGATGGCGAAAAGGTCGCCCCCCACGCCACAGCCGGTGGGCTCCAGTAGGCCCTGCACGGCATTGGCGGCGATGGCCGCATCCACGGCGTTGCCGCCGGCTTGCAAAATGGCAAGGGCCGTCTGGGTGGCCAGCGGCTGGCTGGTGGCGGCCATGCCGTTGGCGGCGATGACTTCGGAGCGGGTGGCGAAGGATCGATCTGCCGCTCCGGATTCCAAGAGGCCCAAGGTCATGCACCACGCCATGGCGAAAGTTTTCACGGGATGGATGAGCCTCGCGCAATGCGCGGGCGGTGGCAACGGCAAACGCGCCCGACTCAAATCGGGTATCCAAGCCATGAAAAATACTGAATATCCGGGCGCACGTGGGAGCCTAAAAATAGGCGATGAACCTGATGAATCCTCTCTGTGTCATTTTCATTGCAGGGCTTGTGATGACGCAGATGGCCGCTCCGGCGGCGGAGCCCCTGCACGTGCGCATCGACCGCGCGCTGGCGCAAAGCCAGTCCGGGCCGGTGGCGTTGCCGTCGGCCGACGAGGAGTTCATCAGGCGTCTGCACCTGGACTTCATCGGGCGCATCCCGAGCGCCGTGGAGGCGCGTGCGTTTCTGGGCGACAACGCCACCGACAAGCGCGCCAAGGTCATGGATCGGCTCCTCTTGTCGCCCGAGCATGCGCGGCACATGTCGCGCACCATCGACATCATGTGGATGGAGCGCCGCCCTGAGAAGCATGTTAAGACGGCCGATTGGCAGGCGTATCTCATGCGCTCGTTTTCAACCAACCAGCCCTACGACAAGTTGGTGGCCGAGCTCTTTCTGGCCGATGGCAATGCGACTACCTCACTGCTGCCACGCGAACCGGCGCGGTTCATTTTGGATCGCGACGGCGAGCCGCACTTGGTGACCCGCGATGTCGGCCGCGTCTTTTTCGGCGTGGATTTCCAATGCGCGCAATGCCACGACCACCCCAAGGTGGATGACTATCTGCAGCGCGACTACTACGGGCTGCAGGCGTTTATCGCCCGCACCACCGTCTTCCAGCCCGATCCCAAGTATCCTGCCATGCTGGCCGAGAAGGCCGCGGGCGAATCGCGTTTTAAGTCGGTGTTCACCAAGTATGAAGGCGAAACGCGCCCGCGCCTCTACGGCGCGTTCGAGTCCGCTGCGGTGGACGTCGCCCCGGGCACCGAGTGGGTGGTCGCACCCGATGACAAGCAGAAGAATCTGCGGCCCATACCCAAGGTCAGTCGCCGCGCCCAGCTGGCGGCCCAGGCCCCCGCCAACCTTGCGTTCCGTCGCAACATCGCCAACCGGCTTTGGTGGCACATGATGGGCCGCGGATTGGTGGAGCCTTTGGATGGCTTTAGCGCGGACAACGAACCCACCCATCCGGAGCTGCTCGATCTGCTGGCGAGTGAATTTGCCGCGATGAATTTTGATATGCGCGCCTTTCTGCGCGAGCTGGCGATGACCCAGCTTTATCAGCGCAGCTCGCGTCCTCCGCCGACGCTGACGCTGCCCACGCCAGAGTCCCTCGCCGCGTTGGAGGCCGAGGCGAAGGTGCTTGCCCCAAAGGCTGAACTCTCCGAGGCAGCATGGAAGAAGGCAGTGAGCGCCCTCAATCAAGCCGTGACCAATCGGATGCTGGCGGGAGCAGAGCTTGACAAGGCGGTGGCTGCGCAAGGAGAGGCGCGCAAGGCATTGGACGCTGCCGCCAAGGTTGCCGCAGACGCCACGACTCTGGTTGCCACCAAACAGGATCTGCACAAGGTCACTGCCGAAGCCGCTGCCAAGGCAAAACTGGCCACCGACAAACTTCCCGCCGACAAGGAACTGGCGGATGCAGGCGCAAAGTTTCTGGCGCGCTCTCTCACATTGGCGGCTGAGCTTGCCGCCGCGCAGAAGGATTCCGACGCCAAGACCACGGCTACCAAGGCGGCCACGGATCGATTTGCTCTGGCCGAGAAATTCGCCAATGACAATCGAACCCGGTGGAACGGGTTGGATCAGCTGGTTCTTGGTGGCGACCGCGCGGTTCAAGTGGCCGCCTCCGAACACCAGACCAATCAGTTCAACCTCGCCAAGACCAAGCGCCGCTTGGATGACTCCAAGGCACTCGCGGAGTTTGTGCCGCTGGATGCCGCGGCACGGGCCGCCACCGCCAGTTTTCAAGCGGCCGACAAGAACTACGCCCCCGCCCGGCAATCCCTCACGAGCCTGCAGGCGGCCATTGCCGCTGCGCGCGATGGCATGGTTGCGGCGCAAACAAATCGGGATTCCACGGGCGCTTTGCTCCTCGAATTGCAGAAACAGGTTGCCGCCAAGGCCGACGGCGCCAAGGCGGTGACCGACGCGGCAGTTCTGGCCGAGGCCGCGCGGCTCAAGCTGCCCAATGACGCCGAACTGGCCGCCGCCGCCGCCAAGTTCAAGATGCGCGGCGAACAGTTAAACGCTGAACTGGTGGCCCTTCAAAAACAGGTTCCCGACCGCGACAGCGCCGCCAAGGCCGCCGCCGAAAAACTGGCCGGAGCTCAGAAATTGCTGGCGGCGGAGGAAGCCAAATTGCCCGCGGCGCAAAAGGCCCTCGCCGACATCGAGCCTCAATGGAAGGCGCTTCAAGCGGCAGCGGCGGACTCCAAGGCGAAAGCCGACGCGGCATACGACCGGCTTTCACAGCGCTGGGCCACGAGCATGGCGACGGGGGTCTTCGCGCACCTCACGCCCGAACAGCTCTGCTGGAGCATTCTTCAGGGGGCCGGCACGGTGGACGCCCAACGCGTGGCCGCCGAGGCGGAGTTTAACCAGAAAAACCCGCTGCCGGCGGGCCAGCCCGAGGACGCCAACCGCACCGCCACACGGTTGCGCACCGTGGAACAACTCGTCAATGACCGGCTGAAGGGCAACGAGGCGGTCTTCGTCAGACTCTTCGGTGGGGAAGAAGGCCAGCCGCAGGTTGATTTTTATGCCACGGCCGAGCAGGCGCTGTTCTTCGCCAATGGCGGCACGGTATCGGCCATGCTGGCGCCCTCGGGGAACAACCTGGTGGCACGGCTGAACCTGATGGCGGACGCCAAGGCAGTCGCCGATGAATTATACCTCACGGTGCTGACACGTAGACCGGTGCCCGATGAGTTGGCTGATGTGGAGCGGCAGCTGGCCGCGCGGCCCAAGGAACAGCGGGTGGCGGCCCTGCAGGAGATGGCGTGGGGGCTGATGACCTCGGTTGAATTTCGGTTTAGACACTGAGCGGATTGTCCGAAGAGTCAATGACAGCGATGAACAGAACGGAGGCAATATGAAATGCACGTACGCATGCGGGTCGGCGGAACACACACTTGCCCGGCGAACCTTCTTGGGCGGGATGGCGGCTGGTGCCGGCGCCCTCATTGGCGGCTTGGACGCGCTGGCGGCGCCAGCGGCCGTGGCGCAAATGGCCAGAGAGCAGAAGCGCCTCATCATCGTCCGGATGCACGGCGGCCTGAGCCAGCTTGAAAGCTGGGATCCCAAGCCCAACACCGACACTGGTGGGCCCTTCCGCGCCATTCCCACCTCGGTGCCCGGCATCCACATCAGCGAGCTTTTGCCGCACACCGCCAAGCAAATGCACCACCTGGCGCTGGTGCGGGGTATCAACACCAGGAATGATGACCACGGCAAGGGCACGTACATGATGGCCACCGGCCGCCACCCCGTGCCGGGGCAGAGCTTCCCCGAGTTGGGTGCCGTGGTGGCGCGCGCAATGGATCACAGCGGGCAGTCGCTTCCCGGCCACATCAACATCGCCGCCGGCGGCAGCGGCGGGCGCAACAACGACGCGGCCTACTTGGGCCCCAAGTATGCGAGCATCAGCCTGGGGGGCGCGCAGCCTCCGGCGTACACCACGCGGCCGGCCGGCGTCACCGATCAGACGTCGCAAAGCCAGGAGGATTTCCGGCGCCGGGCCAACGACCGTTTTGCCGGGCACCGGCGCACGGCGGAGACCGACGCCTATGTGCAAAGCTACGAACAGGCGCAGGAGCTGGTGCGGCAGCGCGAGGTTTTTGACTTGTCGAAGGAACCGGCGAAAGATCACGAGCGCTACGGCTCGCATGATTTTGGCAAACACTGCCTCTTGGCGCGCCGGCTGGTGGAAAAGGGCGTCACCTGCGTCCAGGTGTCCCATTCCAACTACGACACGCACAACGAGAATTTCGAATTCCATTTCGAGCAGCTGGGCGAGTTTGACAAACCCTTCGCCACGCTGGTGGGCGACCTGGCCGACCGCGGCCTCTTGCAGCACACGCTGGTGGTGGTGCTCAGCGAATTTGGCCGCACCCCGCGCATCAACCAATACTACGGCCGCGACCATTGGGGTCATGCGTGGTCGGTCTGCATGGGGGGGGCCGGTTTGAAGCGCGGTGCCGTCGTGGGCAAGACCAACGACAACGGCACGGCCGTCACCGACCGGCAGGTGGACGCGGGGCACATGTTCCACACCTACCTGCGCGCGCTGGGCGTGAACTCCCGCCACCACTTTAGCATCGGTGGACAGCGGATCCCGATGGCCGATCCGGCATTCGAGGCGATCGACGAACTGATCGCCTGAGCGAGGCAGCCCATTCCTGCGATGCCCGCCGACCCCAAGCTGGCGCACGTGGCGCGCGAGTTCGTCCACGGGGCGCCGCTCATCACCTGCCGGTTTGATCCCAAGGGGCGCTACCTTTTTGCCACAGGCGAGGACCGCGCCGTCATCCGCTGGGATCTGGCCAGCGGCGCCAAGACCGAGTGGAAGCCGCACGATTCCTGGGTGCGTGCTCTGGCCATCAGCCCCGACGGTCAGTTCCTGATCACGGCCGGCTGCGACGACATGCTGATGTGGTGGCCGGTTGCGGCGGAGAAGCCGCAAGCCACGCGCAGTGTCAAGGCGCACAACGGCTGGATTCGCGCGGTGGCGGTGAGCCCCGACGGCCAGTTGCTGGCGACCGGCGGCAACGACCGCATCGTCAAGCTCTGGAAACTGGCGGATGGCTCGCCCGTGCGCGAGATGCCCGGGCATGAGAAGGACATTTACAGCCTGCAGTTTCATCCCAGCGGAAAGGACCTGCTCTCGGCCGACCTCAAGGGCACCGTCCACCAGTGGGAAGTGGCGACGGGCAAGAAGGTGCGCAGCTTCGACGCCAAGGACCTCTACAGCTACAACGGCGGGCAGGGCGTGGACTTTGGCGGCGTGCGCAGCATGGCCATCGGGCCGGGGAAGGGGCATCTGGCGTGCGGCGGGCTTTACCAGGCCTCGAATCCGCTGGGGGCAGTGCACGAGCCCATCGTGCTGCGGTTCGACTGGGAGACGCAGAAGGTGTTAAAGAAGCACGTCTCGGCCGACATCAAGAACGGCGTCGTCTGGCGCACGGTGTTTCTGCCCGAGGGCGTGCTCGTGGGCTGCTCGGGCGGGGGTGCCGGCGGCGTACTGCTCTTCTGGGGCGAGAACGACGAGAAGCCCGCGCATCAGTTCAAGCTGCCGGACACGGCCCGCGAAATGGATTTGCACCCCGATGGCCTGCAACTGGCCACGGTGCACTACAACAAGAAGCTCCTCATCACCCGGCTGACGGCGAAAGAGGCGAAGAAATAGCCCAAGCCTATTCCAGATTGAACTGGGCCGGCTTGAGATTCTGCTTGGGCCAGTAGTCGGCGGGCTTGAAGCCAAACATGCTGGGCTCAAACCGCCCCACCGGTTCCACGGCCGCCTTGGCCGGCACGTCCAGCCCCACGCACCAGTACGCTGCGTTGACCAGCAGCCGCCGCGTTCCCTCCCACTTCATGTCCACCGCCGCCCCGGTGGTGGTGGCGAAGCTGCGGCCCTTCTTCCCGCCGGGAACCTGGTACGACTTGGTCCAGGCCACGGGCATCATGGGATCGTTCTTCTTGCCCGCCACAGGCGGGTCGTCAAATTTCATCCCTGCCACGACCTGTCCCAGCAGCAGCGGCTTGCTGTCACCGGGCAGGGGCAGGCGCACGCCGTACACGTCCGAAAGCGCGAACACGTCGCCCTCGCCAATGCTCTTGAGCACCGGATGCTCCTTCGCCCCGGGCGCGAGGATGCCGCGCGCTGCTTCCCGGGCATGCGCGCCGTGGTGGTTGATCCATTGCTCGCCCAGCACCAGCCGTCCGAATCCATCGGCCCACTCTTTCTTCGGGCCCTTGTACCCGTTGCCGTAATGCGCCCACGGTTTGTTGCCGGCGATGTTGAAGGCGTGCGTGGCCGTGCGCAGGCCCATCACCGGCCTGCCGGACTTCAGATACTCGTCAACGTGCGCCATCTGCTCGTCGGGCAGGTCGCGGAATCGCGTGGCGATCACCATGAGGTCGGCCGTGCGCAGGGCCGCCAGACCGGGGATGTTGCGGTTATTGTTGGGGTTGATCAATCCCGTGGCATCGTCGATCGCGAAGAGCACGGTGCATTTGAATCCATGCCGCACCGAAAGAATCTTGCCCAGTTGAGGGAGCGCCTCCTCCGACCGGTATTCCTCATCGCCCGAAATCAGGACCACATGCTTGCCAGCACCCGGCCCACCCTTGCCTTCGTACACCACCCACGGGTCGGCGGCACGGGCGGCGAAACCAAGGCCTAGAAACAGGGTCGTGGAAATGAGGAGACGTTTCATGTTGCAAGACTTGTTGGCGCGGAGGTTGATGCGGGAATCTTAGTGGGAACCTCAGCCGATGCAAACCATGAATGAGGCTGCCGCGTGAAGACCCTAGTCCTGGTGCGCCATGCCAAGTCCAGCTGGGCCGACGGGGCGCAGGACGACCACGACCGGCCGCTGAACGAACGCGGTTTGCGCGATGCCCCGCGCATGGCGAAGCGACTGGCGGCACGCCCGCCTCACCCCGACGCCATCGTTTCCAGCACCGCGCGCCGCGCGCGCGACACGGCGGCCGCCTTCGCCGCCGCGCTGGGAGCGGGCCCTGCGGCCTTCCGTCTGGAAGCGGCGCTCTACCACGCCGCGCCGCAGGAGGCGCTGGCCCTCATCGCCGGTTTTCCCGATTCATGGGAGAGCGCGGTGTGCGTGGGCCACAATCCCGGCCTCACAGCGCTGGCTGCCGGGGTGTTTGGCGCGCCTGTTGAACACATGCCCACGGGCAGCGTGGTGCGCCTTTGGTTCGACACGCGATGCTGGAGCCAGGTGCCGCACTCGCGGCCGCTTCGCGGCGACTTTGATTGGCCCAAGAATGAGAGCACGGATCCGCGTCCGTGGCCGTGATGACGACGCGCGGATGCGAAAGAGGAAGCTAGGGCAGCTGCAGGGGGATGCGGCCGGGCCTGGGGAACGGATTGGCCCCCGCCTTCGTGGGATCGAGCATCACCTCGAGCCTCTGATGCACCATGTCCATGCCGCGATGCAGAAACTGGTCGGCCGTCTTGGCGCGCATCTCCTTGAGCAGCGACTGGCGGTTGCGCACCGCGTCGGCAGGCAGGCTCTCGCCCGCGGCCAGCGACATCATGGGCTGCCACATGCCGCCGTACTTGGTCAGGCCAAACTCCTTGCTTTCATTGGAACTCTTGATGCCCTCTTCCATCACCTCGCGGAAAATTTCGTCGGACTGCGCGTTCATTCCCACGTATTTGAGCGTGGCATCGCGCAGGATGATGCGGTCGCCCGGATTGGTGATGGCCGGGTTGCGATAGGCTTGGATGAGCAGCGGCATGGCCCGCTCGCCCAGGGTTTCATTGATGAAACGCAGCGCGGCGCCGTCGAGCCGGCCCTCCTTGCTGACCAGGATGCGCTTGGCGAATTCCAGCAGGGCCGGGTCCTTGTGTTTCTGGAGGAAGGCGAAAAGCAACCGGCGCGAGGTGTCGTCCAGCGGCTCCTTGGCCAGCTCGCGCGCGGCGTTGAGCAGCCGCTCCTTGTGCGCCCCGGGACGCAGCGCTTCGAGCATTTGTGCCAGATGAACCACCTCGATGCCGCGACCGGTGCGGTCTAGTTCGGCGAGCAGGATGGCCTCGGCGGCGTCTCCGCCGATGTCGCGCAGCGCCTCAAAGAGACCCAGCCGCAGCGACGGCGGCAGGACGGTCTTGAAATCGGGCAGGTGATATGCGCCGTAGTCGCGCAGGGAACTCAAGTCCACGTTCTCGCCGACGTTGAGAAACCGGCGCGCGTCCCCCTGCTGCTGCTGCCAGTCGCCCGCCTTCTGGTATTCAATGTCCTGATCCTCTTTTAGAAATGCCTCGATGTCGGGCAGCGCGACCGCGCCCATCTGGGTCAGGCTGGCGAAAAGGTGGATCACCTGCCGCTGCTCACGGATTCGGTCAGCACCGGAGGGGTCCACCTTCTTGAGTTTTTCCAGCACCGTCTTGGGCACCGGGCGATGGGTTTCGAGGGTGGTTTGAGCGGCGGCCAGTTGGGTGCGCAGGCGTTCGGCCTCCTGCTCCCTCTGCGTGGCCTCCGTCGTGGCGGCCGCCAGGCGCTTCAAGTCGGCGGCGTGCTGTTGATCCTTCGACTGGGACTGCTCTCGCGCGGCAGCCTCGTGCGAGGTCGTCAGCTGGCGCGCCACGGCGTCCTGGCGTTTCGATTGCACCGTCCAGACAAGGAGGCCGGTGGTGGCGGCGCCCAAGAGCGCGGCGATGATGAGGGTCAGGAATTGTTTCATGGCAGGGTCAGTTGGGGGGCGTGGCGGCCTTCCCCCGTTTTTCCTCAAGCTCGGCCATGCGCCGGTCCATGGCCGTCAATCCGAACTGCAGCAGCAGATCCGAGGATTCCTTTCGCACCTCGCCCAGCAGTTTGCGCCGGGCCTTGATCAGCTCCGCGGGTTGGTCCTCCAGATCGCGCGCCAGGCTGCCAATGGGCTGGAAGAGATTTTCGTAGCGCTTGAAGTCCATCAAATCCTTGCCCTTCATGTCGCGCACGCCTTCGCGCACCATCTCACGGAACATTTCATCGGCGTGCTCGTTGATGCCGATGTAGCGTAGCGCGGCATCACGGATGGCTGCCTTCTCCATCGGGTCGGTGACGCGCGGATCCTTGTAGGCCGCCAGCAGCGTGGGCATGGCACCTTCGCCCAGCACCTGCCGCAGATAGGCCAGCGCGTAGCCGTCGAGTTTGCCGGAGGCGCTGATGAGAATCCGCTTGGCCGTCTCCACGAAAACGAGGTCTTGGTACTTGATCAGAATGGCGTAGAGATAGCCGGCCGAGCGCTGGTCAAGCGCGCTGGCATCCTCGGCGGGTGGCGGGTTGGCGAGGATTTCGCGTGTCGCCTTGAGAATGTCGTCGCGGTGCCGCCCCGGGGAAAGTTCTTCTAGCAAGAGATCGAGGTACGCCACCTCCACACCGCGCGCCGTTTGGGCCAGTACTTCGCTCAGAATGGTATCCGCCTCAGGGCCGCCGATGTGGGCCACCACTTCCAAGAGGCCCAACCTCAGCGTGGGAGGGAACTGATTCTCAGGCTTGGGCAGGGGTTGAAAGTAGTTCCCGAAGGCGCCCGTGCGCATCTGGCGCCGGCGCATCTCCTCCTCATTGCGGGGCGGCGGTTCGGGGGCCGGTGGAGGGAGGTATTCGAGGTCGGCCGCCAGCGAGAGGAATTGCTGGATGGCCGGCAGGGCGGCCGGCCCCAGATCCACCAGCGATTCCAGCCCGTGCACCGCGCGGCGCTTGGTGCGGCGGTCGGCGGGGTCAAGTTTCTGAAGCTGTTCGAGAATCTGCGCGGGCGTCGGCCGTGGGGTGGGTTGCAGAGCGGCGTCGCTGGAGTTGGTGGCCGCAGCGTCCGGGCGTTGCGCGTCGGCCAGTTTGCGCGCCAGTTCGCTCGACCGCTCCTGTCCCGCGCGCCGTTGCTGCGCCAGTTGCTCGCCAAAGGCCGCCTCCTGTTGCCGCAGTGCGGCTCCCTGCCTTCGCGTGAGACTGTCACGCACCATCAAGCCGCAGGCCAGCGCACCCAGCACCGCCGCCATGAGGAGGTAGAGCAGGCGCTTCATGGGGCCGAGGGTGGCGGATTGCCTGGGGTAAGCCAGCGGTTTCGGCCGGCCTCAAGCTCGCTGCCATCGAGCACGCCGTCGCGGTTGGAATCCAGCCGGGCGAAGAGCGGCGTCAGCCAACCGGGTGCTTCGTCCCGCGCCAGTTTGCCGTCGCGATTCCGGTCATTGGCACGAAGCAGGCCGGCGACCAACTGTCCTCCGCCCCCGGCAGCGGCACGCGTCGCGCTGCTCTTTAACACCTGCCGTGCATGATCCTGCTGCGACTTCTCTAATGTGGCCTGGTCATCGCGGTCCTTGACCTTCACCATGAGGGTGATAGCGCCCATCTCATCCTCCGATTGCGGCCCCCAACGCACCCGGCGCGGAGGGTGGCTGGGATTGCGCGGGTTGGCAGCCGAGTTATCCCAAGTGAGCTTCACCGAGAGGCGCGTGCCTTGGGGCAGCGAAACAAATTTCTGGAAGTCGTACTGCTCCTGCCATGAGAAGTCCCAGTGGTCGATGCCGACAAGTTTCCTGACCGTGCCATCGGGCAGCGTGGCGGTCATTTCCAGCGTGCGACCGATGTAGTGCATGTGACCGCTGATGCCAAAAGCCTCCACGGCGACGGGCATCTCAAACGTGTCGGTGACGGTGTATTTGTCGGCGCCGGCGGGGATGTCCACGGCGGAGAGAGCGCCAAACGCCGGAGGCAGCTGCAGGGCGGTGAACACCGACCGGGGAGCTTCCTTGGCGAAGTAGATGCCGACGGTCGACTGTTCGGACTCCGCTTTGCCCGTCGGGTGGAAATGGGTGGAGAGCACCAGGTCCGATCCGCGCGGCACGCGATACGCCATGCCCTCGGGAAGCGTTCGCGGTGTCGCGCCGACCGCCCAGCCCCCAAGGGGGCCGACGCCGTTCTGATTGCGCAGCATGCCGCGAAATCCAATCTGCCCTGCGACCCCATCCATGCCCTTGGCCATGCCCGTGCTGTCATAATAAAAAAGCGAGTGATGCACCACGCGGGGCGCGCTGGGGCGAAATTCGATGGCCTTCACCCAGCGATCCTCCGCCAGATTTAGTGGCAGGGTGAAGAGCCGATACTGGTCGCGGCCCTCGGCGGGGATCGCGTGCGGCTTTCTCATCTTGACGACGAGATCGGGCTGGCCCAGCTGCCAACCCGCGGTGAACCGGGGCAGGGGCGGCAGTTTGGTCGCGTCGCCTTCGGCCATGCCCTCGCGAACCCACTTTGCCAGTAGTTCAATCTGCGCTGGATTCAGGCGCCGGTCATTCTCAAAGGCAAAGTCGCCGGAGGTGGCGTGCCAAGGGGGCATCTGGCGCGAGGCCGTGACCTTGGCGATCTGCTCGCCGCGCTTGGCGATGTCGCGATAGTTTTCCAAGGTGAAGGGGGCGGCCTCGCCCGCGCGGTGGCAGCCGCTGCAACTCTTGAAAATGATGGGCGCGATGTGCTCGCTAAAGGTCACGGGGGCGGCACCCAAAACGGGGACTGCTGCGCCAAATGCGGCAAGAACTAAGCAAAGGCTTCGGAGTAGGCGATTCATCTTGGGCTATGGATTGGGCAACGGCACGATGGGACATCCGACGGCCGCGGGCCAGGGGCGGTCGTGCGCCCGATTGGCAAGCACGGCCTGCAATGCTTGCCTCAGGTCGTGGCGGGTGACGGTCGTGCGCGGTTTGTCGAGCGCTTCGTAGAGGTTGTTAATCCGGCCGCGATACACAACGTGTCCCGCAGCGGTGACCACCACAGCTTCGGGAGCGGTGGCGGCACCGGTGGCGTGAACCAGCGTGTGCGTCCGGTCGTGAAAGGCGCGCAGCGCGCCCAAGCCAAATTCCGCGCCGTGCAGGCGCAGGTCTTCCGGCAGTGCGTCGGGGTCGGGGTACACCACAATGCAGCGGACACCCTTGGGCGCGAAATCCCGGGCGATGCGTCCCATCTCAGGCGCGAGCCGGTTGGACACCGGGCAGTCGTGCGCGAGAAAAAACAACACGGTTGCGTTGGAGTCCTTTCCTCCGAAGGGGCGAACCACCTTTCCCGATAGGTCCGTGGCCTCGATGCGCAGGTCAACGTCGCGGGGTGTGGGCTCGGCGGCGGGAGATGCCCCACGGATCGACAGGCAGAGCATCAATACAAGGCGCAACATTTTCGGGACGGCCACCATGATACCATACGGGCGAATGCTTCGCCAAGTTACACCAGCCGCACGCGGACTTTTCCACCGTAGGGAAGCGGCCCTAGCGCGGTTTGCGTCCGATGAGCGTTTCGGCAATCTGCACAGCATTAAGCGCAGCACCTTTGAGCAGCTGGTCGCCCGCCACCCAGAAGCAAAGGCCATTCTTCATCGCGCAATCCAGTCGCAACCGGCCCACGGCGCAGTGGTCGCGCCCCGCCACGGCAAGCGGCATGGGGTACTCATTGCGGGAGGGGTCGTCCACCACGTCCAGCCCGGGTGCCGCTTGGAGCGCGCGTCGTGCCGCCGCCACGGAAACCGGCTTGCGAAACTGGGCGCTGACCGCCACCGAATGGGCGCGGTACACCGGCACGCGAACGCAGGTGATGCTGGCACGAAGGCCGGGGTGATGCATGATCTTGCGCCCCTCGTTTTGCAGCTTCATCTCCTCGCGCGTATAGCCGTCGGGCAGGAAACTGTCGACGTGCGGCAGCACGTTGAAGGCGATCTGGTGCGGGTACACCTCGCGCGTGACGGGCTTGCGTGCGGCGACTTGCCCCACCTGCCGATCGAGTTCGGCGATGGCCTGGGCACCGGTGCCGGAGACGGCCTGATAGCTGGAGGCAAACACGTGCGTGACACCGAAGGCGCGGTGCAGCGGATAGAGCGCCATGAGCGTGATGGCCGTGGTGCAGTTGGGGTTCGCGATGATGCCGCGGTGGCGGTGCGCGTCGGCGGCGTTGATTTCCGGCACCACCAGCGGCACCTCGGGGTCCAAGCGAAAGGCGCTGGAGTTGTCCACCACCACGCAGCCGGCCTTCACTGCCATTGGGGCAAACTCGCGCGAGATGTCGCCGCCGGCGCTGAAGAGTGCAAAGTCCACTCCCACGAAGGAGGCGGGGGTAAGCTCGCGCACCGTGACGCTGCGTCCGCCGAAGCGCACGCGTTTTCCCGCCGACCGACGGGAAGCCAGCGGCAAGAGCGTTCCCACCGGAAAGCGCCGCTCCTCGAGCACGCGCACCATCTCACTGCCGACCGCGCCAGTGACGCCCACGACCGCCACGGTGTACTTGGTTTTTTTCATCAAAGGGCCGCGGATGATAGCGGATGTTTTTGGGGTGTCAAATACATGAAATGACTGGCGAGAGGCCCGCCGCCGTGGTCTTCTCTCCGGCATGGAGGTGAACGCGTGCATTCGTGCCGCGCGACGGGAGGACGTGCCGGGCATCCTCGCGGTGTACAACCAAGCGGCGTTGCACACGCTGGGAACCTACGATGAAGAGCCGCAGTCGCTCTCGCAGCGGCTGGAATGGTTCGACCACGCCCAGTCCAAGCACCACCCCATCCTCGTGGCGGTGGGCGGCGCAAGCGGTGAGGAGGTGCTGGGTTGGGGGGCGCTCGGCCCATTTTTGGAACGGGCGGGTTTTCGCCACACGGCGGTGGAGGCGGTGTACGTGGGAGGTGCGAGCCGCCGGCGCGGGATTGGGAGGCGATTACTCAGTGCGTTGATGGATGAAGCCCGACGTGCGGCCATCCACACGGTGCTGGCGGCGGTGGATGAGTCCAACGTGGCCAGCTTGCAGCTCCACCTCAACGCGGGATTTGTCCTTGCGGGAACCTTTCGCGAGGTGGCCCACAAGGCGGGGTGCTGGCACACCGTGCTCTATCTGCAGCGGATGCTCTGACAAAAAAATGCCGCGGCAGTGAAGCCGCAGCAGGAGTGTGTGTTCAGTGCAGTCTGGCTATTTTCTCCTAATTGCCGCCCTTGGTGGCGGGAGGCTGTCCTCCGCCGCCGGGCGGACGGCTACCGCCGCCACCTCCGCCAAAGCCGCCACCTCCACCAAAGCCGCCAAAGCCGCCAAAGCCGCCCTGCCGTTCGCGGACAGTAAAGAAGGGGCTCAGGGTCTTCGCCTTCTGGGGGTCGGACATGGCGTCAAGGCGCGCGCCCACCTTGTCCATCATGGCCAGAACTTCCGCGTCGGACACCTGGCCGCGCAAGGTCGCCAGAAGCTGCTTGCGGCCGCTCAGAGACTCGGCGCTCAAATCGCGTCCGCCACCCAGCCGCTGCAAATAATCCGCGGCAATATTGCGCGGGTCGGTGCGCCGCCGTTCGCCCTCGATGGGAGGGGTGGCCAATTCCAGACTAATCTCGCGGAACCGGTCAGCCACCATCGCGTCGGCGACGGGGTGTTCGCCCATGAACCCTTGGGCAAATTGCCGGATGTCACGCCGGGCGTCATCAGACAATTTGCCGGTGGCGAGCAGCTGCTGCATGCCGGGCAGGGCTTCCTTCCCCAGGATGCGGGTGAGGTAATCCATCGGCCCGCGTTGGATGCGGCCATCCTTGTCCACCAGCGCGGCCTGTGCCGCATCGAGAAAGGTCTTGTCCTGATACTTGACGAGAAGGCCATAAAGCAGCGCTTCACTCCCGCGGTTGCCTTCGGTGGCTTCCGGGGGATCCTTCAACACCGCATGCACCGCACTCAAGACCTGCGCCTTGAAACGGTCGCCCCCCATCTTTTCCAGCAGACGATCCAGCTCGACGATCTCCGCCGCGCTGGCCGTGACTTCCAATTGGCCCACCAGGATGCCCTCGGCCTTGGGGCCGCCGATGCGGCTCACCACGTCAAAGAGGGCTGTGCGCAGCGTGGATTCCTCTGTCCTGCCACCGCGACCAAATACGCCTCCGCCGAAGCCACCACCTCCGCCACCGAGTGCACCGCCGCCCGGATCGGGCTGGCCCAAAAGCACACTGGCGGTCATCAAAAACCCTGCAGCCATCTGGCAAATTCTTTTCATGGTCAATTTCTCCTTCGTCGTTTTTGTTGGGCTAGTTGCCACCCCCACGCGGGGTGCGCCCCCCGCTTGGCCTGCGGTCGCCACCGGGG
>SXGS01651347.1_pt1 | contig 65669 bp, 56 predicted proteins | sample 3174681 | NCBI WGS metagenome assembly SXGS01 (sample SAMN11356861, study PRJNA531348) | freshwater metagenome | isolation source: freshwater sample F1-80 | place: China: Fuxian Lake, Yuxi | collected 2017-12-25
CCTTTGCAGAAGCAGTGCGTGCACGCACTGCTTCTGCAAAGGGAAACGGGTACCACCCTCTTAAAACCGTTTTACCCACTCGATAAGGGCTAAAACGGTCTGCTCGCCCGTCGTTCCTAGACGTTCGACTTCCGATCGGAAGACAAAACCCCGGCTCAATCGTTTATTGAAGCCTACGGTGGAGCTTCCGCCGCTGCCTCCACCTAATTCCAACGAGGCCCCGCCCCCGAGACCTACCCGCGCCGAAACGATCCCTTTTTCGGGATCGTAACCGACCGATTCGATCGGCGTACTCGCGAGAAGATAAAGAGACGAAATACCAAGCGCGGCATCCGCGAATGCTGATTTCAAATTACGAACGGAGCTTGCTTGATCTTCTTCGAGATCCGAGAGCGGACGACCGAAGAGAAGGACCGAGAGAATTTGGTCATCCTCAAGTGGCGGGTCGCTCGCAAAGCGCACTTGCGGATCCGCCGTATCGCCGAGAACGAGCATCACGATGTCGTAATCAAGATAGTGTACGGTAACTTGACCGTTCATGCGCTGCTGACCTGACTCCAAAAGGTCCAAGCGCAGCTCTTCGAGCACGGCATTCCGGCGGAATAAATCGACCGGCGTTCGGCCGATTACGATTGAACCCGTAATCGGTGACGGCTCTTGAGCGCGCGCTTGCTCCTCTTGACTTGGCTTCACGGGAACTTCGTTCGTGAGGCCCGAGGTCATTGCGGAAACCGATCCGCGAGCGTCGTCATCTAAGAGCTCGCGATTTGTATCGGGGCGCGCGCGGTCATTGTAAACGATATCCAGATCGATCGGGATCGCGCTCTTAGTCAGATTCGTCGCGATCTGAATCGCCTGAGGCTGCGTCGTCGCCACGCGAAGACGGAAGTCCATTGGTTCGCGAGGCTTCGGCTTCTCTGCGGTTTTCGCTTGCTTGATTGGGCCAAAGCGAGCGTCTGGTGCAAAGCGCGGTGGAACTCGCAGATCGAAGCGAGGAGCCGAAAGCCTCAGACGATCGATGAAGAGCGTGGCGTTCGTTGAAGGAATGAGCGCCTCGTTCTTCTTTGAGAGCCCCGTCTCCCCTTCAAAGCGCAAATGAATCGCTTGGAAACGCGAATCGAGACGTGTCGCAAGTTGATAGCGAAGAGCGCCTCCGCCCTCATTGATATTCGCTTGCGCGCGCAAACCAATGCCGCCATCCAACACGTTGAGAGGAGCAGGTACGGCAAACGGCGTCCTTCTCAACAAATCAACGATGCGCTGGAACTTGTCGCCAAGAATCTCGAGCGAACCTTCGACGGAGTAGCGTGGATCTTTCTCCGGCTCCATCAGGAAACTTCCGGCGAGATTCGTTTTCGCCTTCACGATTCCTTTGTGATCGAGATCCAGATCAAATTCGAAGTCCGCCTCTTTCGTATCGCCAAAAAGAATCCGGGTTAGGCGAAGCTCAAACGCCGGCGCAAGCGTGAAGAAGTCGCGGTTCTGGAGAAGGCTTTTCTCCTGAAGCTGCAAACGAACTGTTTGGGGGCCGCAGGAGAGTGCGCCCGTTTTTTCATCGACGTTTGCGCGGATTCCGCAATTCACGAAATCAAGGGCGCGGACCTGCGAACCTTGCGCCCCGAACTTTGATGAGAACTTTCCATTGAAGAGGGCTTCGCGCAGCGCCCCTTCCAAACGAGCTTCGCGGATCGCTTTGATTCCTTTGAACTTCGTGCCGATGCGGAAGTCGAGCGAACGCCACGACTCGATATCGGCGTCCGCTTTCAAGTCGATGCTGGTGCGCGCTTTTAGACGAACGTTTCCGTCAGCAAAGAGCTTCCAGATCCTGGGTCCTTCCCCTTGCGCACCGGGATCTTTTAGAAAATTTTCGGGACGAATGAGACGGATCAAGGCGCCAGCGCGAAGTGGCCCGCCATCGGCCGCAAACTCACGAAGCTCGGCCCGAATTTCACGTTCAGGTTCGTTGGTCGTGAGATCAAACGAAGCCCGATAGGCCGTGTCAGGATTTAATTTGAGCGCCATCGATTTGATCTCGATGTGACTTCCTTCGATTCGCCACTTCGGGAGCACTTCTTTTCGCAAAAATTCTACTAGATCGAACTGACTGGGCTCTTCTTTCTTTTCGCTCTCGGGAAATTTCGTGACGTCGACATTGACGTCTCCGCCCGTCATGACGATCGGGTCGATCCACGCAAGCTGGGGCATCCAGAACGGAGCTCCTTCAGGTCGATCGGCGCTGAAGCCACCTGCAAGGCCAAGCCGAATATCGGCAAAGCACGTGTCGACCGCTTCACCTTCGTACCGCACACAGAGGTTCTTTGTTTGGAGCTTCAAGTATTTCGCAAACAAGCGATTTTCAGGGCGCAAAATTTCAAACTGCGCATCGTCGAATTTCAGTTCGACAGTTGCGGGCATCACCTTGGCGAGTGCCCACCGGATTCTATCGGGCCCGATTTTGAACTCAGGCGTGACAAAGAAAAATCCTACCAAGCCGACCACGAGGGTCACGACTACGAGCAGGAGGACCGCGAGGACCTTGATCAAACCTTTCACGACTGCCATCAGAACTCCTCTCCGAAGGTGAAGCCGAAACGGAAGTTTCTATCGTAGCCCTGGGACCCAGCCGGTTCTTCCAAAGCGAATCTCTGCGCAACGTACGCACGCAAGGTACCCACGGGGGATTCCCAACGTACGCCGAGACCTGGCGACATCAAAATGGGTTTTTCTAAAGCGAAAGATTTTCCGCCAAGTAAGCCCGCATCTAAAAATCCGAAGACGTCCGCGCGCCGGAAGAGAACTTTATGCAAACGGGCTTCAAAACCGGTGGTTGCTCCCGAGAGAGCACCAAGACCTGAGCGAGGAAGACTTCGAGATTCAAACCCTCTTAAATCGCGCTCGCCACCGAGGAAAGTCAAAAAGCGGAGTGGGAGACGAGATTGAAGATCTCCGTCTTCCGGAGAGAAAACCGAGCTCAAGCTATAACGAAGACCGAGAATCAATAGCGGCGGATCATAGCGTCCGATGTCCCAAAGTTTTTCGCCGCTGATTTCCAGTCGTTGTGCAGTTACGGGCGAAGCCCAGCTTCTTTGCGTCGCTAGGAAAGCTCCTCGCACAAACTCCCCTTTGCGCGGGCTTGTATTGAAGAACTCGAAGTCGTGACTGATCCACTCGGTGTTGACTTCCAAGAGTGCGAGCGAAGTATCCGAACCTTCGCCGCGGAAAATCCGCTGCGCTTGGTAAGAGGGACCCACGCGAACTTCCAGCTGACCGTCGGTGAACTCGTGATTCCAGCCGTGGAAAAGACCGGGCGCCACGTTTTCGAAGTCGCGGGCACTCTCAGCCGTGTGCTCGTACGTAACGTTGGGTTCGAGAAATGACCTTGCCTCCGAGGTTGAGTAATACCAGCGGTAACGCGAGTTCAAGATCTGGCTGTTCACGTTCGGTTCGCGGTAAGACAAATTGAGGCGAGCTTCCGCGGAGGAAGCACTCTCCCCGATTCGGTTCTGTCGAAGGATCACGCGCAAACGCGCGCCGCGGTCGTTGCTGTAGCCAGCACCGACTCGAACCGTGCGCGAAGGACCAAGATTTACGTCACGAACAATGGTGACGGTTGCGGGCTGACCGGGCGAAGTCGGAAGCGGCTCGCATCGGGCCGAGAGAAGGAGCGTTTGTAGAAAACCGTCTTCTTGAGTGCGACGGCGTGTCAGCGAGATCAGTCGTTCGCGATAAACTTGGCCGACCTTAAAGGCGTTGTAGCGATCGAGAACGCCGGGACGTAGCCCCGTGTCCCCCGTATCTTCAATGCCGCTGATAATGCGAAGTTCACCGGGCCTGAGTTCGACGACCGCTTCGCCCGTGAGAGGATCGGCACGGCTTTCTGCCGTCGCGCAGGCGTAGCCTTCGTCTTTGATCTGCGACAGCGCCCAACCTTGAAGATCGTTGAGTAGAGGCGGCGTAAGAGGTTGCCCGATGACGAGTCGGCGCGTGGGCGGAACCCATGTGGATGGTCCACCCGTGATCGTAAATTTCGATAATTTACTCTGCCCGCCCGGTCGAACAAACAGGATCTCGCCGTCTTGGATGAACTCAGGCTGGTGATGAGCCCGCGCCTGCAAAAATCCTTTTAGAAAATAAGCCGCTTGGTTGGGAGGAATAGTTGCCCAAGGCGTTCCCACGTTATCTTGCGTAGAGTCGCCGCAGAGAAGGCGAGTTTCCATCGGACCAAAATCAAAATCGCCGCGATTTTCCATGCGAATCGTGGGGCAAAGCTCGGCAAATGCACCCGCTTCGGGACGCGCGCGAAAACCCGGCTCAGAGCGAGGCAGAAGAGACGGCGTTGGAGCTCCTTCCTCAGGCGCTGGTGCTTCCTGCGCATGCGAACGGACCGAAGCCGCAAGCGCGAGGCTCACGGCAAAGAAAGCGAGAATAAAAAGTCTCAAGTGGTTCTCCTCAACCGTTTGATGAGTCGGGGCAGTAAGAATGAGAAGAGGCTCAGGGCAATCAAGACCCAGAGAAGTCCATACCAGCTTCGGGTATCTGACAAACCGACAGCTGAATTAGAAAGCAGTGTCAATGCGAGGACGCCAGGTGATAATCCGATCATCGTGCCGAGAACGTAATTACGCAGCGGCACGCGCAAACCGCCCGCAACGATCCCCACGGCCGTAAAAGGGGCGATCGGAGCTAACCTTACGGCAACGACCGCCCAAACCCCGCCGCGGCTCATTTGATCTGAGAGTTTCTGCACCCAAGGTCGATTGAGAACTCGACTCTTCGACCAAGCCCAGTAACGACCAATGCCGTACATCGCAGTTGCCGAAAGCGTTGCGCCTGCGAGCGCCAGCACCACGGCTTGCTCCGCCGGAAACGCGATCGCAACTCCGAGGATCATGGCGGTAACTGGCACAAGGATCAGAGAACCAATCACAAAGCCGATGAGCACGACGGGAAACGCCCACGACTGCTCGCGAAAGGCTGCAAGCTGCGATGCGATCTTTTCAGCATCCCAAGATCGAGACCACATCCATGCGTTCTCAACAAGCTGCGCCGGGCTCGGCCAGTTAGATAATGAAGCAGGCAGTCTTCCTTGCGCTTCAAGATGCGACATCAAGAAGAGTCCGAGGGTGACAACTAAAACAAGGGTAGCCGCCATCACGTGGCGCGCTCGCCAAAGACGATCGGCGAACCAACGCCGGATGCCGTTGGGCTCGCTCGGATCAACCCAATCTTTCGGCGGTGCAACTTTACGGACCCACTCTGGCACAGTCGGATGGATCGGCACTAAAGTCCGCTTACCACCTAAAAAAGATTCGACGGTTTTGACGAGCGAACCGTTGATTCTAAAACGCGCCTCGAATTCGTTACTCGCAACTCCTAGGTGTTCACCGAGAAGGTCCGCACGAAGTTTTGCAAACGCCTCGCGCACCTCTTTGCGACCCAGAGCTTCGACCGACAGATCGCATTCGGTATCAAGCCCCATGGAGCGTGAATTCATATTTGCGGAGCCGATGCGCAAGAAGACATCGTCAACCACCATCACTTTTGAGTGGACTTTGACGTAGCCCTCTTCAAGGCCGGGTACGATCGGATGATAAGCGCGGAAGCGGCCGAAGCGATCCGCTTTCTCGACGATGCGAAGAGCTTCTGATCGAAGGAGGCCCATCGTGCTCTCCTCAATCCACCCCGTCTGGTCGCGCGGAAGAACCATCACGAACTCAGGACCTTCTGGTTCTTTGAGCCGATCGGCGATCGCGTGCGCCACGTCACTTGAGGTGAAGTACTGGTTCTCGATGTAAACGTACTTTCGAGCCGATCGAATCGCATCCAGGAAAAGCTTCTGCACTTCGCAGACAGGCGTTTGCGCGCCGAACGCTTTTTCAGCGTAGGCAAGTGGAAGCGTGCGCGAGATCGCAAACTCAACATCGCGCAAGTTTTCAGATGCACCCGCGGGCCACGGAGCTTGCGTGTTAGCTCGAGGTGCCGAGCGGTCCAACACCTCTCCGGTCGCCACTTTCCACCGCTCGCGAACCAGATCTCCGAGTGTTCGTGCAACTTCACCTTCCACGCAGAGCTGAACGTCATGGAAAGGTCCGTAGACGTGACCACCCGGATCCACCCGGCGCAGATCAACACCCTTGTGTTCGGGCGTATCCCAACGACGCTGCGTAATATCGAGGCCACCCGAAAATGCAACTTGATCATCGACGACTACGATCTTCTGATGATGGCTAGCTAACGTCGGATGTTCGCGATCTAGAACAAATCGGAGTCGATCCGTGGAAAGAGAAGAATATTTGAAGCTCGGCAGCCCTTCGCGCTCAAAGAGATAGATGAAAGCGAAGTCCCAGCTCAAAACATAGATCCGGAGATCAGGTCTCGCATCGGTGAGGGCTTTTAAAAAAGTGCCGAGTTGAATCGACTCGCGCCATTCGTGACCGGGAACCGCTACGCCCTCTGGCCACGGAAGCTCCGTGCGCGTATCCGTATCCCAACCGACGATAATGAGTTGCTTCTCGGCTTGCGCCGCGGCTTCTACAAAAGCGCGGAAGAAAGCATCGGCGTCGATCAAAAACGAGGCTCGTTTAGCCTTGCCAGCGAGCCAGAAATTTCTGTCGGGACGAAAGATCGATGATGGCAAAACGCTCGGCTCCTCGCTTTTCGCATGGCGTTTGAGGCGATGCAAACTGAGGGAGAAAAGAGAGTTCGCTAGCGGGTCGTTGATGGCTTCATTTTGAGTCTCTCCCGCTCTCATGTGAATTGATTAGCGGAACTCCAAGGAACGAGCAATAGACCAGGGACCGACTCGATCGGATGTGGCGAAATGACTACAAATCTACAGACGTTCGCCCATTCGAGGTCACAGCGCGGAGGTACAAATCCTGTTGATGCCGAATTCACCCGCCTGAATTTTTGGCAATTCCGCAATAGAATCTCCACGCGAATCAAATGAGGCGCCCGCGGTTTTTTTTGCTACCGTCTGTCTCAGTGCTCAGCTCGATCGGCGTCAATGACTGACTAGATCGGTCTGACTAGATCGGACTGATGCGACGGCGAGAGTTTTCCAGCAAGCCTGACGAAAACACCTGGCCGAAACACATTGTCTAAAACACCCGGAGGTACAGCTTGAAAAACGTGAAGGGACGCACGAAGCATTGGACGGTGATCCTTTTGGCGATCGGGATTGTATCTTCATTCGGCGCTTCAATCGTGCGCGGTCAGAGCGCGCGTCAACCGGAAGCAAAACTTCTCCCTGTCTCTAAATCGCAAGCAACGGAAGTTGTCGGCGCTGACGTCGGTTCGATTTCTCTTTCGACCAATTCTTTGGGAACTAGCGGACCGAGGGAGCGAACTTCGAGCTACGATGACCGACGAGTTTCCTCGCTTATCTGCACGATGAGTTCGTTTTTCTCCATCGATCCCGACGAGATCGTCGACAGCAAAGCGACTTTCGACGGACGCGGACTTTTAAGCTGCCGCAACGATCAAGGCTTCACGACGGAGCTTCCCGTTCTTGTCGACGTCTCGGCCGAGTTCGTCGGAAGCCAACGTGCACAGGGCGAGATCGCCGTCTCCGGAAACAGCTCGCCTTTTGTCATCCCTCGCGACGTCAATCAACTTCAAGATGCTTACGTGATTCGTTCTCCTGCGGTGACGACGGTAGCCGCGACGAACGAAGCCAACGACGCTTCACTTCTCTTGCGTGGTCTTCGCAACGATCTCGTGATGGAATTGAAATTGAACTCTCAAGCGAGCGATTTAAAGGCTTTGAAGATCACGAGCCTTCGCCTTCGCTTTGACGAAACGGCCCCTGATTTCGCGCCCTGACCTGGACCTTTTAAGGTTGTTTCTTCGTTCTGCCGACTCCGGATCTTGAATCTCGCTTAAGCACGATTCAAACTGGAGTCGGAGGATCGCCGATGCCATCACTACAGACTTCCCTTCTCGTTCTCGGTTTTTCGCTTTCGATCGCCTCGCCCGCCGTCGCGCAGGCTCCTAAAAAGAAAAGCAAAAATGAACAAGCCGAATCGGTGAAAACCCGCAAAGATTTGCTTGAGCAGACGATCATGACGCTGAACAAAAACAAGAAGTGCCAAGTCGATGGCGAATGCGAAGCGCTCGAGATGGGCTCGAGAATTTGCGGCGGCCCAAGTCAGTACTTGATTGTGTCGCTTTCGAATCCGCAGTTCTCTTCGGTGAAAGCAAAAGTCACTGAATACACGGCAGTTGAAAAGGAACTTAATCTCGTTGATCCGCCGAACGATTGCCCACCGGCACCGAATCAGCCCGACCCGAAATGCTCAAAAGAAAAAGAAGAGTGCTACAACGGACCTCGGCGATAAATCGCGCGCTCCCTTTAGGCCAGATCAGCTAGGCAGATCAGTTACGAGCGGCCCGCTTTGCATATCGTACTTGAACAATCGATAGAGCTCTCGATTCACGGGCCCGATTTGACCGGGGCCTCCGCCGACCGCGCGGCTCTCAAAGAGCGTCACGGGTAAACAGTCGAGAGTTGTTCCGAGCATCATGGCCTCGGCCGCATTGAAAACATCTTCTTTCGTGATGTGCGCGTTCCGCACGCTTCGCAAGATGCCTTTCGGAACGAGATGTTTTTCCGCAAGCTCCATCGCGCGAACAGCGGTGACTCCTTTGAGAGTTCGCGAAAATCCGGGGACAAGAAAATCCCCCTCTTTCGTGACGATCGCAAAGTTTTCGGTTGATGACTCCGCTAAATATCCGTTCTCGTCCTTGGAGACCGAGAAGTCGACACCGCGGTCCATCGCCTCTTTTTTCATGAGAACATTCGGAAGATAGTTGCAGCTCTTTACGGTAGCGAAAATCCCCTCTTTCACCGGGATGGAGCTCACCATCACGCTTACGCCTTTGTCGTACTTCTCCTGAAGCAAACTGCGAAGCGGCGTGATGACCAAGTAAACCTGCGCGGAGATGACCTCATAGGGGTTCGTCGTGAAACCTCCAGGACCTCGAGAGATGTAGAACCTCAGGAGAGCGTGGATCGCATTTGAAGCTTTCGTAGTCTCCACGCAGATCTCGCGTAACTCCTGAATGGAATGAGGAAGTTTGAGGCTCACCATTTCAGCTGAGCGCGCGAGCCGCTCCAAATGGCGATCGAGCGCGTAGATCTTGCAGTCGACGCATTTGATCGCTTCAAAAACGCCATCCCCCCGATGAACCATGTGATCATCGATCGGAAGCATCATCAGCTCTGGGTCCGTCACGATGCCGCCGTACCAACTCGAGTACATAGCCATGTAGTCTTTTCGTGAGGGATGAGGAGTCTGTTCCAACCGACGAACGACATCATCGAAGCTGAGCCGTGTGAGTGCCATCTCTCTACCTCATCTGTCTGCGGTTACGAGCTGATCTTCACTAAATTAAAACCTGGATCTTTTCCTTCAGCAACGCCCGTGTTTCGCAACGACCACTTACGATCGTTGACTTTGGCTACGTGCCCTCGGGACACTTGGGGAATGGATTACCTACACGCCATCATCCTCGCCATCATCGAAGGCTTAACCGAGTACCTGCCGATCAGCTCAACGGGGCATTTGATCATCGCATCCTCGCTCTTGGGGATTGCGGAAAAACCCTTCACCAAAGACTTCACGATCATCGTGCAATTTGGCGCGATCCTTTCGGTTTTGGTGCTTTACTGGCGACGCTTCGTCACCTCTCGCGAAATTTACTTTAAGCTTCTCGTCGCGTTTGCACCGGCGGCGGTCATCGGGCTTGCGGTCAAGAACGTGATCGATCGGATCCTCGGTGACGTAACGGTCGTGGCCGTCGCACTTATCCTCGGTGGTCTAGTTCTGCTCGTAGTGGATCGGTTCTTTGCCGGTCAAGAAAAAGCACTTAAGGAATCCGGTAAAGGCACCGTGAACGAAATCACCTACAAACAAAGTCTCGTCATCGGACTTTTTCAATGTCTCGCTTTTATCCCTGGCGTGTCGCGCTCAGCCTCATCGATCGTCGGTGGTCTGTCGACAAAGCTGACCCGCGAAGCGGCGGCTGAATTTTCGTTTTTGCTCGCGGTGCCGACTTTGACGGCCGCAACGGGGCTCAAACTTCTTAAGCTCTACAAGACGATCGAAGTTGAGCAGATCTGGGTGATCGTTCTTGGTAATTTCGTCTCGTTCATCGTGGGTGCAATCACCATCAAACTCTTTCTCGGGTTTCTCACGCGCCACGGCTTTTTTGTTTTCGGGATCTATCGCATTCTCGTGGGCGCGTTGATCCTGGCGCTTCTGGCGAGCGGGTATCACCTGCAGTTGATGTAATTCACGGAATCGCGATCGCCGGAGGTGAGCCATGGCAACCCAAGCCCCTGCCGCAAATCAAGAAAGCGCCGTCATTTTTTTCGATGGCGTTTGCGGGCTTTGCAACTGGAGTGTGGATTGGATCCTCAGTCACGACCGGCGCGGCTTTTACAAGTTCGCACCTCTTCAGGGAGATGCGGCCACTCGCTACCTAGAAGCGAGCGATCGCGAAGATCTCGACTCCGTTGTCGTCTTAAAGAATTCGAAACTGTACCGACGATCTGAGGCGGTCGTGGAAGTCCTTCGCGAGATGCCCCCACCTTGGAATTTGCTGGGCACCGGTCTCGCTTTTGTGCCTGGCTTTCTTCGAGATTTTGGCTACCGGTTGATCGCAAAGAATCGTTACCGACTCTTTGGAAAAAGAGAGACATGTCGCTTACCCACCCGTGAAGAGCGGGCCCGCTTTATCAATTAATTGGACTTACTTTCCGGATGCTGGCGGCATTTCGTGCGACGTTGCTGCCGCATCATCGGCCCGCGAACCAATATACTTGAAGAAGTAGTGGTTCACCCACTCGCGGAAACGATCGATGTACGAGAACGCTGCAGGCACCACCACAAGCGTGAGGAGCGTTGAGCTGATCGTTCCGCCAATGATCGCAACCCCGAGTGAAGTTCGCTGTTTAGACGCCTCGTTCAAACCTACCGCAACCGGAACCATACCCGCAATCAACGCGAAGCTCGTCATCAAGATTGGACGTAGACGCGTGCGGCCCGCTTCGATGATCGCTTCGGCCCGCGATTTGCCCTCGTGCATGCGTTCGTTTGCGTAATCCACGAGAAGAATCGAGTTCTTGGTCGCAAGACCCAGGAGCATCACGCAACCGATCATCGAGAACAAATCAAGCGACTGCCTCGTGATGAAGAGCGCAATCAACGCTCCGCAAATCGCGAGCGGGAAAACGAGCATAATCGCAAAAGGTGTGATCGGTGACTCGTAAAGGGATGCGAGAACCAAGTAGATGAACAAGATTCCGAGGCCCATCGCAACCAGCATGTTCACGATGAGCTCGCCGAAACGCTTGGCTTGCCCTTCGAAGCTGAAGGTCACGCCGAGTGGCGGCTTGATTTCTTCTTTCATCAAACGATTCACTTCCGTGATCGCACCCCCCATGCCGGGCCCATCGGGCGCGACATCGGCCGAAATCTGAATGTAGCGGCTGCGGTTTTCGCGCAAGATCGTTGCCGGACCCGTTGTCGAAATCGGCTTCGCGACGGCCGAGAGCGGAACGAGATTTCCGTTGATGTTCGGGATCATCATGGTCGCAAAAGATTTCCGCAGATCGCGCTGGTCTTCGAGCATTCTCACGCGGACATCATACTCACGATCGGCGACACGGAAGATGGCGGGCGTTTCGCCTTGGACTTGAACGCGAAGCTCACTTCCGAGGACGGCCGTTTGCACCCCGAGCTGTTCGGCACGATTGCGATCGATATCCACTTGAATCTCGGGCTTTCCGGGACGGAAGCTCGTATCGACGTCTTTCAGCGAAGGGTGTTTTTTGATCTTCGCCAAAAGCTGGGACGAGATATCTTCGATTTGCTTAAGATCTGCGCCTTTGATGTTTACGCTGAACGGACGCCCCTGCCCGCCTTGCTGACCACCGTCCCCTACCTGCGGGTTCGCGAAAGCATAGGGTTTCAGTTGCACGCGCAGCTTGTCTTTGAACTGAGACGTATTCATCGTCCGCTGTTTTGCGGGAACCATGTTGATGAAAATCTCGGCCGCATTGGCTTCCCCGTTACGATTGCCGATCGTGAGAACACTCTGGCGGACTTCCGGGTTCTTGCGAACAACTTCGTCAACTTTGTGACCGAGCTCGGCCATCGCGGTGAGCGAAGTTCCTGGAGGCAGATCAAGATTGATCTGCACTTCGCCGTTGTCCTGCGCGGGAATAAAGGTTTTCGGAATATACTTCCCGAGCGAGAGGCTAAAGACGAAAATCAAAATATTCGCGAAAATCACCGTCAGCGGCCAGCGAAGAACCCAGTGCAGAATTCGCTCGTAACCGTTTTCCAGCATGGTTTGGAAGCGGTCGAAGGCTTTGAGCATTTTCGTGTTCCAACGAAAGAGAAAGAACTGCTTTTTAGGAACATGCCCGTGCGCATGCTTTCCACCTAGGTACGCCGACATCATCGGAGCGATCGTCAAGGCGTCGAAGAGCGAGATCAACATCGCAAAACAAATCGTGAGACCGAATTCTTTAAGGTACTGACCGACAATCCCTTGGAGGAATCCGATCGGACCGAAGACCGCAAGAATCGCAAACGTCGTCGCGACAACTGCGAGCGTTACTTCGGTGGTTCCGACAAGGGCGGCTTGGTGGGCTGTTTTTCCCATCTCGATGTGGCGGAAGATGTTTTCCCGCACGACGATCGCATCGTCGATCAAAAGACCGACCGCAAGCGAAAGCGCAAGCAAGCTCATGATGTTAACGGAGAATCCCGCAACCGCCATGAGGATGAAAGCACCAAGGAGAGAGTTTGGAAGAGCGAGCCCCGTGATGATGGTTGAGCGTCCGCTACCCAAGAAGAAGTAAACGACCACGACGGTGAGAATGATCCCGATGATGATGGATTCTTCGACGTCGTAAACGTTCGCGCTGATGCGGGCGGCACCGTCGCGTACGATCGCAAGGCGCGGTTTACCGGGCTGATCTTTGATCTCTTCGTTGATGACTTCGATTTTCGCCTTGAGCGCGTCGACAACGGCGATCGTGTTCGCCTTTGATTGACGGAAGATGTAGAGAAGCAAAGATTTCTTACCGTCGACAAAAGTGCGCGAGGCTTCGTCTTGAAGGGTATCGACAACGTCCCCTAGTTGGTGGATCGATATCGGATTTTCGTTCCCCGCGAAACGAACGATCGTGGAGGCCACGGTTTCTAGATCGCGATACTCGCCGACCGAACGGAAGACGGTCTCTTTCGGACCTTTATCGATCTTTCCGACCGGAATATTTTTTCCGGCTGAGCCGATGACTTGGACAACTTGGTTCGCCGAAATCTCGCGCGCGCGCAAAGCTCCGCGATCAAGCTGAACCTGGATCTCACGCTTACGGCCGCCGAGGATATCAAGCTGACCGACTTTATCAACTTGCGTGAGCCGCGGTTTCACAACTTCGTTTGCAACATCGTAGAGTTCGCCGTCAGGCAAATCGGCATTGAGCGCTACGACTAAGATCGGCTGATCGGCCGGGTCAACACTTCGAATGATCGGCTCTTCGATATCGTCGGGCAGACGGTTTCTTGCCGCCGCGACCCGGTCGCGGATCTGCTGTTCGGCGTACTTGACGTCGACTTTCAGATCGAATTCCACGATAATTTGGCTAACGCCCTCGCGGTTTTCCGAGCGCAGCGCTTCGATTCCGGCGACCGACGCGAGTTCGTCTTCAAGCGGTTTCGAAATCTGAGTTTCAATTTCTTGGGGTCCGGCGCCAGGATACGTCGTGCGGACCGTGACAACCGGGATCGTGACATCTGGAAAAAGATCGACAGGCAGTTTCGTAAGACTGATGTAACCAACGATCAACATCAACACGACGACGCAGCTGATGAAGATGGGTCGCTTGATCGAGAGCGATGCTAAATTCACGGATTCAAATCCTTATCTGATTCTCAACGGTTCCGATTCGTGGAACCTGGATTGACGAGTTCATCGCGAGCCGCCGCAAGCTTGTTGAGCGTGATGTGGTAGTTGCCTACCGTACGTGCCCGCTCAAGCTGCGAATTGAAAAGTTCGTTGTAAGCCCGGATCAACTCAACCAGTGGTTGACGCCCTTGGCGATATGCCGTTTCGAGTTCACGCACGACGCGCGCTCGCAGCTCTACGGTTTCGGCCGCTGACTTTGCGATTGCGTATTGACTCACAACTTGTCTTTCAAGTGCCGACTGTTCGTCGCGGAGATTATCGAGTTCGACGGCAAGATCATTTTCGGCCTGACGCAACTGAACTTCCGCATCGGTGACGTTACCGCGGTTGAGATCCGAATCGAGCGGCGATTCGAATTCGATACCGACGTAGTACGTTGGCTTCGTATTGGCCGTCATCTCGGCTAAACTTGCGCCGTTCTCATTTTCAACTCCGGTCGAACGAGCTCGAGCTACGAGATCGAAGCGCGCACTCGCGTTACTCTTTGCAGTACTCACGCGCCGCTCGGCATTGAGCTGACGAGTCGCGGCTGCGCGAATTTTTCGCAAGTTTGCCAAGTCCTTAGCGCGAAGCTGCGGAACCGGCGGGAGCTCCGCAGGAACTTCGAGCTCGACTTGTTCTTTTGTTTGAAACTGAATCGCGGTGAGCAATTTCTGCAGCGATTCGAGATACGCGGCTGAAGAGGACTTCACCTTTTGCTCGGCGCCCTCGAATTCCGCCTGTAGGCGGGGCAATTCACCTGGGGTCGATAAGTTAAAGCCTGCTTTGCGACGGACGTTTTTAACAAGTTGCTCGTACTTTTCCCGCGCTGCGATGTTTTCCTTAAGCTGTCTCTCCGCGGTGTAGGTGTCCCAGTATAGAGTCATCGCATCGAGGAGGATTTGCTCGAGATCCTCTTCACGCGTTTCAAGAGCGGCATCGATTTCGGAGCGGCCGATGATCAGTCCCAACCGATCTGCGTAACCGAACGCGTTCCGCCAGAGGGCTTGGCGTACACCTACGCCCGCCGTGTTCAAGCTAACGTTGGCATCCAGTGCTGAACCCACTACGCGAGTGACGTTGTACTGCTCGTTTTGGAATTCGACGAGAAAGGTCGTACCCGTGCGAATTTTCTTTTCCAGCGAGGTGCTTACCGCGAAAGTTCGCGTTGCGAGATCATCATTCAAACGAACCGTTTGTGCTTCGGTGTACTGATAGTACGGACTCACTTTGAATTGAAAATCAAATACGCCGAGTGCTTGTTGCAACGTCAAATAAGCACGTTGGGCTTGAAGCTCGGCTCCGCGCGCACGACGGCCTTTGGTCAGCGCAAGGTCGACAACCGTTTGGGGCGAGAGCTTTACTGCCGCGAGCACCGGCGTCGCCATGGAAGACGCAAGGAGCGAAGTCAGGATCAAACTAGTTCTCAAGATGTTTCGTCCCGATGTACGAAGCTGCATTACTGAAAGCCCCCTAAGATGCCGGCCACGATGTTTGATTTTTGGATGTCGAATTGAGTCGAAGCATTTTGGACAGGAATGCGGTAATCGTATCCTGCGTACGCCGTCCATCGGTCAAAGAACTTGCGCTCGAAAGTCGCGCCTACGCTCGCGAAACGCACGGTGCCCGACATCGACGCAAATGCGGAATTCGATGATTGAGTCACGAGAAGTTGACCGTAGCCCAAAAGACCCCGCACGCCCCAAAGTGATGAAGCAGATGGTGACCAACCTAGCTCTGCACCGGCTTGAGTTTTGAGCGAGTGGAGCTCGGTGTTCTCGATCGCAAGACCGGTCGGACTCGTGAGGTTAACGCGATGTTGAGCGTAACCAACCGAGCCGAAAAGCCCGAAGCTTGCGGCACCCTTCATTTCAAAATCGAGCGGGAGCCAACGCAGTTCAAGCGCGAGCATTGGTTTTGCCGAAAGGCCGTCGAGTTCGTAGGGCGTGAGTGTCGGAAGTTCAACTCGTCCCATGGGCTGATACATCTGCGCCGATAAACCGATCTCGAAAAGTTTCGCTCCGAGAGGATTTTGAACCGGCTCGATTTTCGAGAGCACCGTCGCGGGCGTTGGTAAAACATCTCGAGATCGCGCATCGGCGGGAATGATGAGTTCCGTTTGTGCCGCATCAGCCGTGGGCTTTTCGGGCGCCGCAGGTTTTGCCTTTGCAGCTCGCGCTTTCTTTCGCTCCACCGATGCTTCAGGCCCCGTTCCTTGTCGACGAATGATCTTCGTCTTCGACGAAGTTTGCGAAGTCGTTTGAGCTTCGACCGAGTTGATTCCAATGACGACAAAGAGACTAAGAAGGACCGATTGGGCGACCCGAGTTGAAATTCGAGTCACTCGACCTGAAGAGATGCTCAGCGCCACGTTCATGACGAACTCCCGCGACCAGAGGCTTGCGGCTTAAAGAAGCAAGCCAAAGAACGACCAAATATTTGAGGCTTGGTACCACGATAGTGCTACTAAACTTTGCGGTAGAACTGAAGGCGTTTCGTTTGGGATTCCGTTGGTTTGGGAAATCCTTCACTCACGACTTGCCATCGCCGGTGTCCTCACAAAGTCTTCGCAAATCACGCACGGCGAGTTCGCTTCGCTGGAACTCGAAATACCAGTTTTTCTCCACGCTTTTCCCGGCCGCTTGATTAATGCGGAAAAGGACGTTTTCATACCGCCGATGTCTCATGAACCCCAAGACCGCCTCATCGCAGACTCAACCCAACTAGGATCTGAAAACCCTCGTCGATTCTCAGAGACGCTGCACGCAATCCGCGAGAAAGCGAACGATACGAAGGTGGCAAGCAAACCAGAGGGTCGCCAGGGTCAAAACCTGACCCTTAACCACCTTCTTGAACTTGCGGGGCCTAAAGGCCACGTCTTCCTCATCGTCTTTCTGATTTTGCCGTTTCTTCAACCCATTCCGCTGCCAGGCCTATCGACGTTGGTTGGTCTCTCGATCGCGATGCTTGGAATCTTTATGGCGCTCGAACGACCGCCTAAGCTCCCCGACCGTTTAGGTAAGGCCGGAATCGATGCGGACATCATACTCAGGATCTCCGGGGTACTCGAGTCGATCATGACCCGACTTGAAAAAATTCTCCGCCCTCGAGGCCGTGCGCTCTTTCAGATGAGCTGGTTTCGGCGAGTGCACGGCGTTCTGCTCGTCATTCATGCGGCCTTGTTGTCGCTTCCACTCCCGATTCCACTTTCGAATTTTCTTCCCGCTTTCGTGGTCTTTTTGTTCGCGCTGGGCGTCCTCGAAGAAGACCTTTTGGTCCTTGTGGTCGGCTACATCGCGGCACTCGTAAATGCTGCTTTTTTCATCGCTTTGGTGGTGCTCCCCTACTTCGGCATCAAAGCGTCGCTCGCGAACGTCTAGAATGCGGCGCAAGGTGGACGGCTTGGGCTAACTCTTGTCATGATCAGGAGGTGAAACTTTTGATTGCGACGCCTGGAGGAGGACATCCGTGTTTCCATTTGATCCGACCCTGAACATGATCGCGCCGATGGTTGCGAATGATAAATCTGAAAAAGAAGAAAAAGGCTCTGATAAGCCTGAGAAGTCGACGGGCATGCAGGTTGAGCGCGAACTTTTCGAAGCGCGCATCGTCCTCATCTCTGCACCCGTGGATGCAAAGCTTGCTCACGCGGTGAATGCTAAGCTTTTGGCGCTCGAGCGTCACAATGACAAAGATCCGATCTATCTCTTCATCAACAGCCCGGGTGGCGAAGTTCACTCTGGCTTTTCGATCTTCGATTGTGCGCGCTTCGTAAAGCCGCCGGTTGCGACGGTCGTTACGGGTCTTGCTGCGAGCATGGGCTCGATCATCACTCTTTGCGCAAAACCAGAGCGTCGATTCGCATTTCCGAACTCGAAAATCCTCGTCCACCAACCGTTGATCTCGGGTCTCGGTGGCTCGGTTTCAGATATCGAGATTCACGCAAAAGATCTTCTCGAAACGAAAGATCGTATCATCGACATTTACGTGAAAGAGTGCAGCCGCTCGCGCGATGAAGTTAAAAAAGCCCTCGATCGCGACAACTGGATGAGTGCTGAGCAAGCCGTGAAATGGGGCCACATCTCGAAGATCGTCGCTTCGCGCGACGACCTGAAATTCTAGTTCGTTCAAGCTTTTTTAGGTTGGCCTAATTCAGGGCCAATCCCTCGCGGCCGATCCATTCGACCGCGACGCCAAACGCCGGAGCCAGCGGTTGCAAGCTGCTCCGGTGTACGCCTGCCGCGTAAGTCCACCGCCAAGCTCCTTGTCGATGCCCGCCTACTAAAGAGATTCGCTCGCTGAAGCTTCCTGTTCCGTGAGCTTCGGTTCTTCTTCCGCCGAACCCTATGAAAAAGTCCTCGAGCATCGAGTTCGGAATCTTTTTTCCTGCCGTGTAGGTCTGCTCAAAAGTGCGATCGTAGCCACGGCGACCGATGAGAACAGCTCCGTCTTCGTAAAAATCTTCGCCGTCACCCGAAGGCCAGAAATCGGTCCACACAAGATGCGTGACGACGAAGTAGCCTCTTGCTCCGAGAGTCAGATCGAGAGCCGCATACTTCGTGCGGAGATCTCCGTCACATTGATAGAGACTGCAATCCGTGTTGCCCGACTGATCTTTTGAACGATGCGTGATTGCGGAACCAAAGGTGAGACCTAGGAAGGAAACAGGGTAAACAGAAAGGAATGCGTCGGCCGCGTTGATTGAAATTGCGCTTGTGAGACGAACACCAGGCCGAAGATATCCGTAGAAAACTTCATCCGGGTTCGCGTAGTCGCCATAGAGCAGATGATTGGAGCCCGCTTCGGCGTAGCCAGCAGCACCGAAGGGCATCGAGCGAATTCCGAAGCCGGCGAAGTAATCGAGTCCGGAGTTTTTCTCAGCACCTCTGACCGGAATCGCGCTGACAATCAAAGCGAGGCAGACCAAAAACTTTTGAATGAGAGTCATGTCCTCCTCCAAATCACGGATCCAGAGCCTTGCATCCCTCGCGAGGCAAGGATAGAAGAATTCTTATGTTGCGTGTTTTTTATTCCGACCGCATGACGATTCCCCTACCCGATGGTCACCGATTCCCGGTGGCGAAGTACAAAATGCTTCGCGAACAGTTAGTGAGTGAAGGTGTTTTGCGCGAAGAGGAAATTTTTGAATCTCCCTTCGCGACCCGCGAGCAAATTTGCCTCGCACACTCTGAGAATTACGTTGATGGCATTTTGAATGGAACGGTCGATCCGCAAATTTTGAAGCGTGTGGGATTTCCCTGGACGCCCGGGCTTGTTCAGCGTTCGCTTGCAACGGTTGGCGGTTGCCTTGCCGCCGCACGTTCCGCGCTCGAATTCGGAGTCAGCGGAAACCTTGCGGGCGGCACGCACCATGCCCATCGCGACGCAGGAGAAGGCTACTGCGTGTTCAACGACATCGCGGTGAGTTTTTTGAATTTGCGAAGTGAAGGACTCATCAAGCGTGCGGCGATCATTGATCTCGATGTTCACCAAGGCAACGGTAACTCGAGTATTCTCGGTGGCCGCGATGATGTTTTCATCTTCTCGATGCACGGAGCGAAGAACTATCCGTTCAGAAAAATTCCTTCAACGCTTGATCTGAATCTTGCGGACGATACCGGTGACGAAGAGTTTTTGCGGTTGTTAGACGAAGCTCTTCCGCAAGTGTTTGCCTCTGAGCCCGAGATTGTTTTTTATCAAGCCGGGGTCGACCCGCTGAAGGAAGACTCACTCGGCAAACTCTCACTCACGCACGAAGGCTTGATGGAGCGTGATCGAAAAGTTTTGAAGGCTTGCCGCGATCGCGGGATTCCCGTTTCGCTTTCGATGGGCGGCGGTTACGCAAAGCCAATTGAACTCACCGTGAAAGCTCACGTGGGAACGTACCGCATGGTGAAGGAAGTTTTTGGCGATCAGCTTCGCGGTGAGCGCCTTGCACATAAAGTGCGCTCACCGGAGCTTGGGATTTAATTGACGGTTTTTGCCGGAGATGAAGGAGCTGGCGCCGCAGGGGCTGGAGCAGGATCATTTGCTCCCGCTTTTTCCTGGGCACGATCTCGTCTGCGGCCTTTGATATAACCTTCGATTTGTTGCTGTTTCATGCACGCTTTTACGTAGTCATTCACGGATGCCACAAGCGATTTCATGTTTTCCCGTCTACCCTTGAGCGTTGGATCTAGAACGGAATCATCGGTCGTCATGTCGATCGCTAGGTGCGGTTTTGAGCCGGGATCGTTTTTGTCGTGCTTCGGATTCGGGACTTCGATTTCTTTGAGCGTTCCTTTGTCGTCGAACACAAGGCGGTTGAAGAGGTTGGCTTCGATTTCTTCCTGTTTCTCAAGATCGGTGCCGCCTTTAACGACGAGTCCTTTTTTGACTACGCTATCCGTCGGCGAAAACTCCATCTTCACGGTGAACCAATCGGCCTGGCGGACCCATTTGCCGTTGGTGTACTTCACTTCGACGAGATCGGCGATGTACGTGTTTTCTTCTTTATCACCAGGGGATGGGCACTCTTTCGCGGGACGCGCGAACCAATCCGTTTTTTCTTCCGTCAAGGTTTCACGAACGGTTTTTGCGGCGTTCACCGAAGGAGCGTTTCCAGTGAGTAGCGTTTTTTCTTTTTGCACGTTTTCCAAGTAGGCGGCGCAATATCCACCTAGGGTACTGCCGGCTTTTGTCGACGCCCAGCAGGTTGCGGATTCGAACGATTTCAAACCGATGTTCGTTGCGACCGTAAGAATAACAGGCGCCGCGATTTTGTGCTCGAGCATCCACGTCATGAAGGTGCCGATTCCCTTGCCCGCAACTGCAACCCAGGCGTTAGCCGGCGGAAGAGCCAGTTGAAGTAAAGCTGACTCGCGACGTTTCTTCTCGATCTCGATTTTCTTAACGAGCAGTTGGCTCTGCGAAAGCACCGACTTATTGGTAAGAACCCAGTCGATTCCGTTGACCTTGACGTTCGGCTTACCAAGATCGGGCCAATCGATTTTCATCGACTCGTAGGTGCGCCATTTGAACTCCATCGTCGTCCCGTTAATGGCAAGCTTCGGTAGCTCGATGCCTTTGAGAAGTTCTTTGAGAATTTTGCGATCTGAGGTTGGTAATCTCGAGAGAATCAATCGATCGTAATCCTCAAGCGTCTCGATTTGATTGAAGCGATTCGCGAAGGCCGCGAGAACAGCTTCAGTCATGATGGTCTTTTGCGTTTCCGTGATGACGGGCGCTCGGTGTAAGCGAACTTTTCCTGGCGGTACCTGGCGCACGGAAGCAAGCTCGCGAAGAGCCTCACTCTGAGCCGGCAGCAAATTGACTGAAAAACCTACGAGAGCCGCGCAAAAAACAGACTTCGATCTCATCGGACCCCACCAAAAAAAGACGCAACTGAACTTTGACTTTCATCATAGCTCACGAGGTGAAACGACCCTAGATCCACCCGCCCATCTCCCGACCTCGGTCTGGGATTCGGCCAGCGAAAACTGTTGTCTCCAAGAAGTCCAGTTGGCGCGAAACTTTACCGGCTTTCCGTTACACTATCTGCAGATGGAAATTTCCGTATTTATCAATAGCCGCGCCGGCCGCGCGGACCGGGAACTCATTGAAAAAGCGGTGCGCACGGCGCTCTTTCGTTGCAAGCTTCGTTTTCTCACGCCGACGAGCATTCCAGAGCTTCAAGCAAACGTTTTAGAGGAAGCAAAGACCGCCGACGCGTTGATGATCTGCGGCGGCGACGGCACATTAAACGCCGCCCTCCAGCCGCTCTTAAGCGCGCGCGAGACGTTTGAACGTTTTCCGACGATCTGCCCTCTTCCCGTCGGCACGGCGAACGATTTCGCCCAAGAGCTCGGAATCGGTCACCGCATCGAACGAGCCGCGCGCCTTGTTCTTGAGGGTGAAATCCAAGACGTAGATGTCTTGCAAGTGACTTCGGGTAATAACGAGGCCTTCATGCTGACCAACGGTGGGCTCGGAGTTCCTGCCGAAACGGCTGATCTCGTAAATCGGTTCCGCAAGTGGCTTGTCGAAACTTCGGAATGCGATGATGTTAAAGCTCACTGGCGCCCGGTGCTTCAGCTCGGAAAACACGCGGTGAAAAAAGCGGGCTCACGGATTTACGAGCTGACACTCGCGGGGAAGTTGACCCAGTGGTCGATTAACGATTGGAAAGTCGAAGTCGAAATCCCTGGGCAAACGATCCTCACGACTCACGCACCGTTCATCATGATCAATAATCAAAAGGTCCTCGGAGCCAATTACCAAGCGGCCCCTCTGACGGCGAACAACGACGGCACGTTTAACATCATGCTCGTGACCGCCCTCACGTTGGCTGATCAAGCGAAAACGCTGATGAAGATTCGCAAGGGCGAAATCCCGAGCGAAATGGATTGTCCCCGCTTCGAGGCTTCGGAATGCACGATTCGTCGTCGCGGCGTGCGGCCCCTGACATTCTTCGGTGATGGCGAAATTCTCCACCGCGAGGTTGAAGAAGTTCATGTCCGCTGTTTGCACCGCGCGCTTCCAGTCTTTGTAAGAGGTGCGGCGTGAAGCGTCTTCAAATTCTCGTAACGGGCGGAACAGGTTTCCTTGGTAAATACGTGATGCCTCTTCTCGCTGCGGACTCTTCGGTGCACGCGACGGGACTTTCACGTTCGCAACCCGAAACTCTCCGTGGTGATCTCACGAAGTGGGACGGCGGAATCGATGCTTCAAGTCTGCGCGGTGCCTTCGATGTTCTGCTGCACATGGCTGGACATTACGATTTGCGCGCGACGCAAGAAGAAGCATTTCTTCACAACATCGCCGGCACTCACAACGCGCTTTCGCTCGCGCAGAAGGCGGAGATTCCGCACATCGTCCACATCTCGACGGTTGCCGTGACGATGAGTCGATCAGGACAGCGCAAACCCCTTGGCCCTGAGGAACTCGACGTGATCGGCGATTGGCCGGACGCCTACGCTGAAAGTAAAGCGCACGCGGAAAAAATCGTGCGGAGTTGGGACTCGATACACTTTAAATCTCGGTTGATTCTCCGCCTCGGAGTTCTCACTGGCGACACGCAAGGCGGCGCGATCCCGCGCATCGATGGGCCGTATCACACGGTCGAAAGCTTTCAGCGATTGCGAAAGTTCATCGAAAAAATTCCGGGCCCCGTCCCACTGCCGGGTCGCCGTGGTCGACGACTTCCGATGGTTCCCGTAGATCGTGCGGCTGAAGCGATTGTGTCGCTTCTCCTCCGCTCGCGGAAAGAAAAATGGGAAGGTACCAAAAGCCTTTACGTCGTGAGCGATCGAGGTCCCACGGCCGAAGAACTTTTTCGTTCAACCTTCCGGCACATCGGCCTTCCTCGCGATGTGCAACTTCTTTCGGAACTCCCCTACGGCCTGGTGAAGTCCGCGGCAGAAAAGCTTACCGGTTTGCCTGCAGAGGAGCTTGAATACGTTTTGCGTTTCCCTCGGTTTGACTTAAGCGAAACCCGGAGCCTTTTGGGCGCGGAATGGTGCCCGGAGTTCTCTGACTACGAAGCTGCATTCTGGAGAGGCTATGAGTCGTACGTACAGAATCGCTGAGCTTTCATTCGGCTCCAGCCGCTGGGATTCTTCTTACTCCTTCGACATCCACATCGATCGCTTCGAGGTGCAGCGCTTTGGCTGCGAATTCTCGGTGCCGATGGTGAAGTCTTTGATTCAAAGTCTTCGCTCGCAAGTTGATGCGTTTGCGATTACGTCTCTACCGAAAGAAATTCGTTTCGATGATCGCACTTACGTCCACCGCCAAACCCTCGAAGTCATGTCGACGCCGTCGAGCGTTCCGATCTGTAGCGGCGAGCGATTGAAGGAGCTTGCGAACATCAATGGTCTCTCGCTTGCGATCAAAGAGAAGCGCATTGTACCGCAGGACGGAATTTATTTTCCGTTAGGACTCTTGAATCTTGAGTGTGCGAAGTTTCTCCACGAAAAACACAACGCGCGTTTACTGTATGGCGATCTCGCTTCGCTCTTTGGAATCCCGGTCATCGCGGATCCGCACTCGAAGATTCTCGCGGCGGTAAAATTTGGTTTGCACGCGGCGAACCTCACGGATCTCAAGAAGCTGGCACCGGGCCAGTCCTCGCGAGCGCGACGCTACATGGGAGCTGCGAGCTCTCTCGTTTCACTTCGCGACGTGCGCCACATCTTCGTGGACCTGCCGGTACTCTTGCTTTTTGAGCCCGCCCTTGAATTTGTGCGCGGAAAAGACATCATCGTTCCGTACTCGCATCCGCGCATGGAAGAAGCTCTCGCTCCTTATAAACCGGCGTCTATTCAGAGCTTGTTCCCCGAGAATTTTAAATGGATTCATCCCTACCTGAATTACTCAGTATTGGATGCGGCCTTGCGACTTTCGAACGGCGTGGATGCGCCTCTTTCGCTCGAAGCGTGGGAAGAGTTGCTCCAGACGAAGACGGAAGTCACGCAGGCGACGAAGCGCTACATTTTGGGTGCTCGTCCCTCAACCCAAGTGAAGGTCACCCAACGCGTTCGCAAATTCACTCGTCGAATCAACGCGGAACGCGAACCCGATTTCGCATTCGTGGTTCATTGCCTTTCGTATGATCACCTCTTCCGCGCGCCCGTCGTGGGACCGCTTTTAAAGCGCGCACCTCCGGAGTGGAACCCCGTCATTGAGAAGAACATCGCCAAACTTCCCGGCATCGTCTACGGACGTGCAAGTGGAATCGTGAGCCGCAAAACCGGCCGCGAAACGACCGGAATTTTGTACGGTCTTTTCGCGACTCCGAAGATCATGCGCGAAGAACCGCCGGAAGTGACGTACGAAAAGATTGAGAAGCTGTGCTATCACGCAGCTGAACAAGGTGCGAAGATCATCGGACTCGGCGCATACACAAAAGTTGTGGGTGATGCGGGCGCCACGATCAATCGCAATAGTCCGATCCCGGTCACCACAGGGAATTCTTTGTCGGCGTCCGCCACCCTTTGGGCTTTGTACGAAGCCGTGAAGAAAATGGATTTGCTCGTGCGCGATCCCGAGTCGGGCCGCTTCGACGCTACGGCGTGCGTGATTGGTGCGACGGGTTCCATCGGAAAAGTTTCGGCAAAGCTCTTGAGCATGGACTACAAGCGGCTTTGTTTAGTGGCTCCTCGCATGGAGCGGTTGCTCGAATTGAAAGCTGAGATCGAAATTCTGTCGCCCGGCTGCGAAGTCACCGTCTCTACAAAAGCAAACGACGTTGCCGCTGGCATCGACGTTTTGGTCACAACGACTTCAGCTTTTGATCAGAAGATCGTGGACGTCGAACAGCTGAAGCCTGGGTGCGTCGTCTGCGATTGCTCGCGGCCGTTGGATTTTACTTTGGAAGATGCGATTAAGCGCCCCGACATCTTGATCATCGAGTCTGGCGAAGTGATTTTGCCTGGCTCCGGCCGGCAGTTCAACTGTGACCTGGGACTTCCCGGTAACGTCGTGTTTGCGTGTCTCGGCGAGACGGCGTTGTTGTCGATGGAGGGCTTGCACGAACCGTTCACACTCGGACGAGAAATCGAGTGGTCGAAGGTTCGACGCATCGACCACCTTGCGCGCGAACATGGAGTGGAGCTCGCGGCGATCACGGGCCTGCACGGCCTGATTACCGACAAAGAAATTGCGCTCACCCGAAAACTTGCGCTCGAACGCCGCCGTCGTGCGGGTTGAGGATTCGGGCCGGGGCGTGGTTTCGGGGTTATGATTGCGCGTCGCATCCCGGAAAGGTGCCAGGCACCTTTTCGCGGGCCCCCAGCCCCAACGCTCAACTCCGCAACAACTCTGGAATCGACTTCCGCACAAGCCGCACGATCGGGATCAACGACGCGATCACCGTCGTCACCGCAGGCAAGAGCAAAGCTTGCAGATAGTGTTGCCCTTGGATCTCCAAGAAGATCCGGAACTCGCGTGTGATCCCGGGTCCGGGCGGCATCGGGATGCCGCTGCGGAAGGCGAGGCGATCCAAGAGAACCGCGATCACAATCCCGACAATGCCACCCGCCACGCCAAGAAACGCGCTCTCACACAACAAAATGCGGAACAAACGACCGCGGCTCTCACCGTTTGCGCGCAATGCACCGACTTCGCCCGCGCGCTCGAGAAGTCCGACAGCAATCGTGTTGAAGATCCCAAGCGCCACGATCAAAAGCATGATCGAGCGAATGAAGCTGAATTGACTCTCCAGGAACTTCACCGCGTTTTTGTAGTAGACCGCATCGAGGTCATCGAACGGTTTCGCGTCAAGCTCCGGAAGAGCCGCGGTGATCGCCGCGTGCGCAGTCGGCCACGCCTCAACGCCGCTCGTCTGAATCGCGAAGTGCTCAACGCGATCCGTATCTAAAAGGCTTTGCGCACGATCAAGATCAATGCGGAAGAAGGAGTCATCAAACTCTTTCGAACCCGTATGAAAGATCCCGCGAACCGTGAGCTCTAGGCCGTTCATCTGACCATGAACGGTCTGCCCAAGCACAGTGACGAGGTCCCCAACTTTCAATCCCAAACTCTCCGCCAATCCGCGACCGAGGATGATCTCGTCGGAACCCTCCGCGGAGCCTTCAAGATCACTTCCGGAGATGAAGTTCATCGCCGTGAAAAACGTGCGCTCGCGATTGGGGAGAATGCCCTCACCACGACCGGCGAGCGTAAGGCCACCCTTCATGAGGAAGGCGTAAAAACTCAAACGCGGAAAGACTTCAATAACTTGGCCGGTCGCCTTCAACTTCTTCTCGACGTCTTCCCGACCCGAGATCCAAGTCTTCCACGGCTCCTCAGTCTTTTTATCGTAGTAGCCCTTGGGAAAAACATAACCATGGCCGTAGCGGACACGAATCGTGTTCTCGCGGTACTGGTTCATGATGCCTTCGTTGAAGCCTTGATAAATCAAAAGTCCCGCGGCGCCGAGCGCTACAGTGAGAAGGCTTGCCGCCGTTCGACGTGGATTCCGAAAGAGATTGCGCCAGGCGAGGAGAACAAGCGTCGTAAGTGAATTCATGTCGACGCTCCTTTCTCCAAGAGACCATCCCGAAGTGTGAACAAAGTTTCCGCGTACGAAACGAGGTGCGTATCGTGGGTCGAAAAGATGAAACTCACGCCTTCTTTTTTCTGAAGATCTTTGAAGACGCCAATGATTGTTTCGCTCGTTGCGCGATCCAAATTCGCTGTGGGCTCGTCAGCAAGAATGACCTTCGGTCGTTTTGCCAATGCACGTGCGATCGCAACTCGTTGTCGTTGTCCGCCTGAAAGCTCACCCGGTCTCTTGTGTCTGTGTTCAAAGAGCCCAAGCTTCGCGAGAGTTTCTTCTCCACGAGCCAACGCTTCTTTCTTCGACAGACCGAGCGGGCCGAGAAAATAGGTTGTGTTCTCAAGCGCTGAGAGTGTCGGAATCAAATAGAAAGCTTGGAAAACGAAACCGAGATCCGCAAGCCGCATCGACTGAAGATCGTTCTCACCGAGTGCACTTACGTCGCGCCCTAGAAATTCAATCTTCCCGGCGTGCGGCTGATCGAGAAGCCCGAGCAAGTTGAGCAAGGTCGTCTTACCACTTCCCGATGGACCTACGAGGCAAACGAAGGAGTTCTGTGGTACCGACAAAGTGACACCTTTTAAAACCGGGACTTTCGTTTTCCCCCAGTCGTATCCGTATCCAAGTGAACTGATTTTGTAGAGTTCCGTCATCCTAGACCTCGGGACGAAGAGGAAGGCAAAAAGCAGGTACAGTTTAGGGCGGTGATCTCCGAAACACGAGTCGAGTTTCTCACTCGAAGCTTCGCAACGATGCGGAAGACTTGTAGAATCAGGCCTTGAAGGAGCTTGAGCCAAATGAATATGCAATTCGCAGTTACGCCCATGGGATTCCTCATCTGCAGCGCAATTGCCACGGCGCTCGCTTCCAGCTTCATACCCGAAGCCTCGCTCGCCGGCAAAAGCAACGGCGAACAGATGCTCGCGAAAGCCGACCATATCCGCAATCCCTCAAGTTCCTACCGCATGCGCATTGGCGTAAAAAGCGAAGACGATGAACGCGAATTTGACGTCTTTCTCAAAGGCACCGACAAGACCTTGATCGTGGCTAAAGAGCCAGCCCGCATGCGCGGACAAAACATGCTCATGCTCGATCGCGACTTCTACGCTTACGTTCCGAACTTGAAGAAATCTCTTCGCCTGAGTCTGTCGCAGAAGATGATGGGACTTGTCGCTAACGGCGACATCGCGCGAACACGCTGGTCAGGCGATTACACCGTTTTCGTTGAAAAGGGCGACGCCAAAGAAACGCAGATGCTCCTAAACGGCACGAAGAAGAATCTCACTTACCAAAAAATTCGTCTCTGGCTAGACACCTCAACGTCACGACCTCTTCGCGCGGAATACCTTTCACTCAATGGTAAAGCCGTTTTGAAAAAAGCGGCTTTTGAGGAATACAAAACTCTCGCGGGAAGCCAACGCCCCAGCCGCATTCGTATCGAAGACGCCGGCGGCAAACAGAGCACGATCGTGATTCAAGATATGGAATCGAGCGATCTCGACGAGAGCACCTTCACGCTCGCGAATTTAGAGAAAGCAAAGTAATGCGCATTTGGGGGTCAGCCGTCACGCTCACCTCCTTGCTTTTTGCGACCGCACATCCGTGTCTCACCTGGGCGCAATCGACTTCAGCCAAAAAGAGAAATCCTTGGGAAGTCTCGGCCGTGCTGAACCCGCGACTCACGGCACTTCAAGCCAACGAAGGCGAGTTTTCTCGCGCGACGTTTCTTAAGTCTTCGCTCACCGCAAAAAAGGGCGGCTTCGGATTGTTCGCCGAAGGATTTGTAGAACACGATTTTGCGGAGTGGGACAAACAACCAACAGCGCTCGCATTACCCGAGCTCCGCAAATCGCGGGACACGGGTTACCTCCAAGAAGCTTATCTCGAGTATCAATACTCGCGCGTATCGATTCGCGCAGGTCGCCAGTCCGTGCGCTGGAGTCAGTCGTGGACCCTTCCGTCACTTGATGTGTTCACCGCGAGAAGATGGAACCGGCTCTTTCTTGATCCGTTACCTGAGCAGCTCGTACATTCGGATGGTGTACTCCTCAGCTACGCGGCGTCCGACATCGAGGCCGATCTCTTTCAAGTGATTCAGCCAGCGGAGAACTCTTTTCCCGAACCTCTCCCGAACGAAACACGCAAGCCCGAAGCGCAAACCGGCGCGCGGATCAAAGCGCGCGTAAAGGGCTTTGACGTCATGCTCATGGGACGAATCAAGCCGAACGAAGTTCTAGGCGGAGCCGCCCTTAGCTACGCGCTTGATTGTTGCGTTCTCAAAGTTGAAGGCGGCAAAGTCGAAGCCAGCAAAGGATTTTTCATCGCGGGTGTCGATGTCTTCCTAGGAGATTTCTCGTTTCAACCGCAAGCGACTTGGTTTCAAGATCCCGTGCTCACAAACAAGGATATCGAAACGATCTTGTACGCCCCCCTTCGCTATACTTGGGGCCGCACGACGTTCGAGGCTCAATACTTCCGTTACATCGAACGCGAGGATCAATTTGCTTCGGCCTTGATCAGCCGAGATCTTGGCGAGTGGGCGAAGAGTTCTTTCAAAATTTCAGCATTCATTCAAAACTACGAAGGTCGCGACGACCGACTCTTTGGCATCTACCGATTGCAGACAAGCGGAACGGTCGGCGGCATCTCGCTCGACATCCTAACGTCGTTATAACGAGGGAAAAATGGCGTACTTCGAAGGCCTTAACTATTCACTCTCAAACGAAGACACCCGCATCGAACACACGTTACTACCGGAGGGCGCGGAGCGCGTTTTCTCGATTTGCGGCTCGGGCGCACGTGTACTCCCCTTGGTTGCGAAAAACCCCATGCGCCTTGATTGCGTTGATCTCTCGCGGGAGCAGCTTCTCCTGTGCGAATTGCGCCTCGCCGCTGCCAAAGCTCTTTCGAACGAAGAGTATCTTTTCTTCCTCGGATACCGCGGCGGAGTTTTCTCAAACTCTGTAGTGGCGGACAAGCGTTCAACCCTCTTTGATCGATTAAAACTTTCCCCCGAAGCCCATCAATTCTGGGCCGAGAGACGCCAAGGCTGGGAGCCGCGTGGTTTCATTTTCTTGGGAAAGTGGGAATCCCATTTTCAAAACTTGGGAAAGATCTTTCGCAATATCCTTCGGCTCGATATGCGGCCGATCTTCGAAGCCCACAGTCTCGATGAGCAACGAAGACTCTTCGAGAAGCACTGGAAGCCTCGCGTATTCGCTACCTTCTTAAAAGTCGCGGCGAGCGAATACGTCTTCAACAAGTTTCTTTATAAAGGGCATTTCTCGGGCGCAACCGAATCACGTACCGAGGCTCGCTCCCCGTCTACATTCATTGAAGAAGAGTTCACCCGCATCTTCAAAACTACCCTCGTTCGCAAGAACTACTTTATGCAAATTCTCTTCCTCGGCGGCATCTACTACGAAGAAGGCCTGCCGATCGAAGCGCAACCGATGTGTCTGGATAAAGTCCGCAGCTCAAAGACAGAGGTGAGTTTCTTGACCGAAAACCTCATTGAAGTTTTGAAGCGAGAAACTTACGACTTCGTCTCGCTTTCGGACACGATCTCGTATCTGCCGCATGACCTTGCGAGTTCGATTCTGCAACTGTTACCCGCAAATACGAAATCCGGCGCGCAGATGATCATTCGATCGTTTTTGCGTAAACCTCCGGGCTTGAACACCGAAGGATGGCGCGAGGAAATCGAGCTCAACGAGTGGGCAAAGAAGCTCGACACCACGGCCGTCTACGATTTCGATATCTTCTCAAAACTTTGATTTCGAAGCCCTGGATCAGAGCAGCTTAGAAAATAGCGTGTACTCGTGCTCCCAGAGGAGGCTTCCTTTTTTCGCAAAGGATTCACTCTGGGCGCCGGTTTTTACGAGCGCGGTGATGTATTTGTTCACACCTTTTTTGAGAGCCTTTTCGGCCGCAAGGTACGCCACCGCATTAGAGATACCTTTGCCGCGAGCTTGCGGAACTACAGCTGTACTCTTGAGTACAAGGTGCCCCTGATCTTCGTAGCAGAAGAAAAAGCCAACGCCTTTGCCGTCTTTATCGAACGCGATGTGCGAGAGCGAAAGATCAGATTTCCCGGCGATAGGAACGTAGAGGGCGCGGAAGACTTCAAACGGAATTGGCTCGAACAGAAAATTGTCCTTAAAGCCTTGGCTGCTGATTTCGTAAAGAACTGGAACATCCTTCTCGAGGAACTGAATTGGTTCCACCGTGCGGAAGGTGTATCCCGCAGCTAGCGCCCCGTCATAAGCAGGTTTTGTCTTCGCCGCGAACGCATCGAGTTCGCCGTGCGCTTTGGTGGCGTAAAGTTCGCATGTTTCGTAACCAGCGGACTTCCAGATGTCGACGTATTCCGGAGGGTTCACCGGCTCCCAGCCAAAAAATAAATCTTGTTTATCAATATTTTGCGAGGTGCGGAATCGATACGGGAACCAAGTGTTGAAGTTCATCGGACCGTAAGCTGTCTTAACACCTTTAGCTTTGAGCCACGATTCGGCCGCTTCGAGCAATTTACCTCCCGCTTCAATGCCGGCGGGGGTAGTCAGGTCACATTCAAAAAATCCGATGGCGCCTTCGTCCGCCTTCGTTGCGGAAACGTTTGCGCCGATGCGTCCCAACGCGCGACCGAGATCGTCTTCAACGATCCAGAATTCTTTTGCAAACTTCGTTGGCTGACAAATAAAGCCGATCCACACGGGAAAAGGAAGAAGACCCGTGCGGTACGGAGCTTGACGTACACCCTCCTGAAGCTTCGAGAATGAAGTCAAAAACCGATCGAAGTCAGCGCCGGCAAGATTTGAAAAACACTTCAGCCGCATGATCTAAAAACCCTTCTTTAAACCGCTTTTGTCTCGTTCGCGCCACTTGCGGCGGAAGAAACTGACTCATCCGTTCCGAGAATGCGGACTTCACCGCGCGCACCATCAATGCGCACACGCATCCCCGTCTTGAGCTTCTTCATAAGCCCTCCGGTGATGCCCACGATTGTGGGAAGACCCAGTTCCCGGGCGACGACCGCCGAGTGCGACAACAAGCTGCCTCGTTCGATCAAGAGCCCAGAGCACGATGGATAGAGCGGCACCCAACCTGGATCCGTACGCTCCGTCACGAGAATCTGTCCTTCAAGACCTTCCGCATCTTTGACTTCGCGTACGACGCGCACCACCCCCTCGACGACGCCGGGGCAGCAGGGTGTGCCGATCAAAACATTCGGATCGGTTGAAACCGGACGCTCAGAGCGCATGAGATCTTGTTCAACCAGAACTTGGGCGTAAGGAAGACTCACACCCACCGCTCCCGTCGTGAGGAAGCGATCAGGCGGAGGAAGACCTTTATCAAACTTTTTAAACTCTTCTTTACGAAGACGCGCGAGCGTCTTGAGATCGATTTGAACCGTTCGTCCTTCGTTGAACGCAATCAGTTCTTCAACCGTGAGATAGAAGACATCGCGCGGCTGATCGAGAAGACCGAGGCGATAAAAGTTCTCGCCCATCGCGCGGAACAAACGGCGCGCAATTCCGAAGACTTTCGTGCGCGCAAAACGCAAGTTCTCGCGATTTCGCACGGCTTTGCGCGTTTGTTTTACGATCCAGAAATACGCATGGCGGCGTACAAACGAGAGCTTTGCACCGACCTCTTTTTCAGCTTTCGCGCGGATTTCGCGCTCACGCTCTTCCATCTTGCGGATATCGTAAGATTTCGTTTTGACGTAGCTTACGATCGACGAAATTGCGAACGCCGGATCATCGTGAAGATCGTTTTCTTCAAGCTTCAATTCATTGATACAACGGAAGCCGTAGCGATCTAAGAAGTCGAAAATCAAAGCGCCGAATTCCGGGAACTTTCTTTTTTCGCTGAGCTCTATCCAAATCACCGAAGCGTGAGTCGAGAGGAACCACTCGCGAACAGGCCCGCCGGTTTGATCGATCTTCTCCGCGATTCGCATGAGCGTCTTTGTTGGCTCGGTGCTCTCGAGATCTCCCTCACCACAGAGTAAGTCGTTTTGAAGAGATGAGCCCACGTCACCGCTCGCAACCCACTTCTCCGTGAGCTTCTTCAAAACACCAAAGAAGACCATGCAAAGATAGTCGTTGATAATCGGCGCCTGCCACTTCTTTAGAAGCTGCTCTTCAAGCTCGTGATAGCTCTCGATCTGTTGGCTCAAAGAAAGAGCTTTAAAATCGCGCTTACGTGCAGCTTCGTAGACGTTTAAAAAGTGCGACTGGAATCCGCCCACGATCGAATCGATGCGACGAAAACGCGAGAGCGTTTGGAAGCCTAATCCAATCTTGTGAGCAACGCTGTACCGAGGCGGATTTTTTACGAATTCAAAAAGTCCCGCGATTTGTTGCGCAACATCGGGACGGAGCCCTTGTCGCACGCCCATCATCGTCTCCATGAAACCTTTATTGGAGGACGAGCCTGGCAACATCAAAACGAGTTTGTACCAGTTGATGAGGTTGTAATAAACGCGGCCGCGGATGAGACCGAGCATATTGCGGAACATCGGTTCCCGCTCTTCGATGAGAGACGCCGGAACGCCCATGACTTGGCAAAACTGGATGTAAACTTGGCGGTAAGCGCGGCTTGCAAACGAAAAAGTGAGCGGGGTTGTGACTCCGCTATAGCTCTCCACGATGTTCGAGTTATCCCAAAGAATCGGTTCAGCGCCGCGCACGGAATCGAGATAAAATAGATCGGGCGGCAGATTCGTGATCGCGCGCGTTTGTACGCAATAGAGCTTCCCGGCCTCGAATGCCCACTCTAAATCCTGCGGAGCACCTAACTTTTCTTCGAGGAGCAACGCAAGCTTTGCGACTTCGACGACTTGCTGGTCCGTGAGGGATGAGACCTTTGCATGCTCGGCAGTTACTTTTACAACGTGAAGTCCGCCTTCAGGAGCCTGGCGAAAAGATTCCGATTTTTCAAGGATCTCGGCTTTGATCGCCATCGAGGATCGATCGACATCGTAGGTATCGGCATCGAGAGCGCCACTGACGAGACCCTCACCTAAGCCGTAAACGGAGCTGATGAGGAGACTCTGCCGATCCAGCGACCGAATCGGATTTCGTGAGAAGGCGACGCCGCTGGATTCCGCATTGACCATTTTTTGAATGACCACACCCACGTGGATCGGCCACAGCGGCAGCCCACGCTCCAGGCGATAACTGAGCGCGCGCTCGCTGAAACCAGAAGCCCAGCATTTTTTCAGAGAGAATAAAATTTCGGATTTCGATTTTTGAAAGAGATAGCTTGAGAACTGACCTGCAAATGAGTTTTCGGCTGAGTCCTCATCAAGTCCACTTGAGCGGACGGCAACGAAATGGTCATCGAGCCCGAGTCGCTTGAGCTCAGATTCGATGGCTTGCGAGACCTCGGGACTGACCGAACAGCCCACGATTCTTTTTTCAGCTTCTTGCGAGAACGAGCGAAGTCTTTCGGGCGTGATCTCGCCTTCCGTGATCGAAGCGAGGAAATCCTCGATCATGTTGCCTTTGATGAATCGGGCCATCGCTTCACTCGAAACGCAGAACCACGCCGGCACCGGTGCTCCCAAACGCGCAAGGTGTGCCATATTGCGGGCTTTCCCGCCCCCTAGGAGCGAGAAAGACTCGATCGAGTCATCGGATTTCAAGATGAAATTCATGTTGCGTTTCCTGTCGGCAGTTCTTATTTGGCGTTCGGGCTGTCAACGCAACAAGCCGAGCCAATACGAAAACGCGATTCCCCATATGTGGAAGAGAAGCGAAAGGGTCGCGAGTCCTTCTGTTAGCTTGAAGGCAGATGGCGACTTGAACAAGCGAATTGCGCTCACCAAAACCAAGACTTCGGCCCACCACATCCAGAGACCTAGCCCTAAGCCTTGCGCGCCGATCGCCGCGACGGCGTTGCAAACTAACAAAATCAGAAACACTTTTCTGATGCCGTACACGGCGAGGTACGTCCGCTGGAGTTCGTGGGCGGAGGGATCAAGCTTTCGCGAGACTTCGTAAGAGAAAAACGCGCCTAAAACTGCGAGTGCGAAAAACCACGCCGCAGCGGCCGATGGGGCTTGCGCCGAATGACAACTCACCGCAAATAGGCAAACGGGAACCAATATGAGTTGGTGCGAAATGGCGTAAAGGAGAGGACGTTTCGCTAGCCACTCCCCTAAACAAAATTCCTTGTACATCAGCCATAGCCAGACCGTGACGATGGCAAGCAATACACCTGCGGTGACGGACGTGATCAAACTCACAACGAGCGCATAAGTGAAAAGAGCTGTGGTGAATATAGGTATCTGCTTCGCCACTCTCTTCGCATCTAGAACGCCCCGAGGAAGCGGTCGCTCCGGATGAACGATCAAATCTTTTTCGTAATCTTTGAGTTCATCCATCAGGCGCAGGATGAAAAAGAAACCCAATAAACCAAAGAAGGTCAGAGCACTTGGTCCGACGCGAAAGCCAGGTGCGGCTAAGAAATTTCCGGAAAGGCTGATACCACCGACAAGAAGGGCATAGACCGGGAGAGGAAAACGTTCTTTGATGTAAATCAGCCAGCTTGCCATGGTTTCCTCGTTTTTGCCGAAGCCGCCCGGTCAATGCGGGCGCGGTGTCGTCGGTCACGCTGAATTTCAACTTCAAACAGTCGACTCGAAGCCTCGAGCGCTAAAAGTTTTTCGACTTCTTTACGTTTAGCACGATCAATATCAACACAGATCTCGAATCGCCCGTCGGTCTCGATGACGAACGCTTTGCTTGATCCGAGGAGCGAGTAAACTTTTTGCTCAAGGTCAAAGCTCCTTGGGCTTTGCCCCGATCGCCCCGCGTACCACCACCCGCTCTCATCGGTCCGCACGCGGTCGCCCATGGAGTGCCACACGCGGCCCTCGGCGTCTTTTCGTTTGTGAAGGCGGTTTTCTTCTTCCCCACCGATGTAGAGCGGACAAACGTGAGGCCCCGCAACCCAGAGATTATCAGCTTCGATCTTCGCACTTATCGCGGAGACCGGTTGACCAAGCGAAAGAGCTTGGAAGTAGCCACGATCCCGCGAGCGACGAACGGATTCGCGTGCATCGATGAGACTCACCGGCTCCGCTTCGCTTGAGCCGTAGATGTGAACGACTTCGGATTCCGGGAAATGTTGAAACGCGTTTTCAAAAATCCAACAATCCGTGAGGGCACCACCTACGTGAATCGACTCTAAACTCGGCAAACGGCAGGTCTGCATGAGCTTGAGTAGAAACGCAGGCCCACAGGTGAGCGACTCCGGACGCAAATCTTTCGGAAGACTCTCAAGCCAACGTAGATCTTTATTTCTCCATTTCGGTGGAACAAGAATCGTTCCCCGCCCCGACGCCAAATTCGCGAGTGCAAAATTCGCGAAGATGCAGAGATCTGGGCCCGCATGATCCTCGAGATGAAGCGCACTCGAGAGGATGCGGTGTTGCTCGATCATGTATCCCTGGCCGCGCACGACGCCTTTGGGCTCGCCCGTCGTTCCGCTCGTGAAGGTCAGAATGCCAGGAGTTTCCGGAGCGACTCTGATGATTTCAAGAGGAGAGTTCGTTTCGCCATCGATAGAGCTTGCGTGAAGCCATTTGGGAATCTCGCGCGCCGCCTTTAGCCGCGCGCCCCAAAGCCAGCCGAGCGTCGCCGCCGAAAAGATCTTTGGCTTTGCGAGACGCAGAACCTTATTGATTCGCTCAACCGGCATCCACGGCTCAACGAGAACCGCCGTTGCTCCCGTCGCTAAAATTCCAATGACAGATGCATACAGGCGAGGACTCAGATGATCGATCAATAGAACCGAGTCGCCAGGCGCAAGGCCTGCGCGTCGGTATACGGCTTGTGCGTAGGATCCCCGTTTTAAAAGTTCACCAAAAGAAACGCCTTCGGAAAACGGCAGCTGAATGGCCATCTTCTCCGGGTGTTCCTGTGCATGCTGCTTGAAGAGTTCGACCGCATTCAGAACTGCTTTTTGCACGCCTCTCCCTTTTTCGCGTGCATGAGCAGGCGAAAATCGTCGCTCTCGCTCAGAACTTCGCCGACGTCACGGTCGACTCTCGCCCGATTCGCAAACGATTCCGTCGCTCACGGTCGAAGCCTCAACGACAGTAGTTCTGCACGGTTACCTTGCGATGAAGTGTCTATTTTCTCTTCAATCGGGAAAAAAGGAGAGTCCGGTTTCTTTCTTGCTACCTCTCCCAGCGTCGAGTTTCGTAAGCACGATGCCGACAAATCTTGGGCGAGTTGTCTGCGCAAGATTTCATTGAGCCTTCAAACGGGATTTGATTATGCGTAAGCCGAAACGAAATTGGAGCCTGGCTACTGTCGTGGCGACTACTTTGATGGCCGCCGTCGGTATCGGCGCCACGTCGACGGCCGAAGCCAAAACAGCTCGCAACTGCTTCCGCGATCACCTTCGCGACGCAATCGAAATCAACCGTGCGCGACTCCCTCTTTACGCCGAACTCACGAACTCCGAATCGATTCCAGTTTCGATGAAGCTGATAGCGCTCGAAAAGCTCACGCTCGCGGCTTCAAAAGTGAAGTCGACCTACGGCATAGCTGTAGCTCCCTATCGGAAAGCCGGCGTCGATATCCTCTGCGAGAATTTCGTCGATATGCGACAGATCCCTGCTTTTCACGATAGGTACGCTGCCGGCGCACCTGATCTATCGACTTTTGTGCAGCCGCATGGCTCGGATATCCGCAAGCGGATCCGCGTTGGTCTATCTAAGAAGGGTTTTCCTGGAGCGTACGCGGAAGCAGTCAAAGCTCTGCGCCAGATCGAAGACGAACCGCGTTTCAACTGCATGTTGCGCCATACTCTCGAGTCGATCGCACGCATCGCTGCCTATGCGCCCAATCAGGAGGCGCGCGCTAAACGAAAAGGACTTCCCTCACCTGCTCGCATCTCGAAAGAGTTGATCGAGGATCACTTGATCATGCTGCGCCAGGTAATGGATTTAGATTGGAAGGCGGCATCCATCCAAGCGAGCGGAGTTCCGATCCTCTGCCAAGATGTGCCGCCAATCCAGTACTCTACTGCTCGCTAAAGCGATCTTTTTCGGCTGAGGGATGATGACCAGGACTACCCATGGTCGGTTGTCCTTCGCTCATCGGACCCTGCTTTTGATTGGATTCTAAGATCTCGTTCGGATTTACGTCGTTCTCGATGTATTCCTCTTGAGGCTCTTTAAAGACACCAAACCAATTTGCATCACTGCTTTCCGGTTTGTTTCCGGGTTGAGTTCCATCTCCCGGCTTTGCGCCGCGACTTTTGCTGCGATTATGGCCTTGCATCGTGCCTCCTCATTTTCACCGCTGCGGATTATCCATCATCTAGCGCAAAAGCTTCCTGCAGAGCCGATCAAGGAAGTATTTAGTTTTCACCGCAACGATTTCGACTCTCCTCAATTTAGCTAACAGCTAGACCATAGTCCGGAGATTTCCGAACTCACATCTTCGCCCTCGACAGAAGGCCGTGAGTCGCAGGACGCTCTTGCGTGGAGGGGGCTTCATGAAAAACAAAATTCTTCAGCAGTTTTCACAAGGAACAGCGAAAACCGCACTTGCCGTTTTGGCCATGGGCTTTTTAGCTCATTCAGTCGAAGCGCAGGCGCAAACTCTCGTACGTGGCGAGCAGTCCAGCCGAGAGTTAAAGCCAATCTTGGCCGACATTGAAATGCTCGAAAAGATCGGCGCCGTGATCGAAGCGCGGCAAGTAGAAACAGGTGTCGGGTTCGCACGGGTCTCGCCCGCTCAGGAGGCAGAACTCAGTCGCCTTTCGCACGAGAAGGGGCGCTGCGGAGGATTTGAGGCTCTTCCCGACTCGAATCTCGATGCGCGCAGTCCCTTGCTGACGCACGCCTTCGGTCAACTTGCCGAACAAGAAGCGCGCAATCGTCGGTTCGTTCCTTCGACAGCGCATTTCCGCTCGCTCCGTCAGAATGCGACGATCGAGAAAGCGGTTTCGGAAGTTTCGGAAGCTAACCTTCGCGCTACGGTGGAGCTCCTCTCGAACTACGAGTCGCGCGTGCATACGGCTTCGAATCCAAACGTTCACGTTGAAGCTTTGAAGACGCGACTAGAAGAAATGCTCAAATCGTCTTCGTTACCTACGCAAATCGATTTGATTTCACACTCATCGACTCGCCAGAAATCTTTACGCGTTCGTCTCACGGGCTCAAAACGTCCTTCGGAGATCGTGGTCCTTGGTGGGCATCTCGACTCCATCAATCAAAGTTGGTTTGGCGGCGGTCGCAATGCTCCCGGCGCTGACGACAACGCTTCAGGCTCAGCGAACTTGGTTGAAGCCTTGCGCATTTTACTCACGCAAGCGCAACCCGAACGCACAATCGAAATTTTCTGGTATGCGGGTGAAGAAGGCGGGCTCCTTGGTTCAGCGGAAATCGCCCGTTCGTATAAGTCGGAGAACAAAGACGTCATCGCAGCTCTCCAGCTCGACATGACGCTTTTTCCCGGTGAAGGCGAATTCGTCCTGGGTTCGATGACGGATTTTACAAGCGCTTGGTTCCGTTCCTACTTTGAAACCCTCAACGGCTATTACATTAAGGCTCGAATCGTCGAAGACAAATGCGGTTACGGCTGCAGCGACCACGCGTCGTGGCACAAGCAAGGTTACCCCGCTCTGATGCCGTTCGAGGCTACGTTCAACCGGATGAATCACAACATTCACACGGCTAAAGACATCATCGACTCAAACTCAAGCTTCCGCCACTCAGCGATGTTCTCGAAGATCGCCGTGGCGATTGCGATGGACCTCGGCAATTCGACGCTTCGTCAACCTTAAGCTCGCGAAAGCTTAAATCGGATCCTTAAGCGGTGGCGCCTCATCGAGAGGACCGCCGCTTTTTTTATGCGAATCGAAATAAAATCGGCGCTGCCTAATTCACGCTGCTCGTTCATTTTTATTTAGCTAATTCGCTAAATCTGGTTTTATGATTTTTTTGATCGGTTGATGAACAGCGACGCTCCTCGAACTGTTGAAGGATTCTCAGGACGACGAATCCTGTCGAGCAAAGTGATGAGAAAAGACATTTAGCAGCGAGGCTAAATATGGCAACAGCGGTCATGAAGCCAATTCTAAATTCTTTGTCTGAGCCTTCTGCCAAACCGGCATCAAAATCCGCGAGCAAGCCAACCAGCAAAACGGAGCAAGAACTCCGCGACTTTGAAGCGGTGTTCGCCGCGTTGTCTCATGCCTCAAGGCGAGTGATTCTCGTCGTTTTGAACTCGCGTGGAGGAAAGATGACAGCAGGAGAAATTGCCAAAAGCTTCTCCTGCGCGTGGCCGACCACGACAAGGCATCTCAAAGTTCTCGAAGCGGCAGGCCTTGTTCACGTTTGGCGCGAGGGACGCGAAATTTTTTACGCCCTCGATCGCGAAAGACTTAAAATCATTGAAAATTGGATGAACTGGTTTCGTTGAATCGTTAGTCTTCGCGTTCTGTCGAGAACAGAAGCGGGTAACCCGCCGTCCGCGCATATTGATTGCACTGACGCGCTTTCGTTTCGGCGATGTCGCGCGTGTACTTCTCAACAACCCCGATCCCGTAATTGTGCGCAAGGAGCATGATGCGAGTCGCTTCCGTATCGCGCTTGTTGAAGTACTTTTTCAGGACTTCAACAACGAAGCTTCTAGGCGTTACGGGATCGTTGTGAACAACGACGACGTAAAACGAAGGCGTCTTCGTCGCCTCACGAGTTTTTTCCTTACTGCGATCTTTGATTTCAAAATCGAATGAACCTGATCCCGCCATGTGACGGATTCTAATCAGATTCGCTCTCTCTCGCCAGCGAGAAAAGATGCTGTTGCGTTCATCTTAAGATAGGCGCAAATTAGGCCAGATGAGTCGGCACCAAGTCGAAGTTCTCACCTCTTTTTCCCAAATTACAGCTCAAGAGTGGCAAAGCCTTGATCGGGGCGACTTTATTTTTGCCGATTACGGTTTTCTAACCTCGCTTGAGGATGGAGGAGCGTTAGGACGGAGAACAGGGTGGTACCCACAGATCCTTGTTCTCAAAGAAGACGGCAACGTTCGCGCGGCCTGCCCGATTTTTCTTCGCTCCAATAGCTACGGCGAATATATTTTCGACTGGTCATGGGCGAACGCCTCGGAGCAGGCTGGTCACGCCTACTACCCGAAACTTACCAGCGCCATTCCGTTTACCCCGGCAACCGGCCACAAATTCCTTATCCATCCTGATGAGAACGCTGAGCTAGCACGGGATCTGCTTACGGAGGCCGCCATTGGACTCGCGAGCCGCACTCATTCAAACTCCGTTCACTTCCTGTTCACGACTCCGGAAGAAAACGCGCAATTAGAAAAGGCCGAGTTCGTGATCCGTGAGAGCTACCAATTCCATTGGCGAAACCCAGGGTGGCGCGACTTTCAAGATTTTCTCGATGCTTTCAGATCGAAGCGGCGATCCGAGATTCGCCGTGAACGCGACGCCGTTCGAAGCCTTCCGCTCAAGATCGAAACCTTGACGGGCTCGGAACTCACGGTGGAACACGCGGGAATCATGCACGCTTTTTACGTTTCAACCGTAAGGAAGATGGGCGGAATCACTTATCTGACGCGAAGTTTTTTCGAGCAACTCTTTGCGCGGTTGTCCTCTAACATCCTCTTTGTGGTGGCTTATGAGGGAGAAAAGCCGGTCGCGGGAGCCATCAACTTATTTTCGGGGAAAACACTGTTCGGCAGACACTGGGGCTGTGCGGAGGAGTACCGCAATCTTCACTTCGAAGTTTGTTATTACCGCGCAATCGATTGGGCGCTCGCCAATGGCGTAACTCTATTTGAAGCCGGCGCGCAAGGTGAGCATAAGTTCAATCGCGGCTTTACGCCGAACCTCTGTTACTCGGCCCATCGTCTCTTTCATGAGCCCTTGCATCGAGCCGTTACATCCTTTATTGAAGAAGAAAAGACCGCCATTCGCGAGCTTTTCGCCGATTACGAAGCGCACGATCCCTTCAAGCGAGAAGTGGTAGCCACCTCGCCGAGGCTAGAAAACGGGCGTTGAAAAGATTCACTTTCATTCCTCAGAGGATGTCCATGAGCGAGCAGAAACCACCGAATCAACCTTTCGAAGTGATGACCGGCTTTTGGCTCGATCTAAAACCTCACGCCGAACGCGATGCTGTTTTCGTAGTCGCTCAAGATCTCGATCTCCTTGACGTTGGAACGACGATCGCAAAAGACGACGTCAAGCAAGTCACCGCGTGGATTCAAAACGGCGAACTAGCTCGACCGACCAGCGTCGCGATGGAAACCTGGGACACTCAACAAGCTAAAGTCTTTCGGTTTTTGATCGTGCAGCCCTATGTCTTGATCCAAGAGGGCGGACACTGACGGCAGCTCGGAACGCGATTTCTTCTCAACAACTCGTCTCAAGTTGGCATCCGCGGCACCGATAAATTCTTCACCTCGTCACGTGAAGGATCACACGATGCTGGAAAACGGCCGCCCCTCCTCTCCCGCTACTTCTTATTCTTTTGAACAACTTCTCGGATGGTTTGGGCGCTTCACACCGCAGTTTAAATTCCGATTGCAATCTCTGCGTCGACAGCTCACGGCGGATCAATTCGACAACTTCGTTCGCGAGAGTTTGAGCGTGTTCCGCGCAATGATGGTGGAGCTAGCGCGTGTTCCCAAAGGGCCCGAACGCGCTCGAAAGGTCTATCAACTGATCGATCAAGAGTTTCGCGCAACTCCACCCACCGGGATCTCGTGCGCAGCCGGTTGCGGTGCTTGCTGCCGATCTTTTCCTAAACAAATCACCGATGACGAAGCGGATCTTCTCTCATCCCTCGTAAAGAGCGGTGAAGCCGCGATCGACCGCGAGGAATTAACTCGTCAAGTGGAAGCCCTGAACTCGAATGATCCCGTTCTTCGCAAGTCCGCAGAAGGTGCGCCATGCATCTTCCTAGGAGCAGACAATAAATGCGGCGTTTATGCAGATCGACCCGGCGTCTGCCGCAAGTACCACGTCACGAGCCCAGCTTCGCAGTGCTCAACCGAAGGCCAAGGCGTCGTTCCTCGCATCGATCTGATGCCGGAGCTGATCGTAAGCGCGTCGATGAGCCTTCCCGACAACGGAATTGGATTCATGCCTGTGAAGATCAACGAGCGGCTTTAAATTCAAGGCTTCTCTTCGTAGCGGCGAAACCAATTCGGTTCGGCAATACCGAGCACGATGAAGATCACCGCACTCCCTACTTTCGGATGCGCTTCGAGATGCTCGATCGTCATGACTTTGAAGGGAAGCTCGGGCGCTGATTCATGCGCTTCTTCCCCTTCGCCTTTCAGACTCATCCGCGAAACTTCAGCGAAGATGTCTTTTCCGGGCTTAAACATGCCTTGAAAGTTTGGATCCGCCCACGCGCGACGAAGATAGCTCGGACGACAAGTCGATTCCGTATCTCTGACGAGCTTATCAAAGCGCGCAAACTCGGCCGGAAAATGCGGTTGCACGATCCGTCTCGCCATCAGGTGTGTCAGAATCGATTCCCCGATTCTCGTGCACAATCCAACTTGAAATTTCATGCCCTTTTCAAATGCCGTGTTCGACAAGCGTATGTCGGTAAGCACCTGCTGAGCAAAGAAGTAGCGTTTAGCGGCCTCGCGCGCGGGCGCAAACGCCGCCGTCGTTCCCGTCGCGATGCCGACGATTCCCTGGATCGCGGTAGCGGTCATCGCGGCTACAAGATTATCCGTCGACATGATCAACCGCGCGAGTTGCTCAACGTCCCGCACGGCGTTTTTCATGTCATGATCGTCGCGGCCTTTGAGCAACCGGATTTTCGCCCACTGAGTCAGCTGTGAGTAATTGGGAAGCGGCGACATAACGAGAACGTAGTCTGCATCCGGTCCAAAATGCGGAGGATGAAGGTCGTAGCTCCAGTGATCGAACTCATGAAGCTTCTTCATCCAATCGATGTCGATCTTTGTTTGCTCCCAATCGATCTTCGCTTTCGAGTACCAATCTGATGTTTTCAGAAGGTCGGTTACTTCGATCGGAAGTGCTAGCTTGCCGTAACTTTCTTCAGCACCAGACCATCCGACCTGTGCGTTAAGGAAGGGCCCAGCGTCAGCCTTGCCGTGGGAGTTCGCTGAGTAGAGGGAGTTTTTGGAGAGAAGTTTTTCATCATCTGAAAAAGCAACGAAGTGCTTTTCGAACTCAGGCTCTGGGCTTCGCGCGATGTAGGTCATCATGGCTTGGCGGCCGGGTTCTTCAAGGATCCATCCCGCGATCTGAAATCGCAGGAACCACATGGCAACCAGGATGAGGCCGCTAAACAAAAAGAGACCAATGAAGATGCGGAAAAGCTTTTTTTTCATTTGCTCTCTAGTCTCGCAAACGAAAAGGGCGGGCTCAAGCCCACCCTCCCTCGATCACGTCGAAAACTGGACCTCGGAACTCTTTGTTAGAGTTCTTCCGAAATGGTCTTCGTCCATTCCTTTGACCGCTCTTTGACCTTCTTCACGCTGATGTTGAATTTATGGCAAATGGTCAGGATGCCGTTTTCGAAGGTTGTATCCTTGGGCTCATAGCCTTTGGAGCCATCTACGATCACTTTCTTCAGCTTGCGCTTGAGAGCTGCGCGTCCGATCTCGTCTACGCAAATATTTTCGAGCGCTTCGACGAGCGGCTGAAAGTAAACGGCTTCGTAGTTTTCAAAGTAGGTTTTTTTATCCTCGACCGTTTCGTCGAGTAGCGTATCCCACTTCACCTCGATGTAGACGTCAAAGCCCGCGGCTTTGTCGATCCGCTTTTGCCACTTCTCGAACATTTTTTCTTGGAACTCTTGGCTGATTCGCTTTTGTGCTAAACCCATTCTTTCTCCTTCAGATGAGCTGTCACTTGATTGAATCGTCTTTTTTACCCTGAGCCCAGAACAAAGCAGTCGAAATCTCGATCTGATGCTGTCGAACTTTCTGACGCCTCATTTCAGATGTGAAAGATCGAAGGATGTCCTCAGAACGAGAACTGCTTGTTTGGTTAACCCTGAACTTGACTGCATTTAGGGCGGCAGTTTTTAGAGCCGATTGGCCTTAAGGCGCTTGAGGACTTCTGGATTGCGAAGGTCATTTAAAACATCAAGGCTCGCGAGTTGGCGGTCCGCCCAAACCTTTAGTGATCCAACGTGCATCTTTCCTGAGCAGACACGAAAGCGCAGCGCGAGATTCACGTCGTAAAATTCAAGCCACTCGATATGCTCGTCGATCAGAGTCGCGTAACGTAGGGCCCTTCGCGTTAGCCGGAATGCGCGCAGCTCTTCTATTTGAACTTTTCGACGAAAGAACCAGAAGAACCAAGGCCTCCTTACCAGGGCACCGTTTACAATCTGAAAGGAAGTGGCGTCGCGAAGAGCAACCATGCCAATGGGGACCAGCACGAAGATAAAGCCTGCGTTGGGCCCGAAAATCTGTGCGGCATGTAGCATAAAGAACATGAAAAACGAAAAGCTGACGAAGATCAGGAAGACCGCGATCTGTGCTTGCGTCGTGAGCCTAAACGAAGCCTGTTTGAGACCTTTCCGCGATGGCTGTTCGGACATCTGCGGGAGAAGCGCATCAAGGTCGGCCCGGACGATGTTCTCGGTCTGCCTCGAGAGGCGATAAACTTTTGCGGCCAAAACTAAAGCACCGAGACCTACGAAACCAAGGATGATCTGTAGAACCAGTTCATCAATGAAAAATGCGAGACTACAGAACGACCACGTCAGGAATAAAAGCATTACTAGCTTCCACCGAGCCCGTCGAAAAAAGCGGCGAATGTTCAATTCCCGAGTTCTCACATCCATGGCTCAATTATGGCACAGATGCGAACACGAAAGAAAGACATCAGCGGTGTTTCGTGACGCCAACCCGTTCACAGTTCCCGTAAACAGGACATGTCGAGCAATGTGGGAGGGTTCCCGTGCAAACGTGCTTGCCGAAGGGCACGAGAAGCTCGTTGATTTCAACCCAATGCTTTCGCGGAAGTTTTTGCGTTAGCGCATTCAAAGATTTTTCCGGAGTTGAAGCCGCGACGTAGCCCCACCGATTCGTGATGCGATGGACGTGGATATCGACTCCAATCGCCGGCACGCCGCACGCAATGCCCAATACAAGATTCGCGCATTTCGGACCCACACCCGGAAGATCGGTGAGTTCTTCGAAGTTTCGAGGCTCATGCCCCCTCTCTTGAATTGCTTGCGCAATTTTTCGAAGAGTTGAAACCTTCTGATGCGCGAACGTACAGGTATGAATGCATCCGTAGATTTCCTCATCGCTTAGCTTCAGAAGCTCTTGCGGAGTTCGCGCGCGCTCGAAAAGCTCGATGGAGGCCGGCAAGCTTGTTTCATCTAAAGTGCGGATCGAAAGCACGCACGCACAGAGCTGTTCAAAAACGCTATCGTAACCCTGTTCGTGGAGCTCAAAGAGCGTAGCGCGAGGATAAGGCGCAATCGAGCGACGTATCGCTTGTAACATGCGCGGAATAGGATGCTGAACTTCGGTGGTCGGCGTCTCGGTTCTCACGCAGGCAAGCTTGCCTAATCGCACTCGACGGAGCCATGAAGGATCCGAGAAGAGGTTGTGGTATTTTATTTACCCAAGCCCACCGGGCTTAAATCGCCTCGATCGCCTCAAGCCTGAGAACGGGCCGCCCATCTGCTGCGCGCGTGGCTTCCACGTCCATCGTGACCACGAGTTGCCAGTCGTTGTGGGCATCAACATCAACAAGCGTCTGTTCAATACGCCAATTACCATTTTCTTGAGCGCCGTCTTCCTGAATCCGAGTGTTGTGCGCCCGTCGAGCTTCGGTATCCGTGCGAAGTCTTGAATGCCCGGCTTCTTTGTAAGCTTTGATGACGTCTTCAAGCCGCGCGACTGTCCAAAGGGCTCCCTCACGATCCGTCGGCTCTCCCCCGCCGCGCCAAGCACCAAGCACGGCGATGGCTTCTTCCAAATCGCCGGTCGCAAAAGCCCGAACGAAGCGGAAGACCTCGTTCATGATGCGAATTCGCATTTGCTTTCGGTCCGCCAAAGGATCAAGAGGCTTACGTGCAGCCGTAAGTGCCGACTCACCTTGCGAACGCGAGACGTGATTTGGATTGCGGAGACGCTCCCACTCATCGATGAGACTTGAGTCGATATTTCGCACAATCGAATCAAAGTACTCGGTGATTGCGTCGACTTCATCGGTTTTAGCCGCTGCCGGAACCGTTTGCTCAAGAGCACGATAGACATCACTGAGGTATCGCAACAGTAAACCCTCAGCCCGCTGCAGTTCGTACTCTCGCACGTACTCCGCGAAGCTTTGGTAGGTCTCGTACATTTCACGCGCGATCGACTTCGGGCGGATGTTCTCGCTTCCAACCCAAGGATGTTTATCGGAGAACTCGTTGAACGTTGAGTAGATAAAGTCGCGAAGAGGTTTGGGATGCTCGCATTTCTCGAGCTCCTCCATTCGTTCTTCGTACTCCATGCCGGCTTCTTTCATCTCCTGCATGCGAATCGTCTTCACTCGATCGAGCTGCTTGCGAAGAATGAGATCGGGGCTTTCCAGGATAGACTCAACAAGCGTCAACACATCTAGTGCGTACGTTTCGCCAGCCGCATCAAGGAGCGCAAGCGTATCGATCAAGTAGAGCGAGAGCGATTGATTGAGCGAGAAGTCGTCCTGCAGGTCGACGTTCACGCGAACCTTTTTCTGCCCGCGCCGCGCTCCTGGAATCAATTCGACAAGTTTTCGATCGAGAAGAGACCGGAAGAGCGTAAAAGCCAATTTCCGATGTTTCTTCTTATTGGGTTCTGATTCGTGCGATTTGCGGATCAATTCTCGAGTCGCCAGGCAACCATCCTCAGTTTCGCGCGAAAGCAGATTCAAGAGCATGCCGTGCGAGACGCTGAATCGCGACTGCAAGGATTCGGGTTTTCCGTTCACCAAACGATTGAAGGTGCCTTCATCCCAATTGACGAACCCACGTTCGGGAGGCTTCGCCTTTACGATCTTCTTCGCTTTCTTTGGATCCGCCTTCGCTTTCGCTTCAAGCTTTTTATTCTCGATCACGTGTTCGGGCGCTTGAACAGCCACCCGACCTTCGTTATCGAAGCCTTTTCGGCCCGCGCGTCCCGCGATTTGGTGGAAGTCGCGTGTGCTCAAGATCCCCGTCTTTTCACCGTCGTACTTACAGAGCTTCGTAAAAAGAACCGTGCGAATCGGAATATTCACGCCGACTCCCAGGGTATCCGTTCCGCAGATCACTTTGAGGAGACCGGTTTGCGCTAGTTTCTCTACGAGCACTCGGTATTTCGGCAAGAGTCCGGCGTGATGTAATCCAACCCCGTGCTTCAAGAACTTTTGAATTTCTTTTCCGTAGGGCGAGGAGAAGTCGACACCATAGATCGCATCTGCAATTGCCTTCTTCTGCTCTTTCGTACTGAAGTCGACGCTCATCAAATTCTGCGCTTCTTCAGCAGCTTCTCGCTGCGTGAAGCACACAAGGTACACGGGCGCTGAGCCATGATCGATCAACTCTTTGATCGTTTCGTGCAGCGGAGTTTCGCGGTACTCGTGGCGCAGAGGCACGGGGCGCTCGACGCGCGAAACGATCGTCGTCTCGCGCCCGTTGAGCGCCGTAAGTTCTTGCTGGAAAAAGTCCATCTCCCCGAGCGTTGCCGACATCAAGAGAAAACGCGTGCGCGGGAGGGCCAAGAGCGGAACTTGCCACGCAACTCCGCGTTCACGATCCGAGTAATAGTGGAACTCGTCCATGATGACGTCATCCACCTTCGCATTTTCGCCTTCACGATAAGCCATATTGGCGAGAATTTCGGCCGTACAGCAGAGAATCGGCGCATCGCGATTGACGCTGCCGTCTCCCGTCGACATTCCAACTTGGTCTGGACCGAATTCTTTCGAGAGCGCGAGGAATTTCTCGTTCACAAGAGCTTTGATAGGACACGTGTAAATCGAACGCTTCCCCATCGCGAGGGAGTGAAAATGCAATGCCATCGCCACTAGGCTTTTACCGGAGCCGGTCGGCGTATTCAGAATGACGTTGTGGCCTTCGAAGAGTGCGAGAATGGCCTCTTCCTGTGCGGGATAAAGTTCAAGACCCTTTTCAGACGCGAACTCCAAGAATCGATCGAGCACGAGTTCGTTGGTCAGCTCCTCAAATTTCGGGAGACGATGAAACAGCGGAAAGTTGTTTTTTGAACCACTCATTTGGCGGTCCGATTCGGGCCACTCATCGAGCCTGCCGCATCACCGGACTTCAACTCATCGATTCGAACTCCGTAGACAACGAGCGACCCTTTCGAATCTGTCCGTACAACTTCGCCGTCAAAGTAAACGAGAGAAGCCGGATCGCTGCCGATCACACCTTGGATTCGGTCACCGATCTTCAAATCATTTTCGAGACTTGGATTCACATCTCGCATCAGGAGACCGAACTGATTGTAATTGAGCGTTTCGTAGTCGCTCGGTCGCTCCCCTTTGCGACCTGCTGAAACCGGGAGCTTGCCTGAAAAACGCATGGAGATACGCGCAGGCTCATTGGGATCCTTGGGATAGAGCGCGGTTTCCCGACGTGAGAGCTTTTCAACTTGGTGAACGATGCGGCCAGGAAATTCCATAGCCGTGAGCTTTCCATCGTAAACGCAACCGGTGTCAAGGTTGATTCGATTCGGCTGCACATCGACTTCACGCACGGGCGTGTGGCCATGCACAACGACTTTTTCCCAGGGGTAGTGACTATTCAAGAACGGATAGCGACTCCACAACATGTGCAGCTCGTGTTGTTTTTCGTCGAGCGTAGAGAGTGGTTGATTCGGCACACCGGCGTGAACAAAGAAATACTTTTCAGTTTCGTAAGAGAGCTTGAGGCCCCGAAAAAAATCCACGTGGGATTGAGGCATCTCGATGGAGCCTTCCGGGCCCGCGTAGTTTGCAAGCGTGCTCGTGCCTCCATTGAGAACAAAGAGCCCAGCTCCAGGCGATTCGGGATGCTCAAGAAAGTCGAGAAACATGGCTTCGTGATTGCCTTTGAGCGCTACGACTTCGCAACGCTCCTTTAACCGAATCACGGTCTCGACGACTTGGCGTGAGTCAGGTCCGCGATCGACGTAATCGCCGAGGAAGACGACGAGATCTTCTTTTTGGATATTGAGCTTCATGAGCAGAGCTTCGAGCTCACGCGCACAGCCGTGAACGTCGCCTATGGCGAAGATGCGTCGGTCTCGATTCTGGACATTTTTCTGATCCGCTTGCATGATCCCCAGTTTACGGAAATCGCGCTTCCCTGGGAAGCAAGAAGGTCACGCAAATGGCTCAACTCAAACCGGAGATCCTAGCCCTCGGGCACGGCTGGATCGCGATCGACAAACCTGCGGGCATGAGCGTTCATAATGACGCAGACGGTAGCGATGCGATCCAAATCGTTCGGACTTGGCTCGAATCGAGTGATCCCGAAGCATTGAAAGCGGCTACCGCAACCCATTGGGAAAAAGCGAAATTTCCTCCGGCGCCCGTTCACCGGCTCGATCGCGAAACGAGCGGCATCCTCCTCCTGGCCACACGTCGAGACGAGGCAACTAAGCTTCAGCAAGCCATGGAAAAACGCGAAAGCCGGAAGATTTATCGCGCCATCTTGCGAGGAAAACTCCGCGAAGAAAGCGGCAAGTGGCATTGGCCTTTGAGCGACAAAGCCGAAGGACGCATGAACCCACAAGGCAAAGCTGCAGATCGCAAAGACTGTGAGACGCGCTTCCGGGTTTTGAGAGCGAACGACCACTTAAGTGAGATTGAGCTCGAACTCATAACGGGTCGCCAACACCAGATCCGCCGACATGCAGCCCTCGCAAAACATGCAGTCGTCGGCGACAAACGTTACGGAGATATGAAGCACTCAAATTTAATCGCGAAACTCTTCGGCGTTGAACGCATGCTCTTGCACGCGTCGTCTCTGGAAATTTACATTGGCGAAACGTCTTATTTGAAAGTCGAAGCTCCCTTGCCCGATGAATTCTCGAAAGTGTTTGGAGTCCCGTCAGCGCAAGCCACATCAACGGTGCGGCCGGATCGAAAAGAGGGTTGAAGATGACAAAAAACGAGCGCGTCGAATTTGTTTTGAAGAGACTGAATGAACTTTATCCCGATCCACCGGTCCCTCTTGATCACACGGATGCCTACACGCTTCTTATCGCGGTTTTGCTGTCAGCACAGTGTACGGATGTTCGCGTGAACCTGGTAACGCCTCACCTCTTCACCCGTGCGAAACGCCCTGAGGATATGGTCAAAATTCCCGTCGAGGAGATCCAAGCCATCATTCGCCCGTGCGGACTTAGCCCGCAAAAGGCGAAAGCGATTGCGGGCCTCTCAAGAATTCTTCTGGATGAGCACGCAGGCCAAGTTCCCAACACTCTTGAAGCTCTCGAAAGGCTTCCTGGAGTGGGACACAAGACAGCGCAAGTCGTGATGGCGCAAGCTTTCGGTGTACCGTCTTTTCCGGTCGACACGCACATACACCGACTCGCTCATCGCTGGGGCCTCAGCGACGGGAAAAGCGTCGATCGAACCGAGAGAGATTTGAAGTCCGCGTTTCCCGAAGCCACTTGGAATAAGCTGCACTTGCAGATTATTTTCTACGGACGCGAGCACTGCACGGCCCGAGGTTGCGACGGAACCGTTTGCGAAATTTGCCGCACGCTATTTCCCAAACGAAAGACGCCGCTTGCGAATGCGTCAGGAAAAAAACCGCGCGCGAAAGATTCGTCTGAGTCGGTCACTCTGATGACCGCGAAAAAAGCACAACAGAAAGTCGTCAAAGCCGTTCGTGGAGCGAAAAAGCTGGCCAAAGCGACAGCGACTCCCGTCCGGAAAGCACTCTCCAAAACAAAAAGCTCGACCAAAGCCTTGCGCTCAACCCGCTAAAAGCCTTGCTCAGAGCGCTTTTCACGCGACCGAAGTCCAGTTTGGTTCCATTTTGGAGCTTAGCTGTTCCCTAATTTAATTTCCCCTCGTTAGGCTGGTTGAGGCGGAAAAATCCGAGGGGGATTTTTCTCGCCGCACACCAAGCAACTGCATCACGCAGCTATGGACATCTTGAGGGGGAAATCCATGCGAGTTTCGACTCTTAAACTAGCGGCCTTCGCCGCGGTCGCGCTCACAGCGACAAGCTTTGCGTCGACGGGTCACGATCACACGCTCTGCTCGGGCTTTGTTCCTGAAAACGACATGAAGATTCCGGTCGGGCAAGTTCGCTCGCTCAATCGCATGGACACTCCTACAGCCGGCATCAGCGAAGAGCAATTCAACCAAGTCATCGACCGCGTTGAAAAACTCTATGCTGCAGAATTCACCGAAGCTGGAGCAAAACTCCAAGCCAATCGCAAGTGGAATGACCCCACGGTTAACGCCAGCGCGCAACAATCGGGCACGACTTGGATCATCAACATGTACGGCGGACTCGCTCGCCACGCGGCGATCAACGTTGAAGGTTTCGCCCTCGTCGCCTGCCACGAAATCGGGCACCATATCGGTGGCGCGCCGAAAAAAGAAAGCTGGTGGGGCAGCGCTTGGGCGACAAATGAAGGCGGTTCGGATTACTTCGCGACTCTGAAATGCTTGCGCAAGTATTTCGCGGAAGACGACAACGAGACTATCATTGCCAACACCCAGATCGAACCTCTCGTTCAATCGAACTGCGAAACGCAATTTGCAACTCGGCAAGACCAACTCATCTGCATGCGCAGCTCGATTGCGGGCATGAGCGTAGCCACGCTTTTCATGGATCTTCGCAAGGAGACAAAGCAGCCTAAGTTCGATACTCCCGATACGAAAGTTGTGCGCCAGATGGACCACAACCATCCCGGAACGCAGTGCCGTCTCGACACATACTTCCAAGGTGCGATTTGCAAAGTGGACGTCTCGGCTCGGTTGAGCAACTCGGATTACCGCGAAGGCTCTTGCGCGGCCCCCGTTGACACGGTTGGTTTGCGTCCTCTCTGCTGGTTCAAGCCCGACTAAGGCGCTTGGACAACGATTCAAGGATTTCTAAAGCCGAGGGGGCGACTCCCTCGGCTTTTTTGTTTCTTCCGATGCTTTAGGGGGCATGCTACACTCAACCTTTTCTCCTAATGGAAAGGTCCGACGCTTTGGCGGGTGTACGTCTCATAGCCGTTCTCTTCTGCGAACCCGAAGCTTTGCGCTTCACGGGCGAACGATTGAAGAGCGTGTTTGATCTCCCCGATTCGATTCCTGCAAGTCGGCCGCTTCTTGACGGCGAACTTGAGGCCAACTTCGTTTCGGCCCACTTGCGAGCAGCTGATGTGCCGCTCGCCTTTCACAGAGAATCACACGTTGGCACTTCCACGACCGGCCCCGGAAGTTTTACAAGTCGTCACGAAATGGCTTTAAAGCTCGAAGCTTACGGTCGAAAACTTCAGTACCTCTTTAGCGACGACTTGATCCTCACCGGTCATCAAGTTCTCTTCCATCCCTACTCAAAGTTCGTTCCTCGCCATCTTCTTCCACTGAGCGTGAACGTCACGGGGGATCTTCGCTCGCGTCCGCGCTATGGTCGTTTAAGTGCGTGGCAGATCGAGGCCGATCAAGTTCTGATGAGCGTGATGCTCGCCGCCGCTCGCGCTTCGCGGCTTGCAGCCATGAGCGACGAGATGGACCCGCTGTCGCTTTATTTTTGTCACGATGATCTCACACACGAACCGCGCCAAGCTTTGCGTTTAGAAAGCGTTGAGATCGGCGGCGAAGAATGGGGACCTTGGCGGCTTTCGTCAGCCATCCATGAACCCCACTCGGGTGTTCATTACGGACGCGCCCGCATTGAACTTGATCCTGATGAACTCGGTGACTTGCACGGTCTTGCGGAGAGTTTCTTTCTTGATCGCGAGCGCCGAAAAATTTTGTTTCACGGATTCACCGATCAACTCAGTCGCCTACGCGCTACTTTGCCTACGCATTCAAGCGGTGAACAAACGGGTCTCTCGATTCACCTCTCGGGCCATGCGCAGATCCAAGCGGCCATCTCGGAAGTCGATGAACTCATCTTCGGCGATGCAGATTTGAGCGACGGGCGACATGCACTGAAGGTTCACCCCGCTTCGTTTGAGGTAGCGTCGGAAAAAGTTCGACCGAAACTTTCGATGACGGGTGATGGAAGCTTCCGCTTTCAAGCTGTGATTGAAACTCCCACGATTCGCTGGGAGGCCCATGGCCTCCCCCAGAGCATGGCGTATCTGCTCCTGAATTTGCAGCAAGGACTGGGCGCGACGACCGGTTATTCAAATACGCAAATCGCGCACGCCCGCAAAGGCGCCAAGCGCGAGCGCGATATGAAGATTTTAAAAAGCGTCGGCACGGCGATTTTGATCTTTTTCGACGCCGCGAATTTTGCGCTCGGCCTGCCGCTCTCGGATGGGACGAAAGCTTCAAGCGAGAAAGAAGTTTGCGAATCGCTCTTCAATCGGCTTGGCTCCTTGATCTTGAAATCAGAGGGTTGGCCCACTCAGACCGGTAGCCTCGCGGAGCTCTGCTCAAAGAACGTGACGACATTGATCGAAGGCTTCGTCAAACAAGTCGCGATGGATTTTCAAGGACGTGCGATTTCGCTCTTCCTCCCGGAAGGCGAGCTTCGCGTACAAGGTCTCTCTCGTCCGATCGCCTTGTTGTTTCACGCGATGGTCGCAGATCTTGCGCAGAATACGAACGGCACCTGCTTTACGAAAGCGCGCGCGAAGTACTTTGATGACTTCATGAATGGTCGGGCACATCCGGAACGTGAAGACATGGCGCTTCGCCATGAGGTTGCGCCTGAGGTTGCAGCCCGTATGGTTTATCAGCCCGGTATCAACGAGCGCTACCGGGCCCCTGAAGCGAGTCATCCTCCGCGCGGTGAACATTTGTTGGGGCTTCTGAATCAAGGTTTTGACATCACCATCGACGGGAAAGTCGTCGAAGAATTCAACGCCAACGAGTTCCGCCCCGAATTCACGATCCGTGATGCAGACGGAACACTCGGCCCAGATGAGGCGGTTCCTACCGGCGGACACAAGATCAACTGGTTTGAACTTCATCCGAAATTTTTCTTTAAGGGTGTCGAAATCTCGGGCGAGCAAGCACAGAAGCTCTCGCGCGAAGGCTTACTTGAGTTCAACGGAACTCTATACCGCGTGAAGAAACAAGATCTTCCTTCGCTCCAGCGGCTGACACGCTTCTGGGCGAGCATTCAGTCTAACGATGCGCGACTGCCTAAGTCGAAACGTCGCAAGACGGAAGAAACGTACTATCAACTTCCTCGCAGCCAAACTCTCGAGCTACTCGCCCTGCGCGCGACAGGCGTGAAAATGCGAGGCGGCGCACGCTGGGATGAAGTCACGAAGTTTTACGACTCTCTCGACCAACCTCGCGAGAATCTAGAGCTGCCCGACTCCTTCAAGACGAATCTGCAGCCGTATCAAGTGACGGGCGTCCAATGGATTGCCGACCTCCACAATCTAGGTTTAGGCGGAATTCTTGCCGATGACATGGGCCTCGGCAAGACGGTCACGAGTCTCGCTTTCCTGGAGCTACTTCGCGCTCAGGGGCGAATGGGTCATTGCTTGGTCGTCGTCCCGACTTCGCTCACCTACAATTGGCTATCGGAAGCCCAACGCTTTGCCCCCGAGATGAAGATGAGTATCTTCGCTGGTCGCGAGAGCGATGCGATGTTCGATTTCCTAAGGGAGAACGAGCAAGGAGTCGTCGTCTGCACGTACGGTCTTCTTCAGGAGCATGTTGAGGTCTTCCAACAAGTGCGCTGGTCGCTTCTGATATTGGACGAGGCTCAGAATCTCAAGAACATCACGACAAAGCGAACGACGGCGGCGAGAAAACTCGATGCCGCATTCAAACTTTGCCTGACCGGAACGCCTCTTGAAAACCATTACGGCGAGCTTTATTCACTCTTTGATCTGATCGTCCCGAGCTCGCTCGGAGATCTTGCGTTCTTCCGCGAAAAGTACGTGAATCCCGTGCGCGTGCTTCGTGAAGATATCGATTTCTTGAAGTTAAAGACAAAGCCTCTACTGCTTCGCCGCACGAAATCGCAAGTCCTCCACCAATTGCCACCGAAAGTTGAGACGACGGTCAAATTGCCCTTTGATGAAGACCAACGGCGCATTTACCGCGACATCGCTTCGAGCTATAACGAACAAGTCCAGATGCAAATCGCTCGTCAAGGCGAAGCGAAGAGTCAGCTGCAGATGTTGACGGCTCTTTTGCGTTTGCGCCAAGTTTGTTCGGATCCAGCCTCTATTCCGGGAGTTCGGTACGAAGGTGAGCCTCCTAAGATTTCGACTTTGCTCGAAGCCATCCGGGAGCTCACCGAAGGTGGGGCGAGCGCTTTGATCTTCACGCAGTTTTTGGCGACGTACGAGCGGATTCGCGCAGCACTCACGGAAGCCGGCGTCCGCCATTACGATATCAACGGTGCCGATTCGAGGCTCAATCGTGAGAAAAAGCTCCGCGCTTTCCAAGATGAGGAAAAAGGTGCCGTCATGCTCATGACGCTGAAAACCGGCGGCGTGGGACTCAATCTCGTGAAAGCAAGCTACATCTTTCACGTTGAACCTTGGTGGAATCCGGCGGTTGAAAACCAAGCGACCGACCGCGCCCACCGCATTGGTCAGACTAAAACCGTGCAAGTCTATCGCTACATCATCAAAGATTCGGTCGAAGAGAAGATCGAGCTTTTAAAAGACATTAAGTCGAAGCGATTCGATGCGCTCTTTGCGGTGAGCGAAGCCGACACGGAACTGGCGAATGGTTCAAGCGCGTTGACGCAAAAAGATTTCGAATTCCTCCTGAGCTAAACTCAGAGCCCAAATAAAAACGGCCACCGCAACGGGTGGCCGTTTTTATTTAGATCCCCGTGAGGGGATGCTTCTTTGCAGCTCCGCAAGGAATCCTTCTGTGCGGCCCTTCAAGGGATCTTTCTCTGCGGCCCCATAAGGGATCTTTCTCTGCGGCCCCTTAAGGGCCGACGTAATCCACTTCAACGGCGATCGAACAGGTTGGATCGCTTCCGTAACTCTCGCACTTCACGTACGGAGTCATGGCTCCAGAATCCCCTTGCGCCACTTGGAAGCCAAAGAGCAGTTCGCGCAGTTTTTCCGCGTCGGCGCCCGTCTTCACCGTGCGCTTGCGGCCCTTTACGCTCTCAGGTTGGTTGAAGAACTCGCAATTTGAAACCATGTCCTCGCCATTCTTTGTCGGCTTCATCGAGCAAGTTAAATCAAATACGGCGAGTGATTTGCCGTCCGTTTTTTTAACTTCCTTTGCTCCGACTTTCAAAAGCGCTTGGTAGAGTTGCGGGCTACGTGCGGGCTTCTCCGCTGGAGCACCTTCCGGAGTCTCCGGAGACTTTGCAACTGGAGCCGTTTGCGCCGTGGGTTTCGCGGCAGCGGCGTTTGCTTCCGGTTTTGCCGCACCGGATTTTGTCGCACACGCGGGAGCGATTCCCAGTAGCGAAATCATGACCATCGCCGTCGTCGCCGACATGAGAGCTGTTCCAAGTCCTTGCGCTTTAACTGCTTTGCTAATTTTCATTTTGCCTCCACGGCGTTGGTTTCTTTCGAACTCCAAACTTCAGTAGCGAACCCGTACTTCAATATCCGTTTTTGCCGGCGGATGGTAAGCCATGATGCCGCGCTCAACGCAAGATCTTAGGCGATCCGAAAAGCCATTGGCTTCCTGACGATCCTTCATCTCCGCAAAACGCCCTTGCTTGTAGAGAGCCGTGTATTCAAGGCGACCAAAACGCAACGGATCCGCAACGCCTTCGTCTTTTGCACAAGTCTTTAGGGAGTTGATCAGTGGCTCGAGAGTTTTCTGCGGATCCGAAATGCCTTTTGCGTAGACATCGAAGCCTTCAAGATTTTCTCCGCTCTCGATCATCTTGCGATCGATTGGCTTGCCCGTGAACCCTGAGATGTAGGTCATCCCTTCCGGATTGATGCTTGAGGCGGCTTGCGTAAAAGCCTGAGCGCTATCTGCTCGAGGGGCTTTTCGAACGGTGTCGAGATTGCCATTTTTGAATTCAAGCGAGAGGCGACCGATATAACTAATTTGGCCAGCTTCGATGCGAAAGCCTTCTTTGAAGACGTCATCCAGATCCCAAACTTTTGAAATGCCGCAACCGAGACGACCCGTTTTGTACGTTCCTGGATCTAGTTTCTCGAAGACCGTATTTTGCCCGGCTTTGACATTAACAAAATAACTCTTTTTATTTTCGGTGTTGATGAAACGCCAACGGCAGGCGGCATCGTTTGCGAGGCCTGTTCCCTTTAATTCCGCGATCAACAACACCGCGCCATCACCTTGGCCCGCACGCGAAGCCGGGACCGGTAAAACATTTTTTGTTTGTATGTTCTCGCCCCCGCGCTCAGGAGCCGTGGAAACTGTTTCGCAACCCGTTAGGCCGAACGCTGCAACTAACGATCCCGCAAAGAAGAGAAGAGAAGTACGGAGCAACAAGTTTCGTCGACGTTGCAAACGCGTCGCGCGATGAATTGAGAACGTCATGCTGAAAGTCTCCCTGAATCAATGAGTCGAGCCTACAAGCCCGACATGGTCGCTTGAATCAGAGGATCGATCAAGAGCTTAACGCGAAGCGGATTCGGCTTTCGTCTTTGCTTCAGAGAGTCGCAGCGAAAGCGGTCGCATCAACCACCGTCGAATAAATGGGACTTCCTTGCGATAATCGAAGTCATGACCTTTTGAAAATTCGCGGTAAAGAACCGGAACTTCGCCCGCCAAGAGTTGGGAGACGTCTTGACGGATTTCACGCGGAAAAATCACTCGATCCCGCGTTCCGTGGGTGAGGAGCCAGGGTGTTCGCAGCGCACCGGAGTTCAGGGCTTTCTGACGCCAGCCCTTAAAAAACCAGACGTAGCCGCTGACACCAACCAAACCGCCAAAAGAATGCGGATGATTCAACACGAGATCACAAGCAACAAGGCACCCTTGCGAGTGTCCCAACCAGAAGAGATCTTCCGACTTCCAACCAGCTTTATTGAGCTCGCGCACCAAACGAAATAAGCGTGCGCGAGTTTCCCGGATGCTGCGCCCATGCCTAGGCTCCGAAGGGTACCAACTAAAACCGTCGAGGTATTTCTTCGGAGCTTGAAGCAGCAGGTAGTTCATGCCGGGCGCATTGAGCTCTTCACGCAGGCTTTCGAAAGAACGCAGGCTGTCGCCTTTGCCGTGAAGCACGATCATGAGTTTCTGCCGCGCACGAGGGATTGTCCCCGTCGCCGGTACCCACGCCGCTTCGAAGAGTTTCGTTTGAAACTCTCGAAGCCCCGCCTTCGCATCGCTCATCCGTTTCGAGTTCGCACTCAAGGAAAAAGCCATACCCGCCATCTTGTCCTAAATTGGAATGGCGTGATCCTACCATAACGAAGGCGGAAACACCCGATTCGGATTCCTGGATCTTGATCTTTGAAAAGAATCCTCCCAAAATCTTCTTCACTGAACAAAACTTTGGCAGCCCGGCGACCTAACCCGTGCGCAACGGGCCTGTAAATGCTCGCAGCTTCAGGTGCTTCACTTAATTGACTTCGATAGAGGAGACTTCCATGCGTTCGACGATGACAAAGCCGATGTTTGGCAAATCGATGACCCTAACCTTTTTGGCCGTGGCCGTCGCCACGGGCTGCACGTCCCCCGGTAAAAAAACCGCGATCGGCGCTGGCGTCGGTGCCGCGGCCGGTGCCGCCGTGGGCGCCATTATCGGACACCAAACAGGTGCTCGTGGACAAGGAGCTCTCATCGGGGGCGCTGTCGGTGGACTCCTTGGGGGGACGATCGGCAATCGCCTCGACAAACAGGCAAAAGAGCTTGCCGCCATCGCGGAAACGAAGCGGACCGAGCAAGGGATCATCACGAAGCTCAAAAGCGATATCCTCTTCGACACGGGTAAATCGGATCTCAAGCCTACTGCGACCACGAATCTCGCGAAGATGTCTGAGATCTTGAAGAAGTATCCTGAAAACGTGCTTCGCATTAAAGGCTACACAGACAATACCGGCTCAAAGAAACGCAACCTCGAGCTCTCGCAAGACCGAGCTGATTCCGTTCGCAAGCAACTCGTCGCCGGCGGAATTCCTGCAAATACAATTTCGGTTGTGGGCCTTGCCGACGCCGATCCGATCGCGCCGAACACATCTCCCGACGGTCGTTCCCAAAACCGCCGCGTGGAAGTTGAGATCAGCGTCGACGAAAGCAAAGTCCCCCAAAGCTAAACGCACGCTACGCGTTCCAAGTTGAGGCTATTGACCTCAAGCGCCGGCGCTTTGGCCCGGCGCTCTCGTAGAATTTAGCAAAATGTGCATGGCCCTTTGCCTCACTGACCCCGTTTCGCTTATCGCTTGAGGAAACGGATCAGAGAGGAGCCACATGCGAAAACGCAAGCACAGCCGCAAACAAACCAACCGCCGCTCTCGCATCACTCATTATCAGCCAGGAAAGCGTCGCAAAACTTTCGTACGCTTTGCGATGGCGCTTGTTGGATTGATGGCGATTTCATTGATCTTCCAAGGCTACAACTCACGCGCCACGGCAGGCCAGCCGCGCGCAAGCTCATCGGGAACATCGCAAGCGCAGTCGAAATCGGAGCAAAAAGAAAATCCCCTTAAGCTTAAATCTATTCGAGTCGTTCCGAGTCAGGACGCAAAAGCCAGCGAGAAAGACAAAGCTTCGCTTGTAAAGTAAGCGACGCTCGCGGGAGACTCGTTACCACGTGACTGCTCCCTACTCCCATCATGCCGTTCGCGAACTTGCCTGGGCTTTCGAGGGCCCGGGGCTTCTTGCGCATGACGTCTTTCACTCTAACGTCGAATCTGACGCTACGATGCGCCAATGGGTCGAACGCCACCGCGCACGGATCAACGCGCTAGAGCAAGATCCAACTCCCCTCTTGCGTTACCTATCAGGCGTTGCGATCTACGACCGACTCGGTCGCTACTTCGAAGCACTCCTTCGTTACTTCCTCGTGGAAGTCGAAGGAGTCTCGAAACTGCTTACAAACCTTCAGGTAAGGGAAAAGAAAGCCACGATCGGTGAACTTGATCTCGTCTTTCTCTCAGCGAGTCTGGCTTCAGTGCGCGCGCGACATTGGGAAGCGAGCGTAAAGTTTTACCTCTGCACGGCACTCGATGAAGACGAAGCCCGAGAGGAACGCTTCTTCATGGGCACCCTCGTAGAGGATCGGTTAGATCGAAAACTCCATAAGCTTTTGGAAAAGCAGTTGAAGCTTCCGCTTCTACCGGCAGCTCACGCGCTCCTTTCGGAGGCGGGCTTGGCATCACCAGAGAGCCGCGCGCTGCTCAAAGGCTTTCTCTATTACGCAAGCGATAAGGATTGGAAAACGTACCCGCATCCTTCCACGATTTCGGTCAATCATGTTCACGGCTGGTGGACGACTTCCGATAAACTTTGTTTGCCGCGAGAATCATCGCAATCACGCTACATCTTGCTGGAACCCGCAAGGTGGCTTGCACCTTATTACGGCTGGATCCCGTGCAACAACGTTCTCACCCGAGAATCTCTTTCGGATCTTGTGCGAGAGGTTTTCTCAGGCCCTACGACCGAACGCTCGGTCTTTCGCGAGATGATGGTGGCCGAAGTCGAGCCGGAAGCCGAAGCCGATGGGACTCTTCGTGTGCGGGAACTCAGTCGCGGCAACATCCTCCACGCCGAGTGGCCGAAACTTGCGCGAACGGCTTCCGAACCCGACGAAGGGTTGACGAGGTTTCTTACCGCGCTCAGAATATCGGAAGACCATTCGACTTCCAGAACAGAGCCCAATTAATAGGGCGTAATCAACAGGTACGATCATGAGCGGCATCCGAATTTTCTTCACCGGCGGCACCTTCGATAAAGAATACGACGAGATTAACGGGCGACTTTTCTTTAAAGACTCCCACGTGCCCGAGATGTTGCGTCTGGGCCGATGCCATTTGCCGATTGAACTCCGGACTCTCATGATGGTCGATAGCCTTGAGATGACCGATGAAGATCGCAATCTCATTTTAGAAAGCTGCCGCAAGGCCAAAGAAGATCGCATCGTGATCACGCACGGAACAGATACCATGGACGAAACCGCGCGCGTCTTGGGAGGAGCGGGCCTTCAGAAAACCATCGTTCTCACGGGCGCTATGGTGCCTTACAAATTTGGAAGTTCGGATGGACTCTTCAATCTCGGAAGCTCGCTTGCCTTCGCGCAAACGCTTCCGCACGGCGTGTACGTCGTCATGAACGGCCGTTACTTCAACTGGGACAACGTTCAAAAAGATCGCCGTACCGGCGAATTCCGGGAGAAGACCAAGTGAAGAATCGTCGCTGGGTCATCAAAGCTGGTAGCAACATGGTTTGCAGTGGCGGGCCGCTCCTTCTTCGCTCTTGGATGGCGCAGGTAGCGCAACTCCGCAAACAGCACGCCATCGAAGTGATCTGGGTCACCTCGGGCGCCATTCCCTCGGCGGTCGATCGTACGAGCTATAAAAAAAGGGAAAAATCGCTTCCTGAGAAACAAGCTTTAAGTGCCATCGGACAGCCGATCGTAATGGATCTCTACAACTTAGCGCTGAACGCGCAAGGACTTCTCGGTGCGCAAGTGTTGCTCACGGCAGGCGATATGCAAGAGAGCAAACGTCGCCGAAATTTGCAAAACACTCTCGAGCAACTTCTAAAGTGGCAAGCGGTGCCGATCCTCAATGAGAACGACGCGGTTGCGACCGCCGAAATCAAGTTCGGCGATAACGATACTTTGTCTTCGATGATCGCGCGGATGATGAAGGCCGAACGCTTGGTGCTTTTGACCGACGTCGATGGACTCTACGATAGCGATCCGCGGAAAAATAAGACTGCTAAACTCATCGATTACCGCCGAAAAGTTTCGTCTGAGGATTTCGCAAAAGCCGGTAAAAGAGGCGGTAGCTCACGCGGAACCGGCGGAATGTATTCAAAACTTCTTGCGGCCGAAAACGCGCTAAAAGGCGGTATCGTCACTCACCTTGTTCGTGGGGATGTGCCGTCGAACCTTCTCCTCTTGGCTCAAGGCAAGCGTCTCGGCACCCAAATCGGAGGCCGCCTCGATGCCTGAAGAGAAAAACGAAATCCCAAAAACGATCGCCGAAAGTTTTTTTCAACTGCGTCTGGCAGCGAGGACTCTCCGCAAACTCGAAGGCGAGAAGAAAAATCAAGCGCTCGAAGCTCTCGCCGACCGTGTCTTAGCGGAGACTCAAAATCTCCTTAAAGCCAACAAAGAAGATCTCGCGAGGCTACCGCAGGACACAGCTTCCGCTTTCCGCGACCGGCTGACTCTTGATGAAAAAAGAATCGCCCAGATGGTCGAGAGCTTGCGTCAAGTTGCGAAGCTTCCAGACCCCGTCAGTGAGGTGGTAGAAGAACGGAGTCTTGCAAATGGTCTTCGCTTAAAGCGCGTCAGGTCACCATTTGGGGTGATCTTTATGATCTTTGAATCACGTCCTAACGTTGTGCTAGAGGCGTTCTCCCTTGCCTTTAAGGCGGGCAATGCGATTGCTTTACGCGGCGGCTCGGAATCGAAATCGACTGCCCAGGCGCTCTACACATTGATGAATGAAGTTATGCGGGAGCGCGACATCAGACCCACACCGTTTTTTGGGATGAACGACTACGACCGCTCGCTGGTTGAAAAGCTTTTGCGTCAGAAGGCGTGGATTGACGTAGTCGTGCCGCGTGGAGGCGATCGCCTCATCGATTTTGTCGAAAAAACGGCCGTTATGCCGATCATCAAAAACGATCGCGGTCTTTGCCACGCCTACGTGGACGACGAAGCCGATCTCGAAATGGCCGTGAAGATCGTGGCGAATGCAAAAACCCAGCGACCGGGCGTCTGTAATTCGTTGGAGACGGTGCTTGTGCACGAGAAGGTCGCAAGCCGTTTTCTTCCCGACTTGTTCCGTGCGACGACGACAACTGGACTTCAATTTCGCGTCGACTCCGAATCGCGGCAACATTTGCCGGAAGCGGAAACAGTTTCAGCAGCGCAACCCAAAGATTGGGACACCGAACATCTTGACCTGATCTTGAACGTTGCGGTTGTCAAAAGCTTAGAACACGCCATTGAACACATCGAGAGTCACGGCTCGCGCCACTCAGAAACCATCATCACCACATCTGAGGAAAAAGCGCGTCGTTTCCAAGCTGAAATCGACGCCGCCGCCGTCTATTGGAATGCTTCAACCCGATTCACTGACGGCTTTGAGTTCGGACTCGGTGGTGAGCTCGGGATCAGTACGCAGAAGCTCCACGTACGGGGCCCGGTGGGCCTACGCGAACTCACAACGCCTCGTTGGATCATCGATGGTAACGGGCAAATCCGGGAATGATGCCAATCATCAGTCCGTGAAGATCTGAACCCAGATTGAGCCTGCGCGGCCGACACCGAGTTTGTTGAACTTTGAGTTGAGAATGTTGCGGCGATGCCCGCTTGAATTCATCCAATCCTCAACGACTTCTTGAGAGTCGTCCTGCCCACGTGCAATGTTTTCTCCGGCCCAGCCGTACTCCACCCCTGCATTTTTTAGGCGAGAGGACATCGTGCTACCGCTTGGACTTTCGTGGGAGAAGTAACCACGACGATGCATATCTTCGGCGAAAGCCTGAGCCACGCGAGACAGTTGCGAGTCGAGACGGATTCCGCCGACTTTTCTTCCGGTGCGTTCTTTATTCACGTGGCCGCAGACTTCCTCACGTGATTTGTTGCGAGAGGAATCCACGCATGGCTTTGCGAGCGCCATGAGATTCACGTCTGATCGCGCCTCAAGGGTTTCTTGAGCGGAAGCTTGAGGCAAGAGAGCGAAAACAGCTACGAGTGCCGTTATGGATAATGCGCGAGCGCTCAACGAAGAACGAATAATCATGCAAAAGACCTCCTCTGAATCGGTCTTGGTTACGTGTGTGTTGAACACATCTCTTAGGTTTTGCGTTCTGGCTAGTTCACAACGTTTTTCATTCATACACAAACGTTGCGATGTTCGATTAGGCCGCTTGCCCAATGGTCCGGTGAAAGACTGACTTCTACTACTTTTGTTTATGTTTTCTTACGTAGGCGCCCTGATTTGTCACCCTGTCAAAACTTTTGACGCAAACTCTTGCCCCTTAGCGCATCTTCCCCTTTACAGCGATGGTCTTAGGATTGCTCTTTTTGAGGTGAAGCGCCGATTGCGGCGTTAACGCTCCGCTAAACAAGAGCGTGTGTGATCACGAAAGAAAGATCCGTGAGGCCTTATGAAAGCCGGTCAAATTCTTTTTTGCAGTCTCTTGTCGGTGATGACGCCGCATCTTGCGCATACGCAAATGCCCGCGAAGGCCGCACCTGCCAATGATTTTGCAAGCAACATCAAGGCGACGCTTGCGATGGCGCCAAAAATTCAAGTCGGCGCCACTTCGATTGAAACCGTGCAATTGAATGAGCTCTATAAACTCCGTGCGCACAAGCCGATCTTCGTAGGAAAATCCGGCCTGCTCCCGATGGGCGATTCGTTGAAATCCGTGTTGACCGATCTTTCCGAAGACCGTGGCCTCTCAGCTTGGTACTACTGGACG